>Ga0181535_10000649_pt1 | contig 50375 bp, 36 predicted proteins | sample PEATcosm2014_Bin_44_FD_119774 | JGI IMG/M metagenome (GOLD analysis project Ga0181535, IMG submission 119774) | Peatland microbial communities from MTU Mesocosm Facility, Houghton, MI, USA - PEATcosm2014_Bin17_30_metaG | ecosystem: Environmental > Terrestrial > Soil > Wetlands > Peat | place... | reverse complement strand
GATCGATCGACGCGGAGACGCTGAGGCGAGGGATAGGCTACGTCATCCAGGGTGTCGGACTTTTTCCGCATCTTACGGTCTCGGCCAACGTATCGGTGGTCCCGGAGCTCCTCGGTTGGCCGCGCGCCCGCGTCGCCGGGCGGTCGAGGGAGATGCTCGAGCTCGTAGGGCTCGACCCGGATCGATACGGCCAGCGCTACCCCTCGCAGCTATCCGGGGGAGAGGCCCAGCGAGTCGGCGTCGCGCGGGCCCTCGCCTCGGATCCGCCCATTCTCCTGATGGACGAGCCCTTCAGCGCGGTGGACCCGGTGAACCGCCTGAGACTCCAGAACGAATTCCTGTCCATCCAGAGGCGCCTGAGGAAGACGGTGGTCTTCGTGACCCACGACGTGGACGAGGCGATCCGCCTCGCCGACCGCATCGCCGTCCTGCGCTCCGGCTCGCTCGTGCAATACGACGAGCCGGAGGCCATACTCGATCGGCCGGCCGACGCCTTCATAGCGGGCTTCCTCGGGGCCGATCGCGCCCTGAAGCGCCTGTCGAGGCGAACCATACGCGACTGGATGAGGCCAGCGACGAGCGCGCGCATCGACGCGGACCTCGCCGAACTGCTCTGCGGAGGCGGCCAAGGCTACTGGTGGATCGTCGACGGCGACGGAAGGCTGCTGGGCTGCCTGGACAGCACACTCGCGGGCTGCTCCGAGGATCCCCGCGAGATAATCGCCTCGCAGCACATCGAGGACATGGCCATGAACCACGATGCGAGCCTTAAAGACGCGCTTTCCGTGATGCTCGGCTCGAGCGCGAGGACCATACCCGTCGTGGACGGCGCCTTTCGCCTCGTAGGCGAAATCGGGCTGGACGACGTCGAGCGCGCCGCCGACCACGGGGGGAAACCGAAGTGACCAAGGGCGAAGGCCGCTCCTGGCTGGTCGCTGCGGTCCTCGCGGCGGCGCTCCTGATTCTCGCCGGGAGCGGGACGGCCCTCAGGGGCTTCCTCGCCTTCCTCTTTCCCGCGACGCCCGAGCCTCTCTACCCGCGCGCCGGCCTCGCCTACCTCCTAGGAGAGCACATCGCCCTCGTCGCGGTTTCCAGTCTCCTCGCGGCCATCCTCGGCATCGCCGCGGGAGTCGTCGCCACGAGGCGAGGCTCGGAATCCTTCGCCGACTTGGCCGAGCGACTCGCCGCGGTGGGACAGACCTTCCCCCCGGCTGCCGTGCTCGCCCTCGCGGTGCCTTCCCTCGGCTTCGGCTTCGCGCCGACGATCGTCGCCCTGTTCCTTTACGGCATCCTTCCCGTCCTGCGCAACACGATGAGCGGACTCGCTGGCGTGGGCCCCGACATCCTCGACGCCGCGCTGGGCATGGGCATGGGCAGGACGCGCATCCTCTTCAGGATAGAGCTTCCTCTCGCCGCGCCGGTGATCCTGGCCGGGCTGCGCACTTCCGTCATCGTCAACATCGGCACGGCCACGGTCGGCGCCACCATCGGAGCGGGAGGCCTCGGCTCGCCCATCATCTCCGGCCTCGTCACCCAGAATCCCTCGTATCTCGCGGAGGGCGCCGTCGCCGTCGCCCTTCTCGCCCTCGCCGTCGACGCGCTTTTCGCGGCGGCGGCGAATACGCTGGCGAGGACGCGAGAGTTCAGCGCGGACGCGGCGCCGGCCGCCCGATCGTAAGCGCGGCGACCAGGGAGCTGCCGAAGGCGAGGGCCGCGCAGCAAACCAGGACGATTCTAAAGGCCGAGGCGAAGGACGAGGCGATCGCGGCCTTGACCGCAGCCTCGGCATCCGCCGCGAGCCCCGGGGGCGGGAGGGTGGCGCCGAGATCGCGCGCGCCCGCCATGAGGGCGGCCCGCGCATGCGCGTCAAGCCCCAGATCGGTCGCGGAGGAGCCCAGGGCCGAGGCGAAGCCGAAGAGGGCAAGCGAGCCGAGGATGGCGACGGCCAAGGCTCCGGCTCCGCGAGAGACAGCATTGTTGACGCCGGACGCGGCTCCGGAGAATCGCGGAGGATGGGCGCCCATGACGGTCGAGGTCAGGGGAGCTACCGTCAGTCCCATGCCGATCCCGAAGAGAACGATGCCCGGGAAGAAGCTCGTCCAATAGGCTGAGGGTCCACGGGTGATCCCGGGAAGGGCGAGGACGAGGAAGCCGAGCCCGACGAAGGCGGGCCCGAGCGTCAGGAAGAGCCGCGGCCCCGAGCGGTCGGCCAGGGCGCCGGCCCAACGCGATAGGAGGGTCAGGAGGAGGGCGAAGGGGAGGAAGGCGAGGCCCGCCTGGGTCTTTGTGTAGCCCTGGGCCTGGACGAGGTCGAGCGAGAGGAAGAAGGTCGCGGCGCTCAAGCCGCCATACAGCAGCAGGGTGAGGACGTTCGCTCCCGAGAATGACCGCGACGCGAAGAGCTTCAACGGAAGCATCGGCGACTCGCGCGACCGCTCCAGAAGGACGAAGGCGAAAGAGGCGCAGAGACCGAGGGCCAGGGCGGCGATGACCCGCGCATCGCCGAAGCCGAAGTCCGGAGCCTCGATGAAGCCGTAGGTCAGCCCCGCCAGACCGGCAACCGCCAGGCAGGCCCCGAACAGGTCGACGGGGCCGGATATCGACTCGTCGCGGCTCTCCGGGACTTTCGAGGCGAGGACGACGAGGGCGGCGATCCCCAGCGGGAGATTGACGAGGAAGGCGGCCCGCCACAGCCCCAGATCGGAGAGGACCCCTCCAAGGGCGGGTCCCGCGACGGTGACGAGGGTCGTCGCCGCCGACCAGGTACCGATCGCCCGCCCCCGACGCTCAGGAGCGGTCGTCGCGGCGATGAGGGACAGGCTGCCCGGTATCATCAGCGCGCCGCCGATCCCTTGCACCGCCCGCGAGGCAATAAGGACGCCGATCGAAGGCGCGAAGCCGCAGGCGCAGGAAGCGGCCGTGAATAGGGCGATACCCGTACCGAACACTTTCTTGCGCCCGAGGCGGTCCCCGAGGCTGCCTCCGACGAGAATGAGGGCGGCGAGCATGAGGAGATAGGAGTTGATGATCCACAGCAGCTGGGAACCGCTGGCCCGCAGGCCGACCTGAATGACCGGAAGAGCGACGTTCAGGGCCGTGCCGTCTATGAATGCCATGCTCGAGGCCAGGATTGCGGCCGCGAGAACCCAGGCTTCTTCGTTTCGCTTGGCTTCCATGTGCCGAATATACTGAGCTTTCCTGCCCTCGCGAGAGCGCTCGCCTTGCAAGAGATGTTTTCAACTGTCGCAAGAGATGTTTTCAACTGTCGCTAAAGATGTTTTCAACTTATGCCAGGAATGTTTTCAACTGTCGCCAGGAATGTTTTCAACTGTCGCCAGAGATGTTTTCAACTGTCGCCAGGAATGTTTTCAACTGTCGCCAGGAATGTTTTCAACTGTCGCCAGAGATGTTTTCAACTGTCGAGGCCATATCCTCCGATTTCTTGAGGGCCTAGGCCGCGCCGCTCCCGTCATCCATTGATATGCGATATAGACATATGTTAGATTTGCATAAGTTAGTCATAATCATCGAAGCATCGAGAGAGGAGATTTTACATGCCTGAAGAGAAGAAATCAGTCAAAGCTTCGAAAGCCAAGGCGGCAAAGCCCGGAATTGAAAAAACGAAAAAGGCGACGAAAGGGAAGGCCAGGAAGACGAGGAGGGGCCCGAGGAAGGCTAGAGGAAGGTTTGCTGACCTACTCAGGAAGCAAGCCGAGCTCGAGGCGATACGAAAAGGCGCGAAGGCCGAGCTGAAGAAGCGTTACGATAGCCTCACCAAGGAAGCCGAGAAGGTCCGAGCCCAATACAAGGAACTCTTCGCCGAGTCCATAGAATCCGCGCCCAAGGCAAGGAGAACGGGGGCGAAGAAGGCAACCGGTCGGATACCCGGTTTGAAACCCTACGCTATCCAGGAAGTTAAGGCGTTCATCGAGCAGAAAGTTCAGGGGAGGGCGACTATACGGATACCGGGAAGAAAGCCGAAATCCATCGCCCGAATGGAAGACGCGTATAGGCACTCGGAAAACGCCGAAGATATCCTGGAGATACTGAATACGTAAGGTTCGGAGCCCGACCTCGACGGGTCGGGCTCTTCACGGGTTTTCGGGATGAAATTCCAATCCGGAATATATTTCTTCTATATGGCAGTCTCCATCGGGTACTTGGCATACCGGAGAGCTAAGATAAGAAGGGCGAGGAAAAAATTTCCGCACTCGATCGACGACCGATGCAAAGAAGACTTTTTGGCATGGCTGGCGAACGCCAAGCGACTAAAGCCCAACGAGCCGTCGGAAGTGTACAAATATTGGTTCCTGACCTGCCAAAAGACCTCGGATTCGAAAGATAGAGAAACCCTCTTGAATGCCTTCGTCGAAAAACGGCGGGCAATCGAAGCGGCTTCCCACGATTCCATGCCGAAGATATTGGGGAAAATACCGCCCGAATATAAGCCGGACGACGAGTTTGTCAGGATACTGTACTATCATTTCCTGCTGCTATCCATTTTCACGGAAGAGAAGATACGGCTCGAGACTACTCCAATCGATGCGCTGAACATTGACGATGGAGTATTCGACGTGAACTCATTCAGGGACTATCTCGACCAGGAATCCTTCGAGATCGCCTTCCGCGATCTTCTCCCGGGAAAACTCGAGCAACTGTCGGAACTGTCCCGGCATGATTCGATCGATACCAACATCGTCAATTTTTTCGATGAGGATATTTCCAGCGGGATAAGGCTCGACGGTCGCGGGGAATATCGCTGCGAATAGACGGAACTCGCGGGCGGAATGGATCGAAACTGAATGAGACAACAGCAATATATGGCAGCTCTTTCAAAATGCGTCCACATTTTTAAAGAGCCTCGACTTGTATGCGGTATAATAGGTACTACTCGAGGAGGGAAAAACGAGAAAGATATCGATTCTTGCCATCGCGGCCATCATAGTCCTATTCGGTTGCGCGTCCTCCCTATCCCCGTCGTCGCAAATCATAGGGATATGGCAGTCGGCCATCGCCACCGGAGGCACCGAAACTTTACAATTCAACCAGGATGGGACATTCGTAGACAGCTCGGATACGTTCGCGACACAGACGGGCACGTGGGCACTGTCCGGGAACACGCTTACTCTCACCTATCCGAGCTCGACGCTGATCGAGGGCATATCTTTCCTTAACGACAATACGATGCTCGAGACTCCCTCGGGCGGCGGTAGCGTCACATGGACCCGGATACAGCATCTCTGACCGGGCCGCATATCCCCAGTGTCGTCGGATTTCTCGGCGAGCGACCAGCCGCCAAGCCTATCGTGCCCTCGGCGCGCCGCGGCGCTCGCTCGCCTCGAGTCTCCTCGGCTAATATGAAAAGAAAGACCCGACTGACGCGGGTCTTTCTTTTCCTGCCCGGAGGGGGACTTGAATCACCTGCCATATTTTATAGAGAATTCTGAATATCTTTAATGACGCCGATCTATTTATAATTCTTATAAGTATTTAGTTTCTACCTATTGGCGGAATATCGTGACCCTGGGTGCCGGAATAAAATGACCCCTGACACTAATCTTTCCGCAGCTCAAGTAGAACAGAAAGGTAACGGATTTGTCGTAGACCATAATACCTACTGGTTTAGTACATCCATTCTACGTTGTGCTTGTCTATGTATAATATACCATATGTTGTTATTCCATTGCTTTTACTAATTCGTATGAGTTCTCCTAACCCATTCAACCGTAAATTTTAACTTCAAATAGAAAAAAAAGATAACTCTACTAGTATTAATAAGATAGGAATAATGCTAGATCAATTCTTGATTATCATTGGTGGGGGAAACACCCCATATTTAAATCTATCCAATGGCGTTTCCGACCATAGGGTGTTCTCCCTTTTCAGGAACGATAATGGCGAAATGATGCGAATTAATAGCTTAATAAATCAATAAAATGACGCGGATAGAATTGAAATAGAGAATGGCACAAAAACAATACTCGAGTTTACCGAATAACATCCGCACATCACTAATGGCAGCTTGTCTGGATACAACGAATTATCCTAACATGCTTATCCTGCCCGGTATGCATTGTTCATAGTCCAAATCCAGGTTAAATTGGTGATGAGACGCCTTGAATATATTTTAGAATTGGTTATATTTGATTATGAAAAGATTTTACTAAGATGGCTAACAAAAGAAAGGGGGACGGGATATGACAAAGATCCTTCCAAGAAAGGAGTATATCGTTTTTTCATTAGTTTTGTTATTTGTTGTAATTATTTTTGTTGTGATTACGGTTAATAAAAATAAAGATATTTCAGAATTGCGAAAAGATTTAATTAAGGCACAGTTTACGGTCATACTCCAGCATAATGATAACGAAATACTTCAAGCTCGATTGACTGATTTAGAGGAGAGATCACGGCAAAAAAAGTAAGCTGCTTCATGTAATACTCACCAATCCTTTTAATAATAAGCTTTCATTAATTTCATTAAATGCGTTCAGCTTCAATACCGTTTGATTGATATCAGAATCCTCGTGTGCAATCACCTATTAAGGTAATATTCGTCTAGAATGGATAAGATCTTCATGGCCGATAAATGCTGTATGTTGAATACTAAACCTTTCTATTGTTTCTAGAAGGGGGTCTATTTTTTCTTTCACTTTATTGAAGTGTTTGATAACGTCTGGGCAGAATTGGTCAATTTCATGCTTATTTATTTCTTCAATACCATCCTGAATGCTACTCCTGGGTCGATACGGCCTATCAGAGGTTATTGCATCAAAAGAGTCGGCTACAGCAATGATCCTTGATTCGATTGGTATTGATTTTCCTTTAATATTGTTAGGATAACCTTGACCATCGTAGCGCTCATGATGGTGTAATACTATGATTTCAATCTCCTTGAAAATTACAATTTTATTTAGAATATTGTACCCAATCAATGAATGTGATTGCATCTGAATCAATTCGTCTCGTGTCAGCTTGCCTTCTTTATTAAGGACTAAATCAGATACGCCAATTTTCCCGATATCATGCAGATGTGCGGCTATGTGGATCTTTTCAATATTTTCTGCATCAAATCCCATTTCGGTGGCAATTAAAACAGACAATGCAGCTACTCGCTCTGAATGAGAATAAGTATATGGATCTCGAGCATCTAAAGTAACGATAATCAGGTTAATCATATCGTCAATTTTTACGCTTAAGTCCTTATATCCCATATTTCACCATCGCTTAGAGTATCGATTTAGAAAAGCGCTCAAAACAGATCAATTAGAGCCAGGCAATAACGTCTTCCTCGAAGGGGCGTTCTGCCGCTTCAGGCTCGATACTAGCAAATCCTAGTATACAGCCAGTGAACGCATATTCACCGAAATTCAATCCAAGAAGCTCTGAGAATTCTTTGTTTTCTGTCAATATCTCAATCACTGACATGAGCCTAAGTCCTAGACCAAGTGCTGATGCCTTGAGCCACATATTCTGGACTACATGAGCGAGGCTTTGATTTTCAGCCTGGGGTATTCCCCTTTGTTCAGCAATTATTATCAAACATGGGTAGTTCGGAAGGTCGGGATAGCCCTTCACCGTTAAGCCCTTAACAATGTTGAAATAATTTTCCCCTTTCTCCCTAAACGAAGGATCTTTATTGAATGTCTTTTCTAAATGTTCCAACGTAACTGTGGCTTGTTGCCGTATGAGGTCGCTAATTCTATTCAGTATAGGATTCCCATTCCGGATTATAAAGAAACGACGGAAATCCTTTACCCTGGTGATTGCCATTTTTGCATATGGAGCCCATAGGCCAGCATGGACAATTGCCTCAATCATTGCCTTTGTAGGGATTTCCTTTGTAAATGCTCTTACTGTCCTTCGGGTTTCAATAATCTTGTCCAGAACTTTGTTTTCTTCATCTTTAATGCCCATGTATCACCTCCAAACGGAACAATCAATTGTAGCCTCAATATTGACCCATTCCCACTAGGCCCGTATACACTCCATATTGAAGATTGATAGCCGTTTTCTATCTTATGCTACTGGAGACTTTACCTCCCATCTCTTTATCATCAGATAAAAAGTGGGCCTCTTTAGCCCTAGTTCTTTGGCAGCATCTGTCGGGTTAATCTTGCGGGCCTTCCACTGCTTATAGACTTTCTCCCAGTTCTTTGGAAATTCCATAACGGGTCTACCAAACTTTTTCCCTCGAGCTTTAGCAGCATCAATACCTTCCCTGTGACGAGATAGGATATTGTCCCGTTCCAGCTCTGCTAAGGCTCCAAAAATCGTCAGAACGAACCTGCCTTGTGGAGAAGTTGTATCTATATTCTCCTTCAATGACACGAACCCTACATGCTTCTGGTTCAAAGTGTCGATGATGCTCAGAAGATCACGTGTAGACCTTGCAAGCCTTGAAATATCTGAAACAACGATTATGTCTCCCTCCCGGACGTATTCGAGCATCTTTTTTAACTCAGGCCGATTGGCGTTCTTAGCACCGATCTTTTCAACAAAGAGCGTGTTAACGCCAAGCTCAGCCAAGGCATCGTCCTGCCTGGCCGTAGTCTGCTGAGAGGTTGAAACCCCAGCGTATCCTATTTTTGCCATGTGTTGTAACCTCATAAGGGTACTGTGGTGTCAGGAAATTGTCAATAAGACTTTATGACGCCTGTCTGTGAGTGTCAGGAAGATATACCATCTCGACGGCACAAAGGTTTCGACTGACATTTCATTAAGTATCCTAGACGAAAGAATCAGTTAGAAAGTTTCTAACCCTTAGAGGTAAATTATTAAGTAAAACTATGCAATGGAAATAAATGGGTCTATACTCGACATATCTTATAGGGGGAGGGAAACTATGAGTGAGATTAATAATAAGACAATCCTCCTTGTTGAAGATGAAGCAGTTATTGCCCTGAGCGAGAAAAAAGCGCTTGAGAAATATGGATACGACGTCATCACGGTTCTTTCAGGTGAAGATGCTATAGATATTTCTCGACAAATATTAAATCTTGATCTTATCTTAATGGACATTGATTTGGGAAAGGGAATAGATGGTTCTCAAACGGCCCAAATCATACTAGAGAAGCGAGACTTACCAGTAGTGTTCTTATCGAGCCATATAGAACCTCAAGTTGTAGAAAAAACGGAAAAAATAACTTCATATGGGTATATACTTAAAAACTCAAGTATAACGGTACTAGATGCCTCGATAAAAATGGCATTCAAACTATTTGAGGCGAATAAGAAACTTGCAGATGAAAAGGAGCATTTAAGCACAACGCTAAACTCAATTGGAGACGCTGTCATTGTGACAGATATTATGTGTAATATTACTCGAATGAATCCGGTTGCCGAAAAACTTACTGGATGGACAATTAATGAAGCAGATGGTCTCCCTATTGATGCAATTTTTAAAATAATAAATGCCGATTCAAGATTGGCCGTAGATAACCCAGTTGAAAAAGTTCTTCACAATGGGCGAATCGTAGGATTGGCAAACCATACTGTTCTTATCTCTAAAAATGAAGCTGAATATCAGATTGCTGATTCAGGGTCACCTATAATAAACAGTAGTGGTGAAATAACTGGTGTTGTCTTGGTTTTCAGAGATGTCACAGAGGAATATAAGCTGCAAAAGACCTTACAAGAAAAAGATAAAATACTTTCAGCATCAAATGAGATGTTACAGACGATACTAGATTCTATTCCGCAATTTATCTGTTGGAAAAACAAAAAATCGGAATTCCTTGGTTGTAATAAAAATTTCTTAAAGATTGTGGGATTACCTGACATGCAGTCATTAATAGGTAAAACGGATTGGGATTTACCATGGAAAAAGGAAGAGACAGAACAATTCCTGAGAGATGATTTTGAAGTGATGGAAAGCAATGTTCCTAAATATCATATTATTGAGCAAGCTTTTGATGCTAATAAGAGAGAAACATGGCATGACACTAATAAAGTACCTCTTCATGATTCTGAAGGTAATGTTAATGGAATTTTGATTGCCTTTTCAGATATAACTGAACGTGAACAAGCACTAGAAGAATTAGCTCATGATCAATATTTATTGCAGGCCCTTTTAAGTACTAGTTCTGACCGTATTTACTTTAAAGACAATGAAAACAAATTCATAAAGGCAAGCATGGCACAGGCTAAACTTTTTGGACTGAGTGATCCTGTTGAGATGATAGGAAAAACTGATTTTGATTATTTCTCGGAAGAACATGCGAAGCAGGCATACGAAGATGAAAAGATGATAATCGAGACAGGGAGATCTTTGAGAAAGGAAGAAAAGGAAACCTGGGAGGGCCAACCCGATACGTGGGTTATTACTGAAAAAATGCCTCTACATGATAATGAAGGAAATATTATTGGAACCTTCGGTATTTCAAAAGATATAACTGATCGAAAGCATGCTGAACAAGAACTTGTTCAAGAGCAGTACTTGCTTCAGATCTTAATGGATACCACGCCTGATATTATCTATTTCAAGGACAAGGAGTGTAGGTTTTTAAGAACCAGTAAATCCCAACTCGGAAAATTCGGGATTTCTGATCAATCAGAATTACTTGGGAAAACCGATTTTGATTTTTTCACGAAGGAACACGCACAACAAGCCTATGAAGATGAACAAGAATTGATGAGAACTGGGGAAATCTTAATGACGGAAGAAAAGGAGACATGGCCGAACAAGTCGGATACGTGGGCTTATACCATAAAATTGCCAATAAAAGGGAAAGATGGGGGCATTGTCGGCACTTTTGGAATATCAAGAGACATAACTAAGATTAAAAATACGGAAGAAAAAATTGAGAATCTATTAAAAGAAAAAGAACTCATTTTAAAAGAAGTTCACCATAGGATGAAGAATAATATGAATACAATCAGTAGTCTTCTTGCTATTCAGGCTTCAACTCTAGCTGACCCCCAAGCAAAAAAAGCACTGAATGACGCATGGAGTCGAATTCAAAGTATGATGATTTTATACGATAAATTATATCAATCTTCGACTTTTGCGGAAATTAGTTTGAAAGAATATTTGCTGCCGCTGGTTGAACAAATAATAGGGAATTTCCCCAATAGCGGTATTGTAAAAATAGAATCAAAGATTGATAAGCTTATTTTAGGTATACAGAAATTGCAGCCACTTGGAATAATCATAAATGAACTCATAACAAATATTATGAAGTATGCTTTCATCGGTAGGAATAGTGGTATTATAAGCCTTGTTGCTTCTGAGAAGAATAACGGTGTTTTTCTGACAATCCAAGACAATGGTAATGGTATCCCAGAAGGGATTGATTTTCAAAAATCAACCGGTTTCGGTCTTACGCTTGTTGGAATGCTTATTCAACAGATAGAAGGGTCTATACGAATTGAGCGAGGGAATGGGACAAAAATAATTATTGAGTTCGATAAATAAAAGCCGGCTCAAGGCCAGGGCATGTAACAGATTTTGTGTAAATGGTTATATTTCTCCAAGGAGAGCATATGGCCATTACCAAGGAAATCCTGGACGAGCTCCTGAAAGATTACAAGGGGTCTGACGATATCACTGGTCCTGATGGGATCCTCAAGCAGTTGACCAAGGCCGTGATCAAGCGAGCCATGCAAGCCGAGTTGACTGAGCAGCTCGGATACGAAAAAGGCGATCAGGTTCGGCCTTTCGAGAGGCATCTCGGGGCGCTCTGCCGATGCTGATCAGAAGCATGAGCCACAAGAGCAACTGCTGGGACAACGCCTGCTCGGAATCTTTCTTCAAGACGTTGTAACGGGAGCTTGTCACACAAATTGCTGACTTATTGGCATTGAATATTCAGCAATGTGCTATTAAAATTAACCGGGGTAGAACGAATAGATCGGAATCCTGGATGGATTACATGCCAAATAGGAAACCTCGGATGCCATCAGTCGTGGCGCAGATAGCTGCGTCCCGGCTTTCCGCCCTCGTATCCATTTTTCTGGCACTAAGCTCCTTGCGGATGCAGGGACAGACTTTGGCATCTCCGCCTCCTAACCGAATTGTAGTCGCATTCGACGAGGATTATCCGCCCTACTCATTCAAAGATGATGAAGGCCGCATACATGGCATTGTGCCCGACCTCTGGGCCGCTTGGTCGACGGTCACCGGTGTGACCGTCGACCTTCGTCCCCTGCCTTGGGCGGAGGCGATCAAAGCATTTGATGCCGGAGAGACCGACGTGCTTGATACGGTCTTCGAGAATGCAGAGCGCAGAGCGAAGTGGGATTTTACGGCTGCCTATGCCGTGATAGACGTACCGGTCTTTGTACACCGATCCATCTCGGGAATAGCATCCCCCGAGGACCTCAGGAGCTTCCGTGTAGCGGCAAAGAGGGGCGACGTTGCCATCGACGAGCTTAGGGTGAAGGGCGTAACCCTTATTTCAACATTCGACGATTATAGAGACGTCGTCGACGCAGCGGTATCTCTGGACGTGCGCATATTCTGCGTAGACGGGCCACCGGCCCTGTATTATCTATACAAGAAAGGCGCCGACCGAGATTTTCGCCTCGCCTTCACCTTGTACCAGGGAGCCTTTCATCGAGCCGTACACAAGGGTCGGCCTGATCTGCTCGCCCTGGTAAACCAAGGGTTCTCGAACATGCCGGGGATGACGCGTGCGGCTATCGACAATAAATGGCTTGGAGCGCCCCTCGCGTCGCGTGTAAACCTGAGGCTCGCCGGCATCGTGCTGGCCTCGCTCCTTGTGCTGCTAGCCGCACTCGGATCCGCCATTTTGGTTCTCAGGCGCCGGATTGCCGCAGCCACCGCAGAGCTCAGGAACAAGGTCAGCCTCCTTGAGGTGAGCGAATCGCGCTTTCGAATCGCCTTTAGGGAATCCGGGATGCCTAAAGCCTTGGTCGGTCTGGATAGCCTCATCATGGAGGCTAACGATGCGCTCTGCAGGCTCATTGGCTTCGGCACCGATGATCTCGTAGGCAAGCCTTGGCAGCTGTACGGCCACGTTGAAGACTCGGGATCAACCGCAGGTCGAGTTGCAGATATTGGGGCCGGGATACGGATATCCGACGTACTAGAGGCTCGTCTTGTAGGCCGAGACGGTCAGGAGCTATGGTGCCTTGTCAACGCGACGGCTATCCGAGACGCTGATGGTCAACCGATTCACTTTGTGCTTGAGCTCCAAGACATTACCGCACGAAAAAAAGCCGAGACGAAACTGATTCATAGCGAACAACGATTGTCCGATCTGGTCGATCAATCTCCATTTGCCTATGGGCTGTATAAAGAGGATGGGACGTGCCTTATGGTCAATAATACATGGGCACGTTTTTGGGGGCTTCCGAAGGAGTTGGCGATAGGGAGCAACCTCCTGGAAAGCCTAGAACTCAAAGCCACTGGCTTCCTGCCTGGTCTCCTTGAACAGATATGGAGCGGGAAAGCCGTTGCCATTCCGGAAATGAAACTAGACATCTCGCGCGAGCCATACGCGGGAGGGAGGGGCAATTGCCGTTGGATTAGGGGCATGATGTATCCGGTCTTGGATAGTTCCGAACATTTGCGCATGTTCGTCGTCTTGACTGTAGATCTCACTGAGACCAAGGCAGCCGAGACGGCGTTGCGCGATAGCGAGTCGCAATTCCGTTTGCTGGCGGAGAATTCGACGGACATGATTTCTCGTCATGATGCTCAGGGCGTCTATCTCTACGCGTCTCCGGCTTGTATTCCGCTGCTAGGTTTTTTGCCGGAGCAACTCAAAGGATCTTCCGCTTTCGACTTAATTCACCCAGAGGATTTGGCAGCCGTCCGAGCGATCCTGGAGGAATTGCTCGAAACCCAGTCTACGCGGACGATCCGCTATCGAATACGCCGAAATGATGGAGCCTTCGTCTGGTTCGAGAGCATCAGCCACGCAGTCCGCAATGAGACGACAGGAACACTCGAAATTCAGGTCGCTTCCCGAGACATCACCGAACGCATAGAAGCCCAAGCCCGTGAACGGGAGCACGACCAAGAGCTTTTCCAAGCTTCGCGTCTGGCCACCCTAGGTACGCTGATGTCGGAGATCGGCCACGAGATCAATAACCCGAACAACTACATCCGCCTTAACTCGCAAAACCTCATCGCATTATGGACGGACATTAAAACGGCGCTGGACTCCATAGCCGACACCCGTACCGACTTGAATTTCCAGGGCATACCGTATAACACGGCGGCAGGCATGGTGGAGGAGCTCTTGCATGGGGTGGTAGACGGTTCACGGAGGATCGAGAAGCTGCTGATCGATCTACGGGACTTCGTCCGAGGCGATGAAGGCGCCTTGGATCAAACCGTGGACCTAAATGCGACGGTTAGGTCCGCGATCAAGATCATCGGGGATTTCGTGCGCAATTCGACTCATCGCTTCTCGTTCATCGGAGACCCCGAGTTGCCCCGCGTTCAAGGGAATTACTATCAATTGGAGCAAGTCGTGATCAACCTCGTCAACAATGCCTGCCATGCGCTCGATTCCCCTGAGAAAATGGTCAGCGTGGAAACGCGAACCGATGCCGACGGATACGTCGCCCTCGTCGTGAAGGACGAGGGCATCGGCATTCCTGCCGAGAACCTCCGGCATATGACGGACCCCTTCTTCACGACAAGGCGGGAACGCGGCGGTTCGGGGCTCGGCCTGGCCGTGACGTCGCGCATCATTCGCAACCACGGCGGTACAATGCATTTCGCCTCGGAAGTTGGCTCGGGTACGACGGTAACAGTTCTTCTCCCCGAAACGAAGAGGAAATCATGAGTCGCCCGGACCCCGCCAGTCCTGTACTTGTGGTAGACGATGAGGAGCTCACCAGGCGTTCCGTGAGGGCGGCGCTCCTCATGGACGGCATCTCGAATGTTGAAGAGTGCGGGGCTGGACGGGAAGCCCTTGAACTGGCGACCTCGAAATCCTACGCCGCGGTCTTCCTCGACCTCGCCATGCCAGGCATGCCCGGAGAAGAGCTGCTCAGGCTCCTCTTGGAGGAGCGGCCGGAGACGCCGGTGATCGTGGTCACGGCGACCAGCGACATCGAGACCGCGGTGCGCTGCATGCGAGCCGGCGCCTTCGACTATCTTACCAAGCCCGTGGACCGAACGAGACTCCTCACCTCCCTGGGGCACGCGATCGAGCGATGGGAAACCGCCCGAGAGATGACGTCGCTGAAGCGCAGCCTCCTGTCGACTAGGATCGAGTATCCCAAAGCCTTTGAGGATATCGTAACCACAGATCGGCAAATGCTTCAGATTTTCAGTTATGTGGAAGCGATAGCCCCGACCGCGCTCCCGGTGCTCATCACCGGAGAGACGGGGGTCGGTAAAGAGCTCGTGGCGCGAGCGATCCACGCGCTCAGCGGGCGAAAGGGCAGTTTCGTTACGGTCAACATCGCGGGCCTCGATGATACGCTTTTCGCCGATACGCTATTCGGTCATGTGAAGGGGGCCTACACCGGCGCGGATTCATCTCGGGAAGGGGTCGTGGCCAAGGCGGAGGATGGTACACTCTTCCTGGACGAGATAGGCGACTTGGCCGCAAATTCCCAGATCAAGATCCTACGATTGCTCCAGGAACGGGAGTATTACGTCTTGGGAAGCGACGCTCCGCGGTCGACTAGAGCCCGGTTCATATTCGCCAGCAATGCCGACCTGTCCAAAGGCGCCGGTCATGGTGCGTTCCGTAAGGACGTTCTGTATCGGCTGCAATCCCATACCATCCGCGTCCCGCCCTTGCGCGAACGAATGGACGACTTGCCAGTACTGGCGGATCACTTCTTCGACAAAGCCTGCCGGACACTCGATAGGAAGCGTCCAGCGGTTCCCAAGGAGCTCCTGGCGCTCCTCAGAAGCTACAGCTTCCCGGGGAACATCCGCGAGTTGGAGGGGATGATATTCGACGCCGTGGTGCGCCATAAGTCCCGCACCCTATCTTTGGAAAGCTTCAGGAAGGCCATGGGCCGTCCGGCCCGAGAGGACGATGAGGGTGCGAATGAGACCGAAGGAGGCGAGAATCCCTTCGAATCCATGGAAACGCTGCCTACTCTCAAGCAGACCGCCGGTTTGCTTATCGACGAGGCGCTTCGCCGATCCGAGGGGAACCAAGACGCGGCTGCGAGGATGGTGGGCCTCAGCCGCTCGGCGCTGAGCAAGAGACTCAATCGCAACCCCTAGGACATTTTGCATGAAGGAGTAGCATTAGATGGGGTCTCCTGAAATGTCAGCAGCGAATAATCGCCTTGATACGATGCCCGGTTTCTACAACATAGGCTCAGGTTACGCTAGGATCATCCATCGGGGGCGGACATGAAGAAGAACTACTCATCACATCTAATCGGGCAGATGACGGTATTCCTTATTCTCTTCATCGCTGTCTCGATCGTCGTACTGTTGCTTGTGGGCAAGGCGCTCGAAATGGATATCTGGGATTTCTGGGGCAACAGGGTGAAGCTCCCGCTGGCGACGCTCATCTTGGGCAGCGCAACGATTATCCTTTTCGCTCATTTCGGAGCGAAGTTCCTGACAAAGCCTATTCTCATCCTCGACGAGTGGACGAGGGGCGATACGCAAAGCATCCCGAAAGAAGTGTCCGATCGTTCGGACGAATTTGGACACTTAGCGAGATCGATGCAGGAAATGCGAGCGGGACTAGAGAACGAAAGAGATTTGATCCAGATCGATCGGGATATCCATCGGTCGTTGAACGAAATGAGGATGATCACTCTATCCGATGAACCGAGCCTTGCGACCATCAAGAAACTCCTGTTGGTCGTCATCAGGCACGCGAATGCAGATGCGGTGATGCTGGTTCGAAGGGACCCCGATGGCGGGGGCTTCTCCGTCGTCTCTTCCCAAATGGCTGATGGCTATGACAAAACGATCAGTGTAGGCGGTATAATCTTGGATGACCTTGTCCCGGAGAGATTGCTAATCCGCTTCCTCGATGCCTTTGAAATACCCTTCGATGATCTGGACGAGCAGGCCGTTTCCTGGGCGAATAGGCATTTCGGCAGTGCATCCGAGTCCAGCCGAACTTTCATAAACATGCCCGTCGAGAACGAAGGGCAATACATAGGGTCGCTAGTGCTCGTTCGAAGCAAGAGCGGCCCGTCTCTGGAAAATCTCAGGCCGCTCGCAGGCGGTGTGATCAGCTCTGCAAAGTATGTAGAAATGAGCATCGAAAGGGATGACAACTGGACCTCGATCATGACCTCCCTCTCAAAAGCGGTAGACGCGAAATCATCTTGGACTAACGGCCACTCAGAACGAGTGGCCGGGCTTGTGAACGTGATCGGGGAGAAGCTTTTTATGGGGGATAGCGAGCTGGCGAATCTGCGAGTGTCCGCCCTGCTCCATGATGTCGGAAAGATCGCGATCCCAGAGTCGATCATCGACAAGCCCTCGCGACTGAGCGAAGATGAAATGAATATCATGAAGCAACATCCTGAGCGGGGGGCGATGATTGTCGAGAACGTCCCCGGATACAAGAGTATCCGCTTAGCGATCTTGCATCACCATGAGCGCTGGGACGGCAATGGCTATCCACACGGGATTTCGGGGGAGGAGATCCCTCTCCACGCTCGAATAATCGCCATCACGGACGTCTTCGACGCGATGACGAGCGATCGCCCGTATCGAAAAGGCCTCACAATCGAGCAGGCTTTATCGCAAATCGAGTCTCAAAGTTGGACCGCATTCGATGGAGAATTGGTTAGGATCTTCCTTGCTGAGGCAAGGAGATAGCGGCAGTCATCTCCGATTCTCTCCTGGGTCACACGCGGAGTCGCTTAAGCCATCCGAAGGTAGACAAGAAGCGGCTGTAAGGATGGTGGGACCAAGCCGCTCGGCGCTGAGCAAGAAGCTCAATCGAAACCCCTAGGACAATTTGCACGTCAACTCGGGACGAACGCCGCAGAATTTCCTTTCAGTTAATAGCGATAGCCGTTACCGCCAATTCCGAGTCTCCCATTTTGTCCCAAGGATTCGGAAGCAACCGCAAGCAGGATCGTATTATACGGAAATAAATTAGGAGCGACAGACTCTGGGCATGCTTATTGCATTAAGGGAAGCATGGCAGCACTTCAGAAGATCTTTCCATCGCTCCCGATACTTGTCGTCGATGATGATGAGGAGTCTCTACTAGCCCTTGCGACCACTCTGCGCACCGCCAGCGTCACAAATCTCCGCACAATTTCCGACAGCACTGCCGTGCCGACCATGCTCGGCCTCGAGGCATTCAGTCTCGTGCTGCTGGACCTTAATATGCCTGGCCTATCAGGATACGAGATCCTGGGAAAGGCTGCTGAACTGACCTGCCGACCGCCTTTCATCATCGTTACGGGTAGTCTTCCACCCCCGGATTTCGTCATGCGCCTCACCTCCGATGTCGTGGCCTACCTGACTAAACCCGTCGATCGGGAGCGGCTGGTCCGAGCCGTACTTGCGGTACTCGGCGGATCACGCTAGCGGGAAATCGCCGGGCGCCAAGCTCGAAGAACTTGAGAGGCAGAAGTGCAGTATTCCTAGGAGGGAAATATGCGATTCAGCATCCGCGCCAAAATAGTGCTACCGATGGTCCTGCTCCTGTCCGCGACTATCTTTGCCCTCGGCGCGATAGCCTACGCGCTCCAGGCCGAAATTCTCGACGAACTCATGAAATCGACGACCGATGCGAAGCTGTCGGAGTTCTCGCAGAGGATAGATCGAATAGCCGAGACCGCTCGGACCTTGAAGACATCGCTGGCCGCAAATTATCTGCGAATAGCCAGGACGGTCGTTCAGACGATAGCGGCCAATCCCGCCTCCCTCGAGCAACTCGCGGCAACAGTCAGGCAGAACGCCGACAACACGAGCCAGGCTGACGCCCTCTCGAGACGAGTGGCCGCCAGCGCCGCGGAGTCGGGCGACTCGGTCAACCAGATGGTGGGCGTCATGTCGGACATAGCCTCGAGGATATCCATTATCGAGGAGATAGCAAGGCAGACCAATCTCCTGGCCCTCAACGCGGCCATCGAAGCCGCCCGAGCAGGCGATGCGGGCAAGGGCTTCGCGGTCGTGGCGAGCGAGGTCCGCAAGCTCGCCGAGCGCTCGCAGAAGGCGGCCGGCGAGATCAACGAGCTCTCGCTGCGCAGCACCGAGGCGGCATCCCTCGCGGGGCGCAAAATCGCGGAACTCGTACCCGACGTCAAGCGAACCGCCGAGCTGATTCAGGAGATCACCGCCGCCTCGGCTGAGCAGTCTAACGGGACCGACCAGATCGCCACGGGCGTCACGCAGATGGACGGGGTGGTGCAGAGAAACGCATCGAGCTCTGACGAGCTGGCTGCCACTTCTCGCGACTTGGCCGACCAGGCCAGGAATCTTGTGGCGAGCATCGGCTTTTTCATCCTCGAGGCCGACAAAGCCTCGAGGCCGTCGGGCAGGCGGACCAGCCCCCCCGAAACGCCGAAGAGCATGGCGATCGCTGGTCCGGTCGATGGCTCCGAATTCGGGGAATTCTAGCTGAAGTAGACGCGTTCTGAGCCGGTGACCGGTATCCGGCAAAGTAGCGCCGCACCGACAGCCGGCATCATACAAGTAGGGAGGAGTTGAACATGGCAAAGCGAAGGTCGCTAAGGACGAGAATTGCGCTGTTATTCGCGCTATTCGTGGCCGTCATCATCGGCGGCCTCACCCTGATAACCAGCTTGAGAGTGAACGACGCCGTCAACGCAATGGCGTCGGGGGATTATCAAGAGATCGCGAGCGCGCGAGCCTCACAGCTCGGCGAACTGATGGCCAAGCTGGCCTGGCAGGAGAAGATAATCGCGCAGAGCGATGTCATGAGACTGGGCGATAGGAAGGCGGTCGCAAGCGCGTTGACTGGCCTCGAGGGCAAGACCTCTCCCGAAATTGTCAGCCCCGTCTTCGTTTGGCGCGGCGGCGATGCCTTTACGGCACAGGGACCTTCGGCAAGCGCGGGCGACCGCGATTACTATGACGCGATCATAAATAAAGGCGCCGATAGCTTCGTAGGAAGAGCGGTGGTTTCGAGGAACCTCAACATACCCGTCGTAGTCGATGCTGTCGCGGTCAAAGGAATTGACGGAGCAACACGCGGCCTCTTGGCTTTCCAATTCAAGCTCGACACGCTGTCGTCGATCGCGAGCAACATCAAAGTGGGCAAGACGGGCTTTGGCTGGATCGTAGACAGCACCGGTCTTATGATCGCCCATCCGAACGCCAAGTATATCATGGCTATGAACGCCACCGATTTGGACAAGAATGGTTTCCGCGGGGCGGACGCCATCGCGAAGAAAGCTCTGGGCGAAGAAGCTTTGCACGGGACTTTCATTGACCCGACCGGCCTGGAGATTGCGTTGTTCTCCGCCCATGTCCCCAACACGCCCGGCTGGGTGCTCGGGCTGAACGCTCCGACAAGCGAGATCCGGGAGACCGCGAAGTCCCTGCTGGGCCTGTTGCTAATACTGGCCATCGTGTCGATTGTCCTTGCGGTTGTCGTGGCCATACTCCTCGCCGGATATATCGTAAGCCCGATAAATCTAGCCGTGAAAGTGATGGAGCGCATGTCCGTCGGCGACTTGGTGTTTGCGGACATCGATAAAGCCGCTGCTGACCAGGGAGTGGCGCGGCGCGACGAACTGGGGGCACTCGGTAGGGCAATCCTCAACTTGAAAGAGAAGCAGACGAGCGTTGCCCAAGACATACAGACTTCGGCAGGGCAAGTTTCAAGCGGGTCGGAGCAGCTATCCGAGATGGCCCAAGGGCTGTCCCAGGGAGCGAGCGAGCAGGCAGCGAGCATCGAAGAGCTGTCGGCCTCGATCGAGGAGCTCGCCTCGACGATTCGGCAGAACGCGGACAACACCAAGCAGGCGGACAGCCTCGCGAGAAGGGTGAGGGAGAGCGCGGAGGAATCGGGACGTTCGGTGAGCGATACCGCCGCGAGCATGAAGCAGATCGCCTCGAAGATCGGAATCATCGAAGAGATCGCGAGGCAGACGAACCTCCTGGCCCTGAATGCGGCCATAGAGGCGGCGCGAGCCGGCGAGGCTGGAAAGGGCTTCGCGGTGGTCGCGTCTGAGGTGCGCAAGCTGGCGGAGCGGTCGGCGACGGCAGCCGCTGAAATCAACGAGCTGTCGGCGAGGAGCGTTAAAGTGGCGGGAGAAGCCGGAATTCGCCTCGAGGAGCTGGTGCCGGACATTAAGAAGACGGCCAATCTCATCCAGGAGATTGCCGCGGCGAGCGATGAGCAATCGAGCGGTGCCGAGCAGATTGCGAAGGGCATCACGCAGATGGACATGGTGGTGCAGCGGAACGCATCCAGTTCGGAAGAATTGGCGGCGACGGCGGAAGAGCTGTCCGGCCAAGCAGCGAATCTATCGACCACCATAGGTTTTTTCAAAATATCCGATGAAAGCGCACAGGCCCCCGACGGCGATCGCACGGACTCGAAAGCTAACGCAAGCGGAAAATTCGAGGAAAGTCTTCAACAAATAAAGATCGCTCGTCGACGGCAGTCGCGACGCTAAAGGCATTGGAGAATCCCGCTTTCGCGGACGGCGAATTCGAATAATCCTAGAATGGTAAAGCATGGAGGTTGTTATGGAGCAGTCGTCGAATCTTCAATATCTCAGTTTCTCCCTCGATGGCGAAAAGTATGCCGTCAGCATCGAAAAAATCCACGAGGTCCTCGAATACATTCACATCACCCCGCTCCCCGGGATGGACGCTTTCATGAAGGGAATCGTCAATATCCGAGGAGTCGGGAGGCGGGACGACGGATTCATGATTGTGCCGGACATAGACCGGGTATTGGAAGCCGAGGAGTATCGGAATTCCGTTGAGGCCGGCGAAACGACGCTGTCCGACGGCTCCGCGGCCGAAGCCTTCGGATAAAGGCTCACCGCGACGGCTGACGGCAGATCGGAGGTATCATGAGTACGTCTACTAAGACAATTCTTCTTGTCGAAGATGAAGCTCTTATCGCTCTCGCCGAAAAACGAAAACTCGAGCAGGCAGGGTACAAAGTATTCCATTCATCGACAGGAGAATCGGCTGTCGACATCGTCAACGAGGATCCTGCCGCCGTCGACCTGATCCTCATGGACATCAATCTCGGGCCCGGCATCGACGGGACAAAGGCAGCCCAAGACATCCTGAGAAACCATGACATTCCGATCGTATTTCTGTCATCCCATACGGAACCTGAAATAGTCGAGAAGACCGAGGAAATAACCAACTATGGCTACGTCGTGAAATCCTCGGTCTTCACCGTTCTCGATGCCTCGATAAAGATGGCATTCAAGCTGTTTCGGGCTAAAAAACAGCTCGATCTCGACAGCATGGAAATAGAGTCGGCCAACGAGGAGCTGCGAAAGAGCCTCGCGAAGCTCCAGAATGCCTACGATGATCTTGCGCTGCATAAAGCCATGCTGGGAAAATACTTTCGCCTGAGCCCCGACGCCATCTGCATCACTCGCGTGTCCGATGGCGTCTACAAAGACGTAAACCGGAGTTTCAGTCGCCTATTCGGCTTCTCGCGGGAAGAAGCCCTTGGGCGCTCGTGTTTCTCGGGAGACTTGGCCATTTGGCTACACCAGGAGGAACGGGAAAAACTGGCGACAAGACTCCGTGAGGATGGGGGCGAAATTTCTGCAGAGATAGACTTTCGGCGCAAGGACGGCACAATCATCACGACCTCGACCAACGCAGAGCTCATTGAAATTAATGGGGAAGACTGCGTCATCAGCAGCATAAGGGATATCTCCGAAAGCAAGCGAAACGAAAATAGCCTTCGGGAAAGTGAGGAACGATATCGCATGCTTTTCGAAGAAGCGGGGGCCGGCATACTCATCTACAACAGGGACCTCAGGATTCTGGACGCTAACAAAAAAGCCGTCCAAATGTTCGATTATTCGAAGGATGATCTCCTCGCTTTATCCCTCCGCCAGCTCGACCCGGACCTCGCCGACCCGAGGATCCTCAATGGACGAGTCGAAGGTATTTTGGGATCCGGGCCCTACACATTTATGGCAAAGAGGCAGCGGAAAGACGGAATGGTTCTTCCGGTCGAGGTAAACGCGATGTCGATCCTGTGGCAGGGGAAGCCGGCCTTTATGGCGATCGTGTATGACATCGGCGAAAAGATCGAAAAAGAGCGGCAATATGCCAAATCCCAGGCAATTCTGAAATCGACCTTGGAAAGCCAGAATGATGTGCTGATGGTCGGAATCGATAAAGAATTCAGATGCCTCTATTTCAGCAAATCCTACCACGACCTGAAGGCGGGCAAATTCGGCTTGGATATGCGGATCGGGGATTGTATCCTGGACGACCTTCCGCAGGACAAATTTCTTGAAAGGTCGCTTGCGCACTATCGGAGCGCGCTATCGGGTACATCGACCAGGATTGTCGAGGAATACGCAGACTTTGGAATGACTTTCGATTCGGTATTCAATCCCATTCGCGGGAGTGACGGGGAAATACTCGGAGCTTCGGGGTTTTTAATTGACGTTTCCGAGCGCATGGCGCTCGAAAAGAAGCTTCGGGAGAAAGAATCCCAACTGAAAACGATCGGAGACAACGTCCCCGCTTTTGTCGCGATCCTCGATGCGAGCTCGTTGCGCTACCAATACGTAAACCGGATGTACGAGCTATCCTACGGACTTACGAAGGAGCAAATACTCGGAAAAACCATTAGGGATATCGCAGGAGTCGAGAACTACCAAAACGCGACGAAGTATCTCACCGAAGCATTGCATGGCCAGAACACGTCCTACGAGCGACAATTCTCCCTCGCACAGGGAGAGACTTGGGGCCGGCTCGACTACGTTCCCCAATTCGATGAGAAAGGAAAGGTGGAGCGTGTCCTGATCCTGGGCGTGGATATAACTAATTTGAAGAACACGGCCGAAGCCCTGAGGTTAAGCGAAGAACGATTCAGGCTCGCAATGGACGCGGCGGATGAGGGAATTTGGGACTGCAATCTTCGCACCGACGAAATCTACTATAGTCCTGCTTACTATCAAATGGTTGGACTCAATGCCACGGAAATCGGAAGACCAGGGGAATTTAATAAATATGTCCATCCCGATGATTATGCTCAAAGCCTTTCCGCAATGAACGATTGCATTGAAAACCGGAAAGGATACATCGACTTTGACTATCGGCTACATCTAAAAGATGGAACTTGGAAGTGGATAAGCACTCACGGTAAGGTGGTCGAACGGGACGCAACTGGCAAGGCCACTCGCATGATCGGTACGAGCCGGGACATCACCGACCGCAAACAGAACGAAGAACGTATAGCGGCGATCACGAATGAACTTCAGACAATCCTTGATACCGCTCCCATCGGCATCGCGAAGATTGTGGAAGGGAAATTCGTCTGGATTAACAAGGCCATTCCCGATATTTTCGGCTATTCGGTCGATGATCTCATGCATAAGGAACTATCGCTGCTCTTCCCATCGATGGTAGCATTCTTTTCGGTTGCCAACAAGATGCGCGACAGCCTTTCGGGCGGAGAGGGATCGTTTCGGATGATTGAAAAGCTCGTTCGCGGCGCTGGCCAGTTGTTAACCGTCTATCTTTCAGGCAAGGCGATCGATAGGTCGGATATTTCCGAAGGATTGATCCTCACCGCAGAGGACATAACCAGGCAAAAACTGCTCGAAGACAAGCTTGTAGCGAGCGAAGACAAATATCGGGCCCTATTCAAGGCAGTTTCGGATGCCCTATGCATCATCGATCGCGAGAGCGGAACCATACTCGACTGCAACGAGGCGACCGTCGCCATGTTCGGCTACGTCAGGGAGGAGATCATCGGAACTGCCTTCACGTCGACTTCAATGGATCCCGATAAGACGACGATTGCGGAAATAGCTAATAATCGCTTAATTCCGCTTCACTACCTTCGGAAAAAGGATGGTGCAGCTCTACCTATAGAAATTACGACCTCCCTTTTAAATATCGACGGCAAGGATGTGATCGTGGCCGCCATGAGGGACATTTCGCGAAGGATGGAAAGCGAGCAGGAAATCAGGCAATTGCTTCGCGAAAAGGAACTCATACTTCGCGAAGTCCACCATCGGATAAAAAACAACCTTCAAGTCGTGGCGAGCATTCTCGCAATCCGAGTGGCAGATTCTGGTGACGCAAACGTGAACGCGACTCTGAATGAGGCCATTGGTGAAATAGAATCAATGAGCCTGCTATACGATCAGCTTTACCGAACTGAATATACCGGTACTATACCCTTAAGGACCTATTTCCCTGAACTCTTATCGCAAGCCGCGCAATTATTCGGAAAAGATATTCCCGTTACTATCGAAACCGAGATCGAGGATATTTCACTTGATGCCGGAAAGCTGTCGCGTCTGGGCATAATTGTCAATGAGTTACTTACTGATTCGCTGAAATATGCCTTCGCTGGGATCGCAAAGCCGAAAATTACGCTACGAGCCCTGCGGCACGGCGCGCGAGTTCATCTAGAATACGAAGATAATGGCATAGGGTTGCCAGAATCGTTTTCTATGCAAAGCACTGAAGGTTTCGGCATACAGGTTATCCAGGCCTTGATGCAACAGATTAGAGGAACCATAAATGCCGAAATCCGAAAGGGTGCCAAATTTACGATTGACTTTGATGCATGAAATATGTTCCTTACGACCTAAACCAGCGATGCCGGTGAGCCCTTCGGGGATAGCTCAATCGTCTCCGATGGCCGACGATTTTGTGCGATGCGGATTATAGAAGGAGGATTTGGATATGGTTAAAATCATAACCGGAGATGGGGATTTCTTGGGGCTGGCTATAATCGCTGGCCATTTGTGAAATCCCGGCTGAAGCTAGTGTCCTGTCCCTTAATTATGCTGCATAAAAGTGTAATATAGATCATCCTGGCGGCAGCAGGAGACTTCAATGCCGTCAGGACGTCCAAAATCCACACTGGTAATCACCACCGACGAACGAGAGCAACTTGAGTCCATCGCACGTTCCCGCTCGGTGGGAGTCGCCCTGAACCAGCGGGCGAAGATAGTACCCGCATGCGCGGATGGGGCCTACAATCAGGATGTCGCACTGCGCTTCCGGGTCTCTATGCCAACCGTGGGCAAATGGCGCCAGCGATTCGTCGAAAGGCGCATCGCTGGCTTGTATGACGAGCCTCGGCCAGGTGCGCCGCGGTCGATCTCTGACGAGACGATCGCCAGGCTGATCAACGCGACCTTGAAGACAAAACCCCAGGACGGATCGACACATTGGAGTGTGCGATCCATGGCGGCGGAGACGGACATCTCCAAGACCAGCGTCCATCGGTACTTTAGGCTCTAAGTTCAAGAGCGGCTCCGGCCCTATCGATGGCTATGCACGGCTACTAGGCTGGTCCACGACCCAGGAGTCGCCAAAGCTCTTCCGATGCTCAAGGAACGATTCGTCGAGAAGGCCGAAGTGATCAGTCCCCTTTAAGTCCTCGAAGCCCATTATAACTGAGAAGCGGCGATTGGAGCGATCCCCGTAGACAATTATATATACCTCACGCTTCCAGAGCTTGAGACCGAGGGCTTGGTAGAAAGAGACAAGGTGGGTACGCTCGGCTTCGGTAAGTTCTTTTGAGAGGGCGACGGCGTCGAAGCTGTTGATAATGGTCTACTCGTGAACAGCTTTTTGAGACTCCCGGCATTAGGGTATTTTGGGACATCGAAGACCTCCATGTGGGGATGCTGCTCGGATAGCATAGCTCGCAGTACTCATAGGGTACACAGACGCAGAAAGAATGCAAACCGGGGACGGTTCAGTCCGACTGTCGAGGTATCTCGATTTCTATGCCCTCTTTCGTAACTCGGCGAACTCGGCCATAGATGCTCAGCGAGAGGTCGTCGCCTTCCAGGATATTGAATTGGGCCCTGTCGAGGCCAACGACGACAGACAAGAGCGAGCCCGCGTAGAAGATCTTGAAGCGGTAAGATTTCCACTGGGCGGGTATCGAGGGATTCAAAATGAGTGTCTCCGCGTCCGTTCGAAGTCCGCCGAAGCCCGAGACCATACTGGCCCAAACACCGGCCGCGGAGGAGGAGTGGATGCCCTGCTCCGTGTTCCTGTTATAGTTGTCCAGGTCCAGCCTAGCCGCGTAGGCGATGAAGTCGTAGGCTTCCCGCGACTTCCCGAGCTCTGCGGCCAGGATCGCATGCAAGGAGGGCGAAAGTGACGACTCGTGGCTGGTGCGCGCCTCGTAGAATTCGTAGTTCTTTCGTTTTTCTTCCATCGTGAAGTCCTGGCTGAAGAAGTACGGTAAGTTGAGGAAGTCGGGCTGCTTAAGCATGTCGAAGCGGAATATCCTGATATATGCCCAGTTCTTGTAAATCGGGATCTGTGACATGGGGATGTTCTTTACGTCGACGTGGGGAAGGTCAAAATAGCCGTCGTGTTGTTCGTAGATGCCGCTCTCCTCGTCCTTGGGGATGCGCATTTTCTCGGCCATCCGCTCCCATTCCCGCGGCTCTTCGGCCTTAAGCCGCACCTTTGCGAGGGCTTGCCAGTATAGATCCGGCGCATCCCGCTGCATCTCCGCAAGGACGTCCAGCGTGTACTCGAACATCTTCTTGCTGAGGTAGTTCGTGTAGCAGTTGTTATTAACCATCATATGGAACTCGTCCGGTCCCATGACGCCGTAGAAGCCGAAGTCGCCCCGCTTCGGGCTCCAACCGCCCCAGCTCGCCATGCAGCGGCACATCTGGAGCAGCATCTCGATGCCTTCGCGATAGAGGAAATCCTTGTCCTTGCAGACCTGGTCGTAGTGCCAGATGGCGTAGTAGATGGCCAGGTTCTGGTGGATCTCCAGATCGACATGCTGCCATGTGCCTGAGTCCTCGTGACCGGTGATGGTCGAGAAGGGATAACGGGCGCCGTCCAAGCCGACTCTCTCGGCGTTCTCGAGCGCTCTAGGCAAGTAGTGGTACCGATACATGAGCAATTTACGTGCAATCTTGGGATCCAGGAACATGTACATACGGTGGCAATAAATCTCCGTATCCCAGAAGTTGACTCCTCCGTACACCTCGCCGCCGAGCTTGCAGAGCACATTCCGCCTTTCACTTTCGCCGTGATAGTTGATGTACATCGTGAACAGCGAGTAGCGCACGCCTTGCTGCAGCTCAGGATCGCCGTCGATCTCGATATCCATGCGGTCCCAGAACCGCTCCCAGCAGCGGCGGTGCTCGGCAAGCGCCTGGTCGAAAGTGACTCCGGCGAGCTTCTGAGCTAGCGACAGACCGTCGGTCCAGACCAGCCAGACATCCTTCGTGCGCTCCCAATGATTGACTACCATTTTCTCAAATGTAGTCGTCGCACCCTTATTTACCTTGAGCGGCGCCTCGATCCCGATGAATTTCTCTCGCAGGGTTAGCGCCGGCGAGATCGCTTGATCGGCTGCGACACGGAAGCTTGAGAACAGCCGGCATTCGCTCATCTGGGTACAGGCCTGGATGGCGTAGATATCACCGATGCGCTCGTTTCGCTCGACTGTCCAGAAGTTGGGCTCAGGCAGCTTCGCTTTGCCGGCACCCGTACCCTGGGTCTGGTCCCAGCCTGCAGCGAGCTCGTAGATCGTGTCGAAATCCAGACCGGAGAAGATCTTCACCTCGCCAGAGAAGTCGAGCGGCTCGAGGACTATGCGCTGACAGCCGAGAGCCGTAGTCTGGAGGTCGACGAAGCGGACGAACTTCAGCCTGAGCCGCTTTCCGCCGCGCGTCGTCCAGACGAACTCCCTCGTCAGGGTGGCCTCGCGAAGGTCGAGCGTGCGCCTGAAGTCCGAGAACTTCGATACGGCGAGGTCGAGGGTCTCGTCGTCGAGCGTAATGCGGGTATAGAGCCAGTCCACCGCCGTGATCATCGCCGCGACCTCAGACACGAATCCCTTGAAGACCTGGGGATACTTGACTTCCAGCATTTCATGTAGCTGGCTGAAATAGCTCCCGAGAAGGTGATCGCCCGAATAGCCCTCTTCGAAGTAGCCACGGACGCACATGAACTCGTTCGCGAGGGAGAATACGGACTCGGCGAGGCGCTGCTTCCGAGGGTCGAAGCCCTCCTCGACGACGAGCCAGGGATCGATCCTGAAATACTTCTCCGAAGTCTTGAAAAGATGCATCTGTCACTCCTGCCGATTCATGCGCGCGAGAACGTCTGCCAAGGCACCTTGGAAAGGTCCTGGTGTCTCCATCTTGATCGATACGAGCGCGGCCGCGAATCTCAGGGATTCCGCGACGCCGTGGTCGTTCCGCCAAGCGAGATAGGCCGCGAAGGTCGTATCGCCCCGGCCAGTACGTCCGAGCATGCTCCGGTTCGTGAATTCCTCGAAGTAGGTCTTCCCGCGGACGCGGGCGAGCACGCCGTCCGCGCATGTGATGACCGTTTCTGGGCAGCCCCAGGACTCGAACTGCTTGGCCGCTTCCTCCAGATCGTTCGTACCGGTGAGGACCTTTGCCTCCACTATGTCCAGCTTGACCTTGCTCAAGAGGGCGGCGATGTCACGCTTTAGCGGGACATCCTTAAAGAGAATGTCTCGGCTAGCTGGGTCGACCTGACGGACAAAGCTTTGCATGTCCGCGGAGAGCTTATAGCCTCGGTAGCTCAGGCCGCGCATGAAGTCCAGGGTGAACTCCTGGTCCGATATACCTGCCAGGTGCAGGTTGCGCGTCGCGATCGCGGGCATGTCTCCCAAGGCGAAGAACCCGGAGCTGCGCTTGAGCCTCAGGATACGCTCGTCCACGTTCTCGGACGGATGGATGACGACGGAATAGGTCGTCTCGGGGGCGCTCGTCGTGAAGGTCTCTATGCCCAGTTCAACGAAGGGCTTAAGAATTTCCTCGTCGGTCGGGGCTATCCTCGTGACGACGGCCACCTTCTGGCCGATGCGAGCTGCCGCGACGGCTCCGCAGAGCACCGCGCTGCCGGGCGCGATGACCGTCCGGCCCTTGTACGGCGTAATCTCGTCATAGCACATGTGCCCGACGAAAGCGATGTCGAATTCCTTCACGTCCTAGCCCTTTACGGCGCCCGCGGTCACGCCGAGCGTTATGTAGCGCTGGAAGAGGAGGAATATCAGGAGAGGAACAATCATCGCGATCACCAGGGCGGCGCTCAGGATGGGCACTCGGAGGCCGTACTCGCCTCTCAGCACGGCTATCCCGACGGTCACGGTTCGAAGCGCCTCATTTTGCAGGATGAGCATGGAGAAGGGCAATTCGCTCCACATGGACTGAAAGCCTATTATCGCGATGGTCGCGACCATGGGCAGGGCGAGCGGCGCCATGATACTCATGAGGATCCTGACCTGGGAGGCTCCGTCGATGCGGGCGGCTTCGACCAGCTCATAGGGCATGTCCGTAAAATAGGTAGTCATAATGTAAGTGCCGAATGGCGCGAAGTAGGCGACCCACGAGAGGATCACGCCTAAGCCCGTATTCGTCAGCCGCATGAGCGATATCAGTTTGGATACCTGCATGGCCAGGAGGAGCTGCGGGAAGATGGACATGAACAGCACAATTAGGAAGAGAGGTCTCCGCAAGGCGAAGCGCATCTTGCCGAAGGCGTAGCCTGCCAGCACGCAGACGACGACGTACAGCACGACTCCTATGGGCACGTAGACCAGGCTGTTCACAGTGAACCGGAGGAGGTGCCCGCTGAATGCCGCGTACTGGTAGTTATCCAGGGTTGGCGTCTGCGGGAGGAGGATGGGATTGGTCGGATACTCATCGAGCGACTTGAGGCTGGCGCTTATGACGTTGTACAGGGGCAGGACCGACGCGACAACGATGAGGATCATGAAGGCCTGGACCAACAGGCGAGCGATTGGGCCGAAGGGCGAGACCTTCTTCATTCATCCCTCCTTTGCATGAGCCGGATCTGGGCGACTGAGATTATGGCGCAGAACAGGAAGAGGACGACCGACCATGCGCTGGAATAGCCGACTTTGAACTTCGAGAAGCCCTGAATGAAAATCCCGTACTCCAGGGTGAAGGTACTGTAGCCTGGTCCGCCCTGGGTGAGGGTGTGTATGAAGGAAAACATTCGGGCAAAGACCTCGATGAAGTTGAAGACCACCCAAAACTCGACCGCGAAGCGGACGCTTGGGATTGTGATCTCGAATAGGGTGCGCCGGAAACTCGCCCCGTCGATGAGGGCTGCTTCGTATATCGACTTGTCGATGCCGTTCATCGCGGCCAGGAAGTAGATGAGGCCGAAGCCCAGGTGCAGGAAGACTACAAGCAAGAACCCGACGACGTTGATGGCGAGGATCGGAGTGATCAGGAAGTGGATAGCCGACCCGGTAATCCGCTTGATCGCCATGTTCAGCGCGCCGTCGTCGCGCAGATAGATCGAGAAGATGACGCCCATGAGCACATAGCCTAGGAGGTTCGGGATGTACAGGATCGCCCTGTAGACCTTCCATCCCCCAATTCCCTCGCGCAGGAAGGCCGCGATGAGGAGGGTGACGACCGTGCTGAGAGGGATATACAGGACCATGAGCCCGGTGTTGAGGATCGAGGTCCAAAACTGCCCGTCCGCGACCATGGTCTTGTAGTTGGCCAGACCAATCCACTTCCAGGGGCCGTAACCCTTCCATTCCGTGAAGCTGGTGATGATGTTCATTACGACGGGATAGATCATGAATGCTGCCAGCAGCGCGAGGAGGGGCGCAAGGAATAAGTAGGGTGCGGCGCCGTCCCTCTCAAAACCTCGACGATTACGCATTCGTGCTCTCCAGGCGATCGAAAGGACGGGGTCTGGGCCCGTCCTTTCGATCGATAAAAACGACTCGCGCAGGCCAGGCTTACTTCGTGATGAGTTTCTGGTACTGGGCGATGAAGTCGTCGACGGAGAGTTCGCCGGTGACGAAGGCGCGGTCGCAGAGTCGGTTCGCGTCGTCCTCGTAGCCGTTGTAGCCCATCGGGATGTAGTCCTTTTGGCCGTGCTTGAGGTACCCCTGGATCAGCTTAAGGACCGGGTAGGTCGTAGCTCCGCCGCCGGCGGCGGTATTCGGGGACAGGGCGCCGGTGGCGGAAGAGTAAGTCTTGGCGCCGTCGCCGGTCGACACGAACTTGACATAGGCGGCGGCCAGCTTCTGGTTCTTCGACCATTTCATGACACCGTAGCCGATGCCGGCGCCCTGCATGACCTGCTGGTCCTTGTACTTGCCGTCGGCGAAGTTGACCGTGGGGAAGTAGCCCACGTTGTCGGCGCCGAGCTTGTCGGAAAAGGCCTTCCAGTTGCCGACGTCGGAGAGGAGGCCAACAAACATAGCCCCGCCGGCCGCGGCGAACTTGTCGATACCGTCCATGAAGTACGGACGGGAGAAGCCGTCCTTCTCGATATAGCCCTTGTCGACGAGGGTCTTGAGGAAGGCGACGCTCTCCTTGAACACTGGGTTCTCGAACTTCTGGGAACCGTCGAAGAGGCCGGCGACGTTTGGGCCGTAGGCGTTCGCCGCGAAGCAGCGGAGGAAGAAGTCGATGGTGTAGGTCTGGCCCGTCGTGATGGGGACGATGCCGGCGGCCTTGAGCTTCGCACAAGCCGCGAGGAAATCGACCGAGCTCTTAGGGGCCTTCTCAGGGTCAAGGCCGGCCTTTTTGAAGTAGGCCTTGTTGTAGTAGATGCCGAAGCCTTGCATCGTCAGCGGGAGGACCTTGACGGGCTGGCCGAGCTTCTGGTTCAGGGAGCACATCTCGATGCTCGCCTGGGTGAACAGGCCCTTCACGTCCTTGATGTACGGATCGAGGTCGACGATTACGTCGGCGAAGCCGTTTACGCGGGCGCCTGGGTGGAACATCGCGACGTCCGGACCATCGTTCGCCGTGGCAGCGCTCTGAATTATCTGGTAATACTGGGTGTCATCGGTGGGCTGGGCGACATGGACGACCGTGACACCGGGATTCGCCTTCTCGAAGGCAGCATCGTTCGCCTTCATGGGGGCCTGCGCGCCGGTGGCGTTGACTTCGCTGTACTTGAAGTCCCAAACAGTGAGCGTCTGCGCGACAAGGGAGGTCGCCGCGAGTAGCGACACGAGAGCGAGACTGAGAATGATTCTCTTCATCTTCAACTCCTTCTGATAGGAAATGGTAGGAACTCACTATGCGGCCGCCCTGGAAAGCCGTAAATGGACCGCATTGCGCCGGATCATGGACAAAATTCACCGCCTCGATGCTCACTTGCGTGGTATCATCCCTGCGTGGCTCGCTATCGAACCGTCCGCGGGAGCATATTCCTCTGGGTATCCATCCTCCTTGTCTGCGTTCTTCTGGCATTCTCGCTCGTCGTGTACGACTATGCCTCGACCGTGGCGAGGGAGCGCTTCGCCGATGCTCTAACCTCGCTCTCGAAATCGGTAATGGCCAACGTTGATGCCCATGTCGCCGAGATGAACCGGCTCAGCCTTTCGTTAATCTACTCCCAGGTATTCAGGAGCCTCTATTCGAAGCACCTGGCCCTGCCGCGCTCGCCTGCGACCGTACAGCAGAGGATCGCAAAGCTCGAGAATACGGAGGCCCTAATCGAGATAGGAGACACTATTCTCGGCCCGAGCCAGTCAGCCCCGCAGGTGAACGTCTTCGACATGCGGGGCGAGATGATCGGGGCCGGATTCTTCAGCCGTCTCATCGAGCGGGACGCGAAGCTCGAGCCCTGGTATTCCGAGGTCCTGATTAGGAACGGCGATCGCTTGATCCTCCCGCCGCACATGGACTCCCTGCAGGAGAAGACTTCCGTCGTGGTCAAGGACAAGCAGTACATCTCCCTTTTGCGCTCGTTCGAGGATCCCCTGTTTTCGACTCGGGGAATCGTCGAGGTAATGCAATATTGTGATGCGCTGTTCGCCGAGTTAGACATGATGAGCGGTTCCCCGGCGTCGATATTCGTCCTCGATGTCGACGGCCGAATCCTCTACCCCTACGACGGCGCTCGGGTGAAGGTCTCCGACTTCCCGAGTCTCTCCGCACAGCCCGAGCGCGGTTCCGTGGCGACGGGCATCCTTCCGGGAAAGCGCGATCCGCAGATATACGCCACCGCCGTCTCGAAGGACACAGGTTGGACCCTCGTCTTCGGCGAGCCTTCCACAGGCCTATCATCGAGCATCCTGCAGTATGCTACGCGTATCGCGCTCCTCGCCTTGTCGGCCATCCTATGTTCGCTGGCCGCATCCTATTTCATCGCCCGCCGCGTAACCGTGCCCATCAAGGCACTGCACGCGGAGATTGAGTCCCTTGAGCTGCACAACCTTGACGAAGTGGCCGAAGGGATTCCCAGGTCGAACCTCAGCGAGCTCGACTCGCTGAGGCTCGCGTTTCGCGACATGAGGCTGAATCTCAATAAGTCGGTGCAGGAGGCGGTCTCGCTCCGCGCCCACGAGAAGGAGGCGCAGCTGGTCGCGCTGCAGTCCCAGCTCAACCCCCACTTTCTCCACAACATGCTCCAGACCATTGCCGTCATGGCGGACGAGGGTTCCCCGACATTGATCCAACGCCTGATCATCAACCTATCGAAAGTGCTCCGGTATATATCGTCCACCGCGGGGACCACGGCGACCCTGGGCATGGAGGCGGAGTACGCCGAGTGCTACCTCGCCGCCATGCGCGCCAGATTCGGCGACAGTCTGGAGTACCTGATCGATGTCCCTGACGCCATGCGGGAGATCGTCGTACCACGTCTGATCATCCAGCCCTTCATCGAGAACTGCTTCAAGTACGCGACTTCAACTCGCCCCCCGTGGCGGATCGAGCTCCGCGGGGAATCCTCGGAAGGTCGGTGGGCGATCGAGATCCTGGACAACGGCCCGGGCTTTTTGGAGGATACGCTCGTGCGTATCGGGGAGAGCCTCGTAGCTCGGAGGCGCAAGGGAGAGGGACTCGCCCCCATGTCGATCTCCGGCATGGGGATACTCAACTCCTATGAGAGGCTGAGACTTGCCTTCGGCGAGGTGGCGTTCTTCGAGATCAGCAACCTGCCCGGGGGAGGCGCGAGGGTCGCCATGGGAGCGAGGCCGAATGGCCGAGGAGCGCAGGCGAATGGCTGAGCGCCGCTTCACATTCGCGGTCGCGGAGGACGAGGAGAGGATGCGGGACTACCTGGCCCGGAAGGCTGGGGAGCTTGATCCGCGATTCGAGTGCGTCGGGACAGCCGCCGACGGGGAGGAGGCGGTGGAACTTGTCGAATGCCGCATGCCGGACCTCCTCTTTACCGATATAAAGATGCCGGTGCTGAGCGGCCTGGAGCTGGTCGAGCGGATCCGCCGCACGAATCCCGACCTCCGAATCGTCATCGTCTCGGGCTATAGCGAGTTCGAGTACGCGCGCCGCGCGATCGAGCTAGGCGTCGACGAGTATATACTGAAGCCGGTCGATGTCGACGGACTCAGGAAGACGCTCATGCGCGTCCGGATCAGGCTGGAATCATCCGCCGGGCAGGTAGAATCCGAGTTTGGGCTCGACAGCGTCCGCGCCGGGGATGCCGACCTGGTCAAGGCTGTAGCCCTCTACCTCCAGGAGAACTATCGGCAGCCCTATTCCCTCGAGCGCCTGGCCGCCACCTTCGGGTGCAAACCCGCGTACCTGTTGCGATTATACCGCAAGGCTACCGGAAGCACGCCGACGCAGGACATGATTCGCCTCAGGATCGAGAAGGCGAAGCGCCTCCTCTTGGGCCATTCCCAGCTCGAGGTCAAGCAGGTCGCCGCCGCGGTGGGCTACGAGGACCCGCTGTACTTCTCCCGCCTGTTCAAGAGAGAGACCGGGCTCAATCCCTCAGCGTTCAAGTACTCTATGGACCGGTCTTAGGCCCGGACCAGGCGGGATCCCCGGCGGCGACGGCAATGTTTGCCCGGCGAGCGTCTACGCCGGCGAGGAAACGCTCGGGCGTCATCGCGCCGGCGAGCATCTGCTCGAAATCGGCTTCGATCTCCATCCATTGGCTCATTACGTACTTAACTCCGCCCTGGAAGGGTTCCCCGCCGAGGCGCGATGTCCCTAGGAAGTCCTTCTCGTTCAGCTGAAGCGGGACTGGCTTCGTGGGGAAGGAGAGGCTCGTGCCCTCAGGCTGCTGGGCCGCGTAGCGGTCGAGATTGTCCTGCTTCGTCAAGAAGCGAAAGAATTGCAGCACGGCCTCCCGGTCGCGGCTCTTCGCATTCCCGAACCAAGTGGGCGCGGACCGCTCGATGCTCACGGTACGGTTATCGAGCCAGGGTATAGGGAACATTCCCCAAGTGCCCGCGTCCGAGTCCGGGTTGGACCTTAACACGCTACGCGAGAAACCGATTTTGTCGAGGGTCATCGCGGCGGCGCCGGAGATGAGGGCGGTCTTCGACCCCTCTATGGTGTTCGCCATGAAATTATCCCCGAAGTAGCCGCGGTGCATGGCCTCGAGGATCTGGTCCAAGGCGCGATGGAATGGTTCGTAGCCATTAAAGGTTTGCCGGTTCGAGTTCAAGCGCTCATACAGGCCGGGATCCCTTTCCTCGAAGGTCGCTCCCATCTCGAAGAAGGTGAGGGAGGAGTGCCATCGGCTGGCGCCCGGCTCGTAGATAGGCGTTATGCCCGCCCGCTTGATACGTTCGCAGGCCGACATGAACTCCTGCGTGGTCCTCGGCGCGGCGAGTCCCAGCCTCCTAAAGATTTTGTCGTTATACGTATAGACCCAGCCCGTGTCGTCGTCCCAGAGCACCAAGCCATACACGCGGTCATTGTGAGAAACCGTTGGCAGCCATTCCGGCTTGAGGCGCTTGGTCCATTCCTCGCCAGTGAGGTCGATGCAGTACTTGCGGGGATCAATCTCGGTGTTGAGGTACCATCTGGTCGATTGCATGAGAAAGATGTCGGTAGCATCTCCCGAATCGAGGATTGTCTCGAGGGCCCGGAAGTAAACGTGGGGGGCGTATATTGAGAAGGAGACTTTGATGCCGGTTTCCTCCTCGAATAACTTCGCGTTTTCTCCGATGACGTCGTAGATCCAACCGTCCGAGGCCATAACCTTGATCTTCCTTGGTTCCTGCGACACCGGTCCGGGACTCTTCCATGCAGTACAAGCCGTCGCAGTGGAGGCTACGAAAAGAGATAGGAGGAGGAGTCTCGCAAGGCGGCAGGAGGGTGGGGTGCGAGGAGTCGTCACGGCATCAGTATATCATGAGTAGAGGTTATCCGCGAATGAGAGCGTCCTAGCGCGGCGCGACGGGGAAGTATACCGAATAGCGCTCGTACCCTACGGCGCGCAGGGGTATAAAGCGGATGCCCGGATCCTGGCCACGGGTCTTATAGCATCCCTTCCATCGGCCCCACTCCCTCTCGTCGTCGGAGACGAGGACCCTCTCCGGTGCCGCCGGATCGTCGCAGTAGAGGATGCGCTCCTCGGAGCAGAGGCCTGCGAGGACATCGGGGCCGTCCATGAAGGCGAACATGTCGCTCGAGCCGGGGAGGCGTTCAGAGGCGAGGCGCTTTGGCAGTTCTATCCTCACGCGATCGTCCTTCCACGCGCGCCTGATCTCGACAAAGGACGAAGGTTTCGACTCTACATCCTGCATCTCGCCGTTTACCGATAGCCGAGCTTCTCCAGCAAGCCACCACGGCAAGCGGAACGAGAGCGTGAACTCGGCCGGCAGCGGGCAGGTCATGCGGATTTCTAAAGCCTGATGGTCGGGAGGTGCGGGATGGGCGGGCGCGATGCCGTCTAACCGCTGGATATCCCCCGCGAGATCGACGCGGCGGATCTCGACGCTTCCGCGGTCCCACGAGAGCCTTGATTCGACGAGCTGGCAGATCGTGAGAGCCGAGCTGGAATTATAGAAAATTCCTCCAGTATGCGTCGCGTTCGCTTGCACGTTGCTACCGTGGCAGCAGAAAAAATGGTCGGTTTCCGAAGCCCAGAGCTTCACCGAGCCGGGGCGCAGGGGGAGGAAATAGGACACGAGGCCGGAGAGGGGATGGTCGGCTTTCGCTCCGTGCGTCAGGCTGTCCTTCCAGAAACCTTGCGCGAGTACTCCATTGCGAAGGTTCCGCTCCCAATAGTCCGCGTAGCGCGCTTCGCCCGTGTGCCTGAGGAGGAACTCCGCGAGACGCATCATGTTGTAGACCGAGCAGAGCTCCTGGTTCTTGTCTCCGAGCCGATGCGGGAGCCGTCCTTCAGGCACCCATATTTCGCCGGTCGTACCGCCGCCTGTGGCGGATCGGGGAAGCCTCTCGGCCGCGAGTTCCCAGTAGGCTTTCGCGATGTCCAGCCAGCGCGCCTCGCCCGTGACCTCAAAGGCGCGGGCCGCTCCGAGGATCTCGGGGATGGTCGTGTTCGCGTGCATGTTGGACAGAGGGTCCGAGCCCTCGAGGAGCCGATCGAAGAGGAGTCGGCGCGTATAGCGGTCCATGAGCTCGCGGTATTCGCCCTTTCCGGTGATGCCGAAGAGCTCGGCCCAGATCTCGAGCATGCCTCCCGTCTCGAAGTCCAGGATGTCGTCCATCTTCTCCCTCGAGAAGGGCGAGGTCCAGCGATGAAACCACTTTGCCCAATTCTCCGCGAGCTCGAGCGCCTTGGCGGATCCGATATGCCGATAGGCGTCGAGGAGGCCCATGAAAGTCTTGTGGATCGTGTAGTGCGGGGCCCAGACCCCGATCCCCGCGGCGATGCGCTCGAGGTACTTCTCCGGGATGGAGCCTAGCCACTCGCCTCCGTTCGCCTGCTGGCATAGCGAGAGACCGTCGACGACGGCCTCGGCCTTGCCCCGTATCTCGAGATCGCCCGTCGCGGCGGCGTTCATCGCGGCGGCGGAAAGCCAGTGGCCGAGGAAATGGCCGCGCAGCTGGCTGGTAGGAGATTCCCATCCCCAATGGATTCCCTCGGGCTTTCCGGGCTCGGACCAGAGGCCGGCCTCCTGCTTGTAGGGCCGCAATAGGTTTTCGGTCGAGAGTCTAAGTAAGTAGGCCCGGTCGGACTCTCGTTTTTGCAGCAATTCGGCGTCTAGTAACTCTACATCGGCGATGGGAAAAGGGTTGAACATGGACATGTGACCTGCCCCCAGTTTTCGTCCGGATTTTAAATTACAATTTGCCTCAGCGCCATAGGTTCCCACCCATAAGCAGCTGGAGCCGGCGGCCTGTAGCCAAGCGAGCCATGGGGCCTAAACCGATTATTCTGCTCGGCCCATTGCTTGCATAATACCTTTGCTTCCCACAGGGTATCGATCAATTCCCTGTTGAGAAGTTCGTCTCTCATTTTGCCGTTAAAGCTTTCAACATACCCGTTTCCCCATGGACTAAAATCAGCTACCGGTTTTTTAGCCGGCCATTCTCTCGTTCAATGTCCTTGAGCTTCTTTGCCTAATCGAGCCGCAATCCCCCATAGCCTTTACGCCAGCGATAGTATGTCCTCCGAGTTATGCTCAGCTTCCGGCACACCGAGTCCAGGTTCTCTCCCTGGCTTAGTAGGATCTCTGCTTCCCTGAGATTGTTGATGATCATTTCCTCAGTAAATACTTTTCGGGCCATTCCCTCCCCCCTTGAAAACCTAGTCAGTGCTACTCTCCAACTGGATCAGTTCTCGGTGGGTAGGACGAACGTCTTCTGTAATAGAGCTTACGCCTTTTGCCCCGAAGCCTAACAGCGTACTGCTTCCCGATGCATAGGACGAAACAAGACTATAAACAGACGAGCGAAAAACACATATCAATTCAAAGGTTTCTAACAGTAAATGCCCTGCTAAAATAGATCAAGCGTGCGATCCTTGCCGGAAAATCGGTGGAGCTCCGAAGATTCGGGACCTTCGAATTGGGGTGGGTAAAAGGTAGGCGCGAGCGAGGAATCCGAAGAATGTCAAATTCTTGTTATATAATGAAATAGAATAGCTCAAGGATACTGTAAAGCAGTAGTGAAAACCTTACCACTTTTTCTTTACAGTTCATGAAAACCATGCTAACTTCACTTCAGACTTTCATGGATAGATTGCCGAGCACGGAGCAGCCGCCTCCTCGCGATTTCTTGATCTAGGAGGATCTAGGTGTCCCATCGAAGGTCACGGCGCAGGAAGATCGTCGATTATGCGACTACGTTTGGCTTCATCGTTCCCAGCCTGCTTGGGTTCGTGGTCTTCTTCGCCATTCCCCTCGTCCGCGGCCTGTGCATCAGCTTCACCGACTGGGACCTGCTCGGCGCTGCCCACTTCATCGGCCTCGCCAACTATCGTGAGCTTTTGAAGGACGACCAGTTCTGGAACTCGGTGCTGGTCACCTTCGAGTACGTGCTGTGGAACATACCGATTCAGACCGTGATCGCCATGGGATTCGCGCTGATCATGAGGAGACTCAAGTCCTCGAGCCTGCTCAAAGGCGCGTTCATCGTGCCATGGTTCCTCCCGAATGTCGTCGTCGCCCTACTCGCCCTGGTCATACTCGATCCGGCAATCGGCATCCTGAACGAGGGGATCAAGGCCTTGGGCTTCCGCCCGCTCGGCTTCCTGACGACCACGCAGCTGGCCATGCCCACTATCGCCTGCGTCAACACTTGGAAATTCATGGGCTATACGGCCCTCGTCATATTCGCCGGCCTCCAGGCCATTCCTAGGGAGGTTGACGAGGCGGCCCTCATCGACGGGGCCAAAGGCTGGACCGCTTTCTTCAGGATTACCCTGCCGCTCCTCCGGCCCGTGCTCGCCTTCGTGCTCGTCACGTCCGTCATCGGGTCCTTCCAAGTGTACGACACGGTTGCTGTGGCGACACGCGGAGGGCCCGTGAACTCGACCTGGGTAATGAACTTCTTCATCTTCAAGAACGCCTTCGAAGAATACCGCATGGGCTACTCGACCGCGGCGTCGATGTTCCTCTTCGTGCTGTTGGTCGGCGCCGGCTTCGCCCAGGTGCGGCTGATGCGGGCCGACAAGGCCGACTGAGGGAGGCGACATGCGCAAGCTCGACCGGGCCGCGAAGGGAATCCCCTTCATCCTCGTCATTGCGATCGCGCTCGTCGTGACGCTCTTCCCCGTTCTATGGGTTGTGCGGATGTCTTTCACGCCGAACAAGCAGATTCTCTCCAGCGCGGGAAGCCTGCTGCCGGCGCAAACAACGACGACGAACTATCTCCGGGTCTTCGGCCTCGTCGATAGCGCCACCGCCATAAAGCTTGGCGGCTCGGCGCAGAAGATAAATTTCTTCAGGTTCCTCCTGAACTCCCTACTCGTGTCGTCGATCGTGACAGTCTCGCAGCTGCTCTTCTCGGCCGCGGGGGCCTACGCCTTCGCCCGCCTGCGCTTCCCCTGGCGCGAGTGGCTTTTCGGCGCCTACATCTCGGCCCTGATGGTGCCGTCGATAGTCATGATCATCCCAAACTTCATTCTGATGAAGGACCTCGGCTGGCTCAACACCTACATGGGGATCATGGCGCCCGCCCTCCTCATGACGCCGTACTCGGTCTTCTTTCTCAGGCAGTTCTTCCTCGGCATCAATCCCGAGCTCGAGGAGGCAGCGCGGATCGACGGCGCGAACAAGCTGCGCGTCTTCCTGAGGATCATCCTGCCGATGAGCGGCGCCTCTCTCACGACCCTCGCCGTCATCTGCTTCGTCGGACAGTGGAACGACTACATGTGGCCGCTCATCGTCGGCAAGAACGAATCGGTGCGGATGCTCACTGTCGCGCTCGGCGTCTTCCGTTCCCAAACGCCCCAGGGCATGCCGGATTGGGGCGGGCTCATGGCGGGCACGACGCTCGCGATCATTCCCACGCTGGTCCTTTTCCTCGCCCTTGGCCGGAGGATAGTCGACTCCGTCAACTTCTCCGGCTTCCGCTGACGCGAACAAGTTCCCCGTTGGGGAATGCACGATTCACGTAGATTTGGAGGATACGAGAATGCGTAAAACTCTCCGCAGTTTGCTCGTGCCGATGGCGCTTATTGCGGCCACGGCCGGGGCGCTTTCCGCCGAGCCGGTGACCATCAAGTACGTGCTCTGGGACGCCAACCAACTTCCTGCCTACCAAAAGGTGGCGGACGACTTCATGGCCAAGAACCCCGACATCAAAATCGTCATCGACCAGTCGGGCTGGAACGATTACTGGACGAACCTCCAGACCACGATGGTCGGAGGGACCGCGCCGGACGTATTCACAGACCACCTGGCCAAGGTGAACGACTTCGCCAACAAGGGACAGGTCGTCGACATCGCACCCCTGGTGAAGCGAGACAAGGTCGACACCTCGATCTACCTCCCCGGTCTCGCCGACCTCTGGACCAATGGGGTCAAGCGCTTTGGCCTCCCCAAGGACTGGGACACGATCGCGATCGTCATCAACAAGGACATCCAAAAAGAGGCGAGCATCGCCGACGCCGAGCTCCAGCACCTCACTTGGAATCCCAAGGACGGAGGGACCCTGCAGAACGTCCTCGCCAGGCTCACGCTCGACAAGAACGGCAACAACGGCCTAACGCAAAAATTCGATGCGAAGAACGTCGTGCGCTATGGCATGGAGATCCAGCACTCCGATGACCGCGGTCAGTCGCAGTTCAGCTGTCTCGCGCTCAGCACCGGCTGGTACTATACCGATGGGACCTTCAAGGCCAACTACCATTACGACGATCCCCGATTCGTCAAGACCATCCAATGGATACTCGACATGACCAAGAAGGGCTTCATCTGCCCCTACGAGGCCACCGGACTCTCCAACTCCAACCTCTTCCCCGCAAAGAAGGCCGGCGCGACCCTCGACGGCTCATGGATGATCGGCTACTACGCCAACAGCGTCGACTTCCCGGTCGGCTTTTACCAAACTCCAATCGGCCCCGTTGGCCGCAAGAGTATGACCAACGGCCTTGCGGACTCGATCTGGTCCGGCTCCACACACAAGGAGGAGGCCTGGAGGTGGGTCAAGTACCTCGCCAGCGCCGAGGCCGAGAAAACAGTCGGCACCTTCGGCGTGGTTTTCCCCGCCGTTAAGCAAGGCGTGGACAACGCCCTTGCCGCGTACAAGGCCAAGAACATGAATGTCAGCGCCTTCACCGACATGGCCACCGCCAAAGGTGTCACCTTCGTGTACCCCGTGCTCGACAACGGCGTAAAGGTCTCTGAGATCATGGTCCAGGCCTTCGACACGATATTCCTCGGCAAGGGCGAGGTCGAGGCTACGCTCAAGGCCGCCAATGTGAAGGTCAACGCGCTCTTCAGGTAATCTTCGAATAATGGCGCGAGAGGGGCTTTTCTCCCCTCGCGCATTTTTTTCTGGAGGGCCCGATGAGCATCGAGTATTCGCCGGAGACGGCCTCTTTCCACCTGAAGTCCCGGGATACGAGCTACATTGTCGGAATCGACGGGGGCAAGCATCCCGCTTCGTTGTACTGGGGCCGGAGACTCCGCGCCTGGACAGGCGGGGCGACCCCGCTGCAGGTGGATAGGCCTTTTGCGCCCAATCCCGATCCGACGAGACCCGGCTTCTCCCTCGACACGCTGCCGAGGGAGTATCCGGCCTTCGGCAACACGGACTTCCGCTCTCCGGCCTTCCAGGTCCTCCAGGAGGACGGCTCGACGATCGCGGACCTTTCCTACCGGTCGCACCGCATCTTCGCCGGCAAGCCGCCCCTCGCCGGGCTTCCTTCCACCTACGTCGAGTCCGAGTCCGAGGCCGACACGCTGGAGATCGAGCTCTTCGACGAGCTCATCGGCCTCGAGGTAACCCTGAGCTATACCGTCTTCTCGGGGTACGACGCCGTCGCGCGCTCGGTCCGCTTCCGGAATTCGGGCGCCGGGCGCCTGCATCTCCTTCGCGCCCTCAGCGCGAGCGTGGACCTTCCGTGCTCGGAACTTGACATGGTGCAGCTCTCGGGCGACTGGGCGCGCGAACGCGCCATCGTACGCAGGAGTCTTGCTCCGGGCGCGCAGTCGATAGAGAGCAGGCGCGGCGCGTCGAGCCATCAGCACAATCCCTTCATTGCGCTGCTTGACCGCCATGCGAACGAGGACTCGGGCGAGGTCTACGCGATGAGCCTCGTCTACTCGGGAAACTTCCTGGCTCAAGCCGAGGTTGATCATCTGGGACGCACGCGCCTCTCGATCGGCATCAATCCCTTCGAGTTCTGCTGGCTCCTCGAGCCCGACGAGGAATTCCAGGCTCCTGAGGCCGTGCTCGTGCATTCCTCCGAGGGTCTCGGCGGAATGTCGCGGCGCTACCACGAGCTCTACCGATCGCGGCTCTGCCGCGGACGCTATCGCGACGAGTCTAGGCCGATACTCGTCAACAACTGGGAGGCGACGTACTTCGACTTCGACGCGGATAGAATCGTGGCGCTCGGCGAAGAGGCGCACAGGCTGGGCATCGAGCTCCTCGTCCTCGACGACGGCTGGTTCGGCCGCCGCGACGATGATCGCAGCTCCCTCGGCGACTGGAAGGTGGACAAGAGGAAGCTCCCGCTTGGCCTCGCCGATCTCGCCTCGCGGCTGGACGAGAAGGGCCTCAAGTTCGGCCTCTGGGTCGAGCCTGAGATGGTCAGCCCCGACAGCGACCTGTATCGTGAGCATCCGGACTGGTGCCTGCACGTCCCATCTCGGCCCAGGTCCGAGGGGCGGCATCAGCTCGTCCTCGACATGGGCAGGCCCGAAGTCAGGCGTCACGTAGTCGACGCGATTTCCGCCGTGCTCCGCTCTGCGTCGATCGCCTACGTGAAGTGGGACATGAACCGGAATATGACCGAAGTCGGGTCCGCTGGCTTGCCGCCCGAGCGGCAGAAGGAGACCTGCCATCGCTACATCCTCGGACTCTACGCCGCGATGGACGAGATCACGCGCACCTTCCCGGGCATCCTGTTCGAGAGCTGCTCGGGCGGAGGCGGCCGCTTCGATCCGGGCATCCTCGCCTACATGCCGCAGACATGGACGAGCGACAACACGGAAGCGGTGAGCCGCCTCAGGATCCAGTACGGCACCAGCCTCGTGTATCCGCCCGTGGCCATGGGCGCGCACGTCTCGGCCGTGCCGAACCATCAAGTCGGCCGTTCCACTCCGCTTGAGTTCCGAGGCGGCGTGGCCATGTCGGGCAACCTCGGCTACGAGCTCGACCTCGGCGCGCTGGACGACGCGGGGAAGGCCGAAGTGGCTAGGCAGATAGCATTCTACAAGAGCGTCCGGTCCCTCGTGCAGTTCGGGGATTTCTTCCGGATACTCAGCCCCTTCGAGGGCGACGACGCAGCGTGGATCTTCGTCTCGAGGGACAAGGGCGAGGCCTGGGCCTCTTTCTTCCGCCCCTTCGCACAACCCAACGCGCAGCTTCCAATCCTCCGCCTTAAGGGCCTCGACCGCGACGCAGATTATCGCATTGTCCTCCGCGGACCAGCGGGGGACGGACCTCGGCTCCCGGCGTGGAGCATCGGCGGCGACGAGCTCATGGACGCCGGCCTCGAGCTGGACCTCGGGCCCGGAGACGCTCGCAGTTGTTCTCTGCTGCTAAAGCGGATACAATCTATCGACATCGATTAGGATCGGACGAGCGCTATGACCATAATCGAAATAGCAAAAGAAGCGGGCGTATCCGTCGCCACCGTGTCCCGAGTCCTCAACAACGGCCCCGTCAGCGCGGAGAAGAAGGCACGCGTGGAGGCCGTTATTGAGAAACACAGATTCAGCCCGAACGCCATGGCCCGCGGCCTCATCAGCAAGCAGTCGCAGACGATCGGTCTGATCGTCCACGGGATCACGAACCACTTCCACATGGACTTCATCCAGGTCGTCGAGCGATATTGCACGGCCGTCGGCTATCTTCTATTTGTTTGCATCTGCGAAGGGGAAAATCAGGCGGATATCGAGCAACGCTTCCTTGGAGACCTCATCGCGAGGCAAGTCAACGGCATTATCCTCCATGAAGTGACCCCCGAGAACTACGGTAGCGGCCTTGTCGCCCATCTCGCCAAGCAGATCCCGCTCGTAATGATTCAAACCTTCGACGCTCAAGGTAAAATCAACTCGGTGGAAGTCGACCAGGTCCTCGGCATGCGGAAGGTTATGCGCCACTTGATGGACTTGGGCCATCGCGACATTTTTTTCCTCCGCGGTCGTTACGGCCATTCCTATGATAGTAAGGAAAAGGTCTGGCGTGAAACACTTGCGGCCGAAGGCGCGTCACCACCCCCCGAATCTCTCGTGGTTATCGAGGAGGGAAACGCGGAGGAGGGAATCCTCGAGGCCGAGGAGCGGCTCGACTCCATTTTCAAGAGCGGCAGAATCCCCACCGCCATATTCGGCTGCAACGACATCATGGCCACGGGCGCCCTCAACGCCGCCAGAAAGAACAGCATCGCAGTCCCCGAGCGACTTTCCATCGTGGGGCACGACAACACCATCCTCGCGGCCAGCGGGCATTTGTCCTCCGTGGACTTGAAGACCGCCAGCGTAGGGCACGCGTCCATCGACCTGCTTACCTACGCGATGGACGGCACCGATGCCGAGCCCAGGCGCTTGATACTCACGCCGGACCTGATCCTCCGCTCGTCGACCGGACCAGCCTACCAACTTGATGGTTAGCAGGCTGGTTCCGGCCTTTTCGCAGTTTCTCTGTTTTGCCTTATTTTGACTACATCTTTATGACCCGGCTCTCAGGACAGTCCTCGACCGCCTCCTCAATCAAGCGGGCTATTCTCTTCCCTTTATTTACCTCTGAGAGCCTGCGGAGGCTCCTGGCCTCCCCTTCTACCGCGCCTTTTGGCCCTCGAGTACCGAACCCTGGGTGATACGCTCTCCGCATTTTTCTTATGGGGTCCTCTAATAACCCGAATTTTATAGCCATCCTTACTGCATGTTAACTAAAATTCCGTTATTTAAAACGGAACCAAGTAATTTCGAAGAATGGGAAGGCCCTCTGGCCACCTTCCATGCTTCCCGGAGGCCCCGTTGAGGGCATTCCCGGGGGATATATCGCCACCTATGCGCCTACCAGGACACAGTACCGCTTCATGTTGTACGCAAGATTCTTCAGTATGATGTTTGCTTCAGCTCGGATAATCCCAACGCGGCGTACCACCATGCCGCTTGTGGTTGTCCTGAATAGGCGCTATCCGCATGGATTGTTGTGCCCGCATCGGTCCTGTCGACTGGGTCAGCCAAGGCTTGGGAGTCATGGACGGAGGCATCGGTCACAACGGCTTTCTTGATCAGCTTGGTCTTCCGGTCCACTTTCACATGGTTTTTATATCCATAATGGGTTTCGTCGGTCTTTTTTGTCCACCGGGCGTCTATGTCCTTCTGCCGGAGTTTCGCTTCGTTCCCAGGCTTCTTCCACTCATCCGGAACCTCACCCTTCTTAATCTGCTCATTCTCTTCTCGGGTGTTCCGCTGCTTTGGCTTGTCCACGAATGACGCACCAATGATGCTCCCTGAATTGGCCGTTATGTTCGATTTGTCGAGGAAATCCCGGAACTTCTTGAATAGCTTGTTGAGTTTCTTCCGTTGCGCCAGCGTCTCCCTCCATGTCCATATCGTCTAGTCCTATGAATCGCTGAAATGTCCTTCGGTCATTCAACTTGTATTCCATGGCGTCGTCCGAGAGGTTATACAGCGCTTGCAGTATGAGAACCTTGAACCTGAGCACGTAATCAAACGGCGGTCGTCCACCAGGGCCTTTGGGTAGGGTATCCTTGGCGAAGGCATTCGTTAAGGTAGGACGAAATACCTCCCAATCGATGACCGCATCTAATTTCTGTAATGGATCGCCAATCGTATCTATCTCGCGAAGCCTAAACTCTGCATCGAAAAAGCTGCTTCCCCATCCCGCCATGTTTCGTACTCCCAAAGCGGATTATATATCAAAATAGTCACTTGATGAGGAGTCTTTGGAGGCCCCCTTAAGTCTAAGGAATTACCATCTCAAAGGCAGCTTCCTGGCGCTCAGCGCGCTCGCGAGTACGACCAGGCCCATGGGGCGCAAGCAGGACTATGAGAGATATAAGGACAACCACATCGTCGCGATCGTCTGCGATGACCTGGCTGGACTCGAGGCGATAGTCAGCGAAGGCAAGAGCATCGAGAGCGCTGCCTACTTCGCGTTCTGGGTCCAGAAGACGGACATCCTCGACTGGCTGACCGAGATCGGTCAGTTTGATCCTAATAAGAGCGCCTATTTCGAATGGGCAGATAAGATGGTGGATCCAACGATGAAGAATTATCTATCCAAGTTTAAAAGGACGGAAGCGAAAGAGTCATAGGGCGCTCACGGTTGATCATCGAGACTGGTCCTCTCGATGAGGGACCGTCTTCTCTGTCGAGCACGTCAAAGAAAGGCACGAACGGAGGTTATCCCCACATGAGGAGTGCTGACACCATGGGGCCAGGATGGCTTCATGTCCGAATAATCTCGGATCGATTTCTAGCACTGAGGGCTGAGATGAAAAATCGATATCACGTTGCCGTGGTCTTCGCGCTTGGCATTACCGTGGCCTCTGCTACCGCACAAGATGCAGATGAAATAGGCATCCTGGAACTCGCGAAGACAGGATCCCTCCAAGATATCCAAGCTGCCCTCCAGCAGGGTGCGGACATCAACGCGATGGACGCCGGGGGCGAGACCCCGCTGATGTACGCCACGGAGAATAACCAGGCCCCTGAAATATTTACCGTACTTCAGGAAGCCACTAAGGATGTGAAAACCCGATCCTAAGTATCGCCGAGAGCAGGAAAACGCCTCCGTTTTAACCAGACTGCAAGCGCCAGTATCGTTATAAAGATCATCCTGATTACTTAACCTGCGTGTAGAATATCCAGGCCATGCTCGAGCTTTCTCAGCACGCCTGTGATGTCCTCGTAGGGACTCCAGGCTACGGTTACATCGAATGGGTGGGGCCCGTCTACCCCGAAGAGATCCGCCCCGAGGATTTTCTTACACGGTACGCCCCGATGTTCCCCTTACGGAAGTATGCCCTGCCTCGCTTGATTCTGTTCTATCGAAATGTGAATACGGTAGCTCGTTCGGGAAAAGCCTTGGCCGGGCTCATGAGCGACGCCGGCCTCGCGACTACCACGGGGCTCTACTTCGAAGGCTACACTGCAATCAAGTCCTCGGATTTATCGTACAATGCGGAAAATCGCAAAGAGCTATGGAAGACCCGCGCCGCAGGACAGCACCTAGGCGCCTCGATTGCGGATCTGTGCCACTGTAGGCTATTCCCTTGACTGGTCAGTAGTTGCGAAGCTCCGACGACCGCTGCCGGCAATTTCTCAAAAAAACATTGACAGATTGGGAAACGGGTGCAATAGTTCTGCATGGTCGTTAATGGAACGTTCCAAGAAACAGTCCAGTAAATAATGAACTGCTTGGACTCAGGTTCCTTTTCCAAAAACACCGGATGATAGCATAAGGAGAGGCACATGGATTTCAACGCGCAAACCCTGAAAATCGATCCAGTCCTGCCGAAACGGAAAGACTTCCGCATCGGCTGCATCGGAGCCGGGTTCATCATGCGAGATTGCCAGCTGGTCGCCTACAAGTCGGCCGGCATCGTACCTCGGGCCATCACCTCGCTGTCGCTCGAAGAATCTCGCAAGGTCGCGGCGCAGGCCGGTATTCCTCAAGTGTACGGAACATGGCAGGAATTGCTGGCCGACCCGCAGATCGAGATCCTCGACATCGCGATCCCGCCGGACAAGCAACTCGAAGTCGTGAGGGAAGCCGTCAAACAGAAGAGCCACATCAAGGGAATGCTCTGTCAGAAGCCGCTCGCGATGAACCTGGCCGAGGCCAAGCAGATCGTCAAGCTCGCCGCGGACGCCGGTATCAAGCTGGGCGTCAATTCCAACATGCGCTACGATCAATCGATGCGCGCCCTGAAGACGATTCTGGGCATGGGCTACCTGGGCGATCCCGTCCTGGCCACTATCGACATGAGGGCGATACCCCATTGGCAGGAATTCCTCAAGAAATACGATCGCGTCGAGATATTGAACATGGGTATCCACCATGTCGATATCATGCGACACCTCTTCGGGGATCCCCGGACGATCACGGCAATCACTCGCCAGGATCCGAGGACGAAATTCAAGCACATAGACGGAATCTCGCAATATTCCTTCCAGTACGAAAGCGACCTGATGGCCACCAGCCTGGACGATGTCTGGGCCTGGCAGGGCGAAGGCACGGAGAAGGACATTTACATCAAGTGGCGAGTCGAAGGCACCGAAGGCATGGCCCAGGGAAGCATCGGCTGGCCGAGCTACCCCACCAGAGAGCCCAGCACCCTCGAGTTCACCAGCCGCAAGATTCCCAACCAGTGGATCAGGCCCAAGTGGGACAAGGTGTGGTTCCCGGACGCCTTCCTGGGCACCATGGCCCAACTCCTGGTCGCCGTCGAAGAGGACAAGGTCCCCGAGATATCGGGTCAGGACAACCTGCGCACGATGGCCGCG
>Ga0181535_10000647_pt1 | contig 50496 bp, 36 predicted proteins | sample PEATcosm2014_Bin_44_FD_119774 | JGI IMG/M metagenome (GOLD analysis project Ga0181535, IMG submission 119774) | Peatland microbial communities from MTU Mesocosm Facility, Houghton, MI, USA - PEATcosm2014_Bin17_30_metaG | ecosystem: Environmental > Terrestrial > Soil > Wetlands > Peat | place... | reverse complement strand
TACGATTTTCATTGCTTGGGTAATTTACGATATGTTAGGCTCCCGGACGCGAGCACGAACGGACGCAGAGGCCCAGGGCCCCATGTCAAACCCCACCTTCTGCTTCGCAACAAGTGACCCGCCACGGCTGGTGTCTGTCCGGGGTGGCACAGAAGCACTGCTCGGATACAGCCAGCACGAACTCCTCACGGCCAAGATCAGTCTGAAGGACTTGGTCCACCCAGATGATGCCGAGATCATGGGGAGTATTTTCTCGAACTGCCTGGAGATCCGGTCCGGATGCATTAACGTCCGGCTGCGCCACGCCGACGGGCGCATTCGCTGCGTGAGGGGATGCTTCACAAAAAGACCTGCACGCACCGGGAAAAACGTGGTTCTCGAACTGGTCCTCGATGACGCGCGAAACATAGCCGAACCCAGCGACGCTTTTCTGCTGAAAAGCTTCAAAGCCCTCATCGAACACACGGACGACCACATCTACGTCAAGAACCGCAATCATGTGATCCTTGCGGCAAGCCGCGCGTTCCCGTTTCTGACGGAGACGGCGAAGAACGCAGCTGAACTCGTGGGAAAGACGGATTACGACATTTACCCTGAAGCCATCGCCAATCTGTCGTACCGACTTGAGAACCAGGCAATCGACGAAAACCGGCATGTGAACCAGGTGCAGCAGTTGACGGCGCAGGATGGGTCGAGCCGCTGGATCGACGATCGCAAGTATCCGATCACCGGGCCGGACGGCGCGGTTGCCGGTATCTTCGGCATCGCTCCGGATATCACCAGGGAAATTGAAGGAAGGCTCAAGCTACGCGAAAGCCAGGATCTACTGAAACTATTCATCGAGCACGCGCCGGTTGCGTTAGCCATGCTCGATCGTGAGATGCGGTACCTGGCGGTAAGCCGCAAGTGGATCGATATACACGATCTTGATGGCCGCGACCTGGTCGGACAGATTCATTACGAGATCCTGCCCAATATCCCCGAAACATGGAAGGGACTGCATCGCCGCGCGCTGGCCGGCGAAGTGGTACCGCCCGCCGAAGTTTGCCGGACAAAAACGGACGGCAGCGATCAATGGATGATGAGGGAGATTCGGCCGTGGCTTAGCGGCGAGGGTCAAGTGGGAGGAATCATCATCTTCGCCGAGGACATTACCGAGCGCAAGCATGCGGAGACCGCGCTCCGCGAAAGCGAGGAGTCACTCAAAGAGACCGAGAGAATTGCTGGTTTGGGCAGCTATTGCTTGGAGGTCGGCGCCGGGCGTTGGACCAGCTCGGCGGTGCTGAACCAGTTGCTTGGAATCGACGAAGAATTTGAGCGCACCCATGAGGGATGGTTTGCTCTGGTCCATCCCGATGATCGCGAGATGTTGACCGCTTATTTCACCGAAGAAGTTTTGGGCAAGAGAGTGCCGTTTGACGGGGAGTATCGCATTGTTCGCCCCTCTGACGGTGAGGTGCGGTGGATACACAGCCGGGGAAGGGTGGAACCCGATGGGCTCGGAAACCCAAAATTCTTCCGCGGCACAGCTCAGGACATTACCGAGCGGAAGCAGGCGGAGACGGCGCTCCGTGAGAGCGAGGAATCGCTACGGGAGGCGCAGAGGATTGCCGGTCTGGGCGGCTACCTGCTCGATATCGACGCCGGCATGTGGACTAGTTCCGATGTCATGGATGAGATTTTCGGGATCGATAAGGAGTTCGAGCGGACCGTCGATGGATGGGCTGCTCTGATCCATCCCGACGATCGAGCGTCGATGCTTGCCTATTTCAAGGATGAAGTACTCAGCCAGCGCGGGCCGTTTGACAGAGAGTATCGGATTGTTCGCCAGACGGACGGCGCGGTGCGCTGGGTGCACGGCCTGGGACGGCTGGAGCTCGACGCTGAGGGGCGTCCGGTGAAAATGCCCGGCACCATCCAGGACATCACCGAGGCCAGACAGGCCCAGGAAACGCTGCGCGAGAGCAGGCATTTGCTGCAACTCTTCATTGAGCATGCGCCGGTGGCACTTGCAATGTTCGACCGCGAGATGCGCTACCTATCCGTGAGTCGGAGGTGGCTCGAGGACTACGGCTTGGTGGGCCGCGACGTGATCGGACAGTCCCACTATGAGGTTTTCCCGGATGTTCCGGAGCAGTGGGTGAATGCACACCAGTGCGGCCTGGCAGGAGAGACACTCCACGCCGACGATGACCGCTTCGAGCGGGCCGATGGCAGGGTGCAATGGGTCAGGTGGGAGATCATTCCCTGGCGGACCGGCGATGGCTCCGTAGGCGGAATCGTCCTGTTCGCCGAAGACGTGACCGAACGCAAGCGCGCCGAGAAGGAATTGTTTGAGAGCAGGGAGTTGCTGGAAATCTTTATCAAGCACGCGCCAGTGGCGCTGGCCATGTTCGACCGCGAGATGCGCTACCTATCCGTGAGCCGCAGGTGGCTCGAGGACTATCACCTTGTGGAGAGCGAAATCATCGGGCGGTCGCACTACGAAGTCGTTCCGGACTTGCCGGAACGGTGGAAGGAAGGCCACCGCCGCGGGCTTGCAGGGGAGCGGGTTCACGTCGAGGAAGACCGATTCGACCGCGCCGACGGAGCGGTGGAATGGAGCCGATGGGAGGTTATCCCCTGGCGGACCGGCGATGGCTCCGTAGGAGGAATCGTCCTGTTCGCCGAAGACGTGACCGAACGGAGGGCAGTCGAAGACCGGTTGCGCCTGGGCGCCACAGTGTTTACCGGCGCGCGCGAAGGCATCACGATCACCGATCGTACGGGGAATATTCTCGAAGTAAATGACGCGTTTACCAGGATTACGGGATATACGCGCAAGGAAGTGCTGGGGCGCAATCCGCGGGTTCTCAAGTCGGGCCTCCACAGCAAAGAGTTTTACGAGAGCATGTGGACTTCGCTGAATCGTGAGGGGCGTTGGTCAGGCGAGATCTGGAACCGAACCAAGAGCGGAGACATTTATCCGGAGATGCTCACCATCAATGCAATCCACAACGCGAGCGGCGAAGTGGAGCAATATGTGGGCCTATTCACGGACATTACAGAGCTGAAAGAAAAGGAACAGCGGCTGGAGCACATCGTGCGCTACGATGCACTGACGGGGCTCCCGAATCGGGCGCTCTTCGCCGACCGGCTTCGCCAAGCCATGGCCCATACCCATTGGAAAAAGGGACTGCTGGCCGTAGCCAGTTTTGATGTCGACGGCTTCAAAGGCATCAACGACCGCTATGGCCAGGCAACGGGAGACGGACTGCTGACGGCACTGGCATTCAGGATGAAGCGGACCCTGCGGGAAGGCGATACGCTGGCCCGGCTGGGCGGAGATGAGTTCGCCGCCGTGATTCTTGATCTCGAAGACAACAGAGCGTGCTTGGCGACACTGAACCGTTTGCTTGCGGCCGCAGGCGAAGAAGCGCAGATCGGCGAAGTGATGCTGCGGGTTTCGGCCAGCGCGGGCGTGACGTTCTATCCCCAAGAAGAGGATGTCGACGCCGATGTGCTGTTGCGCCAAGCGGGCCAGGCGATGTACCAGGCCAAGCTGGCTGGGCGCAATTGCTTCCGCATGTTCGACCCCGGCCAGGACCAGATTGTCCGCGGGCGCCACGAGAATATCGAGCACATTCGCCAGGCGCTGGCGGCCCGGCAATTCGTCCTCTATTACCAGCCCAAGGTAAACATGCGAACCGGCAAGGTGATTGGCGCCGAAGCCTTGATTCGGTGGCAGCATCCGGAGCGCGGACTTCTTCCGCCGGGCATGTTCCTTCCCGTCATTGAAGACCACCCGCTGGCCGTCGAACTTGGCGAGTGGGTGGTTGAGACTGCGCTCACGCAGATGGAGTCGTGGATGACTGAGGGCTTCGAGCTTCCCGTGAGCGTGAACGTGAGTGCAATCGAGCTGCAATCGCCGGATTTTGCCGATCGCCTTCGCGCGCGCCTGGCGGCACATCCCCAGGTGAAGCCAGCGGACCTTGAATTGGAAGTGGTGGAGACGAGCGCCGTGCAGGATGTGATGCGGACCTCTCAACTACTCACGGCCTGCCGGGAGATCGGTGTGGCTATCGGCCTGGACGACTTCGGCACCGGTTATTCCTCGTTGACCTACCTCAAGCGTCTGCCGGCCAACGTTCTGAAGATTGACCAGAGCTTCGTCCGAGACATGCTTGAGGAGCCGGAGAACCTGACCATCCTGGAAGGAGTGCTGGGATTGGCTGCCGCGTTTCACAGGCGGGTGATCGCGGAAGGAGTTGAGACCGCGGAGCACGGTTTAATGCTGCTGCAAATGGGATGCGATCTCGCGCAGGGATTCGGCATTGCCGCCTCAATGCCGGCGCGGGAGCTGCGAGCGTGGGCGGCAGCTTGGCGTCCCGATCCGCGGTGGTCGGAAGTGCCCATCGTTCGCGCGGAAAACCGGCCGGTGCTGCTTGCCGCAGTAGAGCATCGCGCTTGGCTGGGAGCACTGGAAGCGAGCCTGCAAGGCAAGCGAGCGGTTCCGCCGCCACTCGATGCCAGCGTGTGCCGGCTGGCAATGTGGCTCGAAGATGAAAAGCGGTCATCGCACGGCACAGATTCCGCAGTTCAGGCGATTGAGTCGCTGCATGGGCAAGTTCATGAGTTGGCGGCGGAAATTGTCGCCTCTCAGGCGGACGGCCCTAATCCCAAGGGGCTGGCGCGTTTACGCCAACTGCACTACCTGCAGGACAAGTGCATGAAGCGGCTGAAGACCTTCGCTTGATCGATTTCCGAATAAGTAAGTGAACGAACTTGCGGCGTCACTTCTGTTGAAGGTGCCACCCGCGCATCAATGATGCGGACTCGGCGTGACGACATGGGCGGATCCCGTTTCCGATTGAACTTCTTCGGGCATGGGTTGCGGCTCGCGCAACGTAAGCACAGGGCAGCGGGCGTGGGAAAGCACGCGATAGATGGTTCGTTCCCGGGTCAGGTGTTCGAAAGCCAGGCGACGCGTCGCTCCGAGGACGATCAGCCCGGCATGGCGCGCCGCTGCCAGAGCCAGAATCTCGATGAATGGGTTGCCGTGAGCTACGACGGGCTCGACGGCAGAGCAGCAGCCGGCGCCCGTTTGCTCAGCAAGGATGCGCAGCTCGACCATGGCCTTCGATTCGAGCCCGGTGGACATTCCCTTGCGCTGCATCACGTCAATCGGCGGCAGCACATGGAGCAGGACCAGTTTTGCGTTCCGTATAGCGGCTACCTGGCAGGCAAGCGCTGCGCTCGGGCGAGAGGTCTCTCGAAGCGTGGTGGCATGGAGGACGACGCGTTCCCCGTCGCTTGCCACCGGGAGATGAGCCTCGGGTCCCACGGTTATGACCGGGAGGTAGACCGAGCGCAGCACTTGTTCTGCAACAGAGCCGAGGAGCAACTTTCCGAGTTTGCTCCGGCTCCGAGTTCCGAGCAGCACGCGGTCCGCTTGATATTGGCGAGCAATGGCCGCAATCTGCTGTGTGGGGTGGCCCTCGCGCACCAGTTCGTCACAGCGAATCCCGCGCCTGGCGGCGACTTCACACCAGGGCCGCAGCATCTCTTCCGCAGTTTCCAGCGCACTCGAGGTGTTGTAGTAAGGCATTCCGGAGGCATCGGCGGCGATGACAGCGACCGAAGCGGGAAGAACATGGAGAAGAATCAGCCGTGCACCTGTTTCGCCCGCCTGCTCAAGGGCAAAGGGCATGAGATGATCCAGATCGCTTAAGTCCGTGGCGACGAGAATCGTGGCCGGATGCGTCCAGCGGCCCATATCGGAATCCCGCATGGCTAACACCTCATACCCGCAAGCGTGTCACCGGGGCGGGGGCTGGGATGTGCCGGAGCGCACCGCGAAATGTGATTTAAATCACACGGGGCATCCTCTACGCGACTGCGGGTGAAGCCATCAGGAAATAGAATCAGTGCATGCTGATTGCGGTCATTACCGTCTCGGATCGCTGCGCCCAGGGGCTAATGGCCGATACCGCAGGTCCTGCCGTGAAGGAAATCCTCACGCGCGAATGGCCGCAGGCGGCGATTCGGACAGCGCTGCTGAACGACGATGAAGATGCGATTACGGCAGCGCTCGAAGAGTTCGCGGAGCAGGACGCAAAGCTGGTGCTGACTGTCGGAGGCACGGGGCTCGGCCCGCGCGACCGGACGCCGGAGGCGACACGGCGCGTGATCGATCGCGAGGCGCCAGGGCTGGCGGAAGCGATGCGGACGAAGGGCGCGGAACGTAACCCCTATGCATGGCTTTCGCGCAGCGTCGCGGGAATGCGGGGAACGATGCTGATCGTCAACCTGCCTGGCAGCAAGCGCGGCGCATCGGAGAGCCTGGAGGCGATTCTGACATTGTTGCGACATGGCCTCGAGGTCGTGGCCGGAGCACAGGATCATCCCTGATTGAAGCATGAAAAAATCTTTGAAGATCAAGGGAGTGCCTCAGGATAGCCGGGTAAACATTTTCCTGAAGTCTCTTTCTTCCCTGCCCTGACGTCCGACAAGCCAGCTCGCTAAGGGCCCAGATTGCCCAATTGAAAGGGATTCGCCGCGATTTTACCCCTCCGCGCGCATGAGAAAATCCGGGAAAAGCGTACAATTCTCTTGCCCATGAGCATCCCCGAAAAAGCTCGCAAGAATCGGCGCCGCACCAGCGCGAATATTCACGACGTGGCGAAGCGAGCACGCGTCTCGATAGCCACCGTATCCCGCGTCGTGAACCGTATCTCCACCGTTGATCCGGACCTGGCAAAGAGAGTTTGGAAAGCCGTGGATGAAGTGGGCTACCTGCCGAATACCCAAGCGCGAGCGCTGGTGTCAGGGCGCAGCCGCATTCTCGGCCTGATCGTTTCCGAAATCACCAATCCGTTCTTCCCTGAGCTGGTGCAGCAGTTCGAGAATCTGGCCGTGGCGCAAGGCTACGAAGTCATGATCGGGTCGACCAGCTACGATGCCACGCGCACCGAAGCGCTGATCCGCCGCATGCTCCAACGCAGCGTGGACGGAGTGGCCGTAATGACGTTCGGCATTGAAGAGGCACAGGTGCAGAAACTGGTGGAGCATGAGTTTCCGCTGGTCTTTGCCGATGCAGGTCCTGAATTACCTAATGTGCGCGTGTTGAAGGTGAATTACGGCGAAGGAATCCGCGAGGCGGTTCAGCATCTGGCGGTGCTCGGCCATCGCCGGATCGCATTTATCAGCGGACCGCTGCGGATGCGCACGGCAGTAACGCGCCGTGACGCATTCAGAAAATCGATGGCCCAGCTAGGGCTAGCGGTTCCGAGCGCCTATGTTGTGGAAGGCGACCACACCATGGAGGGAGGCAAGGCGGCCATGGAAAGGCTAATGGCACGCGGGGAGCTTCCGACGGCGGTCATCTGTTCCAACGACATGACGGCAATCGGAGTTCTGCACGCTCTAGACGAAACTACGAACACGGTGCCCACGGATATCTCTGTGGTGGGATTCGATGACATTCGCCTGGCGCAGTTCATGTTGCCGCCGCTGACGACGGTGCGCATGTCGTGCAAGGAGCTGGCTGAGGCGGCAGTGCAGGCTTTGCGCGCCGGCATTGAGCCCGATCATCCGCAATCCGCGCAGAAGGAATGGCCGATCGCGACGCGGCTTGTGGTGCGCCGGTCAACGGACTATCCGCGCGGGTCGTTGCCCGCTATGGAAAAACGGAAGGCCGGGACTGCGCGGCGCAAGGCTCAGGTGAAGTAGCCGAAGCTCGAAAAATCAAATTGAAGATTCCGCCTGCGTCATCCTATGTCCAATCCAGTCAACCGGGTAGCACGATTTTGGAAATCGTGTGACAAAGCGCACAGGCAACGCAGCGAGAACGCAAATAGTTTGCTTATATGCGCCGCAGAAAAGCGCAAATCGGTTGGTTATGCATGCTGGCAATGCTCGCCGGATCGCTGGCGCGTGCAAGCGTGGCTGATGGCGCGGCGGTCTCGGGCAAGGTGACCGGACGCGCGGGCGAAGCAGTTGTGGGCGCCGTGGTGCAGCTGAGGTCCGCAAACGGGACAGGGCAACAGGCAGTGAGCCTATCCGACGGCGGCTTCTCCGTTGAAATGCTTGCACCGGGAACTTACGAACTCCGCGTGAGTGCGGCACATTTCCAGCCCCTCGAAGAATTCGTTGTGGTCGCGGACGGTGGCAGCGACTTTCAGATCAGATTGGAGCCGGTGATTTCGCAGACGATCGTGGTTACGGCCGATGTGACGGAAGGCGATGTGATGTCACCCGATCCGGCGGTAAAGGTTTTTGCGACGGAGAATTTGCTAGATGCAAATCCGGGTCGGCCGGGCGCGCCGATCTCGATTCCCGGCTATCCGATTGAAACTGCGTCGAGCGGCATCAAGGCACCGCAATATTTTGCTCCTGGCGTGGCTGGCGACCATGGCGAGCCGATCGCGCAGTACATACAGGTGGGGAGCTACCTACTGCCGAACAATCTGTCGGCGAATGCGCATGGCAACGGGTATGCCGACCCGAACATCTTCATTGCGGCAGAAATCGAAAGCGTCCAGGTGGACGGTGGAGCGTTCAACGTGCGCGAGGGCAATCATGCGCTGAACCTGGCGGCGACCTACGGGCTGCGTTCGCACCTGGCACCCTTCTTCACGCTCGCGGGCGACTCACGCGACCTGACGGCCACGGCAGGCATGAGCCCTTCGCAAGATTCGTGGGCGGCAATGGAGGGGTCGTACGGCAACGGATTCCTCGATCGACTCGAACATCGGAAGCAATTCAAATTGAACGGCGGGCGCGTGTTTCATGCGGGCGGCCATACGGTTACGCTGCTTGGAATCGGGTACTTGGGCTATGGCTACGTGGCAGGACTAGGGCCTATTTCTGGATTCAATTCCGTGGACGCGGCCGCGGGATGGACAGAATACCCCGATACCATCGACCCGCGACAGAAAGACCAGACGCATACCGCGATTGCGGCGCTGAACGACGAGTGGAAACTCGACGGGAATCAGGAAGTACAGCTCTCAGGGTTCTTCCGCACCTACAATCTGTCGCTTTTCTCGGACTTCGGGCTGGGACTGATCCGGCAAAGCGAATTTCGCACCGTGGGCGGCGCCAGCGGGGCGTACGTTAACAAAACCTCGAAGGCGCTGACGCTGCTGGCCGGAACCGATTACGAACGCGAGGCGCCGCGGCGCGACGATTTGGACCACTACAACTTCTTCAATCCCGCCATGCCTAATTTGTGCGGGCCGTTCGTGAAGATCGACGGCAACAATGTGACGATTTCGCCGGTATCGCCCTACGTGGCCGCGCAAGGCACATTGGGCGACCACTTCGACTACTATGCGGGTTGGCGGCGCGACGAAATCTGGATCGACAATCAGGACCTGATCACGCCATCGAACTCCTGGAGCAAACTCGTAGGTCTGAATTCGCCCAAGGCGACGTTATCGTTCGTTCCCAGCCCATCGGGGCTCGCGCCGATGGTTTCCATCAGCTTTGGCAAGTCATTCTTTACTGAGGATCCGCGCGAGGGCGCGACCTTGAACGGACCGGCCACTGTCGATCCAGTAGAAACCGCGCGATCGTATCAACTGGTGGCGAGCAAGACATTTCACAGAACCGATGTGAAGCTGACACTGGGCCACGAGACACAAAGCGCGGAGTACGGGAAGATCGATCCGGACCAGGGTTTGCAGTATGATCTCGGACCGGGGCGCATTCGATTTCTAGCCGCGGCGGTGCGGCAGACTTTCGCGTATGGCTCGCTCGAAGCTACATTTGAGCAGGCGGATACTCGGCTCGTGGGCACGTCGTTCTCCGTCGTGCCGGAAGCGCCGCGGTTGATTGGCGATTTGACCGGGACCTACGACAAGCTGCCCTTTCACCTGCGGGCGAAGGGCGAGTTCGAGTACGTGGGCCAAAAGGTTGTTGGCAACGGCTGCAATGAAGCCAGCTATAGGAGCGGCGACCCGAATGCGCTCGACTATTACTGCCTCGGCGTATCCAACAAGGAGTTTCGATTTGCGGCGGGCCGGCCATTTATGAACGGCCGAATCGACGTGGGCGTGAACATGATGATCGCTAGCGGCTGGACGGGGCAGACCGTAGAGAACTTCGCGGCTGCGGGCGTTTTCGGTCCGGGGCTCGTCGGCCTGGGTAGCAACGGTTTGGTTGCGGCCAATCCTGTGGGCGAGGTCGTGGGCGTGAGGATTCCCTCCTACGGCAGCGTGAACCTGAGCTATCACTTTGGCATCAAGCGCGAGCGGTAGCAGGCGCCGGACAACTCAATACACGATCAGCTTTCCCTCTTCGGGGAATTTGCCGTGCCAACCACAAGGGAAGTGACCGGCAACGTACCAGAATGCGTGGCTGGCGAAAAAACCTGGGGGATATACGTCAGCGAATTCAGCCTCAATACACAAATGGATCATCTCCCAGCGCACGTGATCGGTGAACACCTTAGGCAGGAGATTCTCGCGCACGACGGCCTCGGTCTTGCGGCCGACCAGCTCATTCACGATGGGCCTCATCTCATTGGCGACGGCATTCCACTGGCGGTAGCGCTCCTTCGATCGCTCGAGAATCCTCATGTGGAACTGATTTGCCGCCTCGAGCCAGAGGTTCTTTGTGTCGTTTGAAGCGCAAAGTGCCACTGCATTCTGCCAGGAGGCCAAAACGAAGGCTTGCCCATTGGTGTCGTCCATGCCCACTCGCGAAAACCAGTTTGCCTTATCGAGTTCTTCCAGGGCCGTAGCGGTGCGAGGATGCATGAGATCTCCGGGATCGCGGCTAGTGGCTGTGCGAATGCTCGTGCGAGTGGGCGCGCTTCGAATCAAGCGCGTGTGTCGGCACGCTCATCACCAGGCGGCCATGCTGCACGCCCTTGAGGCCGATGATGAAGTCGGCAAACTGCTGCACGCGTCCGGCTTTGCCGTGGACAATCAGCACTTCGAGGCAGGAATCATGGTCGAGATGCGCGTGGCTCGTTGAAACGACCAGGTCGTGGTGTTCGTGCTGCGCTTCAGTTAGCTTCTCGGTAATCCCAAAGGCATGGTGGTTGTAGATGAGAGTTACGGTGCCGACTACGGTGGCATCGGGCGACGCCGTCTGCTCCCGCACCAGCCGGTCGCGAATCAGGTCGCGAAAGGCTTCGGAACGATTCGTATATCCGCTCTTCTCGATGGATTGGTCGAACCGCTTCAACAGCTCGGAATCGAGGGCAATGCCGATTCTGCTTAGCTCTCCCATGCGCGCACCTGCCTGCAAGCCGGCGTAACCGCCAGTGTCAGAATAGCGCGCTGCCGAGGATCGAACTACTGCGGCGTGATCAAGTGGTGAGCGATGGCAAAGAGCGCAAGCTCCAGGCGCGTGGAAACGCCAGTCTTGTCGAAGATATTCGAGAGATGGCGCTTGACTGTCTCTTCGCTCAGTGAGAATTGCTTGGCGATGTCACGGTTGCTGCAGCCTTCGACGATGCAACCGACCACCTCAAGCTCGCGTGGGGTGAGGCCGTAGGTTTTGCGCTGGGGCACGGCAGCCTGCTGCATGAGTTCGTGCAGCGCGGAGACAAGGTTGACGACGCGCTTGCCGCCGATCCAATAGTCGCCCGCATGGACGGTGCGGATTGCAGTCTGGAGGTGACTGGCGAGAGCGTCCTTGAGCACGATGCCGCGCGCGCCGATCTGCAGGGCCTCAATAATCTGCTGCGTGGTAATGGTGGAGGTGAGGAGGAGGATTTTGGCCGTGGAAGGGCCGCTCATGATGGCACGCATGGCCTCAAGGCCGGGCAGCCGCGGCATCGCGACGTCGAGAAGAAGGACATCCGGCTGAAGCTCGAGCGTCTGCGTGATGGCTTCGTCGCCGTCGGTGGCATCTCCGACTACGTCAAACCCGTCATTCTTCGAAAGCATATTGCGCACGCCAATGCGCACGACCGGATGGTCGTCCGCCAGCACGATTCGAATGGTTCGTTCCATCTCAGCCACACGCCTCCGCTGAAGCAGTTTCGGAATTCACTTCCCCTCTTGAGACCGGGGGAGCAATTCCGGAACCGCTGCTGTTCCCGGCCCAGACGCCACAAAGCGCGTAGGATCAGGCAGGCAGATCAGCATCCAGCATACGCTGCAACCCTTGGGCGGCGGCGCGCAAATCGCTCAGCAGAATAGCGCTGTTATCCAATTGGTTATCTTTGGCGCCGAGGGGCGTGGCCTCTAAAAGCGCGCCGAGGCGGGCGGCTTGAAGCGCGCCGGCCATGCCGCAACCGCCCTTGATGGCGTGACCAATGCGGCGAATCTCATTGACGTCGCCTTTGGCGATCGCGGCTCCCAAGGCTTCAATCCGAACGCTGAGATCGGAAACGACAGCGGTGTAGATTTGACGGACTGCGGGTTCTGGCATGACTTTGCGCAACTGAGACAGAACCTCGGGGCTAACGACCGGCTCATGGTGATCAAGGAGTGTGGTAACGGCTTCCGGCTGATAGCCGTCAATCAATTTGCCGAGGCTTTCAGCATTGAAGGGCTTCAGCAGAAAACCGTCTGCCGCATTGGCGATTTCGGGCGGCGCGTTACTGCCGCTTATGGCGTAGATGCGAGAGTCGGAGCGGCTGCGCAGCTCTGCGATCAGCTTTGTTCCGCTCAAGCCGGGCATCTGCGCGTCCATGAGGATTGCGCCCGGCAGGCACACTTCTCTGGCGAGCATATCGAGCGCGGCATCTCCATCCACGGCTGTGTGGACAGTGAAACCAGCCATGGTGAGCACGGTAGCTGCCACCTCGCGGCTGACGAGGTCATCGTCAATGAGCAAAACGACGGGTAGGCGCCTTTTTGAGGAGCGCTCGAGCATGCATCTAGTTTGCATCTGCCACCCTCGGGTAAGGGGGGAAATCTCCAATTCGGTAATTGTTTTGGTTCTGGAGGCGATTCGCGAATGCCGTGCCCGATCAGGCCCGGCTAATGCTCGTTTGCTGCCGGCGCAGGCATGCCGAGGGCCGTAGCTGGGGGTAAATCCTGTCCGTTCTGCCAGTCGTAGATGGCGGCCAAAAATTGGTCGCCGCGCTGCTGCCATCTCTCGATTTCCAGGTCGTAGCGGACGGTGACGTTATTGAGCCAATATGGGCGATTTTCCCCCAACCACACCTGGCTGTACTCGCTCTTCAGAGCTGAATAGGCATCGCGCAAGTCCTGGCAGCGACCGTTCATTCCGCTGATCTCGCTGAGCAGATTTGACGTGGCGTTGCTTTGAGTCTTGTCGTGCTGCTGCGCCGCTGCCTGGGCGTATGCCGCGGGAATCTCCTGCGCAAGCTGGAACTTGAGGCCGATGAAATCAAGGCGACGGGCTCCAAGGTCCATGGCAGCGAGCGCATCGGGCTCGGCCAAATTGGGATCGTCATGACGCGCCTGGGCCAGCAGGATGATAGCCTGTTCGGCGTGGATGCGCAGGTCGTGCGCTACGGGCAGAATTTTGGCCGAAACCGTTTGACCTTCCGCGGTCCATGGATCGAGCCAGAAAACCTGGTCGCTGGTCATGCCGGTCTTGACGTCGATTAGAGCCTCCTGCGCGGCCATCAGCTCCTTTTCAGCGGTATCAATTTTGCCGCTCGGGTCGAGATGAAAGGCCTGTCCGTATTCATCCTGGTAGTCTGCGATGGAACTCTGGCCGGGTTGCCAGGCGGCGACCGCGCCAAAGAGCACGCCGTACCAATCCATGTTGAAGAGGCCTTCACCATCATCGTTCCAGGCGGTTGTGAGTGCGCCGGTCGATCCAAGACTCTGACCGGCGGCGATGAATCCCTGGATGTTCCACAGCGCCGTCTTGTCGCGCGGGTAAACTTCGTTCCAGTTCGAGTCGCCGGGAGCAACCCAGGTTTCAATGCCGTTCTTGGCGAATGGCTGAATGAGCTTGCCGAAGTCTGTCTGAGCCGAGTAGTTCCAGGGCACAGCGATCATATCCTTGGGCAGGCCGGCAACGGCGTCGGGATTTGCATCGCCAATGTCACCCCAGAAAAGCAGGCGGCGATTGAGCGGTGCAAGCGAATCGTGAATCTGCTTGAGGAATGCATTGTAGACGGGTGCGTAGCCTTGTTGCTCGACCGCATCGTGCGTGCGGCCAACGCCCAGGTCGAAGGTTTCGTCGGCGCCGACGTGAATGAACGGTGAGGGAAATTCTTGCGCGATCTGCGTGAACCAATCCTTGATGAGGGGAAGCGTGCCCTCCGTGCCTGGCGTGAGCAAATATCCGTGAGGAGTCTCGGCCTCATCCTGGTAAAGCTCCCATTTGACCACGTTGTGCAAGTGGCCAAAGGACTCCTGATCGGGGACGATGGTGATGTGGTACTGGCGAGCGTAGGCCACGAGATCCGCAACCTGCGCCGGAGTGAGCGCGCCGCCAGGCGGTGCCGCAAGCGGATGATCAGGATAAAAGAGCGTGTTTTCGAAATAGGGCGAATAGATATTGATCTTGAACGAAGCAAATACGCGAATCTGATGCTTCTGAAAGTCAAGTGTGGGAAACGGACCGCGCGAGAGATCGTCGCTGATGCCGCGATATTGCATGGCGGGCCAGTCGCGCACGGTGCCCGTGAACAGGATGCGCGGCGCTCCGGGCAAGGGCAGCATCTGCTTGAAGGTCTGCACGCCGTAGAAAATGCCTGAGCCGGTTGCGCCAATGATTGCCGCCTCGTGCGGACCGATGACCAGAACGTAGCCTTCCGACTCCATGACCGGATCAAAGGCAAGGTTGTTGCCCACGAGACCGGCCTTGGCCGCCTCAGTGCCGTTGCGCAGGAGCGTGATGCGATACGTAGGTTGCGCGGCGGTGGGTTGGTCCGCGGCGGGCGCGATGCGCTTCAGCGCGTCTTCAAGATCGCGCGCAGCAAACTCGTCTTCTGCGTCATGGCCGGGAACGGCGACCAGAATCTTGTCGGGCAACGGAGCGCTCTGCCCGAAGTTTGCCTCGCGCGGAGCGGGAAGAAGAGCAGGCTTTGTTTGCGCGGCGGCCAGAGAAGGCCCGATGAGGATCGCGACCAGCCCGAGCCGCGCCCAGCTGGATGAGATTGGTCCGACGAAGCTCAGCAATTCGGTCTGCCTCCCGATCGGTTCGTGGAACTCTCGCAGGCGATGCGACCATTGTAGACTGAGGCGTCGCGCGATTCTGCCGGCTGCGAGACGGGGCCAGTGTTGCGCGAAGCGATGAGCGAGGGGAAAAACGCGAAGTGAACGCCGACGAATCGCAGCGCGAGGTTGGGACGGCCGCCACCGCAGCATTGCGGCGCTATAACGGGTTCCTGCTTCTTGTAGCGGGGTTGGGAGGGTTGCTCTACGGCATAGACGTCGGCATCATCGGCGGAGCGGTTCCCTATTTGCAGGCGACATCGGGACTGAATCCATCGCAGCTTTCGTTTATCGTGGCGGCGGTGCTCCTGGGAAGCGTGTTCTCGACGCTGTTCTCTGGGCTGCTGGCTGATTGGATGGGCCGCAAGCCGCTGATGATCGGGAGCGGCTGCGCGTTCGTGGTGAGCATTCCTGTAATTGCGCTATCGCACGGATACGGGCCGCTGCTTTTAGGGCGGCTGCTGCAGGGCGCGAGCGGCGGAGTGATTGGCGTTGTGGTTCCGCTTTACCTCGCCGAGTGCCTGGCCGCATCGAGCCGCGGCAAGGGCACGGCAATCTTTCAGTGGATGCTGACGCTGGGCATTGTGGCTGCGGCGCTGATTGGGATGTACTTCAGCTATCGAGTGGATGCCGTGGCGAAGCTCGGCGATGCTGCAGCGCTTTTCCGCTTCAAGGACCATGCGTGGCGAAGCATTTTCTGGGTGTCGCTACCGCCGGGCGTTGTCTTCGTACTGGGCAGCTTGTTCGTTACGGAGTCGCCACGATGGTTGTTCAAGCGGGGCGAAAGAAACCGGGCGGAGGCCGCGCTGTTCAAGTCGCGCAGCCAAGAGCAAGCCACGCTTGAACTTGACGAGATGGAGGCGACGGCGCATGCGGCTCGTGTGAAGGCTGGGCAACAGATTCGCGATTCGCTGCTGCGACGGAAGTACGCGATTCCGTTTGTGTTGGCCTGCGTAATCCTGTTCTGCAACACGGCTACGGGCGTGAACTCGATCATCGGATACAACACGGGCATTCTGCTGCAAAGCGGATTGAGCGACCTGAGCGCGCATTGGGGCTACGTAATGTTTACGGGTGTGAATTTTCTCGCGACCATGATCGGCATTGTGCTTGTGGATCGGAAAGGGAGAAAGTTCCTGCTGGTGATGGGCACGAGCGGTGTGATCGTTGCGCTGGTCGCGGTCGCGCTTCTGTTCCGATCGACGGAAAAGCAGAGTGTGGATTGCCGCGAAGCGGTGCAGGTGCTGGTTTCGCCCAGCCAGCAGCTGGTGCTGCGCTTCGATCCGGGGACGGCGACGAGATTGCTGGCGGCGCAGGGCGACGCGGACGAGATCGATGCGCGAGGAGGAATCGACAGCAGTCGAGCTTCGCTGGCCATCATCTACTCCTACGGAGGATTTACTGCTGCGACAAACTATGTGCGCTCGGACGATGCGGCTTCTGCGCCGATCGAAATTACGCGCGCAAGCTCGCTGCCGGCGAATCGGATCGAAGCGCTGTTCCGGAATCCATTTGCCGATCTCAGTTCGGCCAAGGCGGCGCCGCTCGTGATTCAAAAAGCGCTTGTGGGCGGTGTGCCCGACGCCAGACACGGATGGCTCGTGGCGCTGGGAATCTATATGTTCATCGCGTTCTATGCCCTTGGGCCCGGTGTGGTGGTGTGGCTGGCACTGAGCGAGCTGATGCCGACGCGCATTCGGTCGAACGGAATGAGCGTGGCTCTGGTCATCAATCAGCTCGTTTCGACCACGCTGGCCGCAGTTTTTCTGCCATTCGTGAGCAAGCACGGCTACTCGTCGATGTTTTACCTCTTCGCCGGCTTCACGATGGTCTATTTCGTCGTGGCCGCGTTCTTTTTGCCAGAGACGAAGGGAAAAACGCTGGAAGAGATTGAGGCGCACTTCGAAGGGACAGCTTCTAGCTCCTAGCTTCTAGCCTCCAGCTCAGACGGACTAGGCCGGTTGATACCTTAAACAAGAGAGCAAACGCGACCCGTCCTGGCCCACGGCTGGCAAGTTGTTGCCCTTTGAATACCCACCCCTCCCCCACCCTTTTCGGGGTTAAGGGCTTTGTTTTCAGGCACTTGTACCTTTCACCGTTCCCGCTAACCCATTCATTCCAAAGGGCTTGATACCCCAAAGTCGTCTATCCAAAGGAGTTAGAGGAAGCTGATTTCACGATGGGAAACCCGCTTTTTCCCGATCATCTGGAACCATTGTGCGCCAAAGGCGGATAATTATCGGCAAACTTGAGGAAAGAAATATTTCACGTGGAATCAGAGAGATAAGGACGGAAGAGGCGCTAGCGGGGGTTGACAGCAGGATTTGACGTCGGCTCTCCGGACGATGCTCTTTCGCCCCTGCGGGGCTGAGGAGGTTTTGGAGGCGCAGTGTCCCAGGGCTTACGTCCTGGGCTATTCTCTTCCCTCCCTTCGGGAGGGTTGAAACGGATCCAACGATGGTGCGATCCCACCCTAAAACTCTCCGCTTCGCGTCGAGGTTTTAGGATGGGGCACCCATTTTCGTGGTGAGCTTGGCATCCCCGGTCCCCAAATGTGTGGGACCGGGGGCACCCGTCCACAAAAACAAAATCGTAGCGAGGGTGGGACACTCATGGGTCGTGGTGGGTGAGGACCTACGCTACCATTTCTTCAGTTGCGTAAGCTGAAGGAGATTGCCGCAGGTGTCGTTGACCGTGGCGATCTTTGATGCCGTCACGTCGGTTGGCGGCATGGTGAACTCGGCGCCGCGCGATTTCATGCGATCGTAATCGGCCTGCACGTCGTCAGTGAAGAACATGACCGCGGGCTGTTTTTGCTCGAAGAGGGCTTGCTGATACGTTTTGGCGGCGGGGTTGTTATTGAGCGCCAGTTGCAGTTCCGTGCCGTCGGGATCTTCGGGTGAAGCCACAGTGAGCCAACGATAGGGCCCGTTGCTGAAGTCGGCCTTCTTCACGAATCCGAGCACTTCGGTGTAGAAGCGCAGTGCCTTCTCCTGGTCGTCAACATATACGCTGATGAGTTTGATTTTCATTGGAATTCTCCTAGGTTGGTTTCGCGGACTGCGTCGCGTCATTTTTGCTGCATTGCCTTTCAATCGAAACTTGCGAGCGTACGCTCGAGGGCATTGAAGAAACTTTGCCAGCCGTACTTCGCGCCCTTATAGTTGGCTTCGCGATCGGGACCGAAGCCGGACTGCTCCATGCGCAGATGAGTGCCGCCGTCGGCTGGAGTCAAGGTCCAGCGGACGACGGTTTCAAGCCCCAAGGCAGTCCAACTATAAGCCAGCTCTTTGAGAGGCTCGACGATGGACACTTCACAGTCGATGACTCCATTCCAATGCGGCATTGGCTCGCGGCGGAGCTGGAACTTGCGGCCGACGACGGGCTCGAAATCATTGTGTAAGAGCCATTGCGCCAGGAGTGGGCTCTCAGTGAGCGCGCGCCACAGCTTCTGAGGCGCGTGGGGAAATACCCTTTCGACGACGAGGGCACGCGGGGCGTCTACTGAGTTGGTCATTGATCCATCCTCCCCAAAAGATCTTCGAGACGATCGAACCTTTCGCGCCAGAATGCGCCGTAGATGTTGAGCCAGTCGATCATGGGCGCCAGCGCCTCGGGCTGCGCGCGATAGTGCGTCTCGCGGCCGTCGCGGCGATGGCGCACCAGCTTTGCCCGCTTCAATACGGTGAGGTGCTTGGAGACGGCGGGCTGGGAGACGCCGGCGTGGCGGGTTAAACCGTGGACGGTCTGCTCGCCGTGGCGGGACAGTTGCTGGAAGATGGCGCGGCGTGTGGGATCGGCGAGGGCGCGGAAGACGGGGTTGGGGTTGAGAGCTGTCACAGGAAAACCATAACCAAATGGTTATGGTTTGTCAAGAAGGTCGGAGGAAAATTTTCACGGATTTCGCATGCGGTCCCCGGTCCCTCTGCCACGGCGGACGAGGGACCGGGGGCACCCGCGCAATTGAGGCTCTGGTCGTGTGCAAAAACACCAAGGGCGCCCGCTGCTGCGGACGCCCTTGAAGTCTGGGAGAGGATCGTTGTTACTTGCTGCCGCCCTGGACGCCGAGCTTATCTTCAAGCGCGGCCTGCGCCGCTGCGAGTCGCGCCGTTAGCAACCGGAAGGGCGAGCAGGAGACGTAGTTGAGGTCGATTTTGTGGCAGAACTTGACGGACTCCGGATCGCCGCCATGCTCGCCGCAGATGCCAACCTTGAGCTTGGGGCGCGTATTGCGTCCCTTGGCCACCGCCATCTTGACCAGTTGACCGACGCCAGCCTGATCGAGGGTGGCGAACGGGTCCTGCTTGAAGATGCCGAGCTTGAGATAGGCCGGCAGGAAGTTGTTGATGTCGTCGCGCGAGATGCCGAACGTGGTCTGCGTGAGATCGTTGGTGCCGAAAGAGAAGAACTCGGCTTCTTCGGCGATCTGATCTGCCGTGAGGGCCGCGCGCGGCAGCTCGATCATGGTGCCTACCATGTAGTCGACCCTTGTCTTCTTCTCGGCGAAGACCTCGTCAGCCACGCGGCGAACGATTGCTGCCTGGTTGCGCATCTCCTCAATGGAGCCGATGAGAGGGATCATGATCTCGGGGTGCGGATCGGCTCCCTTCGACTTGACCGCGACCGCGGCCTCAATAATGGCGCGCGCCTGCATCTCGGTGATCTCAGGGAACGTGATGCCGAGACGGCATCCGCGCAACCCGAGCATCGGATTCTGCTCGTGCAGCTCCTCGACCCTAGCAAGAAGGGGACGCAGCTCCTTAAGCTTGGGCGAGCGAGGCTTGGTGTCTTCAAGGTGCTGGATTTCGACCAGCAGGTCTTCACGTTTCGGAAGGAACTCGTGCAGCGGCGGATCGAGGAGGCGGATGGTGACCGGCAGATCTTCCATCGCCTTGAAGAGTCCGATGAAATCGGCGCGCTGCATAGGCAGAAGCTTCTTCAGAGCTGCACGGCGGTCCTTCTCGTTCTGGGCCAGGATCATGGTGCGCATATGCTCGATGCGATCTTCGGCAAAGAACATATGCTCGGTACGGCAGAGGCCGATGCCCTCGGCGCCGAAGAGACGCGCGTTTTTGGCATCGCGCGGAATGTCGGCGTTGGCGCGAACGCGCAGACGGCGAACCGGATCGACCCAGCTCATGAACTTGACGAGATCGGGATCGTTGGGCTGGGCCTCGAGGGTCTTGAGCCTGCCTTCAATCACGCGGCCGGTGGTGCCGTCGAGCGAAATATAATCGCCCTGCCTGAAGGTCTTGCCCTTCACGCGGAGCTCCTTCTTCGATTCGTCGACAACGCAGTCGCCTGCGCCGGCCACGCAGCACTTGCCCATGCCGCGGGTGACGACGGCGGCGTGTGAGGTCATGCCGCCGCGCGAAGTGAGAATTCCGTCGGCTACTTCCATGCCCGCGATGTCTTCAGGAGTAGTTTCGCCGCGGACGAGGATGACGGACTTGTAAGCGCCGTTCTGGCGCTGCTTGACGGCTTCTTCGGCGGTAAAGACGATCTGGCCGACAGCCGCGCCTGGTGAGGCGGGCAGGCCAGTGGCGAGCACTTCAATTTTCTCGCCCTTTTCAACGAGGCGCGGAACCAGGAAGTCGTAAAGCTGATTGGGCTCGACGCGGAAGATGGCTTCTTCCTGGGTGATGAGGCCCTCGCGGACCATGTCAATGGCCACGCGAACGGCTGCGAGGCCGGTGCGCTTGCCGTTGCGCGTCTGCAGCATGTAGAGCTTGCCATCCTGGATGGTGAACTCGAAATCCTGCATGTCGCGGTAGTGCTTTTCCATGCGACGGGTAATGTCTTTCAACTGCTCGAAGACCTTGGGCATGGCCTTTTCGAGTTCGGTGATCGGGAGCGGAGTGCGGACGCCGGAGACGACATCTTCGCCCTGCGCGTTCATGAGGTACTCGCCGAAGAAAACATGTTCGCCGGTGGCGGGATTGCGCGTGAAACCAACGCCGGTGCCGGAGCCTTCGCCAAGATTGCCGAAGACCATGGCCTGCACATTGACGGCAGTGCCGATGGAATCGTCGATGTGATTGATGCGGCGGTAGGTCTTGGCGCGATCGTTTTGCCAGCTTCTGAAGACGGCATCGCGGGCTGCGACGAGCTGAACCAGCGGATCCTGCGGAAAATCTTTGCCGGTTTCCTTTTTCACGAGCTTCTTGTATTCGGCAATGATTTTCTGGAGCGCATCGGGCTGGAGATCGTAATCGAACTTGATTTTCTTCGCGGCCTTGATGCCGTCAAAGATGTGCTCAAACTTTTTCTTGGGAACGTCGAGAACCACGTCGCCGAACATCTGGATGAGGCGGCGGTAGGAGTCATAGGCAAAGCGGGGGTTGTTGCTGCGCTTAGCCAGCGCTTCAACCGCCTGATCGTTGAGGCCGAGGTTCAGAATGGTGTCCATCATGCCGGGCATGGAAAACTTGGCGCCCGAGCGGACGGAGACCAGCAACGGATTCTCGCCTGTACCGAGCTTCTGGCCCTGTAGTTTTTCTAGCTTCTCGAGCGCGTCGAGCATCTCGGTCTCGATCTGGGGGCTGAGCGCTCCGCGCATGTACTCGCGGCAGGCCTCGGTCTGGATGGTGAATCCGGGAGGCACGGGCAAACCGGCATTGGTCATCTCGGCCAGGCCTGCGCCTTTGCCGCCGAGCACGTCTTTCATCTTGCCGTTGCCGTCAGCCTTGCCGCCGCCGAAGGAATACACATACTTGATTGCTGTTGAGGTCGCCTCGGCGACCGATTGCTCCACTACTGCCTGCGCCATGAGATAGAGTCTCCCTTACTTCTAGAATCTTGTTGGATTCCGTTGTGCGGTCCATAGGCAAGGGTAAAGGAACGGAGGCCCAGCGCGCCAATGAAGATGGGTTAAACGGATGCGTGGGGCGTGGCCTTACATATGGGACCGCGACAAACGGCTCTTTCGAGTCATAAATAGGAATAACGCGAGAGGGTTGGGGATGCATGTGACTTGGGGCACACGGGGACGGACCGGCACCGCGACTGTCGCAAGTACAAAGAAAGTATCCCACGATCTAAGACTTGGTGCAGTCTGCGCAGTTGAGCCGGCGGGAGGTTCCAGCGGCTCAGGCAGCGGAACCCTGAAATTGCATGCACCGAAGACCGGGATCAGATCCCGACTCCGCGACGAGAATGCGGTCGAGACCGACAATCTGGAGGATCTCGCGCACGTGGCGGTTGGGGCGCGACACGGTGAGTGTGTGGCCCGCCTTGCAGGCGTCAGTGTAGAGCGTAATGAGGGCGGCGAGACCTGCGGCGTCAATGCGTTCGACCTCGGCGAAATCGAGCGCCACGTTCTCGCGGACGACCGTCGGCGTGAGTTCTTCAAGGAAGCCCTGCTCCTGGCCCCGAACGAGCTCCTTGAGCCTTAGCACGATGTTTCTGGCTGATTCAACCGGGTTCGTGTTCATAAGAAACTCCTTGCCCGCGACGTTCCGCGGGCGTTAGCAAGTGGAATCGCTGCACTTGCATAGAGGCGAGTCTTTCGATCCGCCTGACCTGAAGGGGTGCACGCGACGGGCCAAACCCGAAAAAAACGCCGCGGTTGGGGAATATGCTGAATCTTCAGGGCGTTCGATCAACTTTGATCGCTCCTGACAGTTGCGTGTGCGGGTGCATGTGTGCGATTTTCGTTTCCCGCGTCCGCAAATGATCGTCGATATACCCTACGCAGGAGCGGCGAGAATAGTTCCGTGGAAGTGACGAAGGAGCATCGGGCATTGCTGACGCGCGAGAAGGCGCACGCGTGGGCGCTTGAGGCCGGCTTTCAGGAGGCCGGGCTGGTAGCGCTGCCATATGCGGCGGAGGCACGCGATGGCGAGCGCTTTCGCCAGTGGGTTGCCCAGGGCCGCGTCGGCACCATGGGCTACCTTGAACGCAAAGCGGCGAATGGGCGACTGCTGCGGGAACAGACGGCCGTTCCTTTCCCGTGGGCGCGGTCGGCGCTGGTTTGCTTTGCCAGTTACGCGGCGCCTTCGGCGCCCCTTTCAACCAAAAGTTCAGAGCCGTGGAACGGCTGGATTGCGCGCTACGCGTGGAGCAGCAAGGTCAATGAGCGGGGCGAGCGGCGGCCGAGCGACTATCACAAAGTGTTGCTGAAGCGGATTCGCGCGGTTGAAGCGCGGCTGCATGAGGAGCTGGGCGCGTTTGAGTCGCGCGCGTATGTCGACACGGGGCCGATTGTCGAGCGTGCGCTCGCGGTTGCTGCGGGGCTGGGGTGGGCAGCGAAAAATACCTGCCTGATTCATCCGAAATTGGGGTCGTTTGGATTTCTGGCAGTGCTGCTGACTTCTATCGAGGTGAGCGAGGGAGCGAGGGAGCAAGCCACCCCAGCGAGCAACGACCGCTCGCCGGGGGCCCCGGCCAGGAGCGGGGCATCTCAGATCGGGCTGCAGGTGCCGGATCGGTGCGGCAGTTGCACGCGCTGCATCGAGGCGTGCCCGACGCAGGCGCTTGATACGCCCTACCAAATGGATGCGACGCGCTGCATTGCGTATTTGACGATCGAGCACAAGGGCGCGATTGCAGAAGAGCTGGCCGGAAAGATGGGGCGGCAGGTTTTTGGGTGTGATATCTGCCAGGATGTGTGCCCGTGGAATGGAAAGGCGCGACGCAGTGGACCGATCATCGCGGACGCTGAGCTCGAGCCGCGCCCGGAGCTTGTGAATCCCGCTCTGGACTGGTTGGGCTCTCTGGACGAGCAGTCCTTCGAGCGCGAGTTCAACGGATCGCCGGTACGCCGAACAGGATTTATGGGCCTCAGGCGCAATGTGGCTATCGCCATGGGCAATAGCGGGGAGGCACGGTTCAGTGAGCATTTGGAAGCGTGGGCTTCGACGACCGACGACGGCTTGCGCTCGGCTGCGCGGTGGGCGCTGGCGAGGCTGCACCGCGACTGATCGACGACCAACCATCGGAACGAAGAACGAATGCCGATCGCGGCCCAGCGAGCTTGAGCTGAACGGACTATCCTTGAAGCAGCACCTTCCTTCATTCGCGCGCGTCAAACGGCGGAGCGGGTATCACCCTACGAAGGGCTTGCGAGGAATTGAGCCGTGGCTGAAGGATTGAAATCCGCGTCCGACGTTGCCTCCGATGTAGCAGCGAACATCGAGAGCGCCGGGGCCGCTGTGGCTGCTGTCGCGACCGGTCCCAAGCAACCCGCCGCACAATCCAAGTGGTACCAATGGCGCAAGAGCGGCACGGCGCTCATTGCGTATCTGCTCGACAGCGAAGTGCACACCTTTGCCTTCAGCGTGGCGGCCAACGCAATCATCTCGTTTATCCCCTTCGTCGTCCTGCTGTATACGCTGGCGCTCACGGTTTTTCACTCGGAAGCGATGAAAGACGTCGTGAACGACATGGTGAATTACTTTCTGCCCTCGGCGACCAAGCAGTCGGATTGGCTAACGACGACCATTGTCAGCGAGGCCGTTCTCCCGCTCCTGAAGCATCATGGCGCGCAGGCATTTTCGCTGGTGATGATTCTGGTTGCGTGCACGGGTATTTTCTTGCCGTTGGAAGTGGCTCTCAACCAGGCGTGGGGAGTGACAAAGAGCCGCAATTACCTGTTCAACCAGACCATCGCTTTCGGATTGGCGCTGCTGATGCTGGGACTGGGCGTAGCCAGCATGGTTGTGAACGTGAACGTGGACAAGGTGCTGGCTATTGCTCTCGTGCATGACTCCGACAACTGGTTTTTTCGGATTCTGAATTACTCTTACAGCGCTCTGACCTACCTTTGGCTGGCGGTCTCAACAGGCGTTGCGTCGATTCTGTTCTTCTTTTCCGTCTACTATATTCTGCCGAACCGCAAAGTGCCCTGGCGGCCGGTGATGCGCACTTCCATCATTACTGGAGTGGTCTGGCTGGCTTCGAGATTCATCTACGCGGCGGTGTTACCGCATCTGGATTTCGAGTCGCTTTACGGACCGTTCTATGTGTCGGTGGGACTGATCTTCTGGGCCTATATTTCCGGACTGATCCTGTTCGCGGGTGCGCAGTTCAGCGTGGCTCGGTTGGGCGACATCAAGAAATAGCGGCTTCGCCCAGCTTTCGGGCGCTTTTCTTAATCCCGATTCCGGCCGCCCTTGTTCGCTTTGTATTCGCCGCCGATCCGCGCTAATCTCTTGAGAGCAGCATGTCCCCGTCCAAGCCCAATTCGCCCGAAATCGCCGATCCGTTTGCCTGCTTTCACCCAGTGACGGCGGAGTGGTTCAAGGCCGTCTTCGAAGCGCCTACGGCTCCGCAGCGCTTGGGCTGGCCGGTGATTGCGCGGGGCGAGAATGCGCTCATTCTGGCGCCGACTGGAACGGGCAAAACGCTGGCTGCGTTTTTGGCCTGCCTCGACCGGCTGATGCTGCACACAGTGAACAGTGGAATGGGAACAACGGAAAGTGGCCGCACGGCAGGCGACCAGCAGAAAGGCTGCCGGATCGTTTACGTCTCGCCGCTGAAGGCGTTGGCGGTGGATGTGGAGCGGAATCTGCGGTCGCCGCTTGCCGGGATGGCCAACATGGCGCGCCGGATGGGCGTGCCATTCCACGAGCCCGAGATCAGCGTGCGCACGGGAGATACACCACAGAGAGAGCGGGCGCGGTTTGCGAGGTATCCTGCCGACATTCTCATCACCACGCCGGAGTCGTTGTATTTGATTCTTACCTCGCAAGCGGCTGAGGCGCTGCGAACCGTTGAAACCGTCATCATCGACGAGATTCATGCGCTGGTACCCACCAAGCGCGGCGCGCATCTGGCGTTAACGCTGGAGCGTCTGCAGGCGCTGACCGCGAAGCCGCTGCAACGGATTGGGCTTTCGGCTACGCAGAGGCCGCTCGAAGAAGTGGCGCGGTTCCTCGGCGGAGTGGATGTACAGGGATCAGGGGTCAGGGGTCAGGGATCAGAAAAACAGGGACGAAGGGAACAAGGGACCGAGGGAACAAGAAACCGAGAGATTGAGGACGAAGGCGACGAAACAGACAATTCCTCGGTCCCTCAGTCCCTTGGCCCCTTGGTCCCTGACGTGGCGGACGCCGCACCGATCCGTTACCGGCCGGTGACGATCGTGAATGCCGCCGCACGGAAGCAGCTCAAGCTGCGCATCGAGGTTCCCGTTGAGGACATGGCGCGGCTGGGCGAGATGGAAGAGATTCCTTCGGGGCCGGCCTCGCAAACGCCTCGGCGCGTGTCTATTTGGAACGCGATTCATCCGCGGCTGCTTGAGATTATTCGCGAACGCAACTCGACCATTCTTTTTGTGAACGCGCGACAGACGGCCGAGCGGCTGGCGGGAGCGCTGAACGATCTGGCGGGCGAACCGATTGCCCGCGCGCATCACGGATCGCTGGCAGCGGCGCAACGCTCGGTGATCGAGGAGCAGCTCAAGGCCGGGCAGATCAAGGCGCTGTGCGCGACCTCGACACTGGAATTGGGCATCGACATGGGCGCGGTCGATCTCGTCGTTCAGATCGAGTCGCCGCCGTCGGTGGCGAGCGGCATGCAGCGCATCGGCCGTGCGGGGCACCATGTGGATGCGGTGAGCGAAGGAGTTCTGTTTCCCAAGTATCGCGCCGACCTTGTGGCCTGCGCGGCGGTCACGCGCGCCATGCATGAAGGCCAAATCGAGTCAACACGTTTTCCGCGCAACCCGCTGGACGTGCTGTGCCAGCAGCTGGTGGCGATCGTGGCGAGTACAAGGGCGCCGAAGGCTGAGCGGCCAGCGCTGGCACGAAAAGCTTCTCGCCGAGGCAAGCATCTAGCTGCGAATCTGAAGTTTGATGGCTTCGATACTCGCGAAATAACGAATTCCGAAATCGCGAAACCAGAAGTTTCTGTTGACTTCCTGTTCGATCTGGTCCGCGGAGCCGCGCCGTTTGGCTCCCTTTCGCGCTCGGCCTTCGATGGCGTGCTCGATCTCTTGAGCGGACGGTACCCCTCCGACGAGTTTGGCGAGCTGCGCCCGCGGCTCACATGGGATCGCGTGCGCAACGTTGTCACGGCTCGTGACGGCGCAGCACGGCTGGCGATCCTGAACGCCGGGACGATTCCCGATCGCGGACTGTACGGCGTCTTCCTCGCATTCACGGAGGGCAAATCGGTACGCGTGGGCGAACTCGACGAAGAGATGGTCTTCGAGTCGCACCCCAATGAGACGTTCATCCTCGGCGCGTCAACATGGCGCATCACCGACATTACGCATGACCGCGTATTGGTCACTCCCGCTCCCGGAGAGCCGGGCAAAATGCCGTTTTGGAAGGGTGACGGCCCCGGCCGCCCGCTCGAATTTGGACGGCGCATCGGCGCCATGGTGCGCGAGTTGCGTGCGTTGCCGCAGGCCGCTGCGCTCACTCGGCTGGTGAACGAGCACGATCTCGATCCCGGGGCAGCGGAGAATCTGCTGCGCTTTCTCGCCGACCAGGCAGAGGCGACCGGGCAGGTTCCGGACGATCGAACGATTGTTGTTGAGCGCGTCAGGGATGAACTGGGCGACTGGCGCGTGTGCGTGCTGACGCCTTTCGGCAGCCGCATCCACATTCCGTGGGCGATGGCAGTGGCTGCGCGCATTCGCGCGGCCGGCGGACCGGAGGTGGAAACGCTGTGGGGCGATGACGGATTCGTGCTGCGCTTCCCTGACACCGACGAGCCGCCCGACTCGGATTGGATTCTTGTCGAGAGTGCTGAGGCGATGCAGCTTGTTCTGCGCCAGTTGGGATCGACCGCGCTGTTTGCCGGGCGCTTTCGCGAGGCCGCGGGGCGCGCGCTGCTGTTGCCGCGCCGCCGCGCCGACCAGCGCTCGCCATTGTGGCAGTTGCGCAAGCGCTCCTATGATTTGCTGAGCGTGGCTTCGCGCTATCCGCAGTTCCCTTTGCTGCTCGAAGCTTATCGCGAGTGCCTGCGCGATGTTTTCGACATGCCGGCGCTGGTGGAGATTCTGCGGGAGATAGAGCAGCGGAAGTTGCGCGTGCATGTGGTGGAAACGCGCAAGCCATCGCCTTTTGCCGCTTCCCTGCTCTTCAGCTACGTGGCGAATTTCGTGTATGAAGGCGATGCGCCGCTGGCTGAGCGGCGCGCACAAGCGTTGACGATCGATCAGGACCAGTTGCGGGAGCTGCTCGGCGAAGCCGACCTGCGTGAATTGCTCGACGCTGACGCGATTGCCGCTGTGGAAGAGGCTGCGCAGTGCCTTGCGGAAAACTATCGCGCTCGTTCGGCCGATGGGATCCACGATTTGTGTTTGCGCCTGGGCGACCTTTCGCGCGAAGAGGTGGGCCGGCGTGTGGTTTCGGCCGATCTTTTGACGCATATCGACCGGCTGGTTCGCTCGCGGCGGTTGCTGGAGCTGCGCATCGCCGGTGAAAAGCGGTTGATCGCTGCTGAAGACGCGGCGCGCTATCGCGATGGACTTGGCATTCCGTTGCCGCCGGGTTTGGCGGCCGCGCTACTCGAGCCTGTGGCTCACCCGGTGCTCGAACTGGTGCGCCGCTATGCGCGCACGCATGGCCCGTTCACGCTGCGCGAAGCGGCGGAGCGATTTGCGCTGGATAGTGAGGCTGTCGAAACCGCGCTGCGTCAGCTTGCGCATGAGGGACGCGTGCTGGAGGGCGGTTTCCGACCAGGAGGGCTTCACAGAGAGTGGTGTGATGCGGAGATTCTGCGGCAGATCCGCCGCAAGTCGCTGGCCAAGCTGCGCCGCGAAGTAGAACCAGTCGAACAGCACACACTGGCGCGTTTCCTCACGCACTGGCAGGGCGTGCTGGCGCCGCGCCGCACGGGAACTGCGCACCTCGATGCGCTGCTGGATGCAATCGAGAGCCTGCAGGGCGCGCCGCTGCCAGCGTCGCTGCTTGAAAGTTCGATTCTGCCCGCGCGCATCGCCGATTTCACATCAGCGGGGCTCGATACGCTGATTGCGGCGGGCGAGGTGGCGTGGGCCGGCGTGGAGCCGATCGGCGAGCGCGATGGTCGCATCGCGCTGTTTCTCGCCGACAAGCTGCCGTTGTTGGCGCAGCAGCGGCCGCCGGCTGAGCCGCTCACCGAACGCGAAGAAAAGCTGCTGGCCGTTCTGGAATCGACAGGCGCGAGTTTCTTCGATTCGCTGCATGAAGCTGCGGGTTCGGGTTACCCTGGCGAGACGATCGAGGCGCTGTGGAGCCTGGTGTGGCGCGGACTCATCACCAACGATTCGCTGCATGCATTGCGCGCGTATATTGCAAGGCCAGAAAGCGCGCGCATCCGCCTCGGCGGACGGCGCTATCAGACGGGCGCGGTGTTTCGCTCAAGGCGAACGACGCCACCGACGGCGCAGGGAAGATGGTCGGCATTGCCGCTTCGCCCTCTGGGGCAAAGCGCTGAAGACCTTCGGCGCGTGGCGACTGAACGTAGCCACGGACTGGCGCTGCAATTGCTCAACCGTTATGGAGTGCTGTTGCGTGAGCACGCTGCGGCGGAAAATGTTCCTGGCGGGTTCAGCGCGGTGTACGACGTGCTGAAGGCTCTCGAAGAGAGCGGGCGAATTCGCCGTGGATATTTTGTGGGCGGATTGGGCGCCACGCAATTTGCTTTGCCGGCGGCTGTTGACCTCTTGCGGCAGTTGCGTACCGAGCCACCGGCTGAAAAACCCGAGTTCGTGCAGTTGGCCGCGACCGATCCGGCCAACCCTTATGGTTCTGTTTTGCGCTGGCCCGATCTACCGGTGACGGACGAAGATTCGGAATCTGCTCCGCGCATTTTGACGCGGGCTGTTTACGCTGAAGTGATCCTGCGCAACGGCGAGCTTGTGGCTTGGCTCAAGCGCGGCAATCCAAATCTGCTGGTGTTTCTGCCTGCCGAGGAACCGGAGCGTTCGCAGGTCGCCTCGGGGCTGGCGCATTTTTTGTGCGGGCGCGGTCAGGAACGAATGCGCGCAAGCAATCATGAGGGCGTTTTGATCACGACCATTAACGGGCAGCCGGTGGCGGCTCATTCGATGGCGCGTTTCTTGATGGATGCGGGTTTCCATCCGGGCCCGCTGGGGATGCATCTGCGGCGCATTCTGTTGCCGATTGCGCATTCCGAATCGAACAGGCCCGAGGTCCAGTAACCTTTCCGACGTGGCGAAGCCGTATCCTTTTTGTCACGATGGATTTTTGGAACACGCGACCGATCATAGGGATATCGACGAAGACATGCCTGAAGGCGATACCATTTTTCGGACTGCGCGCAATATTGGGCGCGCGTTGGCCGGCAAGCCCGTGACGGGCTTCCGCTCGACTTTTCCGCTCCTCACGCGCTTCAACGACGACACGCCGCTCGTCGGGCAGACAGTGGATCAGGTTGAGGCACGCGGTAAATGGCTGCTGATTCATTTTTCGGGCGGCGGGATCCTCACATCGCACCTGCTGATGAACGGCAGCTGGCACATTTACCGGCATGGCGAGCGCTGGCAGGCGCCACGATTCAACATGCGCATCGTGATTGAGAACAGTGAATACCAGGCGGTCGGTTTTCGCGTGCCGGTGGCGCGCATGCACACAGAACGATCGCTGGCCCGCGATCTACGCGTCGCCCGGCCGGAAAACAATGTGCTGAGCGAGGAGTTTGACCGGGAGGCGGCGCTCGAGCGTTTGCTCGGAGGACCGCACGAAGCTCTGGCCGACGCGCTGCTCGATCAAGCTGTGCTTGCCGGCGTTGGCAACGTCTTCAAGTCGGAGATTTGCTTTGTGCAGGGCCTTCATCCATTTCGCGCGGTGGGAACGCTGACGCGTGAGGAGGCCGCGGCGACGATTGATCGCGCGCAAAAACTGCTGAAGGACAATGTGCTTGAAGATTCAGGCGACCTGATCGTCACCTTTCGAGGACAGCAACGGCGCACCACGCACGCCTCGGATCCAAGTGCGAGCTTGTGGGTTTACGGACGCGCAGGCGAGCCGTGCCGGCGCTGCGGGGAAGCGATTCGGCGGCGCATTCAGGGAGAAGATGCGCGCGTAACCTTCTGGTGCCCGCGCTGCCAGCGGATGCCGGATGGATCCGATGTGGACGGGTGAATTCCGGGGCTAGTTGTTCGGCTTGCCGAGCCCGAAGATCTTTTGAAAGATATTGCGGTGATCCTCGCCATTCATGCCATTCTTGTGATCACACGTATCGGTGGGAGCAGTGCCGTCGAGGAAGGCAGCGCTGAAGTCGTCGGGGCATGAAGCGTCGGCCAGCAGGTTGGTCGCCTTATCAATGGTTTCAATCTCAACGCCGTCGGGCGGCTTGAAGTCATTGGTGTCGGAGTACTGAGGCAACTCGACTGCCTGCTTCATGAAGTCAGCCCAGATGGGAGCAGCGACGTGCGCGCCCTGGATGCGGCCGCGGTTTTCGGGATCAAGCTCGGTGTAATCGTCGTTGCCAATCCAGACGATGCACAGCAGGTTCGACGTAAAGCCGGCAAACCACGCGTCGTGGCTTGTGCCGGTTTTGCCCGCTGCTGGTGATGTGAATCCCATGTTGCGAACGCCTGCGCCGGTTCCGCAGTAGTCGAGCGCTCCAACTTTGCAGGGATCGCTGCCGTTGCCTTGAAGGACAGCTTCCATCATGTAGGTGGTGAGGAAGGCGACGCGCGGATCGAGCACCTGCCGCGAAGTGGGCGTGTAGTCTTCAACGATGTCGCCTGTGGGGGTACGGACGCTGGCCAGCATCCACGGATCAATGTGGACGCCGCCGTTTGAGAAGACGGTGTAGGCGCCGGCCATATCGAGTGGCGTTGCGTCGTAAGAGCCGATGGCCATGGAAGGCGTCCCTTGCGCGCTCTTAATACCGGCGTTGCGCGCGAGTGCGGCGACCTGGTCGAAGCCCACCATGGAGGCCAGACTGATGGTCGCGTTGTTGTCGGATCGCATCAGGGCCAGCCGGGCGGTCATCTGCCCGTAGAATTCGCTTTCAAAGTTGTGTGGCGTGTACTCATAGTCGGTACCGGCGCCGTAGGTTTGCTGTGTATCGTCGAGCATGGTCACGGGCGAAAAGAGCTTGGTTTGGCCGGGCAACATTGTGCCTTCAACCGCGGTTTGGAACGCGGCAGCATAGACGAATGGTTTGAATATCGATCCCGTGGGGCGATGCGCTACCGCGTGATTGACCTGCGATGTGCCGTAGCTTCGGCCGCCCACCAACGCCAACACCTGGCCGGTATGAGGATCAAGAGCGATGAGCGCAACCTGAGGATAGACGTAGGGCTTGCCCAGCTTCTTGTCGCGCAAGTGTACGGCGTCAATCTGCTGGTCGACTATGTGGATGGTGGAAGCGACCGTCTGCGAGGCCAGGCGCTGCAGATCGGGATCGAGCGAAGTGTAAATGCGCAATCCCTCGCGATTGAAATCGCGGTCTCCCAATCGCTGCGTGAGTTGATCGTGCACCAGGTCAACGAAGTAGGGCGCTTCGCTTTCATCGACGCTCGCAGAGACCAGATGGAGCGGCTCCTGTTTGGCGGCCTCGGCCTGATCCTTGGTGATGACGCCGGTTTCAACCATCGAGTCAAGGACGAGGTTGCGCCGCTCGATGGCGCGCTCGGGATGGTGGAAGGGATTGAGGCGGCTGGGACTTTGGATGAGACCGGCGAGCAACGCGCACTCCGACAGGTCGATCTGGCTCACATCCTTGCCGAAGTAATCCTGCGACGCCTCACCAAACCCATCGATGGAAAAGCTGCCGATCTGGCCGAGTGGGATTTCGTTGGCGTACATGGCAAAGATCTGCTGCTTGTCGAAGCGGTGCTCGAGGATGATGCTGATGACGGCCTCGCGCATCTTGCGCGAGTAGGTGCGCTCGGGCGTGAGGAAGAATCCGCGCGCAAGCTGCTGCGTGAGAGTGGACGCGCCCTCTTCGTAGCGGTGAAGGTGAAAGATGTCGTTGCGCATGGCGCCGAGTATGCGCCAGTAGTCAATTCCACCGTGCTCGAAGAAGCGACGATCTTCAATGGCGATGACCGCATGGACGAGATTCTGCGGAATTTCGTCGTAGGTGAGCAAGCGGCGCTTGGTGCGCTGCGCGCCTTCGCTCAGGCCGGTGATGAGCAGCGGTTCGAGTTCGTAGCTCGAAAGCTGCTGGCCGTGCGCGTCGGTGATTGAATTTACCACGCCGCCGCTGACGTGAACGGTGGCGCTGTCGGGCGCGTGATAGGACTGGGGGCCGGGGTTAACCCTGATTTCCTGCACGCCTTCGCTATAGGTTCCCAACTGCGAAGCCTGCGGCGCGCCGTCAGCCGTATAACCGGCCTCGCGCAGTTCGTTCGCAATCCAGTGTATGGTGAGCTTTTGCCCGGGGCGCACCTCGCGCGGAGCGGCATAAATCTGGGCTGTGCTGGCGAAGATTGGCTGTTTCAACCGCGCGTCGACAATGCGCTCGTACTTGATATAGAAGGCAGCGAAGATCGAAGCGCCGGTTGCAAATGCGATGACAACGATCCCAAGCAGCACCAGCAAAATTCGAGTTCGGAGACGATGGTCCGATGAGTTGGGAAGCCGGACTTTAAGCGCCATTACCGCTCCTTAGAAACAGCTATCGGCTTTCAGGCCTTAGCCCGTCCGTCCTCGACTTCCGCTGAGGCAATCATCAAGGAGCATCACCCCGAGGCACGCAGCGCGACGATCAGCTAGAGGCTCGCCGCCAGCAGCTTCTCTTCCTCAACCCGCTTCTTCACGAGCGCCACCACGTCGCCCGTGGCAACGTCCACGCTGGTGCTTGTAGAGCGCGAGACCAGTTCTACCTGACCGCCGGCAGCCTTCTTACCCACATTGATGCGATAAGGGATGCCGACGAGGTCCGCATCCTTGAATTTGACGCCGGCGCGTTCGTCCCGGTCGTCGAGCAGCACATCCAACCCCGCCGATTCCAACTCGACAGCAAGCCTTTCACTCACGGCGCGCAGCGAAAAGTCACCAACGTTGGTAACGGTCACGACAACGGCGAAGGGCGCGATGGAGGCGGGCAGCCAAAAGCCGTTTGCGTCGTTCGACTGCTCGATGGCGGCGGTAAGAATGCGCTCGATACCGATGCCGTAGCTGCCCATAATTGGAGTCACTTCTTTTCCGTTTTCGTCGAGGACGCGGGCGCCCATCGACTCAGAGTACTTGTAGCCGAGCTTGAAGATGTGGCCGACTTCGACGGCTTTGCCGACGACGAGCTTACCCGTGCATCCCTCTCGCGGACAAATCTCACCTTCGTTCACGCTGCGAATGTCGGCAGTAAGAGTCCAGGTAAAATCACGGCCCGGCGTGACGTTGCGCAGGTGATAGTCAAGCTTGTTGGCGCCGCAGACCATGTTCTTGCGGCCTTCGAGAGCGCGATCGACAATGACCACGGGTGACCGGTCGCCAACGACGGAACGGTGGAATTCCAAGCGATGCTTTCTTGAGGCTTCGCCGCGCTCGGCCTCGAGAACATCCCGCGCCAGCGCGTCCTTATACTTTTCTTTGCTCGCCGCGGCGAGGCCGATGGGGCCAAGGAAACCTGCCGGCGCATGAAAGACGGCATCGATTTCCTCTGCCTGCATGGGCCTGAGTTCGGCGGCGAAGAGAATCGCCGACAATTTTGCCTCGTTGACCTGGTGGTCGCCCCTCAGGAAGACGACGGCAGGCTTCCACTCACCGGCGATGGATGCCATGTATGCGACACACTTGATGTCGGAGGCCGGCGAGATCTTGAAGAACGCGGCAACGTCGATGATCGAGGCGCATCCTGGCGTGTGCACGAGTTCCGGCGATCCGCCGCCAGTCGGAGCCATCTCAAGGACCGGATCGAGGCGCGACGTGGCTTTTTCCAAATTTGCCGCGTATTTGCAAACGGGGCAGCTTGCGATGAGGTCCTCGCCCGCGTCTGTGTACACCATGAACTCCTGGGACTGCGAGCCGCCCATCGCGCCCGAGTCGGCTTCAACGGCCACGAACCTGAGCCCGCAGCGCGTGAAGATGACGCGATAGACACGGTCATGAAGATCGAAGCTGCGGTCGAGACCGGCCTTGTTGAGGTCGAAGGAGTATGAGTCCTTCATGATGAACTGGCGAACGCGCAGCAAGCCGCCTTTCGGCCTGGGCTCGTCGCGGAACTTGGTTTGAATCTGGTACCAGATCTGCGGGAGTTGTTTGTAGCTACGCAGTTCGCCGCGCGCGATCGTGGTCATGATCTCTTCGTGGGTCATGCCGAGGCACAGGTCCGCGCCTTTGCGGTCTTTGAGGCGGAACATATTCTCGCCCATGGTCGCCCAGCGGCCGCTTTCCTCCCACGGCTCGCGCGGCACAATCCCGGGCAGGTAGAACTCCTGCGCAATCTGGTCCATCTCATCGCGGACAATACCGATGATCTTGTTGAGCGAGCGCTGCCCGAGAAAAAGGTAGTTGTAGATGCCCGCGCCTAGCTGACGGATGTAGCCCGCGCGGAGAAGAAACTTGTGGCTAGCCACTTCGGCATCGGCCGGAGCCTCGCGCAATGTAGGAATGAATAGCTTCGACCAACGATGCATAGCTGGGGTGCGCGTACTTTCCCGTCCGCGGGGGCGAACGCAAGGCAAACTGAAGCAGCTTTCATTCTAACTGTCCGGCGTGTCGGCCTGTTGCTGATAACGCGCTTAGGGCTCAAATCGGTTTACAGGGGCATGTGACATACTTTCAGGCATGAATTTCCGCCACATCCCATGGGGAGAAATCGCGTTTGTGCTGGTCAAGCTCCTCAAGATGTTCGGGTTTATTCCCGGCGCGCTGGCGGCGTTTGGAGTGCGCAAGCTTTACCAGAAATGGCGGCAGAACAAGGCGATGGCTGGATGGCCTGCGACCGACGGGACGATCCAAAGCGGGCAGGTTCATAAGCAAGGGCTGCGCTACTGGGTCGAGCTCACCTACACCTATTACCTGGGCGAGTACCGGTCAGGCAAGCACGTTCACCATTTTCGCCGCGAGGAAGAGGCCGATGAATTCGTGCGCCAGGTGAAGGGCAAGCGCGTGCAGGTGCACTACGAGGCGTCGAATCCCGACAAGTCTGTGATTCTGGATCGGGATCTGGAAGTGATTGCGCTGCTGGCGCCGCAGTACCGGTGAAGGGCTTCGCGCCTACCGATGGTCCGAGAGCAGTCTGACAATTCCAGGCGATGATGCCCTCGAAGAAACCGTCGACCGGTTTAGCGCGAGGAAGGAAACGCTTCCTGTGGGGATGAAGCGGCTCCGCGAGTGGCCAGGTACGCGAGCGCAAAGAGCACTGCGAAAACTGGATCAGCGAGCGAAGGCAGAACGATTGTAAGATTCGCATGACCTTGCAGATAGAGGATGACGACGGGGACGGTGTAGACAAGCTTCGCCGGAATGGTGATGAGCATGATGGGCCGGTAGCGAATCGGGTCCCTGGCTATGAGCACGAAAAGGACTTGCCACAAGGTCGCTACCCCCGCAAAGCCGTAGTAAAACTCGGGGTGGGTGACCGGCGGCGGCGCCTGCTTGCCGATCGCGTCGATCAGAAAGTACAACGGCGGCACGACAATGAATCCATAAACGGCGGCAATGCCATACACGATGCGCGCAAATTTCATTCTTTATTGACTCAATCAGGACCCGAAAGGTCGCGTTGTTCTCGCGATCCTGGACCGAGCGTTGAGCTTGTGCCGCTCACTTCCCCTCGAATCAGCCAGGGAAAAGCATGTACCTCAACCTGCGGCTTTTCTGATCCCTGACCCCTGAAACCTGATCCCTGCTTCTAGATCAGCTCCACGCCCCATAGATCGTGCAGATGAACCACGCCTTCGACGTGATTGTCGGCGTCGATGACTATCAGCGAAGTGATCTTGCGCTCTTCGAGAATCGCCAGCGCCTTGGCCGCAAGTTCTTCCGGGGCAATCGTACGGGGATGCGGATTCATCGCTTCACCGGCCGTTTTGCCCAGCGCCGCGCCGCCTTCGCGTTCGAGCAGCCGCCGCAAATCGCCGTCTGAGATCACGCCGCGAAGACGGCCGGATTCCTGGACCGTGGTCATACCGAGCTTCTTTGAAGACATTTCGTAGATCACGTCGGTCATTTGCGTTGCGGGTGCAACGACGGGAACTTCATCGCCGCTATGCATCAGGTCGCGGACCTTGGCGAGTTGCTTGCCCAGCTTGCCGCCGGGGTGAAGCTCCGCAAAATCTTCGGCGCGGAAGCCTTTGCGGAGGCTGACTGCTACAGCCAGTGCATCACCCAGCGCGAGCATCGCCGTGGTTGACGCCGTCGGGGCGAGATTGAGTCCGCAGGCCTCGCGCTCCACGCTGCAATCGAGGGCGACGTCGCTCGCCGCGGCGAGCGTCGACTGGAGATTGCAGCAGAAACTGATGAGGGCGTCGCCTTTGCGCTTGACCGTGGCCAGCAAACGCAGAATCTCCTCAGTTTCGCCCGATGCCGACAGCGCGATGACCACATCGCCAGCCATGAGTACGCCAAGATCTCCGTGAACCGCCTCGGCCGGGTGCAGAAACAATGCCGGAGAGCCGGTGGAGCTGAGCGTGGCGGCGATTTTTTGCGCGATGATGCCGCTCTTGCCCATTCCGGTGACCACGATGCGACCGTTTTGCTCGCCGCAGCGTACGATCATTTCGACGACTCGCGCGAAAGGCCCGGCCATGGCACCGTCGAGGCGCGCGGCAAGAGCCTCAAGCGCGGCGGCCTCGGTGCGAATCAACTCGGCCGGGCTGAAGGCTCCTTCCGAGGGCCGAAAGCTTTCGTCTTTCCCGGTGGGGTTCATTGGCTATTCATGCTAACAGCTTGGAAGCAAGCTTTCAGCCATCAGCCGTCGGCTAGGAGCTTTAGCTTCCCAACCGAAACGTGGGCCCTTGGAAGGGGCTCCAACTGTCCACGGTTCACGCGTCCAAGGTCAACGTGTCCGCGCTCGTACAATATATCTACGAGGTCGATTCCGTTGCGCCGAAACACCTTTGTTTTAATTGCCGTGGTTTTCATTCTTGCCGTCTTTGCCTGGGCGGGCTGGGCCAACTGGGAGTATCGCAGGCAGGCCGTCGAGAGACTGCTGGCCCATGCCGGGCAGGGCGAGCTGGTTCCGGCTCCCGCGGGCGACACAATGACTTATGTTTCGCCGCTCGATGGCAAACCTGCACCCGCCTTTGCGCTTGAGAATCTGAGCGGCAGCAAGGTCTCACTCGCGAGCTATAAGGGCAAAGCGGTGATGATTAACTTCTGGGCCACCTGGTGCGGCCCTTGCAAGGTAGAGACGCCGTGGATCGTGGAGTTGCGCGGCAAGTATGCAGGGCAGGGTTTCGAAGTGCTGGGAGTGGACACCGAGGGCGACGACCTGGAGCCGGGCGACAAGGCCGGATGGGCGAAAGCTCAGGCTGCGGCCAACAAATTCGCCAGCGAGGAGAAGATCCCTTATCCGGTGCTGCTCGATGGCGATTCGATCAGCCGCGAATACGGCGGGCTCGATGATTTGCCGGCATCGTTCTTCGTGGATAAGAGCGGCAAGGTGGTTTCAGCGTCCGTGGGTCTGACCTCGGAGAGCGACATCGAGGGGAACATCAAGAAGGCGCTGAACGACTGAGTCAGCTGGCAGGCCAGCGAGTCGGCTAGTCGGCCTTTGGAATTCCGTTTGACAGAGAAGCCGGAAACGAAAGATGACGAGACTGAAAAAGAGAATTCAGCTGGCTATTATCGCGGTCCTGGCCTGGGTCACCGCTGCACACGCGCAGTTTATTTCCAATTCGCCCCACGACTCTCCCATTAAAGCCGAGGCGGTGCAGTATCTTTTTCCCGAGCAGGTAAGCGTACCCGCAGGCAAGCCGACGCCTGTCACACTGCACTTTCGCGTTGCGCAGGGGCTGCACATCAACTCGCACACGCCGAGCGACGAGTTCCTCATCGCGACGGATTTTTCAATTCCCGACGGCATGGGGGTTCGGCTTGGGACGGCCACATACCCGGACGGAAAGATCATCTCCCTCGCCTTCGATCCCTCGACCAGGCTGAGTGTCTACACAGGCGAATTCGACATTGAGGCGCGGATCATCGCCACGCCGGGCAATCACCTGGTTCAGGCCAAGCTGCACTACCAGGCCTGCGACCAGAATGAGTGCCTGCCGCCGAAGACGATTAACGTGCCGATCGATGTAATCGGGAAATAGTCAGAGATAGAGAACATTCGATGGGGTACCCCATCCATTCCGCGCTCCATGCAAAAAGGGATTTTTGTGAGAGGGCCGCTGAAGCGTCTTCAAGCCATTAAGCAGTGGACCGTGGTAGGCTTGCACGACCCCAAAAAGGAGGCGAACGATGCGATTCTTGCTAAAGATCTCAATTCCAGTTGAGGCTGGCAACGCAGCGGCCAAGAAGGACAGGTTCAAAGCGATCCAACAAATACTCGAGGAGCAGAAGCCCGAGGCGGCCTACTTCTTCCAAGAAGACGGAATGCGGACTGCTCTCCTGATCGTAAACATGGAGGATGCCTCGCAAATCGCCGAAATCGTCGAGCCGTGGTTTCTGGCGCTCAACGCGAGCATCGACTGTAAACCTGTCATGGTGGGCGGCGATCTCCAGAAGGCGTTTCCGGCGCTCGAGCGTGCCGTGAAAACCTTCGGTTGATGCCTTCGTCCGGTTGGGCGGCTACGCTTCGATCTGTCCGGAGCGCCCCGTGTTTCATACAACGGCGGGAAAGCACAGCACTCGACCATCCACCGACTCGCTGACTGGAACGCCAATTACTGCGTAGAGCCGTTATCGTCCGCGGGTAGGAACTGGTAGCTCACAAACGCAAAGTGCTGGCCGTCGGGCGCCCAGTTGGGCACGTTGTCGGTGCCGGATCCGCCGATAATCTGGACCAGATCGCGAATCTTTCCGTCGGCAATGTTGATGATCCGCAGGGTTACGTCCTTGTTGGCGGCGTGCCCTGAAACATCCTTATCGTAGGAGAGAATCAGGATCGACTTGCCATCCGGGGATGGATGCGCCGTCCAATTGTGCTTCTCGTCGAAGGTGACCTGTTCGGGCTGGCTGCCGTCGGGATGCATGCGAAAAATCTGCATTCCGCCCGCGCGGTCGGAGTTGAAGTAAATCCACTTGCCGTCGGCCGAGAAATCAGGGTCGTCGCTGACGCCCGTGCCCACGGTGAGCGCGGTCTCCGCTCCGCGGGCCGGCGAAATGGCAAAGATGTTCAGCGTGCCCTGGCTGGGGCGCGTAAACAGGATCGTTTTTCCGTCGGGCGACCAGCTATGGAAGTAGGAGTTGGGATTCTCCGTGACCATGCGCGGGGCGCCACCGGTTGCCGGCACGATATAGACGCGGCGTCCGGGATGGTCGGGCGTGGTGCAGGTCATCGCGAGCCACTTGCCATCGGGCGACAAGCCGTGGCTTCCGGTGCAATCGCTGGCATTGCCGATGTCGAGCTGCGTGGCCTCCGCGATTGAGCCGTCGCCTTCTGCGGCGGGGACGGTCCAGAGCTTGCCTCCGCGATCGAAGATGAGCGTCTTGCCGTCGCGGCTCCAGTTGGGCGCTTCCATCTGTCCCTTGCCGGTCTGGATCACGAAATCCATGCGCGCGTTGTTGTCGATGGCGATGGTATGGAGGGTGCTGTAGAGTGCGGTCGCCGCCGGTGTTGCCGAACTCGTCAGCGGTTCGAGCTCCACATGTGCGAAGGTGGCCTGCTCGATCGCATTCGGGTTGTGCGCGCAGACTCCGAGGCCGGCGTAGAAATCGCCGTCGAAGTGCAGCTTGATGGACGCGCCCACCTGGTGCAGCGGCTCGCCGTGCGCTCTAAGGAACAGCGTGATGACGTCTCCGCGCTTTTCAAGGCGCATCCGTTGGGGCGCGCCGATATTGAAGGCAATATCCTGCGTGGTGTCGCCTTTGTTGCGCCGGTACTGGAGCGCCGTCTCGCCGTTTCCGTGAATCGCAGCGTCGGCGTAGAGCGAGTCCGAGTCAAGCGTCTGCCGGAACATGAGCAGGGCTTTGCGATGCGGGCTTGCAGTTGGGCCGGCGTCGGCCAACTTTACGTCGGCGGTGAGCGAAACGTCGCCGGAGATCTTCTTCCACACAAAGTGGAATGCGTCGACATTGACCCAAAGATTTGCGCCCGCCGAGCGAATCGTGTAAATGCCGGTTGCAGCGTCGAAAGCTGCCATTCCCGGCGGAGTGACGCTGCCGACGTCGGACTGGCTCTCAAAGATTCCCAGCGAATTCCCGGCAGTTTGCGCGGAGGCAATGCCCGATGCGATGAACCCGAACGCCACACTCGCGACCGCAGCAAGCCGCATGATTCTCATATTCCGATGCACGATGAGGGTCTCCCTTAACGACGGGATCACTGTAAGGCATGACGGCGGGTACACGCCAGTGAGGCGCCGTTGCGCCCCTATCCTATTCGACAGAGCGGCGCGAGAACAGCCGCTGGGGCAACTGATCTACTCCCATGCTGATTTCTAGTCAGTTGCCGGCTTTCTTTTCGATTTTGGCCCAGGAATCCTTGAGCGCCAACGTCCGGTTGAATACTTTCCGGGTTTCGGACGAGTCAGGATCGAGGCAGAAATAGCCGACGCGCTCGAACTGGAAACGGTCTTCAAGTTTCGCGTCGGCGAGCGACGGCTCGAGCTTCGCGCCGATGAGAATCTCGAGCGAGTTCGGATTGAGATTGTCGAGCACGTCCTGGCCTTCCTCGAGGTCGTAGGGATCGGCCTTGGAGAAGAGTTTGTCGTAGAGTCGAATTTCGGCGGAGATGGCGTGCGCGGCCGACACCCAGTGCATGGTGGACTTGACTTTGCGGCCGTCGGGCGAGTTGCCGCCGCGGCTGGCGGGATCGTATGTGCAGTGCACCTCTGTTATATTGCCGGCCGCATCTTTAACGACGCGTTGCGCGGTGACGAAATAGGCGTTGCGGAGGCGGACTTCCTTTCCCGGTGAGAGGCGGTAGTACTTGGGCGGAGGAACCTCGCGGAAATCGTCCAGCTCAATATAGAGCTCGCGCGAGAAGGGCACCTGGCGCGTACCCGCTGAGGGATCTTCGGGGTTGTTGGCGACTTCGACGAATTCAGCTTTGTCAGCCGGATAGTTATCGATGACCAGCTTGAGGGGGTGGAGCACGGCCATGGCGCGCGAGGCGCGGTGGTTCAGGTCGTCGCGCTGGAAGTGCTCAAGCATTTCTACGTCCGTGCTGCCGTTGGTCCGCGAGGCGCCGATGGCGGCGCAAAAGGCGCGGATGGCTTCGGGCGTGAAACCACGGCGGCGGAGGCCTGAGAGGGTGGGCATGCGCGGATCGTCCCAGCCGCTCACGCGATTCTCTCGTACGAGCTGCAGCAATTTGCGTTTGCTGAGCATGGTGTAGGTCAGGTTGAGGCGATCGAATTCAATTTGCTGGGACGGAAAAATGCCAAGCTGCTCGATATACCACCGATAGAGCGGCTGATGGTCGGCGAACTCGAGCGTGCACATGGAGTGGGTGACGTGCTCGATCGAGTCGGACTGGCCGTGCGCGAAGTCGTACATGGGATAGATGCACCACTCGTCGCCAGTGCGGTGGTGCGCGGCGTGGAGGATGCGGTACATGACGGGATCGCGCATGTTCAGGTTTGGAGAGGCCATGTCGATTTTTGCGCGCAGGACACGCGAGCCGTCGGGGAACTCGCCCTTCTTCATGCGGACGAACAGGTCAAGACTCTCGTCGATCGTCCGGCTGCGATAAGGGCTATCCTTGCCGGGCTCGGTGAGCGTGCCGCGGTACTCGCGAATCTCGTCTGCCGAGAGGTCGTCGACGTAGGCCTTGCCGGCCTTGATGAGCTGCAAGGCCCATTCAAAGAGCTGGCCGAAATAATCTGACGCGTAGCAGAGTTTATCCCAATCGAAGCCGAGCCAGCGCACGTCGGTCTTGATGGATTCGACGTACTCCGTTTCCTCTTTTTCGGGATTGGTGTCGTCGAAGCGCAGATTTGTTTTTCCGCCGAATTCATCGGCCAACCCAAAATCAAGAAAAATCGCCTTGGCGTGGCCGATGTGCAGGTAGCCATTGGGCTCTGGTGGAAAGCGCGTCTGGACGATTGCGTAGCCGTATTTCTTCGCGCGCACGTCTTCGGCGATCTGGTCGCGAAGAAAATTGGAGTGGGTGGGCGCTTCTGGAGCAGCGGCGGTTTGGTTTTCCGGGTTTGCTTCGGTCATGACTTCAGTTCCTGAGGTTCTCTTTTTACACGAGCAGTTGAAGATTCTTTTCTGCCTGGCGAATCCGTTCGAGGCAGACATCGCGGCCGAGGACAACCATGGTTTCAAAGAGCGGCGGCGCGTTTTTTCGCCCGCAAACTGCTACGCGAATGGGCTGGAAGGCTTGGCCAGCCTTGACGCCAAGCTGCGTTGCCATAGACCGAAGCGCATTGTCGAGCGAGTCGTGGTCGAATGCGGTCGAAGGCAAAACTTCCAACGCGGTTTCGAGAACTCGGCGAGCCAGAGCGGCATCGCCTTTTTGGGGAATCAGCTCTGCGGGATCGTACGGCGGAAGTTTGTCGAGGAAGAAAAAGTCGGCAGCCGCGACGGCATCGCGCAGCAGCTTGATGCGTTCGCGAATCAGCGGCGTAACGGCTTCGATTTTTTCTGGTTTTGGATTGAATCCTGCTTGAACGAAGAATGGCTCAAGATCGCGGCTGAGCTCTTCCACGGGCAACGCGCGGATGTGCTCGGCATTCAGCCAGACAGCTTTGGGGTCAAATGGGTCTTCATCGGTAAAGTTGATGACGGCGTTGGCGCGGTTGACGCCTTCCAGCGTGAAGAGTTCGCGGATCTCACTCAGGGTCATAAACTCTTTGTCGTTCTTGGGCGACCAGCCAAGGAGGCAAAGAAAGTTGATGAAGGCCTGGGGCAAAAAACCCGCATCACGATAGGTGGTGACGCTCACGACGGGGCCATGCTTGCGCTTCGAGAGTTTAGCGCCGTCGGGCGCGACGAGTAGAGGCAGATGCGCGAACTTGGGCGGCACCACGTCGAGGCCTTCGAAGATCAGCAGATGCTTGAAGGTGTTGGTCAGGTGATCCTGGCCGCGGATGATGTTGCTGATGTGGAGATCGGCGTCGTCGACGCACGAGGCGAGGTGGTATGTGGGCATGCCGTCTGAACGAAGCAGCGCAAAGTCTTCGACCTCGTCGGAAGGCTTTTCTTGTTGTCCATACACTGCATCCGCAAAACGCAGCACGAAGTGCTCCCCGCGGGGCACGCGATAGCGCAGCGCGAACGATTCACCACTGGCGGCGCGGCGGTCAGACTCTTCGCGCGATAGTTCGCGCATTCCGGGATTGAAGAGCCAAGCGCCGTGGGTGGAGGAGTGCTCTTCGTTTTCCGCGAGCGCCGGCGTGAAATCGCGATAGGCGAGCCCCTTGGCGAATATTGCCTCGGCGGCCTTGCGGTGCAGATCGAGGCGCTCGGATTGCTTGTACTCTTCGTCCCAGTTGAGGCCGAGCCAGCGCAGCCCTTCAAAGATCGACTGGACGCTCAAGTCGGTATTGCGCTCGACATCGGTGTCGTCCAGACGAAGCACCATCGTCCCGCCGTTATGGCGGGCATAAAGCCAATTGAAGATAAAAGTGCGGGCGCTGCCCACATGAAGGAAGCCGGTAGGAGAGGGGGCAAAGCGAACGCGCGGGGCTGGGCCGCGATGGGAGCCTGGATCGGTCATCGTGACGATTACTTTCTATTCACGATGCTATCGCAAGGCTCCTCATCGAGCCGTATCCAGCGTTTTATTGCTGCGGCGGCAGCGGCTGAGGCGGATAGGGCGGAATATAGGGCGCCTGCGGGATGGGCATCACCTTCCACTGCGCGAAAGCCAGGACGTAGATCAGGATCAGATTGCCCATCGGAACAATATTCAGGAGCGCCAGCCACGGTGAGAAGCCGGCTTTCTTGCAGATGAACCAGAAGGGGACGATGATGATGGCCAGGAAAATCAAAATGATGAGCGGGAGGATCGCCATCATGGCCATGGCCATGTGCGCTATGTCGTCGGCACTGGGCCCCTGTTGCAGTACGAATGCGAGATTGTACATACGAGCGCTCCAATCTTGAATTGGTTTCGCAGCCAAGGTACAGCTAAACCCATGAATCTTCAATAAAAATCGGAGAGGCCAGAACTCGCGCGATGATTCTCGGTTTCAGGCGGAATGGGCTACGGCTCGCAAACGCTCTACGTGATGTCTTCAGTGTCGTAGACCGGCGTTATCGTGCGCTTTTTAGGAACGCCATGCACCGAGCTGAGCAGGTCCTCAACCACATCTTCGAGCTGGCGCTGGCTCTCGACCACTTCGCTCATGCTCTTGAGCTCTTCCGGCTCCTGCACGCGCTCGACGAGCGCAACCGCATGGCACTGGGCCACGTGATCGAGATTCAGGCCCTCGGGGGTCTTGGCCTTGATGCTGACCTGATCGATCGCTATGCCCAACAGGTCTGCGACCCGGGAGCACATTTCGGCGGCGATGGGCGAGATTTTAGGAGCGGCCAGCACCAGCGTCGTATCGATGTTCACGATCGCGTAGCCGGCGTGCTGCAGTTCTTCGAGTGCCAGGTTGAGGAAGATGGCGGAGTCTGCGTCTTTCCAGCGCGGATCGCCGGGAGGGAAAAAGCTGCCGATGTCGCCCGCGGCCACGGCGCCAAGCAGGGCGTCGGTAATGGCGTGGAGCAGAACATCGCCGTCGGAGTGGCCGGCGAGGCCCTCAGGATGGTCAATGGTCATTCCACCAAGACGCAAGGGAACGCCCGACTTAAATTCGTGCGAGTCGTAGCCAAATCCGATGCGCGTGTCCATCATTGCCGAAATGCCCCGCGGAAAAGTGAATGAGTGAAAAAGTGAAACAAGTGATGCTGGAATTTTCCGGTCGTGTTCAGTGGGCTCGCTGCCGCAAATAAAATTCGGCCAGCGCCAGGTCGCCCGGCTGCGTAATCTTCAGATTAACCTGAGAACCGGGCACCACGGCTACCGGAATTCCTGCCCGTTCGGCGAGCGAAGCCTCGTCAGTGCCGACAAAGCCGTCGGCATTGGCCTCGGCAAAGGCGCGCTGGAGCAGCCTGTATCGAAAACCCTGCGGCGTCTGTGCCTGCACCACAAATTCGCGTGGAATGGTCGCGGTCACGAGTGCTCCGTGCGCGGTTCGCTCCACTTGCTTGATGGTGTCGACGGCCGGCATGCCGACGATGGCCGCGCCGAATTCGGCCACCGCATCGATGGTGCGCTCGATGGTGGCAGCGTCGATCAGCGGCCGCACAGCGTCATGGACCAGCACAATATCGTCCGGCTCGGCAGGCAGGGCTTCGAGCGCGTGGGCCACCGATTCCTGGCGTTTTTCGCCGCCTTCAACGACGTGAACTCGGCCTTCGAAACCGTACTCGGCCACCTGCGCTTCAACGCGCTCCATCTCCGGCTTGCGCACGGCGACGTACATTGCCGTGACGCGCGGCGCGGCGGCAAAAGCGCGGAGCGAGTGGATGAGGATGGGAACGCCGTCGAGCGCCAGAAACTGCTTAGGTTGCGGGTTGGGCTGCGGGTTGGGTTGCGGGCCGGACATTCGCGTGCCCAATCCCGCAGCTGGAAGAATGGCAAAGACTTGCATAACTCGTGGAGTATAGCACCGTGCAAGGTTTCAGCTTTTGGCCTGGTCCGTGTGCATCATCTCGCTCGTAGCGTGAAATCCCAAGCGCGAATAGATCCCCCTGCCCGCTGGCGAGCTGTGCAGCGTGACCACGCGGATTCCGCGGCGGCGCGCTTCGGCCATGCCCCGCTCAAGAAGATCATGCGCAAGCCCGCGCTTGCGGTATTCCGGCTCGACGTACACGTTGAGCAGATAGCCGCGCCGCTCGCCTTCAGGGTCAAAAGGATGAGGCGGCCAGTCGAGAATCAAAAGGCCAGCCGATGCCACAGGCCGGCCCGCATCGGTCGCAACCCATCCGTAATATTTGCCTTCCTGCATCATGCGCTCGATCCATGCGACAGAGCGGCGCTCCACCGCACTAAGAAGGGATTCGTCGAGCGTGTCTATTTCGGCGAACATCGCACGGCGATGCGCGGAGATGAGCGGTGCATCGGCTGTTTCAGCGGTGCGGATTTCCATATCGAGCCAGTATAAAGGCGCTCGGCCGCCCGAACGCTCGTGAGTGTTGCTGGAATTCCGCGTTGGGCGGCGCAACCGAACGCCGTATCATCGTTGCGTGAGTCCCGCGAACCCTACCTCTCTGGCTCTCGACGCCACTCTTCTCAAACCCGGCATGCGCGTTGGCGTCGCTCTATCGGGCGGAGCAGATTCGGTGGCGCTGGTGCGGCTGCTGGCCGAGCGCAGGGCCGAACTGGGCCTGGTTTTGCATGTTGCGCATCTGCACCATGGGCTCCGCGGTGCGGAAGCCGATGCCGATCTCGAATTCTGCCGCGAACTGGCAATGAAGTTGGGCGTGCCCTTTCATGAGGCGCGCGCGGACGTGGCAGTGGAGGCGGCTGCCGACCCAAAATCCGGCAAAGCCGCAGAGACCATCGAAGAAGCGGCGCGGCGGCTGCGGTACGCGTGGTTTCGCACGCTGCTGTCCAAAACCCCGCTCCATGCAATGGCGACGGCGCACACGCTCGATGATCAAGCGGAAACGGTTCTGGCCAAGTTCTTGCGGGGAGCGTGGACTGAGGGTCTATCGGGAATTCATACAAAACTCGAATGCCCGGAAGGGTGCATCATTCGGCCGCTGCTGGCCGCGACCCACGCTGAAATTGAGGCGTACCTGCGCGAACTCGGCCAGGATTGGCGCGAGGACACGTCGAATCGCAACCTGACCTTCACACGCAATCGCATCCGGCATGAGCTGTTGCCGTTGCTCGGGGGATGGAATCCGCAGTTGCGCGAGCACATGGCGCAGATGGCGGCGTTGGCCCGCGACGAAGAAGCCTGGTGGCAAGCGGAGCTGGCGAGGGTGGTTCCACAGTTGCTGCTGCCGGGGCGACCTGTTCGTGGGGGCGGGCGCGCAGCAGGCTCGGGACTCGACTCCGGGCTGGCTATTGAAGTGAGCCGACTGGCCGCGCTTGCCCCGGCGATGCAGCGGAGGCTTATTCGCTACGCGGCGGAAAAATTTGGCGCGGCGCTCGATTTTTCTGCGACCGAATCCGCGCGAGCGCTTGCGCTCGGAGGCCACGCCGGCCAGAAGCTGGCTTTGGCGCATGGCCTCCGCGCGGAAAGAACGGCCCGCGAGCTGCGGTTTTCAATCGGTCACAGTCTCGCTCCAAAAGGTGAAGGGCCGGAGGCCGCGCCGGTCTACGAAATGGCGATTCCCGGCGAGATCGACGCGCCTGCCTTTGGGATTCGGCTCCGCGTTGAGGCCCAACACGCAGTGGCGGCGGGGATCTCGAATGGCCACGGCTCGCCGGCGAGGACGGCCATCCTGCGAAACTGGAAACCCGGCGACCGGGTCAGACTTCGCTATTCGAGTGGCCCGAGAAAGGTGAAGGAAGTGCTAGAACGGATGCGAGTTACGGGGACTGAGCGTGCGCTTTGGCCGGTCCTCGAGGTCAACGGCACGATCGCCTGGATGCGGGGCGCGGAGCTCGAACCCGATCCGGAGTTTCTCATTTCGGCCGACTTTACAAGCGCCGAGAAAGTCGAGACACCCACGTCACGGGCCGCGCGAAACCGTTAACACTCAATATCCTGCCCCATTCGTACTATGGTTGGCTCCTCCAACTTCCACCGCCTCGGGAGTACAATCGGGATACTGCTTCTCAGGCGGCACGGGTTGCGTGTCTCTGAGGGAGGTCTGGTGATTTTTGCCACTTTACCAGCCACCGGGGCGTCTAAGGAACAGTGGCATTCGGCCAGGGATTGATCAGGAATGATCGTGGGGGTCGCGGTGGGTCTTTCTCCTTAGCCGCGAAAAGGAGACGTTGGTGAACTCGAGCGTAAAAACCATCATGTTTTGGCTCTTCATCCTCATCTGCCTCGTGCTTTTGTGGGGCGTGGTGGAGAGAAGCACGAACATGGGCAAGGAGCCGGAGTACGCTTACTCCGACCTGTATGACAAGGTGGTCAATAACCAGGTGCTAGACGCCGCCATTCAGGGCGACGAGCTCAAGGGCCACTTGAAGATCTCGCCCAAAGACGAGTTCCACACGATCCTGCCGAGCAACTATGAAGACCTTTTGAAGGCGATGATCGTCGCCAAGGTCAACTTCTCTATCAAGGAACCGCAGAACAACGTCCTGATTCCCCTGCTCATCAACGCAGCACCCTTCGTGCTGCTGATTGCCGTGTGGTTCTTCATGCTGCGGCAGATGCAATCGGGCGGGAATAAGGCGCTTTCGTTCGGGAAGAGCCGCGCGCGCCTGCTCTCAATGCAACAGAAGAAAGTTACGTTTAAAGACGTGGCCGGCGTGGACGAGGCCAAGGAAGAGCTGAAGGAGATTATCGAATACCTGCGCGAACCGCAGAAGTTCCAGAAGCTAGGAGGGCGCATACCCAAGGGTGTGCTGCTCGTCGGGCCTCCGGGAACGGGCAAGACCCTGCTGGCGCGCGCCGTGGCCGGCGAGGCCAACGTTCCGTTCTTCTCTATTTCAGGCTCTGATTTCGTCGAGATGTTTGTCGGCGTGGGCGCAAGCCGCGTGCGCGACCTGTTTGAGCAGGGTAAAAAGAACGCGCCCTGCATCATCTTCATCGACGAAATTGATGCCGTTGGCCGCCATCGCGGCGCAGGCCTGGGCGGCGGGCACGATGAGCGCGAGCAGACGCTAAACCAGTTGCTCGTGGAGATGGACGGCTTCGAGTCGAACGACGGAGTGATCCTGGTGGCAGCTACGAATCGCCCCGACGTGCTGGACCCAGCGCTACTGCGGCCTGGTCGTTTTGACCGGCGCGTGGTGGTGGGCCTGCCTGACATTCGCGGGCGCGAGGAAGTCCTCAAGGTTCACATCAAGAAGGTTCCCGTGTCGGATGACACGAATTTGAACGTACTGGCGCGCGGAACGCCCGGATTCAGCGGCGCCGATCTTGCCAACATGGTGAACGAAGCGGCGCTGAATGCCGCACGCCTGAATCGCAAGCAAGTGACGATGTACGACTTCGAGCTGGCCAAGGACAAGGTGCTGATGGGCGCCGAGCGCAAGTCCATGATCCTGAGCGATGAGGAGAAACGGGTCACCGCCTATCACGAGGCAGGACACGCGCTGGTTTCGCTCAAGAGCGACCACTCCGACCCGGTGCACAAGGTGACTATCATTCCCCGCGGCATGGCGCTGGGCGTCACGGTTCATTTGCCCGACGACCGGCATAACTACACGCGCGAATATCTGGAGACACGCCTGGCCATGCTCTACGGCGGCCGCGTGGCCGAGGAGATCTTCCTCAACCAGATGTCAACGGGCGCAGGCAATGACATTGAGCGAGCCACAGAACTGGCGCGCGCCATGGTCTGCGAATACGGCATGAGCCGCCTGGGAC
>Ga0181535_10000644_pt1 | contig 50638 bp, 54 predicted proteins | sample PEATcosm2014_Bin_44_FD_119774 | JGI IMG/M metagenome (GOLD analysis project Ga0181535, IMG submission 119774) | Peatland microbial communities from MTU Mesocosm Facility, Houghton, MI, USA - PEATcosm2014_Bin17_30_metaG | ecosystem: Environmental > Terrestrial > Soil > Wetlands > Peat | place... | reverse complement strand
ATGTCGGCGGATTGACATCTCCGGCTGATCTATTTATCTTAATACGGCAGAGAAGGAGTCATTCATGGCAGCAGTTTCCAAAAACGCCCGTACATCGAGCGCCACTCAGCGTTTTTATTGCCCCTGCGGAGGCGAAGTCAAGATGAAGACCCTTTTCGAGAACGGTAAAGTGAAGAATCTTGCCGAGTGCGAGAAGTGCAAGAGGACCGAGCGAAGGCCCCGCGATTTCGTTTGAAAAACCGTTCGCGACAAGGTAATAGCCGCCGAGAGGCGGCTCTTCTAATTAATGGGCTCCTCTTCACGAATTTTCGCCAATTCCGCGGAAATTTCCTCCCGTGCCGCCGAAATAGCTTCGAGGACTGCTCGTTTGCCGCTCAATGTATCGGTAACGGAAAGGACGCGTACGCGGAAACTGGCATTGTAAAGGTTGCGAACGACGTCCTTGATCCTCGCTATCCTCCAGCCGCCCTCAAGTACGGCGACGACGAGGGGGAGAGGCGTTTCGTCGAGAATCTTTCGGATTCCCGCGGTGTGGAACGCGCCGACTTCACCATCCGGCGAGCGCGTCCCTTCCGGGAAGATGACTGGGCAGGTGCCTTCGCGTTCGCAGCGCCTCGCATAGCGTTGTATCGAACGCATGGCCTGGGTCGCATCGCCCTTCCGCCGTATCAGTGCGTGGCCCTGACTCCTAAGGATGAGGGAGATGAAGGGAATGCCTTCGCGCAGCTCCCATTTCGCCACGAATCTCAGCATCCGCTCGGGAAAGAGCGTCATGCAGACGGGGATGTCCATGAGACTCTGGTGATTGGAGATCAGGAGGAAGCGTCCGGGCAATTCGTGACCGGAAACGTTTTCGAACTCGAGACGGACTCCGCAGTACGCGCGCATGAGGCCGAAGATATGGCTTACCGCCTTTCGGGTGAATCGTTCCGTGGTTTCGAAGCTGTATCGCGGAGCGAGGAATCTCGATGCCGGGAGCAGGATGTCGTAGAGCGCGAACAACAGTAGAATGGCAACTATCACGAGGATATTGAGCATCCCGACCACCTGTAATTCGTTTTATACTATGGGAAGCAGGCGGTGTTAAGGACCCCTCGAGCCTTGACAACCCTTGATCGTTCTGGTAGCCTCGCACGATATAGTCGTCGGTACGAAAGAACGCGTTCCGTTGATGGAGGGTAGCTCATTTGGCAACAACGAATAAATCCGCCGAAAAGCGTAATCGGCAGGGCGAGAAGCGGCGTCTTCAGAACAAATCCGTGAAGACGGCGATCCGCAGCAGCGCCAAGAAAGTGCTCACCGCGGCTCAAAGCAAAGATAAAGTTGCCGCTGAAGCCGCGCTCAAGGACATGGTCAAGAGGATCGACACCGCGGCCCGCAAAGGCATCGTCAAAAAGAACGCCGCCGCTCGCAAGAAGTCTCGCATCCAGCGACTCGTCAACGCTCTCAATGCATAGCACCCGGTAGCAGGGCGACGTCGTTCCAGGCGTTCCCGAGCACCGGAAAAAGGGCACGGAGAAGGGGATCATGGCTGGTAAAGTCACGAAGGCCGAGCTCATCGAAGCCCTCCACGCCGGCAGGACTCTCAACCGCAAAGAGATACATAGCCTCATCGATGCCCTTTTCGACGAAATCAAGGGCGCCATCCTTTCCGGGAAGACCGTCGAGCTTCGAGGCTTCGGGACCTTCGAGGTCAAACTCCGCAAAGGTCGCAAACGGGCCCGCAATCCGAAGACCGGAGCCATCGTTTCCGTAGAGGATCATGGCGTCGCTTCTTTCAGGCCCGGCAGGGAACTCAAGAAAGCCGCGTGGATAATCGATCCCTCCGGACCTCCCGTCGGCTCCTCCGCCACAGAAGCCGAATAACCGCCAAGCCCGAACCTTCGCTCCGGCCCGTCGCATTGACAAGCGCAGCGCGCCATGTGAGAATGTCGAAAGCCGATTGCGGTCGATGCGAGGATGGGCGAGCGAGGACGTAGACCGAGATGGACACGAAGAAGCGAATTCTGCTGGTCGACGACGAGCAGATCAACCTTGAATTCTTTGAAGTGATGCTCACCAAGCTCGGCTTCGAGACGGAGAAATCGGACAACGGCGCCGATGCCCTGGAGCTGGTCAAGCGCTTCAAGCCCGACCTCATAATTCTCGACAACGTCATGCCACGCCTGTCAGGATGGGAAGTCACCAAGATCATAAAGACCAGCGAGGAATTTCGCGAATTCGCGGACACTCCGATCATAATGTTCTCCGCCATGGACGACGTAAAGGACAAGGTCGAGGGGCTCGAGCTGGGAGCCGACGACTATATCACGAAGCCCTTCAACTTTTCCGAGGTGCTCGCCCGAATCAGGGCGGTCCTGCGGACCCGGGAGCTTATACATCAGATCGAGCGCCGGGAGGCGCGCATCCGCATTTCAGACGAGATCGCGCAACGCGTGCTCGGTTTCGCGACCGGCCTCCGCGTCCCCCTCGTCCAGCTCATGGGCGACGCCGAGGCGTTGGAGCCCGAATGCGGTTCGGCGAGGCCATTCGTCGAGCGCACCATGGAGGAGGCGAAGCGCGCCTTAGCCGGGCTTGATGCGCTGGATGCCGCCGTCGCCTCGCTCAAAGCGGAGGCCGACAGCCTCAAGAGGGCGGAGACTGCGCTGCCTGCCATAAAGACGAAATACCGGGGCCACCCGGAACAGTGAGGGTGAACTCAATGACGATCACGGAAGAGAAGAAAAAAATCGTCGATCTCTTTACGCAGGGACGAAAGCTCTATAAGCTCATGCAATTCGGCGAAGCGCTCAAATATTTCGGCGAAGCGCTCAAAGTCGATCAGAACGACGGCCCGAGCAAGGTGTATTACCTCCGCTGCAAATTCTACATCGACAATCCGCCTCCAGAGGATTGGGACGGCGTATTCGTTATGACCCACAAGTGAGGCCCAGATCGATGCCCAAATCGAGGAAAGAGGAGACGCCGCCGCTCATCGCGACGACCCTCGGCAAGGAGACCAGCTTCTCGGGGGTCCTCCGCTTCAAAGACTCGCTCCGGATCAGGGGAAAGTTCGAAGGCGAGATCGATTCCCTCGGCAGGCTCTTCATCGATGGGGACGCGATCGTCAACGCCAGGCGCATCCGCGCGTCGAGCGTCGTCGTCGGGGGCGTCGTGCACGGCGATATCGAGGCCGCGGACCGACTCGAGATGCTGCCGAGCGCCAAAGTGTACGGCAATGTCCGAACCTCCAAGCTCAGGATAGCCGACGGGGTCGTCTTCGAGGGCAAGTGCGAAATGATACGCGACCCCGCCTCCTTCGATCCCTTCGCCCGCCCAAAGGACGAAGCCTAGCTTGGGTAGCGACGCGGGTACGAGCGTCCGTGACGCGGCTCAGGCGCTGCTAAGCGCCCTTCGCGACCGCGGTTGGCGACTGGTTTGCGCCGAATCCTGCACGGGCGGCATGGTCATGTCGACCATCACCGAAATACCCGGTTCCTCCGCCGTCCTGTGGGGCGGCGTAGTCGCATATTCGAATGAAAGCAAATCGCGCTTCCTGGGAGTGCCGCCCGAAACGATCACCGAGTTCGGCGCCGTCTCCCGCGAGGTCGCGAGGGCCATGGCCAGCGGTGCGTACGAGCTCAGCCGCAGGTCCCCCGGCGGGGCTTCGGTCCTCGAAGCCTCAGGCGCCGATCTGGCCCTCGCGATAACCGGCATAGCCGGTCCCGACGGAGGCAGTCCTGAAAAGCCGGTGGGGCTCGTATGGTTCGCCTTTCGAGGCGCGGCGATCGGGGCCGACGGGGCCCGCGAGGAGTGCTTGATCTTCGCCGGCGACAGGCATTCGATCCGCGAAGCCGCGGCCGGGCGCGCCATGCTCCGCGCCGCGGAGCTCGCGGCAGGGCGATATTGACAAGGCATTAAGCCCGGTCTATAGTCGAGTTAGGAGCATGGAGCGACGCCGCGCGAAACAGCGCGCGCACGCAAGCAGGGCTATAAAGCCCGCCCGCTCCGGGCAAGGATGATTCCTCCTTGTTCCGAGACGGCTCCTATCCCCGACATGCATCGGATCTTCAATAAGGAAAGGGCCTTAGGGCCCGCCGTACACGATGGACAACCCAGAACAGCGTTCGGAGAAACCTATGGCGATTATCCGCAAGCGAAAGGCCCAAGATCAGGTCGAGGGCGACGGTGCAGGAGAAGCCTCAACGGTCGGTCAGCCCGGGCTAGAGCCCTACGCGCCGCTAGTCGATATAAACGCATTGTCCACGGACGCGGCTCGGGACGACGCTTCGACCGAAGGCTCCCGGTATTATGAGGCCCAGGGGGGCGACGAAGAATCGCAAGGGGAAGGCGACCAGGGCGCGCGCGGCCCCGTGCGCATCCGGGTCAAGCGTAAGGCGCCGCGCGCGGATTCGGGGCTTCCAGGCGAGTCCTCTTCGACCCATAGCCCGAAGCCGACGGAAGAACGCTACGACGACCGGCGCGAACTCCAGGATCGCGAGGGCCGCGACTCCATGCAGGCGGGCTTCGTACGCAGGCAGGAAAGCTACGAGAGGGCCAACGAGAAGGCGCAGGCCGAGCAGAACGGCAAGTCCGACCATGGGGAGAATCGATCCCGCCTCTCGATAAACGACTTGACCGAGATGGGCCTCAAGGAGCTGCGCGATCTCGGTGGGAAGTACGGAATCAATCATGAAGAGATGATCTCCTTCAAGAAGCAGGAGCTCATCTTCTATATCCTCAAGGCCCACACCGACCGCGGCGGCATCATCTACGCCTATGGCTCCCTGGAAATACTGCCCGACGGCTACGGATTCCTTCGGTCTCCTCAAAATTCATACCTGCCGGGATCAGACGATATCTACATCTCGCCCTCGCAGATCAGGCTCTTCAACCTCAAGACCGGGGATACGGTTTACGGCCAGATACGCAGCCCCAAGGAAGGCGAGCGCTTCTTCGCGATGCTCCGCGTGGAGCAGGTCAACTTCGACGAGCCCGCCGTCGCGCAGAACCGCATACCCTTCGAGAATCTCACGCCGCTGTACCCGCACCAGCGCCTCAATCTAGAGACGATGACGCAGGAAATATCGACCCGCATAATCAATTTATTCTGCCCGATCGGCAAAGGCCAACGCGCGCTCGTCGTCTCGCCGCCTAAGACGGGCAAAACCATACTTCTCCAGAAGATAGCCAACGCCATCACCGCCAACCATCCCGAGGTATACCTCATCGTCCTCCTCATCGACGAGCGCCCAGAGGAGGTCACCGACATGGAGCGCACGGTGAAGGCCGAGGTAATATCCTCGACCTTCGACGAACAGGCTACCCGGCACGTCCAGGTGGCCGAGATGGTCCTCGATAAGGCCAAGCGCCTGGTCGAGCACGGAAAGGACGTCGTCATCCTCCTGGACTCCATCACGCGCCTCGCGCGGGCCTACAACCAGACCGTACCCACGAGCGGCAAGATACTGTCGGGCGGCGTGGATTCAAACGCCCTGCATAAGCCAAAGCGCTTTTTCGGCGCCGCGCGCAATATCGAGCAGGGCGGCTCGCTGACGATCATCGCGACCGCCCTGATCGACACGGGCTCGCGCATGGACGAGGTGATATTCGAGGAGTTCAAGGGCACCGGAAACATGGAGATCAACCTAGATCGGCGCCTCTCCGACCGCCGTACTTTCCCCGCGATCAACATCAAGAAATCAGGCACCCGGAAGGAAGAGCTTCTCCTTACCGAGGAGGAACTCCAGAAGATATGGGTGCTCCGCAAGGTCATAAACCCGATGGACGATGTCGAGATAATAGAGCTGCTGATTGACAGGATGATGAAATCCAAGAATAATGAGGCGTTTTTGAAATCGATGAATACTCCGTCGTAAGATGGAAGTATTCTTAAGCTACCGTCCATTTGGCCGGTTTTCAGGCATCATGCATCGCGGAGGTCGAAGATGAAGAGCGGAATCCATCCCAAGTACGAGCTCACCACCATCACCTGCGCCTGCGGCAATGTCATCGAGACCCGTTCGACGGTAAAGAACATCCAGGTCGAAATTTGCTCGTCCTGCCATCCTTTCTTTACCGGGAAGCAGAAACTCGTAGACACCGCGGGACGCATAGAGCGCTTCAACAAGAAGTACGGCATAAAGAAAGCCGAAGAGCGGTAAGCGCGTCCCTCGTACCGCACTTGCGGCCGCTCCTTAATAAGGGGCGGCCGCTGTTTCACTAGGCGGCACATCCGCGCGCAGGCGCGGTGATGGGGAGCGCCGTCGGGACTGCGCTCGCGTCGAGCGCTAAGGCGCCGATGCCGGTCCCGTCTGCTCGGCTGCCATCTTCGCTCCTAGCTCGCGGAGCCTGTACTTCTGTATCTTCCCGCTTCCGGTCATAGGGTACTCGTCGACGAAAAAAACGTACTTGGGTACCTTGATGCGCGATATCTTGCCCCGGCAGAAATCGCGCACGTCTTCCTCGGTGAGGGCTGCCCCGGGTTTCCGAATCACGAAGGCAGCAACCTCCTCGCCGTATTTCTCGCTGGCGACGCCGGCTACCTGGACATCGCGCACGCCCACCATGCCCAAGAGGAACTCCTCGATCTCGCGCGGATAGATATTCTCCCCGCCCCGGATAATCATGTCCTTGATGCGGCCGGTGACGCGGAAATTCCCGGCCGCATCCATGTCGCCGAGGTCGCCGGAGTGGAGCCAGCCATCGGAGTCGATGACCCTCGCGGTCTCCTCCTCCATCTTGTAGTAGCCCTTCATTACGTTGTACCCGCGGCAGCAGAGCTCCCCCTGCTCGCCTATCGCGCAATCCGCGCCCGTCTCGGGATTCCAGACCTTGACCTCGATACCGGGCAGGGCTCGCCCGACGGTACCTACCTTCACTTCGATCGGATCGTCGGTACGCGTCTGCGTCATCACCGGCGAGGCCTCGGTCAGTCCGTACGCGATCGTGATTTCCTTCGCGTGCATCTCTTCGATGACTCGCTTCATAATCTCCATGGGGCATGGCGACCCCGCCATGATGCCGGTACGAAGCGAGGATAAGTCGAAGAGCTTGAACATAGGGTGGTTCAGCTCTGCGATGAACATGGTCGGCACGCCGTAGAGAGCCGTGCATTTCTCCTTCTGGACGGAGGCAAGGACGAGGAGGGGATCGAAATTCTCGCACACGACGGCGGTCGCTCCATGAGTCAATATCGCCATCACTCCGAGCACAAGCCCGAAGCAGTGGAAGAGCGGCACGGGCAGGCAGACACGCTCGTCCACCGTGAAATGCTGGCATTCCCCTATGTTGAAGCCGTTGTTGACGATGTTGTAGTGGCTCAGCATCACGCCCTTGGGAAAGCCAGTCGTCCCGGACGTATACTGCATGTTGATGACGTCCCGGCAGGATAGGGAGGACGATGACTCCCGCAGCCAGTCGTCTTCACAGTGCGAACCCAGTAGGAGCAGTTCGGGAAGACTGTACATCCCTCGATGCTTCTGCGGGCCCATGTAGACGACGCTCTTCAGGCGCGGAAATCGCTCGCTCGACAGGCGACCGCGCTCCTGCCTGTCGAGCTCGGGGATAAGCTCGCGCACCATGGCGATGTAATCGGAGTCCCTGTATCCGTCGACGATGCAGAGCGCCTTCATGTCGGATTGACGGACGATGTACTCGAGCTCATGGAGCCTGTAATTCGTATTCACCGTCACCAGCACGATGCCGATCCGCGCCGTCGCGAAAAGCAGGGTTAGCCAATCCGGGACATTGTTGGCCCAAACGCCCACGTGATCGCCCTTGACGAGGCCGATCGCGAGAAGTCCCTTCGCGAGCCGGTCCACCCGCTCGTCGAATTCCGCGTAACTGAAGCGCAGATCGCGGTCCGCGTACACTATGAATTCCCTATCTGGCACCTTCCTGGCCCAAGAGGCCAGGATATCGCCGACCGTCTCGCTCGAGAACGCCATGGCAGGCTCCTTAAAAGGGTGCGTATATGACCGCAAGCACCTTCGCGGGAGCGGAGGAGCCGACGTGGTGGGGAACGATCGAATCGTAGTAGATCGAATCGCCCGCTACGAGACGGAAGTTATCCGAGCCATAGCGAATCTCGACCTCGCCCTGGAGGACGTATATAAACTCTTCGCCCTCGTGCGTCGAAAGACCGGGCTGGCTTCCCGAGCCGGGGCGAACGTCGACGATGAACGGTTCCATGGATCGGCCGCTCTTGCCCTTCGCCAGCGAATAGAAGCTGAGCGCCCCCATTTGGGGCGATGCCTGGCCGGCAGCCCTCATCACCTCCGAGGCCTGCCCACTTCGACACAGGATAGGCCCTTCGCCTCCCGCGTCGTCGAGGAAGGTTCCAAGCCGCACGCCCAGTGCGCGAGAGAGCTTGACGAGAGGCGCGATCGAGGGACTAACGCGCCCCGTCTCGATGGCCTTGATCTCATCTTCGCCGACGCCGCTGCGCGCGGAAAGTTCGGCGGGCGATAGGTTATGCTCCTTCCTCAGTGAAGCCAGTCGAGATCCGCTCTTGTTGGATTCGCCCATAACGACCTCCTCGAATCGGTAACCGGCATAATGACGAACATCGTCGACGGGCGCAAGAGGGGGACCTTCCCGGAGATCCTGGGAACGAGCCTCGATCAGGGCTCGGCCTCGATCTCGGCCATTAGAGCCGCCAGCCTCGCGCAGGCGCGGCCTCTGTGCGAGAGACGGTTCTTTTCATGGACCGAGAGCTGGGCGACGCTCTTACCCAATTGCGGGAGGTATACGACGGGGTCGTAGCCGAAACCCCCTGACCCTATGGGCTCGCTGAGCAGGATGCCGGAGCAGGCTTCCTGGACGGCGAAGAGCCGCTCTTCCGACAGGACGAGCACGAGGCAGCATACGAAGGCGCACGACCTGTCTTCCTTCCCCGCCATGTTCGCGAGGAGGTACGCGTTCCGCTCCGCGGCCTCGAGCCTGTGCGAACCTCCCGCCGAGCCGTAGCGCGCGGAAAGGACACCTGGAGCGCCGTCGAGGGCCCGGACTACGAGCCCCGAATCGTCGGCGAGAGAAGGCTCGCCGACGATGGAGAAAAGTGCCTTCGCTTTCTTGACTGCATTCTCGAGAAATGAGCTGCCATCCTCGGCTACTTCGAAGCTCTCGATGCCCGCATCCGAAGGTAGGCGGAGAGTATGCCCCGGAAGGGCGGGCCCCAACTCTATCAGCTTGTGCGGATTCCCGGTCGCCACGAACAATTCCATGGCCCAGACGATAGCCTCATGCCGTGACCGGAGGCAAGATGCTCCCGGCCTCATTGTACTGGACCGAATCGCTTCCGAAGATAATAAAGGCCCGAATCCACCGTTCCCTTCGGAATGCCAAGGATTCTCGCTACGACGGAGTTGGGCACGACGGTCCTGAGAGAAGCGAGTTCCGCCTTGGCCTTGGCGTATCGACCCCGTTCTCTTTCCATAAAGGAGAAGAGCCTCTCTTCCCGATAAGGGTCCGATTCGTCGGCCAGCCGGGCCTCGAGGAGCCTGAGCCTCGCCCAGCTGGCGTTCCGTCGCTCCGCCAGGCGCTCAACGCGGGAGCGCTCGGATTCGAGAGACCGACGAGCTTGCTCGATCGCCGCGGCGAGCCATTCGCGGCCGACTCCGGCAGCCGCTGCCGTCCGCGCGATGCCCTCTTCGTCTATCTCCCACGCGCATTTTACCGCGAGAAAGACGAGGCGGCTCGAGTAAGCGGCCGCTTCCGCGGGACAGCGCGGAATGATGCCGCCTCTGGCTCGCGGTCGGCGCTTCGAGACGCCTCGTCCGTCCTCTGCGCGCTCGGTTTGCGCACCTCGGTAGGTCGACTCCTGGACCGCGAAGGATTCGGCAATCTCCGGCATCGGGTCGATCGTACTCACTTCAGGCAAGGCGGCGCGCTCGCAAACCGACTCGCGATCCACCGACCGTCGACGATCGCGCCGCACGGTGCGCGCGAGATAGCGGAGGCTCACCGCCAGGTAGGCGTCGAAAGGCAAGCCCCGATCCTCGAATCGGTCGATGAGCTTACTTATCCTTCCCCAGAACTTGAGCAGGGCGTTAGCCGCGTCGTCCTCGTCGTCGAAGCCGTATTTCCCGTGCGAACCGTAGACGAGGGCCGCTACCTTTTCCATAATGCGATCGCGTCCCTCTCCGCTCGAGCGATAGGCGAGGACGAGATCGTGAAGAGTCCTTTCCCTCATGGTTACCTCCGATACGAGAATCAAACGCACGAAGCGTGCCTCGTTCGGCAATCCGAAGCCGCATCGCGGGTTCGCGATGCGAGAGGACCATGCAGCGAAAGGAATTAGCCGAGTAAATAAACGCGCCGGAATGGGGCTGAATTAACTTCGGAATTCCGACGGCCGGCAGGGATGCATTATCAAGCGATTATCGCTCTCCTCGGGAGAGCGGACCGGCTCTCCACTGACGAATCCTGACGAGAGTGACGAAAGCTTTTAGGGCTGGTCGAACCAGGGCTCGAATGCCGCCGTGAGCTTGTCTTTTACTTCCTCGAGCCCACCCCTGATAGAGAGCCCCGCAGCAAGGCGATGTCCTCCCCCGCCGAAAGAAGCGGCGATGGATCCGACGTCTATCCGATCGCGAGCGCGGAGTCCGACGGTGCAATCCGCCTCGCCTTCCTGCCGGATGATCATCGCCGCCTCGCAGCCTGCTATGCTGAGGAGTAGCTGGTATAGAGTGTCCGAATCCCTGCTAGCGAGTCCGTATTTCTGCTGGTCCTGAAGCGTCACGAAGGAGACGAGGACGGCGCCGTCGAAATGTGGTTCGGTGCGGGTCAAGATCTCGCCCATGAGTTTACGGGAAAGCAGGCTCTTGCCCCCGTACATGAGATTGTAGACGCGCTTCGGGGAAGCCCCTGCGGAAACGAGGCGAGAAGCCGCCTTGAAAGTCTCTTCGGAACGCTCGTCGAGATGGCGAAAGAAGCCCGTATCGGTTCCCAGGCCGAAAAGCAGGTACTCCGCCTCTTCTTTTGTGGGTAATCCGCCCATCGCCTCGATAAGGAGAAGTATCATCGAGGTTACGGAAGGCGCCGTATCGTCGATATAGACGACATTGCCTGCCGCCGTTCCCGCGGCATGATGGTCAATGAAGGCGATCGGCACTTTGGGCAGGGTCTCGGCGACCGAGCCGATCCGCTGCAGGCTGGAGCAGTCCAGGATTATGGCGGCGGCGCGCTCGGACGACCTTTCGGGCGGGGCTTCGACGGAAAAGCGGTTCTCATAGGGCATGATTTCCGTCCTCGAGAAAGGACCGGCTGAGCAAAGATAGGCATTTTTCCCGTTTCGCCTTAGAAAGGAAGCCAGAGCGAGTTGAGAGCCGACGCAATCGCCATCCGGTTCCTTATGGCCGATTACATAGAACGGCCCATGGCTTTCTATAAAATCGAGAAGCTCGAGTGGAACGGGTCGCATGCGAGATACCTTTCTTCGCCGATGCCATGGCGAGACTCGAGAATGGTTACGATGGGAAAACGATCAATAATCCAGCTTAAAGTCGTCGGAATTGAATTTCCCCGCGCCGGCCGCCGGACTGAGTATACCCCACGTTTGATCTCCCTGGTCCGCCAATACGTAAAGTCTTAGGTGATCGAATTTGCCATCCTTATAAAAGACGGTCATATAAGGGAAACTCGTATCGTTGCCGCGAACGAGCTCTGCCTTTCCCCCGGAAACGAACCAGCGGGCGGGAAGATAGACATCGGCGACATCGGAACTGCCCTTTCGATAGATCACGCGGAATCCGTCGGCGTGGGAGTAAACCTTTACCACATCCAACCGCACGGGGTAGAAGGCGGAGGTTTCGGACGCCAGAGCGCCAGCGACGACGGCGATCAGGAAGAGGATGATTGTTGCACGCTTCATTCGACCCTCCATTCGAAAAGAATTATAGCCAATGGCCGGGACAATGCAAGAGCACCCAGGGGGAGCATCGCGCGCGAAGTTGCGGAATGCACAACTAGGGAGGAAGTTGCCAGCCTTTCCGCAAGCGACTATGCTGGAAAGATGGAGCTTAGGTCGCGCGCCGCAAAGGTATACGAAATCCTCAGTCCCCTCTGGCCAGACGACAAACCTCTCCTGCGCTTTCGAAACGCTTTCGAGCTTGTCTGCGCGGTCGCGCTGTCCGCGCAATGCACGGATGAGCAGGTAAACAAGGCGACTCCAGGCCTTTTCGCATCCTGGCCCACCCCGAAAGCCATGGCTGCGGCAAAGATCGAGGAAGTGGAAATCGCGATCCGAAGTCTCGGCTTCTTCCGGACTAAAGCAAGGCATCTTGTCGGGGCCGCGAAGCTGATCGAAGGGAAGTTCAGGGGAGAAGTTCCATCGACGATGGAAGAGCTTCTGGAGCTGCCAGGAGTCGGTAGGAAGACCGCCAACCTCGTGCTGTCCGCCTGCTTCGGGCGGCCGGGTATCGTCGTGGATACTCACGTGCTCCGTGTTTGCCTCCGCCTGGGCATCGGCAGCAAATCCGACGCTTCCGATATGGAAAAGCGGATCGCATCACTTGTTCCGGAGGAGAGATGGACGCGCTTTTCGTACGCCGTAAACCGCCATGGCAAATTTGTCTGTACCGCTCGCGTACCGGCCTGCATCGCGAAGCATCCGCCCGCGCCCTGCCCCCTGCTGAAAGTATGTCCCCGCATCGGCCTCGAATAAAAGACCACGCCCGCGTTCGTAGCGCCCGAGGAAAGTAGGCTGTCGGACTTACACAGATGGTTGTTCTAAGGTACTCTCTCGCGATATGCTGGAATCCAGTTACGGAATGGCCTTAATAACGGGGGCTTCGGGCGGAATAGGCCGGGAATTCGCGCTTCAGCTCGCTCATGCCGGTTGGAAGCTCCTCTTTGTCGGAAGGAACATCGAGCACTGGGAGGAAACGAGGAGAGCCCGCGTCGGCGACGCGGGCTCGGGCCTTTTCGGACAAAGCGTCGGATTGCCTGCGAAAAAAAACGCGGCCAAGCTCGGCCTCAATATCCTATCCCTGACTTCGCTTTGCGCTTTATTAGGCCGGGAGATGCGCGCCGGGCTTCGCGCCTTGTGCGCGGACCGGCCATACGCGGTCGTCGGCGCCTGCAATGACATAGGCCATGGCCTGTCCAAACTCGTGCCGAGATCGACCCTCCCTACCCTCGCCAAGCCCTTTCTGGATAGATTGACGCGCGAGAGGACCCGATGAAGACGAATTTCGCCCTCATACCGAAATTGTTCAAGAAGGATCCCTTCATGGCCGCTAAACTTGCCAAGTCATTCGCCATGCAGAAAAAAGCCATGTTCGTGGACAGCCGCTTCTACCGCGGAAGGACCCACGAACTCTCGCTCCTGTACTTTCGCCTGACTCCTTTGTGCAACTTGCGCTGCGTCATGTGCGGCCAACGCGGCGACAAGGGCATTCTCAAAGGGAGTTTCGCGGCGGACGAGTCCAGGAAGATCATAAGCCTCGACGTCTACAGGCGCCTCGTCGACGAGATCAAGCACAAACGCCCGACCATCTACCTTTGGGGCGGGGAGCCCTTCCTCTATCCCGACCTTTTCCCGTTAGTCGACTACATGAAGGATGCGGGCTTGACCGTAAGCGTCAATACGAACGGGACCCTACTCGCGAAGAACGCGGAGGAGATCGTACGCAAGAAATGGCACGCTCTCTTCGTCTCCCTGGATGGCTTCGAGGAGACCAACGATAAGATACGCGGCGAGGGATCGTACGGGCGCGTCGTGGAGGGGCTTGCCGCCGTAAACCGAGAGAAAGCGAGGCAAGGCGCGCACTTTCCGCACCTGGGAATAGTAAGCACCGTCAACAACTTAAATTATAAGGACCTCTACCGTCTCGCAGAAGCGGCCCAGGGTTTCAAGCTGTCCTGGCACGTTTTCAACCTCGGGACATATACGAATGAAGTCATAGTCGAGAGGCAGCGAGCCTTTATGCGCGAGAAGCTGGATACCGAGATCGGCTGCCTCCAGGCCTACGATACGGGCTACAACGAGGGCATCGACGGTCGGGCGCTCTACGATATCCTCACCCGGATCCACTCCATGGAGACCGACCATCCGATCATCACCGTACCTGCCCTCAATCCCGAGAAGATCAATACATACTATCAAGATCTCGAGATACCTGTTCGCACACGCTGCTCGGTGCCATGGAGCCAGGCGAACATCGACTATGACGGAGGGGTCCATTTTTGCGCCGATTATCCCGATTACAAGCTCGGGAATATAGCGAACGGGAGCTTTTTCGACATCTTCAACAGCGAACGGGCAAGACGTTTCCGCGTGGCGCTCAAAGCGAGCCCCGGGGGGGTATTCCCGGGCTGCGTCCGCTGCTATCAGAACATGCTCTGCGGAAAGAAAGTAAAGGGATATTAGCGGCCGGCCGCTTCATGCGGCAAGTCCCACCGAGCGCGTGATCGGAGGGTGGAAGCCAGCGACGACCCCTTGGCCCGGGCGGCCAAGGAGAGGTTCGGCCTCGAATATCTCTACCCTTACCAGCGCCTCGTCATAGCCAATGTAATGGATTCGGCTGCAACAGGTGCGGAGCCGCTGCGCCAAATAGTCCTCCTGCCGACCGGCTTCGGCAAATCGCTCTGCTTCCAGTTGCCTGCCACCTTCCTCCCCCGCCCGACCGTAATCGTCTATCCGCTGCTTGCCCTTATGGAAGATCAGAGGCGCCGGCTCGAGTCCTTGGGGTTGGGCTGCGCGCTCTTCCGAGGCGGCCAAAGCCGAGAGGAAAGAGCCGAGGCCGAGTCGTCAATCGAGAGGGGCGAGGCGAAGATCGTCATCACGAATCCTGAATGCTTGAGGAATCCTCGATTGCTGGCCGTACTAAAGGATGCCCGTCCGAGCCATATCGCGATCGACGAGGCGCATTGCGTCTCGGAGTGGGGCGAGAGCTTCCGTCCCTCATACCTTGAACTGGGTAGAATCGTCGAAGCACTCGCGCCTCCGGCCCTCAGCGCATTCACTGCCACGGCGAGCCCGGCCGTCTTCGAGGCGGTCGCCCGGATTCTATTCGGCGATTCCTCGTATAGAGTCGTCGAGGGCGATCCCGACAGACCTAATATCTCCTATGGCGTCGTGCGTACGCTTAGCAGGGAGCACAGCCTCGTTCGTCTCGCAAAGGAGATGCCGCGCCCCCTCATCGTATTCTGCTCTTCCCGCGAGGGCGCCCAGCTGCTCGCGCGCATGCTCTCCGAACGACTGAGAGAGACCGAAGTGCGGTTCTATCATGCCGGGCTCGAGAGGCACGAGAAGAAGACGATAGAAGAATGGTTCTTCTCTTCCGATGGAGGCATCCTCTGCTCGACCTGCGCCTATGGAATGGGCGTGGATAAGAAGAACATCCGGAGCGTAGTGCACTACGAGGCGCCTGCATCCATCGAGGCCTACCTGCAAGAAGCAGGCCGGGCCGGTCGGGACGGCTTGCCTTCGCGCGCGGTACTTCTATCAGGATCGGGCGAGGAGGGCAGGATCGCGTTCGAAAAAGACGAGCTCCGCCGCTCGCGATTCCGCGCATTGGCCGCCTACGCGGAATCGAGGAAGGGATGCAGGCGCGATAGCCTCCTCGACCTCCTCGGAGCGCCGCGGGAGAGCCGGGGGCCCTGCTCGGGATGCGATCGTTGCGAGGGAGGCGGGCGCGGACCGCGCGAGGGCGAGGCCGAATTGCGCGATTTCGCCACGGCTAATGTCCGCCGTTTCACGTGCGGCGAAGCGCTCCGGCTGCTTAGGGGGGAGAGGGCGGGGACGGACGAGCCGCCATGTTGCGCCCTTTGGGGAGCCATGTCCGGATGGGACGGGAAGGATGCATCGAGGGCGATGGAGGAGGCGATAAAGGCCGGCATCATCAGAAGAATATCCGGATGGCCTTGGAAAGGCAGGATAGCCCCGGGCCCCAAACATCAGGACGACTTGTAGGCCTCCACGTATCGCAGGATCGCGGATTTAATCGATCATGCCGTCGCCCGCCTTATCGACAGGCGCGGCTCGCTCCCTATCGGTCCGAGGCGCCGAGCTTTTTCTACCTCCCAGGTTGATCGGACGGTTCCGCCGCGAAGATCGGTCGCGATATACGGAACCGACATAACGCAAGGCGGCCCAAAGAAGAATGACGGCGATCGTGATGAATAAGACCCTACGATCGGAGATTACCTTGAAAGAGAGGTTAATGATTCCTGACAAGTCCATGGTCAAGCGCCTCCCATCGGCTGCCCGGAAGCGGGAAAATCCTCGTCCTCGCCATATAAGTGTCGGGAAAGCGTCGCCATATCCCGGGTCGAGAGATCCATAAATGCGATGCCGCAAAAACTCATCCCGCCCTCCTCGTATCGACGGGCGACTCTGCCGAAACATACGATGCTCTTGCCCTTGAGCACGATCCGTTGCCGAAGGACCGAACCCTGCTCTATCCTCGGACCATCGCTAGGGACGGCCGCCAGAAGGCCGGCGGGGCTCGCATCGATTATATTGCCTCTTCGCGGCGAGGCACCGGCACTCGAGTCGGCGAAATACTCGTGGCGCTTCAGGAACCATGCAAGTATCCGCGAGAACTCCCAGGCGAGATCGACGGCCCTATAATCGAGCGCGCGCTTCCTTTCCGGACCGTTGGCCATGAATACCAGGCCTACTGCGTAGCGATAATAGACGACCGGACACCACAGCCCGGAATTGAGGCCGACGGCCGCGCGGCCGCGCAGGTAGGCGGAAAGCCTGGAGCCTTGGGCGGTGGCCGATGGTCCCTCGTAATCCTCAGCCATCTCTCGGGTGATTATCCGGCCCGATGGGTATGGATCTACCAGGGGCAAAGCCTCCAACGTAGACGGCACGTAAAGGGCTCGCCCGAATCTGGCGGCCATCGCCTCGGCGATATCGGCCGGGCCCTTTCCCTTATACATTATCACCCGCCCTTCGCTCGCAATCTCCGAAGCCTTCGCCTTGAAGCTATCCACGAGGGCGCCGAGGCTGTGCGAGTCCAGACCTTCTCTGAGTTCGGGCAAATCGACATCGGACCAGGTCTCGGATTCCGGGCAATCGAGGGTCAGCTGCTCGTCCGGCAGCAGGAATTCCACCGTGAGGTCCCTGGGCGCACTTACCCTGGGCCACCTGCGCGAAAGACTCCGGTACATCGCCGAGGGAAAGCCGAGCTCGACTGTCCCCGAGGCCGATTTTAGCACGGGAGCCTCGAAGACCACCGCTTGGCCGCGAAAATCGAAACTTACCGATACTAGCTCGCGGGGAGCGAAGGAGAGGGCCGCGCCCGTCGTCGTGAAGCCGACTCCGGCGCCGCTTATGGCGGAAAGGCGGCACTTCATGGATTTGCCGGCGGTCCTCAGCCGAGCCTCGGTCCTGGAATCGGCCGCGGAGGATAAGATGAATTCTTTTTCGATTCTGTCGATTCGAACTGCCACAGCCCCTCCGACGATGCATTATACTACCTTTCTCGGTAAGGAGCCCGCCTTGATGAAGAGCAAGACCGCGGATATCATAAAGACTCATGAAAGGAGCCGAATATGATCGATTTCAAGAGGCTCGATGAGACGAAGGCATTCCCTGAGCTCGTCGCCCTGCCGATCCCGCGCATCGACGAGATCCTCACGACCGAGCGGATAGCCGCCTGCGACCTTCCGCTCGGCGGCGGCCTCACATTCAACTGGGCGGCCTCGCCTGTAGATGGCCCGGTCCTCACGGCGCTCGGCGCCCTCGCCGAGGAACAGGGGCTCATTGAGAAGTACAGACTCCTCGCGGAGGGGGAAGAGATCAATACCGGCGAAGGGCGCATGGTCCTCCATCACCTCGCGCGCGGCAGGCTCGGCAAGGCGGTACTTCGCGAAGGTCGGGACCTGCGCGCCTTTTACGAAGGCGAGAGGGAGAAGGCCGCCGAATTCGCCCGCGCAGTGCATTCGGGCAAGATCGTCGGTTCGAGCGGAGAGCCCTTCGCGACGGTCGTCCAGATCGGCATAGGCGGGTCGGACCTCGGCCCGCGCGCCCTCTATCTGGCTCTCGAACGCTGGGCACTGGCCGAGGGCAAGGCGATGATGGGGGCCTGCTTCATTTCCAACGTGGATCCCGACGACGGCGACGATCTGCTCTCGAGCCTGAACCTATCGACCAGTCTCTTCGTTCTCGTATCGAAGAGCGGCGTCACGCAGGAGACCCTCGCCAACGAATGCCTCGTCCGCGATAGGCTCGAGGCGGCCGGTCTAGATCCGGCCAGGCATATGGTAGCGGTGACGAGCGAAACGAGCCCTCTCGCGGGCAACCCGGGATACATCGATTCATTCTACGTCGACGACTATATCGGAGGTCGATACTCGTCCTCGAGCGCGGTAGGCGGCGTGATCCTCTCCCTCGCCTTCGGTCCGGAGACCTTCGCCGATTTCCTCTCCGGCGCGCACGAGGCCGACAGACTCGCGCAGGAAAAAGACATCTCGCGCAATGCCGCCCTGTTGGACGCGATGATAGGTATATACGAGCGGAACGTCCTGAAGATGGGAGAGACTGCGATCCTTCCCTACTCCGAGGCTCTCTCGAGGTTTCCTGCCCACCTACAGCAGCTGGACATGGAGTCCAACGGAAAGCGGGTCGACCGTTCCGGCCGGGCGCTTTCCTACTCGACCGGGCCGGTAGTCTTCGGCGAGCCCGGCACGAACGGACAGCACTCCTTCTACCAGCTCCTCCACCAGGGCACCGACCCCGTACCGCTCCAATTCATCGGATTCCTCAAGGGGCAGACCGGAGGCGACATCGAGGTCGAAGGCTCGACGAGCCGCCAGAAGCTCAACGCGAACCTCGCGGCTCAAATAGTTGCCTTCGCCCGCGGCAAGGGAGACACGAATAAGAACAAGGAATTCCCCGGCGGCAGGCCGAGCACCCTCATCCGCGGAGAGCGCCTGGATCCGCGGGCCCTGGGTGCCCTCCTGGCCCATTACGAGAACAAAGTCATGTTCCAGGGCTTCGCCTGGAACGTAAATTCCTTCGATCAGGAGGGCGTACAGCTCGGGAAGCTCCTCGCGAAAAAAGTCCTTGCGGGGTCGCAGGGAGACCCCGCCCTCGCGGCATACGCGAGGATGCTCGGCCTGGCGACGGCTGATTAGGCAAGAGGCCGTGGAAAAGGCGACTATTGCCTTCACGGGGGGGGGCACGGGCGGGCACATATATCCGGGCTTGGCCGTAGCCGAGGCCCTGCGAGCCCGCGGCTTCGACGGAAGGATCTCCTGGATAGGCTCCAAGAAGGTATCGGATCGCGAGTCGGTCGAGGCGGCCGGCATCGAATTCTTTCCCGTTCCCTCGGGCAAGCTAAGGCGCGAGCTCTCGCTGAACAACGCCGGGGACGCGTTCCGGGTGATGGCGGGATATGCCTATTCTCGTCGACTGCTCAAATCGCTGAAGCCGGCTCTCCTGTTCTCGAAGGGCGGGTACGTGAGCGTGCCGCCCTGCGCCGCCGCGGCCTCTCTCGGAATTCCCTACTTCACTCACGAGTCGGACATAACGCCTGGACTCGCGACTCGCCTCAACGCGCGGGCCGCCGAGATGATCGTCCTCAGCTACGAGGCGACTCGCGAGCTGCTCCCGCGGTCCGCGCGAGGGCGAGCCCATGTCGCGGGCAATCCCGTCCGCGCCGCGATCCGCAATGGCGACGCCGCGCGAGGGCGCACTCTCCTGGGCATCGGCGAGAGGCTGCCGATACTATTCTTCCTCGGAGGCAGCCAGGGCGCTCGGCAGATCAATGAGCTCGTCCTATCCGCGCTGCCAAGGCTTACGAAGTCCGCATTCGTCCTCCACCAAACAGGCGCGGCATCCGCCGGGGGAATCGACGCCTTCCCTTCCGAAGATCCCCGCTACAGGAGTTTCGAATATATCCGCGAGGATATGCCCGATATGCTGTCGGCAGCCGACCTGGTCGTAGGCCGCGCCGGCGCGGGCACTCTTTGGGAAAGTTCCGCACTCGGCAAAGCGATGCTCCTGGTGCCACTCTGCGGCTCCGGCACAAGGGGCGATCAGGTCGATAACGCCGATTTCTTCGTGCGTTCCGGCGCGGCGGTAGCTCTGGTCGGAGCGGAGGCGACCGCCGATCGGCTCGTCGAGGAGGCGCTCGGCCTCCTTGCCGATAGGCGCCGCCTCGACGCAATGGGGGCCGCGGCCAATGCCGTCGCCGGACGCGATGCGGCCGCAGAAATAGCCGGACTTATATTGAAACGCATAGGGGAGGCATGATGAACGCGCTAGACTGGGTCTTTATAGCCATCCTCGCCCTCCTTGGAATTCGTTGCATGATCAGGGGCTTCGTGGCCGAGGTCCTCTCGGTTGCCGCGGCACTCGTCGGCATACTCGCGGCGGTCTTCCTCTATAAAGGTGCAGGCCAGCTTTTCGTCGGCTTGGGGCTTTCCGCATCTCCGGAGATCTTGCCGGCGATCCTGGGCTTCGCGGCCGTGTTTCTGGTCTCCTTCATTATCGTCAAATTGATTGAGCGTCTTCTCGAGGAAGGCGTCGAGGCCGCCCGGCTCGGAGGCGTCGACAGAGCCCTCGGCCTCGGCCTTGGCCTCGCCGAGGGACTCATGCTCGTCTGCCTCGTCCTGATCGCCATGAGCCTTCTCGAGCCGACCATGAAATCCGTCTCGGAATTCTCGAAATCGCTTCATAACTCCCTTTTCGCGAGGATATTCCTGCCCATAGTCGGGCCCGAGCTGGCCAAGGCCACGCAGGGCATCGATCTACGCGCGCCTGAGCTCAAGCTACAATTAAAGGCTCCCGCGCTCAAGACACCCTAGGTCTATCGTGTTCGAGAACCTACTCGGCCAGGACGAGGTACTCCTGGCGCTTAAATCCGACGTCGAGGCCGATCGCCTCCCGCCCGCCATCCTCCTATCGGGCCCACCCGCCTCGGGCAAGCTTACCGCCGCTCTCGAGCTCGCGCGCGTCCTCTCCTGCGCCCGGCCCCGCGATGGTGACCATCCTTCGGGTAGGGCCGCATGGAATTGCCCATGCCCCGCCTGCTCTCGCCATCGCCTATTGGTCCACCCTGATCTTGCCCTCCTCGGCTCTCGCAGCTTCCCCGAAGAGATCCCTGCCGCCCTAGAGCTTCTCGGGCGGGCGCCCGGGCAGGCGGCGGCCTATTTCTTCTCGCGCGCCGCCCGCAAACTCGCGCGGCGCTTTGACGCCATGCTCTACGAAGGCGAGGAATCACGCCTAGGCAAGGCGGCGCCGCTCCTGCGCGAGCTCGAGGAGCAGCTTGACGCCGTGGCTCCCGAGCGCGCAACGCAAGGGGCCTTGGCTCCCGGCGCAACCGAGGTCGCAACCAGGGCCGCCGCCGCATGCGCGAAGCTCGAGGTCCTGGTTCCCGGGTCGCCGCCGGTCTTCATGATCCGAAATATCGAGTTCTGGGCGCGCCTGGCGCCCCTTGGCCCGCGAAAAACGGTTATTATAGAGAATGCCGATAGGATGCTGGAAGCCTCGCGCAACGCCCTGCTCAAGATACTAGAAGAGCCGCCCGACAGCGTGCGGTTCTTGCTCCTCAGCTCGAGGCGCAGTGCGCTGATGACTACGATACTCTCGCGCGCGAGGACCTACCATTTCGCGACGCGCGGCGCCGCCTCTACGGCCCTTGTCGTCGAGCGGATATTCCGCAGCTCCGAGCCCTCGCCCTCGGTCGAGTCGTTCCTGGCCGCCCGGAGGCCTTTCCCGCCATCCGAGGCGCGCAAGCGGGCGGAGGCACTCTTGGGCGCAGCCTTGGCCGCGCGCTATGACCCGGCCTCAATCGCGCGGCCTCTGGCCGCGCTCATCCGTGAAGCTCGATCCGAGGGCCACAGCCGGGCGGCGGTTTTGTCCGGCCTCCTCGAAGCGACGAAGGACTTCGGGCAAAGGGACGACAAGTTCGCTTCCAGCTTCCGATCCTTCCTCTCCGCACTCTCGACGGTTCTCGGCGCCATCTTATCCGAACAGGGAGTCGACGCCGAGGCGGTTGGCATCATCGACCGCGCGGCCGGCCTGATCCGCTCCGCCGCGAACGACTACGAGACATTGAACCGAAGCCCGATCCTGCTTGCGGAGTCCCTGCTATACGCATTATCGGAAGGAGGCCCTCGGTGAGGCGTTTCGTCGAACGCGCCCTGGCCAAGCTCCCGAGGCTCAATGAGGACCAGATGCGGTCCCTTCTGTACGCCCTCGCCGAGGAGAACGGACGCATGGACGCCGCCCTCGACTCGATGCTAGACGGCATCGTCGTCTGCGATCGGGACCATCTGCCGATCATTTACAATAAATCGGCCGAGCGTATGCTGAGGTTCGCCGGCTCTGACCCAGCCGAGAGGCCCTTGTGGCACAGCGTTTCCGATGAGGACCTTTCGGACTTCTTCCGCGAGACGCTCGAGGGCGAGGAAACGGTGCTCGACCGAGAATTCGGATTGGAGGCGAAGGGCGCGACCAGGCTCATCGCGGTCTCGGTCAGCACTCTGGTATCCCAGGGCCGCATCGAAGGCGCGATCGTCCACATGGAGGACATTACGGAGAAGCGTCGCAAGGAGGCCCAGCTGCGCAGGGCCGAAAGTCTCGCCTCGCTTACGACCCTCGCAGCCGGCGTCGCCCACGAGATAAAGAATCCTTTAGGATCGCTATCGATCCACATCCAGCTCATCCGGAAAGCCCTCATGGGCAAGGACGAGGTCGAGACAGCATTCCTCGAGCGGCATCTCGGAGTCGTTGACGAGGAGATCGAACGGCTGAACAAGATTGTCGTCGATTTCCTCTTCGCGGTGAGGCCCATGGACGTACAGCTTCGAGAGTCCGACCCGGGAGAGCTAGTCGCGGGGATAGCGGAGTTCATCAAGCCCGAGGCGGAACGCGCAGGCGTCATGATCGACCTGCGACTCGGGGATAATCTACCCAGGGTCGCCCTCGACGCCCGCCTCATGAAGCAGGCAGTGCTCAATCTCGTAAAGAACGCTCTTGCCGCAATGCCCGGGGGCGGCAAGCTTCGCCTGTCGGCGGACCGCGTCGACGAAGAGGTCAGGATATCCGTCGAGGACAGCGGGATAGGCATTTCCGAGGAAGACTTGCCTAAGATATTCGAACCCTATTTCACGACGAAGGAGAACGGGACCGGCCTGGGCCTGACGATAACCTTCAAGATCGTCAGGGAGCACGACGGGGAGATATCGGTCGCCTCGCACCCCGGCCAGGGCTCGACCTTTGTGATCAGTCTGCCCGTTCCCCAGAAGGAGCGGCGCCTCCTGCCCTACGACGGAGCCGACGCGTACCCGAAAACCATCGAGAAGGGGGCATAGATGCGCTTTACGATCGTCGTCGCCGACGACGAGAAGAACATCCGGGAGGGCCTGGCCGAGGCGTTGTCGCTCGACGGCTATCGAGCGCTTCCCGCCGCCGACGGCGAAGAGGCGCTGGCCCTCGTCGAGTCGGCCGACGCGGACCTGGTGATAACCGATCTGCGAATGCCCAAGCTCGGGGGGACGGATGTCCTCAATCACGTCGTCAACCGCTATCCCGGTCTACCCGTCATAGTGCTTACCGGGCACGGCACGATAGAGGACGCGGTGGTCGCCATGCGCGCCGGCGCCTTCGACTTCCTTACGAAGCCCGTCAACCTCGACCACCTATCGCTCCTCGTTAAGCGCGCGCTCGAGTCGAGGGAACTCGCCCGCAAGAACCGGGAGCTCGAGGCCGAGGTCGAGGCGCAGCGCCGATCGAGCTCAATAATAGGCAAGAGCGCTGAGATGAAGAAAGTTTTCGACCTCGTACGCCGCGTCGCGCCTACGCGCGCGAGCGTCCTGGTGACGGGGGACTCCGGCGTCGGCAAGGAGCTCGTCGCCGATGCGATTCATAACCTGTCGCCGAGGCGCGACGGTCCGCTCGTGAAGGTGCACTGCGCCGCCCTGGCGGAAAGCCTCCTAGAGAGCGAACTGTTCGGGCACGAGAAAGGTTCCTTCACCGGAGCCCAGGCTCGGAAGAGGGGCCGTTTCGAGCTGGCGGATAAAGGGACGCTCTTTCTCGACGAAATCGGCGAGATAAACCAGAACGTGCAGATCAAGATCCTGCGAGTACTCCAAGAAAGGAAATTCGAGCGCGTTGGGGGAGAGGACACGGTCGAAGTGGACGTGCGCATCGTGGCCGCAACTAATAAGGACCTCAAAGAGGAGATCCGCAAGGGTACTTTCAGAGAGGACCTCTATTATAGGCTCAACGTGGTCAACATACGCGTCCCTCCCCTTCGCGAAAGGCGCGACGACATTCCCCTGCTCGCAATGGCATTTCTGAGCGAGTTCTCCGAGGAGAACGGAAAGAAGCTCGAGGGGTTCGACCCCAAGGCGAGACAGGCGCTATATGCCTATCCCTGGCCGGGGAACGTGCGCGAGTTGCGCAATTCCGTCGAGAGCGCGGTAGTGATGGCGTCGAGCGGATTGATCGGGCTCGACGACCTCCCTCCGGGAGTCCGATCCTCGGGGGAAGAGCGGGACGTGCGCGTGCCAATCGGCTCAACCCTGGAGGAGGCCGAGAAGATACTTATTCGCGAGACTCTCGCGGCGCAGGGGGGAAATAAATCCAGGTCCGCGGAAGTACTCGGTATCGGGAGGAAGACCCTCTACCAGAAAATCGAGGAGTACGGGCTCGAGGGTAAGGAAGCAAAAGAGGGCTGAGGAGTAGCGGTCGCGAGACTCACGGCCTGGGCGCACATGATCTTAGGCACCTTTCGGCCATCGCGCAAAGCTGAAAATCCGAGTCCTCAGCTGCGGCCTGAAGCATCGTCCGAAAGAGACGCTCTCCAGTGGCCATAGCCAACTCCAGAAGGCGGGCCTTTTGCAGCGTCGACGAGCGGATAAATAGCGCTGCTACCTCGCCCTCAGCCTGCCTCGAGCCCAGAAGCGCCACGGCCCTCACGGCCTCGAGGGCGACATCCTCTGCGGGATCGTATAACGCGCGCCTAAGGAAGATATAAGCCGCGGACCTTCCCGACAAGCCGAGCGCCCGCGCCGCGGCGCCTCGCGCGCCCGCATCGGGATCGGATGCCACCACCTGCCCCAGCGAAAAGAGATCGCCGCCGGCGTTCTCCACGCTGCGGTATCGCGTACCGGACCGGCGAGATGCCTCACCTTCCTTCGTCGCCAGGACCTTATAAGCCCTCACGACGCGCGCAAAACGTCTGGCGGTATGGGGATCCCCGGAGACGTCAGGATGGTAGCGCATTGCGAGGCGCCTATAAGCGGTACGGATCTCGCCTTCGTCCGCTCCCGGCCCGAGTCCGAGCGAGACCAAGGCAGATTCCCTCCAATCCTCGCTTTCGCTCACGCCCTATCACCGATGCCGTCGCCGACGCGCTTCCCGACGCGGGCCTCAGCCCGCCTAGCGAGAAGCTCGCCGACCAGCCCCTCGAGCTCCGCCTTGAGCATGCGGAGCTCTCCTTCTTGGATATTCGAGTCGAGCGCCGATAGGGCCCGCCGACGGAGGTCATCGAGCTCGGCGACGAGGCCGCGCTCTAGGACGAGGCCCTCCATGAGATCGTCGAGTCTGCCCGCGAGGAGCGAAGCCTTTCTCGCCAGCTCCTCGCGGCTGTCATCTGACGCTCCCCTCCCGATGTCGGCGATACTGATGGCCTGCTCTGCACCGCTGTCCTGATCTACCGCGGTCACGTGAAGCATGTCCGACTCATCGATGGAAAAATCCACTTTTACGCGCGGGCTTCCGGCCTTGGCCGGTCGTATCCCCGCCAGGAGAAATCGTCCCAAGGAGAGGTCCTCCGCCGCCACTTTGCTCTCGCCCTGCAGAACATGTATCTCAACAGAGTCCTGTCCATCGGAGACCGTAGTAAAAACGCGGCTCTGCGTAGAAGGCACCGGACTATTCTTGCGAATCAAAGGAATGAAGGCGCCGCCGTCCACTTCTAGGCCGTAGCTGCGGGATACTACGTCGATTAGGCGGATTCTTCCCGCCGCCTCTTCCGATCCGGAGAATCGGGAAGCCCAGACGGCCGCTCCCAGCGCGACTATCTCCTCGGGATTCACCCCGCCTTCCGGCTCGAGCCCGAGCCTTTCTCGCAATATTCGGCGCACGAGGGGTATCCGGCTCGAGCCTCCGGAGAGCACCAGGGAATCAAAATCCCCTTTCCCCACACCGGCATCGCGTATTGCTTCCTCCATGAGATCGAGGCTTCTCTCTATATAGGGCCTCGCGATCTCCTCGAAATCGGATCGCCGCAGGTCGAGGGCCGGATGAAGTATCTTTCCACCGGCCGTCGCGAAGGCAAGGGCGATGGAAGCCTCCTCGCGCTCGGAGAGCTCGATCTTTGCCCTCTCGGCCGCCTCTGCGAGCTGCTGGTCGAGAAAACGATCCGCTTCCGGATCCAGCCCCTCGTCCTTGAAGCGCCTAACCGCGAGCCGCCTGAGTTCGCGGTCGAGATCGTCCCCGCCGAGCCTGCCGTCTCCCTTCGACGCGAGCACGCGCCAGTCCCTTCCTTCGCGTCGAAGAATCGTTACGTCGAACGTACCACCGCCGTAATCGTAGACGAGCACTAGCGACTTTTCGGGCCCTGAGGCCCCGAAACGCGGATAGACATGCGCGGCTGCGGCAGCTGTCGGCTCGTTGATGATTCTGAGCACTTCGAGGCCCGCGAGTTTCCCTGCCTCTGCGAGGGCGCGACGTTCCTTGTCGGAGAAATGCGCTGGAGCGGCGACCACTGCCCCGTCGACCGAGGCCGACAGGTAAGTTTCGGCATCCTTCTTCAAGGAGTCCAGGATCAGGGCGACGATTTCCTCAGGTCGCCACGACCTGGCCCCCATCGAAAGCCTGTTTCCAGAGCCTAGGAAACGCTTGACTCCGGCGATCGTATTCTCGGGATTGATGTAGGCCTGATTCTTAGCCGATACACCGACGAGAGCTTCGCCCTTGACCGTCATGGCGACGACGCTCGGCGTGGATCGCGAGCCCCTGGAGTTGGGGATGATTACAGGCCTATCTCCGTCGAGCAGGGCGCATAGGGAATTGGTCGTCCCGAAATCGATGCCGATGATCGCTCGCATGTCAGGGCTCGCTTCCCCGACCGGCGGCGCGTCTTTCTTCGATCTCCACGAGGAGCTCAATCTCGGCGACCGTCGCCCCGGTACGAGCGGCAATGAGGTCGGCCGAGAAGCCGCTTCGATAGAGCTCCAGGGCTTCCTCGCGCTTAGTCCTTCCAGGAACTACGCTGCTTTCCGGGGTGCTGATTTCGGGTATTCGCCTCTGTCCCGATGGGGCCCCTTCGGAATGTCCCAGGGTGAGAGTTACGGGCGCATCGAGCGCGGCGGCCCTCAGGGCCTCGCGAGCGGGCGCTTGAAGGGCCGGTTCAAGGGCCGTCGCGGAGCCTGCCGGCTCCGGCACTATCGGGCGTCGCTTATTCAGCATGGCATACACGTCGCGCTCGCTTTCCCGCGCCGCGAGCTCCTTCTTCCCGACGGCTATCCTCCGATCCGCTTCGGCGAGAAGCACGCGCAGAGCGGCCACCCTGTCCTCGACAAGGGAAACGTTTCGATCCGCGGTCTCGTTGAGCTCCAAGACGAGAGCTCGAGCCTCGTCGCGTACGCCGTCCAAGAGGTTCTCGAGTTCGAGATATCGCCTTACTCTCGCCCGAACGAGGAACCATATCACGAATAGCCCAGCTACTTCGATCGCGGCCAAGAGAAAGAATTGGGTGACGGCGCTCATCCCGAGAGGTCCACGCGGTTACCGAGGGAAGGATCTCGCACGACCTCCTCCTGAGGCTTCCCCTCGTCCTCTACTCCCTCCTCGCCCCCATGGCCACCCTTCCCGCCCTGCGCCGACGAGCGTCCGGGCCGCTCTTTGATCGCTGCCGCGCCATCCTTAGGCTCCTCGGGGCGTCGCACGGCCTCCTTCGTCTCGATCTCCTTCTTCTGCGCCGCGGCTCCCTGGATGGCGCTTTGCAGCGCTGGACCATCCTTTTCGACGGCCTGGTCGCGCCCCACCTGGGACATCTGCATGAGGAGGGTCTGGAGGTCAATCGGCCTTATGGGCATCTGGTGGCCCCTTCCTAAGGATATCGTCCTCGGGCTCTTCATAACGGGTCGTCCGAATCATTTGGTTCTCGAGATAGAAGGTGATAGCCTTCTGCTCAGTCTTAATATCCTCACGCACATCCTTGATGACAAGCTTGACGCCGGGGTATACGCGGCCGGACGCGCTTATCCTGCCCTTGATCTTGAGCCCGTTGAGGTAGGATTGGATACTCTCTATCTCCTTAGCCAGCCCGCGCACTTCCGCCACAAGCTCCTCCCGGCGAAGGACGTAGTCTTGAAGGAGGGCTTCCTTGTCTTCGGGAAGGGCCTTTCTCTGCTTCTTCGTCGCGTTGAGCGTCGCGATGTTCTTATCGAGCTCCTCCGCCTGTCGCTTGATTTGCAGAGCCTGGGCCTGGAGCCCGTCCATCTTCTCCTTGCTCTTGGGATCGTAGCCTACCTCGAGGATGGTCTCGGTGCCGCCTACGGGAGAACCGAGCGTCTTCGCATTGATCTCTTCGCAGGCGCGGTACTTGCCGCCAACGATGGCGGCCCGCTTACCCTGGCAAATGATTTTTTTGTTCGCGACGATTGTCGTATTTATAAGACCGTCCGAAACAATGACGTTCTCCCCCGCCTCGACGGTCGTATTCTCTATGAATTTGCTCCAGATGTTCTTGCCGGCCTGCACGGTCCCGCCGCCCTTGCCGGCGACGCCCTGGTGGATGATGATGTCACCCTCGGCGACGATTTCGCATTTGCCGACCGAGCCGCGGACTTCGATATTGCCAGAGGCCTTGACCGAAAAGCCGTCCTCGACATTGCCCTGCACTATCACCGTTCCGAGGAACATTACATTGCCCGTCTTGAGGTCGACGTCCCCAGGGACGGTGAAAATCTCCTCTACGTTGATCTTTCCGCCGATGAATGTCACGAGACCGTTGATATCCGCGATGAGGGTGGCCCCGTCATCGGCCATATGGACGTTACGCCCCATAGGCGTCGGCATATCCTTGCCGTTACGGGCCGGAATCACTTTCCCCGTTACGGTGCGCCCCGGCTGACCGGGCTCCGGTGGGAGCTTGCGAGCGAGCGGCTGCCCTGCGACAACGTTCTGTATAAGGCCGAGTTCCTTGAAATTCACGCGACCGTCGGCGGCCTCCTTCAGCTGGTGCCGGTTTTTATCGGTCTCAAAATTGTACTGTACGTAGGAATCGCGGCCGTTTTGAGGCCGAGAGCCTTCTGCCATCAGGACGGGCTCGCGGTAGCGCGGCCTATCCTCGAGCTCCTGAAGGGCAGACTCCGACACCCCGTGAATTATCCGATTATTTCTAAGGAAGGCAAGGATGGCATCCTTGGAAAGGTCAGATCCGCCGGGACCGGGCGGCGTGAGGATGACGAAGCCTTTCATTTCCTGGTCGGTTATCTCGACGGTGATCAGCGCGTCGTTGGCTGGATTCGAGATGAAATCGCCGACTCGCACGTAATCGCTCGATGCCTGCTTTACGACTTCCTTGACGAGGGCCTCGTCGTAGGCCCTTACGGCCCGCGACAGGAGCTTGTCGTAGGCCTGGCGCTCCGTGATGCGCTTTCCCCTTCCCTGCGGCGAGCTGACCTTGAGGAGTGCCCCGTCTGGAGAAAGGCGCACGAAGCATTCGCCGTCGACGTCCTTTTCCTCGATTAGCGGTGTCGAATCCGCGAAGTCGTCGACTATTACCCGCTCGGATGGCATTTCGACCGCGCGCTTGGCGGCGGCCGGGTAGGCGCGAACGCGCCAATTCTTGCGACCGGCGCCAAGGATGCCCGCGTTGCCTTTCTCGATGACCTCGAATTCGAGATTCTTCAGAGGTAGGCCGAGCTGGACCGCCGCATCCGCAAGCGCTTCATCTATGGAACGTCCCTCGACGACCAGGGATTTCTTCGCGCCGTCCTCGTCGAGGTAGCGTCGCATGAGCCCTGCTATCTCTTTAAGCCCAAGGGTAGCAGCCATGGCCTTATAGAATCCCCTTGCGCAGGTTAGTAAGTTTCGCGCGAAGCCTAAGTATCGCCTTTGTGTGCAGTTGGCTCACGCGCGATTCGGTTACCTCGAGAACCTGCCCGATTTCCTTGAGCGTCAGGTCCTCGTAGTAATAGAGCACGAGGACTTTTTTCTCCTTCTCCGGCAGCTCATTGATAGCCTGAACTATGACGCGCTTGACTTCCTCGCGCTCGACGGTCGCGTCGGGATTCATGCTAGAAGGCGATTCAATGCTCTCGCCGATCGATATCTTGTCGGTCTCGTCGCCCGAATACCAAACGTCGTTTAGCGACAGGACCGATGTGCTCGATATCTTGAGCATAGTCTTAAGGAACTCGTCTTCCGAAACGCCCATAGACGAGGCGATTTCTTGGTCGGAAGCAGGCCTTCCCAGCTTGGACTCTAGGCTTACGACCGCGTCCTCGATCTCCTTGGTCTTCTGGCGCACCGAGCGCGGGACCCAATCGATCGAGCGAAGCTCGTCGAAAATAGCCCCGCGGATGCGCGTGACGGCGTAGGTCTTGAATTTTACATTCTTATCGGGATCGAATTTCTCTATCGCGTCGAGCAATCCGAAAACGCCGAAGCCCACGAGATCCTCGAATTCCACGGTGTTGGGCATGCTCGCAGCGACCTTGCCGGCCACGTACTTGACGAGCGGTGTATACTGGCGAATGAAGGCGTCCCTGACTGAGGGCTCCCTCTTGGCTTTATAGCGGGACCAGAGTTCGTCTTCCGTCATCCGCTGAAGCGGGTTCTCGGTCATTTTCTCTTACCCTTTCTGGTCGCGTTTGAGGATTGTTCGCACCGCTTGAGCGAGGGACGCGGGATCGAGGCTCTCCTGCCCCGGCTTCGAACCGGACGGTCCATGTTCACCGTAGCTCTTCTGCTGGCCGTTCGCCGCGGATGACCCGCCCGACCTGAACTCGGAGGCAGTGAATGAATCGCTGAAACCCTCGAGATCTGGCAAAACGTCGAGATCGTCGAAGCCAGCGGAGGGCCGACGCCCCGTTTCGGGACTCGAGCCGACCGGCATCGCAGCAACGGCCTCCCCATCACTCCCGTCGGTATCGAGCAAGCTCGCTTCGTCCACCGGGGCCAATTCCGCCGCTTCCGCATCTGGCGTATTCTCTCCCGACCCTTCGCGCCCGGCGCCGGGGAATGCCGTACCAGAACGGCCTATTGGGCCGTAGCCCGAGATCTCGTCCGCCCCTATGTAGGATTCAGGCGCCGCAGCCTCGCCCGGCAGGACAATATCGACGTTCGCGCCTCTTCCCGAATCGTCCCCGCGCAGGGCATCGAATTCCTGGTCCGTTTCGTTGATCGAGAAGAGGCTCGGGACCAAGCTCCGCAAGAGCAGTATGCCGCAGTAAACGACTGCGCCAATTAATAGGGCGCAAATCATCGCTCGAAAAAGGAGGGTGAAAAACCCGACTCTAGCGAACATGCCTATGAGTGCGGAGAGTGCGGCCGCCGATCCGGCGGCGACGAGCGAGGCACGCAGGTCTTTGTCCACCGTCTCCGCTCCCTCCTCTTTAGCCTAAGATTAGGCTGAAATCCGCGCCCTCGTCAAGTTCGAGCCTTCGGCTCAATCCTTGCCGAACAGCTTCTTTATGAATCGTCCGATTCCCGGATCGTCAGTAAAATCGGTCTTCTCGATTCGGCTGACGAGATGAGCGACCGAAATAGCGGCCTTGGACCTGGGATCCTGGACGATGAAGGGCCTTTGCCTAAGCACCGAGGCCGGCACGATCGGGTCGTCGTAGATGCAACCGAGGTACTCTACTTTGAGGTTCAGGAACTGCCCGGATATATTGATGATCCGCTCGGCTACGCGCCTGCCCTCCGTCACCGTCCTGACTCTGTTGACGACGAGTCTCAGGCCGATGTTGAGGTTGTCGATCTCGGTCGCGATTATCTTTATTATTCCGTAGGCGTCGGTGATCGCCGTCGGCTCCGGAGTAGTCACTATGATGGCGTCGTCCGCCGCCGCAACGAAGCCGAGGACGTTGGCCGATACGCCGGCCGCCGTATCAATGATGATGATATCGGCCTGGGATAAGGTATATAGCTCGCTTATGAAGCTCTGCCTCTCTTCGTCGGTCAGATTCGCGATTTTCGAGAAGCCTGACGCGCCGGCGACGATCTGTATGCCGTATTCCGTGTCCAGAATAATCTCACGCATGGTCTTCTGCTTACGGATCACGTGATAGAGGTTGAACTTCGGGATCATATTGAGCATCACATTGACGTTCGCGAGACCCAGGTCCGCGTCCATCACGATCACTTTCCTGCCCAATTTCGCATAAGCAATGGCCAGGTTTACCGAGACATTCGTCTTCCCGACTCCTCCCTTGCCCGAGGCTACGGCAATTATCCGAGTCTTCTTCCCGCGGTCGGGCGTACCGGTCTCCCTCTTCTCTCCGGCCGGGGTCCGCTTACCCATGATTTCACGAAGCGCTTGCGCCTGGTCTTCCATATTCAACTCCAATCCTGCCGGGGGCCACCGCGCGGCCCAGTTGCTAGGTCAGGCGTTCGCCCTCCCTCTGATTCCTCCGGCTCCTCGCCATAACGCGCCTCGAGGCGGGGGCGGTCGACTCGAAACCCCTCAAGATTCATCAAGAAGCGCGTCACGCTGGCGCGCTCTATGTTCTGCGGAACCGACTGCCCGTTCGTGATATACGAAACAGGCTTGCCGCGCTCGGCCAGCGCCGAGATGGCGTTGCCAATCCGGTTGGTCTCGTCTAACTTCGTAATGACGACCGCCTTATAGTCGAAAGGCTCGAATTGCCGCATTATTTGGATCATATCGCTCGCCTTGGTCGTCGCGGACAGGGCCAAGTGGGTTTCAGCCTTGGGGCCGCAGGCAGCCAAAACGCGTTGCATCTCGGCTAGCCGCACAGCGTCCCTCGGACTCTTACCGACGGTGTCCACGAGGACGAGGTCCGCGTCGGAATGCATCGCGATCGTCTTTCGAAGGTCGTCGGCGGTCTCGACACAAGACACGGGGACGCCCATTATGCCTCCGTAAGTCTCAATCTGCTGCCGCGCGCCGATACGATAGTTGTCTATGGTTACCATCCTGACTGACTGAGGCCTCCCGCCTCCGATCCCCACGGCGTGTATAGCCGCCAGCTTGGCGATAGTCGTAGTCTTGCCGACGCCAGTAGGCCCTACAAGTGCGAGGATCCGGGGCCTAGGTCCCTCCGGCCCGCGCCACAGGCGAATGGAGTCGCCGACCCATTCCAAGGCGGCGGATTCGGCCTCCTCGACCTCTCCCAGGGCCTCCAACGAGAAGTCCCGACGCAGGCGGGCGACAGCTTCCCTCCTGAAAGACTCGGAAAAATCGTTGAGGGCCAAAAGCGCGTCGACCCTGCGAATGGTCTCATGATCCCCCGCCTCCGCGGCAGCGGCCGGCCTCGTGTCGAGCCTGTCCCTTAAGCCCTTAATCTCCGCCAGGACCTGCTGGAGGGCTTGATCCGCCTTGGCCTGCGCAAGTATCTTGCGCTTCTCCTCCTCGAAGTCCGGTTTGGGTGCGGGCTTCGCATCGGTCGGGCGCTCGGGCCTGATATACCCGGTTACTTCTACGCCCTCCCTGGCGAAGAGACCGAAGAAGCCGCCCATCCTGACTGTCTTATGCGACAGCACCTGGGCGGAGTCGCCGTACTTCGCTCGTATCATATCCAGGGCCTCGCGGTGCGAGAGAGCCAGCTCGGTGAAATATTGCATCGGCTAACCTTCCAATTTTATCTCGCCGACGGCCTCGACTCGGGCATCGGGCACGATTTCCGGAACCGAGAGGACGACGAGATCCGTCAGCTCCCTCTCGGTGCTCGCCTTGACAAGGGCGCGCGCGCCCTCGGAGCACAAGATAACTGGAATCCATCCTTTATGCTGAACCGCCGAAACCGCGCGCGTAAGGGCCTTGATCCATTGCCGCTGCACGGTAGGCTCCAGCGCCGCGACTACTCCGCCTGGGGTGTCGACCCTGCTGTCGATTATCTTCTGCTCGAGCGAAGATTCGATGGTCAGCACGCGGAGGTTTCGGTCCTGATCCGCGTACTGGAGGCAAATCTGTCTTCCCAAGGCTTGCCTGCACTTCTCGGTGAGGAAGACGGGATCCTTCGTGACTCCGGCGTAATCGGCGAGTGTCTCGAGGATGGCCACCATGTTGCGTATCGATACCTGCTCGCGCAGGAGGGCTTGGAGCACCTTCTGCGTCTCACCGAGGCTAAGGCGCTTGGTTGCATCTTCGACGACCGCCGGGTAATCCTTCTTTAGGGCGTCGAGAATCGATTGGACTTCCTGCCGGCCCAGGATCTCAGCGGCGTGCCTCTTGATGATGTCGGTAAGGTGGGTAGCTACTATGCTTGGGGCGTCGACCACGGTATAGCCGGCCCGCTCGGTCCGGTCGCGCTGTTCCTCCGCTATCCAGAGCGCGGGCAAGCCGAAGGTCGGATCCCGCGTTTTCTCACCCGGAATGTCTTCGGTTACGCCTCCGGGGTTGATCGCGAGGTAGTAACCCAGCCGGATAAGGCCACGCCCAACCTGGACTCCGCGAATCTTGAAGCAATATTCCGAGGGTTCGAGCCTCATGTTGTCGATTATCCTTATCCGCGGAACCACGAGGCCCATATCGAGAGCGCTCTCTTTACGAATGCGCGTAATCCGTTCTAGTAGGTCGGCGCCCTTGTCCTTGTCCACCAGCGGGATGAGGCCATAGCCGAGCTCAAGGCTGATAGGATCGAGAGGAACCACCGGCGAGAGGTCGGTGGGTACATCTGCCTTCTTCTTGCCGGCCGCCGCCGTCTTGGCCCTGTCTGCGTCGGCCACCTGCCTGCGGGCCAGCCGGACACCGACGATTGCGAGCATGGCTGCCATCGGGATGAGGACGTACCATGGGAATCCGGGGAGGATGGCCATTATGGCTAGGACCGCGGCGCCGACGAGATAGACCCTCGCGTTTTGCGAGAACTGGTTCGTCACGTCGTTGCCGAAGGTACCTTCGGAATTCGCCCTAGTGACTATGATGCCCGTCGCCACTGAGACGAGAAGGGCCGGAATCTGGGAAATGAGTCCGTCGCCGATTGTAAGGAGGGTGTATGTGGTGATGGCGGTGTTGAAGTCCTCGTGATGGAGGACCATACCGATAACGAAGCCCCCTACGAAGTTTATGACGGTGATAAGAATCCCCGCCTTAACGTTGCCCGAGATGAATTTCGAGGCGCCATCCATCTGTCCGTAGAAGTCGACTTCGCGCTGAACCTCGCCTTTGCGGCGGATCGCCTCCTCCTCCGTGATCGCCCCCGAGTTGTATTCGGCGTCAATGGACATCTGCTTGCCGGGTAGGCCATCCAGGGTAAAGCGGGCCGCGACCTCGGCTATACGAGTAGCGCCCTTCGTGATGACCATCACCTGCACCGCAATGATAACCAAAAAAATAATAAAGCCAATGACGAGACCGTCGGCTCCGCCGGCGCCGACGACGAAGGAGGCGAAGGCCCGGATCATCTTGACGTCGAAATTGGCGCCTTTGGAAAGTATGAGGCGCATCGTGGAGATGTTGAGCGCGAGGCCGAATACCGTCGTGACGAGGAGCATGGTCGGAAAGATCGAGAATTCGGTCGCCTTCTTGGTGAACAGGACGATGAGCAGTATCAGGATCGCAGTGGTGAGATTGAAAGCCAGCAAGGCGTCTAGGAGGACCGACGGAACCGGGATGATGATCATGAGGACGAAGGCGACCACGCTCACGGCCACAGCCATGTCCACTGGGCTGCCAATGAGATTATTGCGTACGAGACGCTGCGTATCAGCCAATCTTCACCTCCTGCGCGGGCATACCGTCACGCTCCCGCGCTCGCGTGAGCGCCCGCGAAGGCAGCGGCCTCGCGCGCCTCGCCTTCCGCACCGTAAACATGGGCGAGGACAGTGGCGATGGCCTGATAGTACTTCTCAGGGATGGCGTCGCCTATGTCGACCTCCGCGTACAAGGCGCGCGCAAGGGGCCTATTTTCGACGAGGGGGACTCCGTTCTCGGTGGCGATGCGCTTAATCCTCTGTGCGACCTCGTCGGCGCCCTTCGCAGTGACCGTTGGCGCTGCCATTTTCTCCCTGTCCCATTCCAAGGCTACTGCGTAATGGGTAGGATTCGTTATGACGACGTCGGCTTTGGGAACGTTGGCCGCCATATTCCTCGACAGAAGTTCGCGCATGCGCTCGCGGAGCCGATTTTTTACCAGGGGATCCCCCTCTTGCATCTTACGCTCTTCCTTCACTTCCTCTTTTGACATTTTCAGGGACTCCATGTATTGCCTGCGCTGGAAGAGATAATCTGGTACGGCGAGGGCAAGCATGGCAACCGCCACTTCTATCACCAGACGCATGGCCAAGGCGAATACGAAGACGAGCATAGGCAAGAAAGGGCCCTCGAAGAGTCTCCGCAGCTTGTCGAATTCGCTTTGTATGGTGAGGAAGGCGATAAGGGCGATGATGACTATCTTGACGATCGATTTCCCGAGATTGAAAAGCCCTTCGAGAGAAAAGAGAGTCCGCCTGAAGTACTGGCCGAAGCGCGGTACGATCTTGGAAAAATCCGGCGTAACGGGCTTTACCGAAAAGACCAAGCCTACCTGGAGCACATTGGAGAATATCGCTCCGATCACCGCGACCCCCGCCAGGGGGATGGTAAGCCTGGCAAAGTAGGCGAAGAAAGCCGCGACGATCGGTCCCGAGTCGCTTACAATATCGCTCTTCCCTACCAAACCTAGGTAGAATAGCAACATCTCCCGCATGGTTTGAGCGAGGTAAGGCCCGAGGAGGACAAGGGCCACTGCGGGGAACAGAAGACCGACTGCCCCAACGAGCTCCTGGCTCTTGGCTACCCGTCCCTCTTCGCGCGCCTTCCGCAGCTTGGTCTCAGAAGGCTCCTCGGTACGTCCCTCGTCTTCGGCGGCGAACCATTGCAGGTGGATGCGGCCAGGGTCATTCGCGGCCAGGGAGCAGGGACGCGCGCCGATGGACTTCCTCGTCGCGGCGATCAGTATCACAGTCTTCCCCCCACCAGTATCCCAAGATCGTCGAAGCTGGCGTCGATCAGATGGGAGAAGGCTTCCATCATGAACGGCAAGGCGGATAGCAGAATGAAAAAAGTCACCGCCAGCGATATAGGGAAGCCTTCCGTGAGGAGGTTCATCTGGGGCGCGGCCTTGGACAGTAGTCCCATCGCCACGGATACGATGAATAATGTACCGAGAACCGGCATGGATAAGATAAGGGCTTGCTGGAAGAGGGCCCCCGTGGCCCTGAGGAGGAACTGAATGATGTCGCTTCGGCGATTCACAAGATCGATCGCGCGCAATGCCCTGAATGAACCTTGAACGCCTATGAGGAACAGCCGTTGGAAGCCCGATGTCGATACGAAAATGAACATCGCTATAAGATTAAGGAACTGGCCCATGAGAGGGAGCTCGACTTCGGCCAAAGGATCGAAGGTCTCCGAGGCCCCGAAGCCGATCTGCAGGGAGAAGAACTGTCCTGCAGTCGTAAACGCGGAATAGACGATCGTAAGGAAGAACCCCATGACGAGTCCTATCAGGGCCTCGCCGACAATAAGTAGGCCAAAGGCCATGCCATCGTTGGGGATCATGTAGCCCGCAGCCTTGACCGTGGGGAAAGCCATCGCCGCCGCAAACCCCGCCAATCCCAGCTTAGCCACCTGGGGCACGCCCTGGCCCGAAAGAAGGGGCGCCACTTCAATCATCGCCACGATTCTTACCGTCATAAGGAGGAAGAGGTTGAAGTCGGAGAAGGGCCAGGACATCTACCGCCTCATTTTGCCATTTGCGGAATCATTGCGAAGAGCTCTCGCGTATATTGCGCGAGGTTCCCGAACATCCAGCCTCCGAGGAGCGCCAGGATGAGCATGATAGCCGCTATTTTGGGCACGAAGGTGAGGGTCTGTTCCTGGATGGAGGTGGTCGCCTGGAATATCGAGACCACGAGTCCGACGATCATTGCGACCAAGAGCGCCGGAGCCGATAAAAGCAGGATCTCGAATATCCCGCCTCTCATAATGGACACGGCATCGCCTGTGCTCATATAGCCCCCCCTTAAAAGAAGGACCTCACGAGTTGCTGCGTGAGTAGACCCCATCCATCTACGAGGACGAAAAGGATCAGCTTGAACGGCATCGATATCATGACCGGCGGGAGCATGATCATGCCCATTGACATGAGTATCGATGAAACGACCATATCGATACTAATGAAGGGTATGTAGAGGAGTATTCCAATCTTGAACGCCACCGTGAGCTCATTCAGGATGAAGGCCGGCACAAGGACGTATGTCGGTACGTCTGCCAGCGTGTTTGGCTTGGGCAGACCGCGCATGGACATGAACAGGCGGATGTTCTCGGGATTGGACTTCATTTGGTCATACATGAAGATTCGAAAGGGTTTCTCTGCCGCATAGTAGGCCTGCTCGACCCCGATCTTGCCGTCGGAGAGAGGCTTCAACGAGTCATTGTATACCGTCTGGAACGTCGGCCACATAATGAAGACGGTAAGGAAGAGTGATATCCCCATGAGTACCTGGCTCGGGGGCATTTGCTGCAGGGAAAGCGCACGCTTGACGAAATCAAGGACGATGGATATTCGCAAGAAGCTCGTTATCAGGATTAGGATGCTTGGAGCGAGGGACAAAGCGGTGAGCAAGAGAAGGAGCTGAACCGAAAAAGCGACTTCCTGCCCAGTAGCCGGGTTCCTTACCCTCAGGTCGACAAGGGGGACGAGCGGCACGGTCGTAGGAAGGCCCGATATCGGCCGTATACTGGACCCTGATGGGACAGCGCGCGAGGACGGGGCCGCAGGCGAGGGTGTGAAAACCGAGGTTGCCGAGCTTGGCGATTTTGTCGCGGTGGCGGCAGGCGGAGCCGCTTGGGCGACGGTCTCGGCCGGTGAAGCGACAGCCATCGCCAAGGCGATCGCCGACATTACAAGGAAATTTCGGGGTACTTTCATGGCGACCTCAGAATTTCCTCAACCGTTCGCGCTGACCGGCCAGAAAGTCGCCTTCGCGGCGCTGGTTTTTCAGCCCGGTCTTGCGACGTCCGCCGAGCAAGCTCGCAAGCATATCCCCGAAATCAGCGCCCGGCTTTGATGCCTTGGGCGCGAGGGCCGCCTCGAGGGACAAGGTATCGATGAAATCCTTATCCGATACTTCCGCTATTAGCGAAATGGACGAGTCCGTTGCGCCGATCAGGTAAGCCTTCGTGCCTAGCGCCACAACATGCATGGCCTTGCCCGGCCCGAGCGACATCGTCGCGAGCACTTTCACGGCCGGATTGTCGGCGGCCCTGGGCCTCGACATGCGTTTTATGAGTCGGTAGACGCAATAGATCGCGGCCAGCACCAGTGCCAGGACCAGGACCATGCGCAGGAAATAAACGAGTGTATTTGAACCGGCCGCGTTATTCGCGGCCTTTACCGGCGTTGCCGCGTCACCCAAGGAGAGGGTCGTCTCGTCTACCGAAGACGCCGTCCCCACGGCGTTCCCAGCGGCGGGCCGCGCAACGGCATCTTTGCCCTGCGCTCCCGCGACGGCCCCCGCCCCAAGCGCCAAGACAGCGCAGAGGACGAGCGCTATGCGTTTCAAAGATCCCCTCCCGATTTACAGACTATATTTTAGTACATCGGGAGGCTAAACGCAATAGCTATTTAACAGAAGGACAAAATTTTAACCTAAATCGCCCATCCTTTCCATCGGTGAAACGATCTCGGTGACCCGTACGCCGAAATTCTCGTCTATAACTACGACCTCGCCCTTAGCGATGAGCTTGTGATTAACCAGGATGTCTACCGGTTCGCCCGCAAGCTTGTCGAGCTCGATGATCGTACCCTCGCCCATCCCGAGAATTTCCTTGATCAGCTTGCGAGTGCGGCCGAGCTCGACCGTCATCTCCATGTAGACGTCCATGATCAGGCCGATGTTGCCGGATTCCGGGCTGGCCTGCTGCATCTGGAGACTCGCGAACTGGACTGGCTGGACATTGGGCGGATTCATGCCACCGAAGCCGCCCCCCATCGGAGCGCCATATCCTTGCATCGCGCCGTAGGCGGCGCCCATTTGCTGACCCATCTGGCTTATCTGCTGACCCATCTGGCCCATCTGTTGGCCCATCTGGCCAATCGACCCCATGGGAGTTCCCACCTGCCCTCCCGTGATGGAGGGAACCTGGGCGGGTTGCACTCCGCCTCCGACGGACGATAGTACGTCTTTGACGAAGGAGAGCGCGAACAGTTCTACAAGGCGATCAGGTTGACCCTCGCCGATCTGAACAGGGTATATGGCGCGCAGGAAATCGCCCGAGGGAACCTTGGCCATGGCCTTCGGCCCGAAGGCCCCTTCGGCCACGCCTGCGGTAATATTACGGTTTCCAGTCTTTTCGGAAACGACCGTTATCTGCGTTCCTGCCAGGGTGGAGACGCATTCCTGCACCGCCGAGACAGCCATGTCGTCGAGGTCGGATAGAGTCTCGTCCTTGTTCGCGAGGGACGCGATCTTTATGGCCGTCTCCTTCGACATGACGAATGAGTGGTCGCCGGGCAAGGAGCCCGTGAAAGGCACCGATACGGTCAGGACTTCCTCCGGGACATCGCGGAGAAAGCCGTCCCGAGTGGAGCCGTCGACCGCGGGGCTCTGTATCGACACGGGAAGTCCCGTGATCATCGAAAGGTTCTGCGACTGAGCGCTCAAGGTCGATTCGAGGATCGCTTTGAAGGCTTGCGCCTCCTGGGCCGAAAGGGCCGATCCCTGTCGCCCGCCGGCTGCCGGCGCGGCCTGGGGACTCGGTCCGCCGTCAAGGCCCGCGAGGAGGGAGTCTATCTCTTCCTGGGAGAGGGCGCCGTCACTCATTGTTCTCGTCTCCTTCGGATGCTAATTCCTCGAATTCTTCCTGTCCGACGTCCTCGAGCTTCTTCGTGATCTGGACCGCCATCTTCTTGCCGATAACGCCGGGACGGCAAAGGAATTTCTTCTTATTGCCGACATTGAGCGCCATCGGATCGTCCACATGCACCGAATAGAGCCGAATGACGTCGCCCCTCCGGAGAGCCAGGACATCGCGAACCGATATGCTGATATGACCGACCTCGGCGATAACGGGGATCTCCACCGAAGAGAGCTTTTCTTTCAGAATATTGAGGTTCTCGGTAGTCGCGCCTCGCCGAACCGACGAATACCAAAATTGCGCCGAGAGCTTGGAGACGATGGGCTCGATAGTCATGTAGGGGATACAGAGGTTCATCATGCCTTCGACCTCGCCGACCTTGGTCTCGAGAGTTACGAGAACCACCATCTCGGAGGGGGGGACTATCTGGGCGAACTGAGGGTTCGTCTCGATCTGCGACAGGCGCGGCCTGAGGTCGATGACCTGAGTCCAGGCCTCGCGCATATTGCCCAGTATCCGGACAATGATGCCTTCCATGACCGAATGCTCGATATCCGTCAGTTCTCGGTTGAGCTTGGCACCCTCGCCCGAGCCGCCGAACAGACGATCGATGATGGTGAAGGTTACCGAAGGATCTATCTCGAGGATCGCCTGGCCCTTCAGCGGATCCATGCTGACGACGGCCAATGTAGTGGGAGTAGGGATGGAGCGGATGAACTCCTCGTAGGTCAGCTGGTCGACCGAGGCGACGTGGACGTGGACGAGAGCGCGCATCGACGCGGAAAGCGTCGTCGTCGTAAGGCGCGCGAAAGTCTCGTGCATATTCTGGACTGTTCGGATCTGCTCTTTAGAGAACTTGTCCGGCCTTTTGAAATCATAAATCTTTATTTTTCGGGTATCGGCGGTCGGCTTTATGCTCTCAATTTCCGTCTCGCCTGCGTTGATGGCGGTGAGTAGCTGGTCTATCTCGTCCTGAGAGAGGACTTCAGTCATGCAGCCTCCATACCGATCCCGAAGCTTGACCTACATTTTAATGACGTCGAGCCGCTCGAAAAGGACTTCCTTCACCGTAGGCTTGCTCAGGATACGGTTCAGGTTCTCCTTGATATCATCCTGTATGATCTTTTCCTTGTCCGGCGTCAGGTCGTCAGCCATCTTAGCCGTGAAATACCGCCGGAGGAAGTCCCTGATCTGAGGCATCCGGGCGTTCACTTCGACGGGCGAATCTTTATCCTGCATATCGAATCCCAGATTGATCCTGACGGTTATCGAGTACGGCTCCTTGTCGCTTGTCCTGGTGCGTATTTCGCCGATCGTCCCGACGTATGCGTAGAGAGGGGTCGCCGCCTGGTAGTCTTCGGACTTAGTCATCGTGACTGCGGGCTTGCCCTGTTTATTGACGATGCCTACGGTAATCACGACGATGGTTACGATGAAGATGACGGCGCCGAGGCCGATGCCGACGATCATGAGAATCCGCGCGATGCCGGGGCCAGCGCCCTTCGGCTTCCCGGGCTGAGAGGCCTCAGCCTCGCCCTCGGAGAAGCTCATCTCTTGATCGTCGACATTATCCGACATGCTTTCCCCCTCACCAAATTATCGGTATTTCACGTGCTCATATTAGTATACACGTAAGCCCACGAGCTGAAAAGCGGAACCGGAACCACGGTCTCGAGGACCTAATCCGATTCGCCGAAGGCCGTCGCGTCCCGTCCGCTTGCGAAGGACGCAATGGATCTGCGGTAGGCGACTATGCGTTCGATGACCACCGCCGGACTCTCCGCTACGATAATCCGCTTGCCGAATACGAGACCTAGGGTCGTATCCGGATTCGCTTCCATCGTTTCGATCTGATGTGGGTTGATCCAAAACTTCTTCCCCGAGAGCGCGGTCAACTCGATCATATTTCCCTCTCGAAAATAGGAATTAACGACATCGCGGCGGTCGCAGTGCAGGAAGAGGCTCCAGTTCTTCGCGCCGGACATGATCCGGAGCGGGAAGCCACGGTGTAGGCGAAAAACCCCAGGAAGATTGTATGCGGAATCGAAGCCTGCGACAAGGAAGCGGGTTGCCGAATCCGGTAAGGCCATGGGAAAGGGTAAATGATGGGCAAGGAACATTCTTCCTGACAGGAAGTCTCACGAAGGTATCCTGCTGCGATTCCTGAACATTCTGCGGAGGAGAATCTGATCGTCTGGAATGGGTTTAGGCACCGGACTTTCGGTTGATGTTATATTGAGGCTAGAGCGGTAAAATGAAATTGGGGATACGATTTATAGGCGGGTTGCCGCCTAAGGGACCACGGCGGTCCATACTGGGCTTGAAAACGCGAACTTTTGGGCCTCACCCCCCTATGAGGCGCTTCGCGGAGAGCCCTGCGGACCATGACACCCCCAGAGGAAGAGGTGGCATGGGGGAGAGTGATCTCTCGGCTCGCGCCTTTTCACGTATCTTGTTATCGATCCCGCTCCGTCATCCGATACCCCCGCGTTCCGATCGATCTACGGCCCCCCTTATCTCTTGAGCGTCAGCAGCTCCTGGAGCATCTGATCGGAGGTTTGGATGGTCTTTGAGTTGGCCTGGAAGCCCCTCTCCGTCACGATCATGTCTGTCATCTGCTCGGCGAGATCGACATTGGACATCTCCAAGGTTCCAGCGATGATCTTGCCCTTCCCCGCGATTCCGGATGGGCCGATGTTCGCCATCCCCGAATTGTTCGATTGGACGAAATTCGTCTCCCCGACTTTCTCGAGCCCACCGGGATTGGTGAAACTGCCAAGAGCCACTTGGCCTATCGTCCTGTTGGTACCGTTCGAATAGACGGCTGTAACGACGCCCGACTGATCTATCTTGAAGCTGTCGAGATAGCCCATCGTATAGCCGTCTTGCGAAAACACCTTCGTCGACGAGCGCTCAGCCATCTGCGTCACCGTGTTCGTCGCAGAGCCGACCGTGCCTAGATCGATTCTGAAGGTCTGCCGCGTCGGCCCTCCGCCGGCGACCGGCGTCGCGCCTTGAACGTCGAAGGAAACGCCCAAATCCAGGGCTCCCGTTGTCGGCGATGCGTTGCCCTGCCCATCTCTTACCCCGGAGAGGAGGCCCCGGTTGTCGAATTCGACAATAAAAGTATTGCCGTTGCCGGCCTGGGGGTTGGGGCCCAGCGCGACCCCGGCGTTAGTGGGCGTCTGGGCCTCGGGATCGACCGTTACCGTTCCCTGCCATTGATTGGGCTGGCCTATCACTTTCCGGTACTCGACGCGTAGCGTATGGGGCGAGCCGAAAGAATCATATATCTTCTCCTCCACGCGCCAGGTGCCCTGCTCCACCGTGTCCGCGGCGGCGTTGGGCGGGACTTCCACCGTGCGCTTGTCCAGGTTGCATGCGATATCTACGCGGCTCGTCGCCTTTGCGGGGTCTTTGGAGCCGATCGGGACGACGAGATCCTCCGTAGCGCCCGAGGTCGAGAGCACCTGCTGGCCGTTTACACTCTGTGCGAGCCAGCCCTGAACACGGTATCCCGAGGAGGGATTTACGAGCCTTCCGTCCCTATCGAGGCCGAAAGCCCCGTCGCGGGTGAAGAGACTGCTCTCTCCGTTCTTGAGGACGAAGAATCCATTCCCCTGGATGGCGAGGTCGGTCATTACGCCGGTTGTCTGCAGCGCACCCTGCGTGTGAATCGTGTCGATCGAGCCAATCGACATGCCGAGGCCGATCTCCTTCGGGTTGACGCCGCCCACGTCGGCATCGGGCGCGGAAGCTCCGGACATCTGCTGATAGAGGAGGTCTTGGAAGGTCGCGCGCTCCTTCTTGAAGCCTGTCGTGTTCACGTTGGCGACGTTGTTGCCGAGGACATCCATCCTGATCTGGTGATTCTGCAGGCCTGCGACGCCGGAATACAAAGAACGCATCATGGGGCTAGCCCTCCTAGTTTCCGATTATCGATTCGATCTGGGAAAAGTCGTAAATTCCGCCGTTTATCCCGACGAGAGGACTATCGCCGCGAACGACCCTGTCCACTACGCCGCGAACAAGAGTGTCGCCGTCGCGTAGTTCCACGGTCTTGCCTAGGACTTGGGAGGCCTCTCCCGACGCGAGCAGCCCCGAAAGCTTCTGGAAGCTAGTGCTCATATTCGTTATCTGCTCTAGCGAGGAGAATTGGGCCATCTGTGCGATGAAGTCCTTATCCTCAACGGGAGCCGTCGGATCCTGGTGCTGCAGCTGCGTTATGAGCAGCTTCAGGAAATCGTCGCGGTCGAGATTGGCCCCGCCCGTCCTGGCGCTCTTGATCGACTTGTTGAAAGTATCGACTTCGGCCTTCGTCGCGGCGAGGTCCTGCGAACTCAAAGACGTATTGATGTTCAGGTCCACCAGGTCCCTCCTATGCAAATATGTCGACGGCGCCGCCACGGCGGGCGTAAGCCGATGTCGCGGTCGCGGGATCCGCCGACGAGCCGACGACCGTTCGCAGGCGTTCCGAATAGAAAGGCTCCCGCGATTCGTCACGCGGCGAGTCGCCTCCCGAGCCACCGCCCACTGCGACCTCCAGTCGGGCGGAATCGAAGCCACCTTGCCTGAACGCGTCGGCCAGCTCATTCATGTTCCGCTCGAAGGCGCTTTTCGCCTCATCGGACTCGACGAGTATGCGGCCGCTAATATTGTTCTCGGATAGATTCAGCTCTATCTTGACGTTTCCCAACGATTCAGGCCTGAGCCTCAGCCGAATCGTCCCGGCGTCGCCATCCTTAAGCACGATTCTGGCGCTTTGTACGATCTCTCCGTTCCACGCTTCGCGCAGGCGATCCGCTAGCATCGAGTCGAAGCCTTGCCGTTTCCCCGTTACGGCGTCAGGTTTCCCAGGGGACGTGAATGCTTGTGTGTCTCCAGCTCCCTTCGCGCCTAGGGATAGCTCGCGGTACAGCTCTCGGCCCCCCTCTTTGATCGTCTTAGCGTCGATAACGGTGTCCTTTGGGGTATTCGCGGCCGCCGCGAGGACTTTAGAAAGAGCCGCATGCCTCGACTCGGTTGAACGCCGGAGATCGAGCACGGTCAGCTTCGGATCAACTGACTTCTTGACGCTATCTCTCTTTTCGATTGAGGGGTCTTCATCTCCTCCAGGTCGCACGGTTTTTGCCCGGATACCGTTCGCATTTATCGTTACCGCAGTCCCGACCGCGGTCGCGCCTGACGCCAGGATCGTTGCCGATTCTTCGGCAACGCCGCCTGATTCATTATTCCCTCGGCGCTTAGCGTCGGAGGCTTTTGAGGCTAGCGATTCCAATTGGTTATGAACAGCCGTCCCGAGCTTGGCGTGCCGTTCCTGCTCGTTTTTTTTACCGACGACCTCGGCAGGGTGCCCTTTGGCCCCAATCGAAGCCACAACGGCTTGGCCGCCTGTCCGGCGCAGGGCCGGGGCTTTACCGCGAGCGTTTTCCGTCTTCCCCGGAATACTCCCCTCGTGACTCGACAGTCGGCTTGGCTTGGCGATAGGCGCGTGCAAAGGCTTGAAATCCCCAGGGATGGCAGTAAGGCTCTCGCTGCCTTTCAAGCCCAAATTTCCCTGGGCTTGAGACAATAGCTCTGAGAAGAGTGCCGCGAGGCCGACGTGCTTCTTTACGCCCCTGGTATCGATGGCAGGCGATGCACGGTTAGCGCCTGCCGATTCATGGGCGGCGGTTGCATGGACCGCATTGGTGGGCTGTGCCGACATTAACGTTGGCGCTCTCCTTTACCGCTATCGAAGAGCGCGTGGACGCATTGCTCGCGATTTCGGGGCCCCGCACTTGCGCTTCGCCCTATTCCAGGGAGCTCGGCTTCGCTAAACCTCGCTCATTCGAGATCGCTCGGTTTAGCCGCCATCTTGCGCTGGAGAGTCGCGGACCGGTCCGGCGGCATGCCGGATAGCCATACCGAGACGAGGGAAGCCTCTCCGGCGGCCTTCGCCCTCTCCTCCACCGCGTGGAAGATATCGATGACCGTTTGGTCGTCCATCGCCTTCAGGATGTCCACCGCCTTCGCGGGCGGCATGCCGACAAGGTACTGCGCGTTCTGATCGATGTTGGCCTTCCTATTGTCGTACTGTTTTACCTTGTCATTAAATGATTTTTCTTTATCATCGAGGGCCTTCCCGCGGTCGTCCAGTTCCTGGGCTTTTTGGGAGATCTCGGCGTCCCTCTTTACGAGGCCTCCTTCCCGCGCGTCCAGCTCCTCGGCCCGAGCTGCGATCGACTCGAGTCGCTTCGCGTAGCGCTCCTCCTCGAGGAGGGCGGGACTGTCGGCGCTTACGATTTCGGCAACGCGCGTCCTGACCCCTAGCAGCTTATAAGCCGGCGCAAGCGCGGTCTTTGCGTCGATAAGGCCGATGTAGTCGAACCAGACGACCCCGCCAATTGCCAGGGCGAGGATCATCGCCAAGAGAAGGACGATGCGCCCGAGTACGCGGGGCCTTCCAAAGCTTGCCATCTTACGCTAGTCCTTCGCCTCGACGGTGCGGCGCCTGGCCAGGTCGTCGAGGGCCTTCGTTTCCTCGCGCTCCGCCAGGCGGTAGTACTCCGACTGCCGGCGCTCTTTAAGTTTCTCGATCGCCTCGCGCGCCTTGTGCCTGTCCACATAGACGACGCGAGCCTCCTCGCGCTCCAGCTCCGCCAAGGCGAGTTCCTTCTCCAGTCTGTCGCGGTCGCGCTCGAGACGAACGATATAGAGCTCAGCGGCTCGGTAATCGGAGAGCTCGCGCCCCGAGGCGAACATCTCTCGATTGGTCCGCGATCGCGCCTGTGCAACCTCGCGCAGGCGGCCGTCAAGAGTGGCGCATCGTCCCGCCTTCTCGGCAAGGACCAGCTCGGCTCTGCGCTCGTGGAAGCTCCGCAGTTCCAGGAATTTTTCGAGGTTGAACCTGAAACGCCTCATGCAAAGTCCTCGCTTTGAACCTCGCTCTTTCCTGAGTCGGCGAAGGCGCCGCCCTTACCTTCGGCCGCATATGCCGAAATCTCCTGCGGCGGTACGGGAATGCCGGCGATAGCGGACAACCTCCTGATCGTATCAGCTAAAGGTGCCTTCTCCTCGACGGTTTGTACGAGGAAATCCTCTACTGCCGCTCTCTTGTCGATCGCTTCGTCAACCGAGGGATTTGAGCCTTTCACATAGGCGCCGATCGTTATCATATCCTCGTTTTCCTCGTAGACGGCCATGACCTTGCGCGCGTATCCCATGACCTTTTGGGTGATTGGCCCGGTCACCGACCCCACGAGCCGGGATACGGACTTGAGGACATCGACCGCCGGATAGTGATACCGCTGGGCGAAGCGCCTCGAAAGCACAATGTGGCCATCCAAGATACCGCGGACCGCGTCCGCAACCGGCTCGTCCATGTCATCGCCGTCGACCAGGATCGTATAGACCCCGGTTATCGATCCCTTATCGGAAGTGCCGGAGCGCTCGAGAAGCTTGGGCATCGAGTCGAATACGCTCGGTGTATAGCCCCGCGTAGCGGGGGGTTCGCCGATGGCGAGCCCGACCTCGCGCTGTGCGCGCGCGAAGCGCGTGACGGAGTCGAAGAGGAGCATCACGTCTTTGCCCTGGTCGCGGAAATACTCCGCGACGGCGGCTGCGACATAAGCCCCGCGGAGCCGCGAAAGGGGCGGCGTATCCGATGTCGAAACGATTACGACCGATCGGCGCAGGCCCTCTTCGCCGAGATCGTTTTCTATGAACTCCCTGACTTCCCGGCCGCGCTCCCCGATAAGGGCGATAACGTTCACATCCGCGTCCGTATTCCTCGCGATCATGCCCATAACCGTCGACTTGCCCACGCCAGAGCCGGCGAAGATGCCAATGCGCTGACCTCTGCCGAGAGGTATGAGACCGTCGATGGAGCGCACCCCCGTAACGACTCGCCGCGTAATCCGCTTCCTCGTAAGCGCATCGGGCGGACGGGCGACCGCCGGATAGAAAGTCTCAGATGAGATGTCTCCTTTCCCGTCCGAAGGCCTTCCCATGCTATCAAGGACGCGCCCGAGGAGGCGATCGGAGACTGGCACCTGGAGGAGCTCCCCGGTCGCGATTACCTGACATCCCACCTCGATGCCTTCGAGGCCTTCGTATGACATGAGCTGAACGGCATCCTCACGCAGCCCTACGACCTCCGCGTAAGCCGCCTTGCCCAGCCTCGGTACCAGTATCTGGCAGACTTCGCCGATCACGGCATGGGGACCTCGGCTTTCAACGAGCAGTCCGAGGACCTTGGTGACGCGCCCCACGTATTTTATCGGGTCGGTCCTCTCGACTGCGCTAAGGTATTTCGCGAGCCCTTCCATTTTAGCCTTGAACCTTTCCGCGAGCCTTTATCGGAGCGACGTCGAGTATCCTCTCCTCGAGCTCGCTAAGCTGGCTAGAAATGCGCGCGTCGATTTCTCCGAAGTCAGTCTCTATTACGCATCCGCCGCGGTCGACCGTCGAATCCTCGACGATCTGCAGCTTCTTCGCATTCTCAGTCATCTGTACGAAGTCCTTCACATGTTCGGTAGCCAGCTGGAGATCCGCCAGGTTCACCCTCACTATGATGTCGCTCTTAGTCTTGAGCTTGCGCAGGGCTTGGGTTATATTCTGGACAACGACGCTCTTCTGGTTCTCGGATATGACCTTGACCACCTTCCTAGCCACGAGAAGCACGAGCTCGATGACTTGAGCCTCGGTCTCCGCCAAGATCTCCGCCCGCTTGTCCATCGCCCGGTCCAGAATAGTATGGAGTCGCCCAACGAGGCGTTCCGCCTCGGCTACGCCTTCCTTATACCCTTCCTCACGGCCGTCTTCCCGACCTTTTTTCGAGGCTTCGCGCTCGGCCGCCTCCAGGCGGGATTCCGCGGTGGACTCGAGTTCGGCAACGCGCTTCTCGGCCTCGCCTATGATTCTGACCGCTTCTTCCTCAGCCTCTTGCTTCACTTTCTGAGCTTGGTTGGTCTTGCGTCTGACTTCCTCGAACGCGGCGCTCTCCGCCTCGCGTACAATTCGCTCCGCCTCAGCCTTCGCCGATGCGACTAGCGCGTCTTTCTCTTTGTCCCATTGGGCCTTGAAGACCTCGGCTTCGCGTCTAAGATCGTCCGCGGAAGGACCGACGTATTCCGGAATTTCCGGCGCCGCCTCGGCGGACTGCAAGTCTTTCGCCCCTTCCTGGCCCTCCCGCTTGAGGACCATTGTCGACTGCAATGAGACGATCTCGAAAGGCCGGAATACGGTTTTAGCCATTGTAATTTCCCTTTTTATTGGACGAGCTCGTCGCCCTCGCCGCGGGATATGATGATCTCGCCGGTCTCCTCGAGGTGGCGGATGATGGACACGATCTTCTGCTGGGCTTCCTCGACGTCCTTTATCCGCACCGGCCCCATGAACTCCATGTCTTCCTTGAGCATGGTCGCCGCGCGCTTGGACATGTTCTTGAAGATCTTCTCCTGGACCTCGCTGTCCACGCCCTTGAGCGCCTTCGCGATCTCCTGGCCGTCGACCTCGCGCAGCACCTTCTGGATCGAGCGGTCGTCGAGCAGCACAACGTCCTCGAAGACGAACATCTTCTTCTTGATGTCCTCCGCGAGCTCGGGCGAGTCCTCCTCGAGGGCCTCGATGATGCCTTTCTCCGAGGTCCGGTCGACCAGGTTGAGTATGCCCACGATCGAGTCGACGCCGCCCGCGGCCGTGAAGTCCTCGCTCGACAGGGT
>Ga0181535_10000643_pt1 | contig 50639 bp, 40 predicted proteins | sample PEATcosm2014_Bin_44_FD_119774 | JGI IMG/M metagenome (GOLD analysis project Ga0181535, IMG submission 119774) | Peatland microbial communities from MTU Mesocosm Facility, Houghton, MI, USA - PEATcosm2014_Bin17_30_metaG | ecosystem: Environmental > Terrestrial > Soil > Wetlands > Peat | place... | reverse complement strand
TGTTGCAGAAAGTAAATTCGCAGCATGATTGCAAGGCCAACCGGCTGACGGCCGTTGCCCGCCTTGGGATAATGCGGCTCAACCAATGCCAACAGCTCCGACCATGGAACCCTTGGTGAATCTGGTCCAGAAACAGCTCCCGCTTGCTCTTGCGGCCATGCTTCTCAAAACTCGCCTGCGATGCCAGCGTCTGCTGAATCCGCGCCATCCGCTTCATGCTTATAGTTCATTCAAACATCACGCGGGTTGCAGACTTGTGCAGAGGTTCCTTAGGGAACAGTCGAAGACGCCCTCCGAGGGCCGGGACTGCCACCAACAAACCAGAGCTTGAATCGATCCCCGGAAACAAGCCGGCTATCAGGACTTACCTTGTCCCAACGTCAATTCATCACTATCCAATAACTCAGAGGATTTGCTCGGTTGCGGGACAGGACGTCGGCTTGGGGCACGTCGTGTCAATTGCTCTTTCCAATCACCCTACTGGAATTGGTGTAATGAGTGCCGGTCTGTTACCAGCTTTCCTTCTTCAATTGCTGTTTTGACCAGAGATAGTCAGCGATGCGGTTGATGTCCTCATCGCTCAGCACGTGCTTCCAGGAGGGCATGTAGAGTGGCGGAGGCGGGCCGGCAGGGTTGTCCACTGGTGGTACTCTTCCGTTCCGGATAATCGCGATCACTTCGTCTTTGGTGTAGTCATCGGACACGTGAAGAAGCGAAGGCACCTCGCCACCCTGGGCGTTGGGGTTGGCAACGCCGCCTTGGAGTTCCGTTCCGTGACAGCCTACGCATCCAAAGCGGGAGAAGTCCTGTTTGCCCGCCTCGATGGAAATCTCCTCCGGAGACAGGGAACGTGGCTTGCCCGACAGAATCGACTTCAGATCGTCGGGAGTGGCTATAGCGAGAAATGCGACAAGCGCCTTGCGGGCATTTGTCTCCAGATCGTATTCCGGCATTGCGCTTCCGGGATACACAAGCTCGGGATTCACTAGCTGCTCATCGAGCCATTCCATTGAGTGGCGCTTAGTAACACCGAGGAGGTCGGGGCCGGACTTTGCGCCCACTCCGCCAATAGCGTGGCACGAGACGCAGTTCTTTTCGACAAACAGTTGCCGCCCATATGCCGGGCCTGGGATCGAGCGCATGCTCGAGAAGTAGGTTCCCATTTCTTCGCTGGTCAGCGAGAGCATGTAGTAAGTAAGGTCGCGCGCCTGTTCCTTTGTGAAGTGGAAATTGGGCATGGCCGAGCCTGCGGAGACGGCATTTGGAGCCAGGAAATGGCCCTCGAGCCATTCCGGCGAGCGGTGGCTTGCGCCTTCTTCGGTAAGGTCAGGGCCGATGCTTCCACCCACACCGTTCAATTTGTGGCAGCCGCGGCATCCCTGGGTTTCAAACAGATGACGGCCCTCCGCAAGCTCTGGGACATCAGGAACGTCGCCTTCCTTGTGGCAACGGCCGCAGGAGGCGCGGATATAGTCCCTGGCGAGGAGCGGAGTCTGCCAGAACTGGACGTTGCCGTGCGCAGCATCTTTTTCCGTGGCCAAGCCCTGCCCACCGTGACAGATGGTGCAGCCGAACCTGGAAGAAATGTGGGGACCAAGTCCGGCGTGATAACGGAACGGCTCTGGCGCGTTCTTCATGGTTGGATCGTCAACGCCCAGATGGCACGTGGTGCAGCGGTCAACACGCTGCAAGCCGGGGAGCAGCGTCTGGTGAATCTGCGGCGGCGTGGCGAGAACGGCAGCCTTTGCGACCGCATTTGGTTCACCCTGCGCCTCAAGCTGCAGAAAGTTCTTCTGATAGGTTTTCCACGATGGCGCATTGGCCTGCCACGCCGCAGCCAGTATCAGCGCCAGCGCAACCAGACTCAGCGCGAAGAAGAGCTGTTGCAGTCTCCGTTCCATTACTCAGCCCCCGAAACTACATGTACCCAAGGTGGAACCAACGCCCAGCCTGGACCGCGGAAGAATGTTCCCACCACGATCAGGACCAGGTTGGCCACGACAAAGAAGGCAAACAGCCAGAGAATTAATTTGCGGTCAGCGGGCCGGCGGCTGGGATTCCTGTCAATATATGGAATCGCGATCAACGCCAGCACCATCAGGGCCGGCGCCACAACACCACCCAGCAGTGCAGAATGGCTTACCAGTTCCTGCAGGCCCAGAAAGTACCACGGCGCCTTGGCCGGATTCGGCGTCTTTGCCGGGTTGGCCAGTTCTTCAAGAGGTGCGTTGAGGAACAGCGACATCGTCATGATGGTGGTAACCGTTGCCATCAGCACCACAGCCTCGCGAACAAACGCATATGGATACGAGAAGACCGTATCGGCCTCTTCTTCCGGAGTCACTGTTTCGAAGATAGGCTTGCCCGTAACAACTTCCATGAGCCCATAGGTTTTGTCCTTTGAGGCCGACGCAACATTGAGAGGCACCATTTCGTCCGGAGCCCCGATGGTGACCAGCGATTCAGTCATTTCCGGTTTGAGCTTCCAGACCGGCCGCGAGAGTCCGCCGTCCTTGCGAACGCGCCAGAAGTGAACGATGGTAAGCAGGATGATGAGCGATGGCAGCACGGCTACGTGAAGCACGTAGAAGCGTAGTAATGCGGCCTCTCCTACGGTATGGCCGCCAAGCAGAACCTCGCGCAGTTGCCCACCAATAAAGGGGGCATAACTGCCGATATTGGTTCCCACCGTAATGGCCCAGTAGGCCAGTTGATCCCAAGGCAACAGATAGCCTGTAAAGGACAGACCAAGGGTCAGCAGGAGCAGTAGTATGCCAACCACCCAGTTGAACTGACGTGGTTTTTTATACGAACCGGTGTAGAACACCCGGCACATATGGAGGAAGACGCAGACCACCATGCCATGGGCCGCCCAGCGATGCATGTTCCGGAGAAATGGGCCCATGAAGACGACGAACTGGAGGTCCTTCATGTCCTGGTATGCCTGGGGCGGATAGGGCCGGTAGTAGCACATCAGCGCTATCCCGGTCGTCAGCAGAATCAGGAAGAGAAAGAAAGTGATAAACCCCAGGTAGAAAGAGTGCGTGAACTTCAGATTCTCTTTCTTCACCTTGGCCGGATGGACGTGCAGCCACACGTTGAGAAAGACCAACTCGGACTTCCCCTTGTCGGTGGACAGTGGATCCCGCCGTACGATCGATTGCCAGATTTCGCGAATCAGATTCATCGTTACACCATCAACCGGTAGCTGCAAGGCACGATCTTGTCCTTGTCGATGTTCAGTTGCCCATCGCGCGCCAAAGTGACTTCAAACCAGTTCAGCGGCCGCGGCGCCGGACCGTGCAGCACTGTGCCATCGGGACCAAATACACTGCCGTGGCAGGGGCAATGGAATTTCTGGTCGCTGGCGAAGTGCGCAACCGTGCAGCCAAGGTGCGTGCAGACCGCGCTGGCCACTGCAAATCCCTTGTCCCGATCGCGAAATACAAAGATCTTTTCGTCCGCCATGAATGTCGGAGGTCCAAATGGAAAGTCGGCGGGGCTGCCGATCTTGAAGGATTGCGGCGGCTCATAGAAAACGCTCGGCACCAGGAATCGGCCAACCGCCGCCATGCTGACTGCGACCGCGGAACACAGTGCCCCCACGCCCACCGTTCCCCAACTGAGAAATGCTCGTCTGTTCATTCCCATGCTCCCTTATTCGAAGACTTCCCGCTCCTGCTGCTCCAGGGCCTCCATGGTGATGGCCCCGGTTGGGCATCGCTCGGCGCAGAGTCCGCAGCGAATGCACTTCTCTTCGTTCTTGATGATGGCTCCGGCCTGGCCTGCTTTCAGTTCGCCGGCCGGAACTCCATAGCGATGCTGAATCAATGCGTCGTAGCGCGCATCGCCACTCACCTGCACCAGGTCCACCAGGCGCAGGCAGTTCTCCGGACAAATGTCCACGCAGCCCGCGCACAGAATGCACTTCGATCCGTCGAAGATCGTGTTCACCTGGCAGTTGAGACAGCGCTTTCCTTCGAGGCGACCCTGCTCCTCGTCAAACCCCAGTTCCACTTCCGCGATGCCGATGCGACGGTTAGCCGCCAGAACAGGCATCGTCTGCCGCGGAATAGTCAGAAATCCGCGCGGCATCTCCCAGTTAGGTAGGATGCGGAATCGGCTAAGTACCGTCTTGGTGGTTTTGCCGCTGAGATAGACATGAATGGAGCGCGCAGACTTGTGGCCATTGGCCACTGCCTCAACAAGGATGCGCGGCCCGAAGGCAACGTCACCACCGGCAAAGACGCCTGGGGCTGTGGTCATCAGGTTCTCGTCGATCTTCAGGATTCCGCGCGGCGTCACCTGCACGCCCTCTTCGCCGCTGAGGAAAGTGAGGTCAGCCTGTTGGCCGATGGCCAGGATCACGCTGTCACAGGGAATGATCTTCTCTTCATCGCTGAATACCGGGTTGAATCGGCCGTTCTCATCGAAGACGGTGAGGCAGCGGCGAACCTTCAGACCGGTGACGACGCCGTTCTCACCGACAATCTCCTTGGGCCCCCAGCCGTTGTCCACCACGATGCCCTCGTGCTCGGCTTCGTCTACCTCGCCTTTCCATGCCGGCATCTGTGCGCGCGATTCCAGGCTGACCATGTCCACTTCTTCAGCGCCCGAGCGCAGAGCCATGCGCGCCGCATCAAAGGCGGGCTGCAAGCCCTTGGCATCATCGTCTTCAGCAAAGTCCACCGACTCATGCACCAGGCGTACGGCTGCACGCGCCACGTCGATGGCCACGTTGCCGCCACCGACCACGACCACGCGCTTGCCTAGTTCAATTTCAAATCCGAGATTGACGTTAATAAGGAAATCGATGCCATTGTAAACGCCTCGAAGATGCGCTCCGGGAATGTTGAGTTCGCGGCCTTTGTTGAGCCCGGTGGCCAGCAGAACCGCATCGAACTTCGACCTCAATTCGTTGAAGCTGATGTCGCGTCCCAGCGTCATGCGGGTATGAAGCGTGACCCCCATGGCCAGAATGTTGTCCACTTCCATCTTGATGATTTCCCGCGGCAGGCGGAATTGCGGAATACCGAGATAGAGCATTCCGCCTGGCACCGGGGCGGACTCGAAGACTTCAACCGTGTAGCCAAGCAGGGCCAGGTCATGAGCGCAAGTAAGGCCGCAGACACCCGCGCCGACGATGGCTATCTTTTTATTGCGCTTGGGAGCCGGAGACAATTTCTTGCGTGCTGGATCGTGTCCAGTGCCCAAGTTATGGCGATCGGTGGCGTAGCGTTTCAATGCACAGATAGTGATCGGCTCATCGATCTTGCCACGACGGCAGTTGTCCTCACATGGATGCGCACAGATTCGGCCGAGTACATATGCAAATGGATTAGGGGCGCGGGCCAGCAGGTACGCTTCCTCATCCTTCGAGATCCCGATGGCCTGCACGTAACGCCCGCATTCGGTATGAATCGGACAAGCAGCGCGGCACGGGATATTCTTGTCGAAGTATTCCCGGTCCGGGACCGTGATGGTGTATGGCATGCGTTCCCCACTCAGGCGATTGAATATGAGCTAGCGTAACCCGAAAACTCCGTTAGCGATTTTCAGAGTTCCTGTAAGAAAGCCCAGCGAGCGGGCCTGACGCTCGCTGGGATCAAGGAAGAGTCGCTTGGCCCTTGCACACATGGCAGAGGAAACCGCGATAACGTCCTAGTGCTGTTGGGCTTTCAGCTTCTCAATCTCCTCGTCACTCAGGGACTTGGAGAACGCCGACGGATTCTTGTCCTTGCGATTCTCCTGGTCATAGGCTACGAACTCGAAGATCGTCTTTCCCTGACTGTCGCTGATGCCCGAGTTCGGCTTGTGCATCATGCGCTTCACATAGCGCTCCCACTCTGGCCGAGTCATGGTCGTGTTGATGGGCCGTGCGATCGTATGGCATTTCGAACATTTGTCCGCAAACACCTTGTAACCCTTCTGCTGTTCTGCTGGATAGCTTGATACATCGATCTTTGACGGCCCCTTGTCTTGCGGGAGGGTTACGTTGCTGCTTTGCGCAGCAAGCAAGAGCGGTAAAGACAAACCAGCGACGGCTGCTATGAGAATTCCCTTGTGCATTTTTCTGTCTCCTCTTACCACATGAATCGAAAATCGAGTTTCAACAACTTGTCGGTTGTACCCAGAAGGGCGAGCGGATCGCCATCATGCTCCTGGTTGTAGCTGACACGGCCCACGATGTTACCCAACGGAGTTAGCGCGTGTTCGGCCCCTATCGCCCAGGCGCGTGTATGCATAGTGGGCTGGGGTGAGATGCTTGCCGTCCCGCGATCAATGCGCGCCATGATCACTGTCCCGGTCTTGAGGTAGTAATCCGCCTCTCCGCGGTAGGTATTTGCGGTGTAATGATCCATCGGCACACCCTGCGTCCACTCCCAATCGTCCTGGCTGCGGATGTAACCGCCGAGTAGATCCAGCTTGTCGAAAAACAGATAATTGCCGAAGACGCCTGCCCGGTAGAAGGTCGGGCGATATGTGAACTGATTCGAAGCGCCAGAGTTTTGTATCTGATCCTTTGACCCGCGATACATCATCACCGTGACCCCACCATCGGGGCCAAACCAGTAATCCGCTTCGGCCCACACATCCTTGGAGTTCTTGGTGGAGGCATTCAGAATCTCGCTGCCGTCGGCATTCAACCCGTTGGTAACCTTGGCGGAGACGGCAAAGATGTTCTTGAAGTAATTCGATGCGTGCGTATAGCCGAAGTCCACGCCGACTGGATGCTGATCGAGAGTAAAGTTGATGGGATCGGTATTCGTAAGGGTGGGTGCGGGATCGGGGAAGAGATTGTAGAACATGGCTGCGCGCGTCCCCTCGCCCTCCTGCATGTGCATCTCGCCGGCTTTGACAAAGTAGCTGCTGTTGGCCTTGCCGCCCGTCCAGACGCCGAACCCCTGCTCAAGATTGTTGCTTCCGTCCTGGTACATCTCATAGTGGCCAAAGTAGGAGAAGCCGGAATCAGGTACAGCTCCGGCAACAAACAGCGCAGCTTCATCCAAGTTGAAGCTGGAGGTAGTCGAAGAAGTTGTTGCCGGCGTAGCTCCAGTTTCCGCGACGTTCTTGTCGTCGGTAACGCTGGCTTGGAAGATCACTGCAAAGGAGTTGGTGAGGCTGAACTTGATGTCCTTGTCCAACTCGGAGATCTTGGGCGCCGGCTTGGTTCCGTCCATCTCGTCCGGCGGCATCCGGTAGCCGAGTCGCTTGAACATGTAGCCGTTCTTGTTCAGCGCGGGCGGAATCGTGTGGCAGGTGTAACACTTCACACCAAATTTGCGGGCAAATGCAGGAATAGCTCTTCCCGGCTGAGGCATGAGCAGGATCAAGCCGAGCACCACCAGAACAGCCTTTACGCCTGAGGTCCAGAGTTTCATGTGCAGGAGCTCCTGCCTCCTGCTTCAGCAATCGAGGAGCCAAAGGACGCATCCTTTGCAATCAAATACTTGCCCGGATGCTCCCTGGACAGCTGGGGATTTCATTCCCCGCTTTCCAGCTCAGTCTGGGGAATGAATTCCCCAGACTGCTGGTCTCGTTCCCGTTTCAGGAGCGCGTAAAAAGTCTTGCGGTCCACACCGGCCTCGCGTGCTGCGGCACTCACATTTCCGCCGCAGCGGACCAGCACGGCCTGCGCATAGGAACTTTCAAAACTCGACAGGTATTGTTCCCTGGCATCCTTCCAGGGAAGCGCGGAAAGACCGCTCACCGTTTCCACGTGCGGCGCGTCCTCTTCCAGATCTTCCGGGACGAGCACGCCGCCCGGATGCAAAGCGGTCAGCCGCTCCACTACGTTTTTCAGTTGGCGCACGTTGCCCGGCCAACGCTGGCTCATCAGCGCGTCGTAGAATTGCGGCGAACCGGACAGGCTCTTGCCGTAGCGCCGGGAAAAGCGTTCAAGGAAAAAGCGCGCCAGTTGGGGAATATCCTCCGGCCGCTCCCGCAGTGGCGGCAGCCTGACCGTCACCACGCTTAGCCGGTAGTAAAGCTCCTCGCGAAAGGTCCCCGCCTTAATTTTGGCTGGCAGATCCTGATTGGTCGCACACAGGATGCGGCAATCCACGCGCACCGGAGTAAGCCCGCCCAGACGACGCAGCACCCGCTCCTCGACAAAGCGAAACAGGCGCGTTTGCAGTTCCACCCCAAGGTCTCCGATTTCGTCCAGAAACAATGTGCCGCCGTCGGCCGATTCGATCAAGCCTTTCTTGGTTTTCTCCGCGCCGGTAAAAGCGCCGCGTTCATAACCGAACAACTCGCTTTCGATCAGCGATCCCGGCATGGCACTACATTCGACCGGAACAAAGGGCCCGTCCTTGCGCCGGCTCTGGTTGTGGATGAAACGCGCCGTCACCTCCTTGCCGGTGCCGCTTTCTCCCAGAATCATCACAATGGCGTCGGTGGGCGCCGCACGGCGACACTTCTCCATCTGGTCCAGCATGGCAGGGCTGCGTGTCTGAGCTGCATCTGCCTCACCCAGGGCCTCAAGCCGCCCCTTGAGCTCTTTTACTTGGTGCTCAAGACTGGCGAGGGAGAGAGCCCGCTTCACTACAAGCAACAGATCCTCGCGCTTGAAGGGCTTCTTCAGATAGTCGAAGGCGCCATTGCGCATCGCCAGCACCGCGCTCTCCACTGACCCGAAGGCGGTGAGGAAGACGATGGGGAGACCTGGATGGACTTCGTGCATCCGGGCAAACACTTCCTCTCCCGACATGCTCGGCATGCGTACATCCAGCAGAACCAGATCGGGCGGGTTGGAAAGGCATTCGGATAGCCCCTTGACGGGGTCCACAAAAACTTGGACCACGATGCCCGGCGCCCGCAGCATGCGCTCAATGTTTTCACCCAGCGCGGCTTCGTCGTCGATAACCAGAATGCGGCTCACTCGGTCGTTCCTCCAGCAAACCAATGGTACGGCTGGCCGCGCGTGAAACGTGCCGGCGGCAACTCGATGACGAAGCTGGCACCACCGCCATATCTCATTTCATACCGGATGCGGCCATCATACATATCCAGCAGGCTCGCGGCCAGAAACAATCCCAGACCTAGCCTCTCTCGCCCCGTGCTACTTGATATGAACGGCTCGAAGAGATGCTGCTGGATACTCTCCGGAACGCCTGGTCCGTTGTCTTCAATCCGTGCCACTACTCTGGCGCCGGCCGTGCGATACGGCTCAAGACGAATCCAGATCATGCTGTCGTCTCGCCCTTTCAATGCTTGCAGGGCGTTGCTCAACACGCCGCGAACCACTTCGCCGATGACGTGCTCGGGCACGTCTACCCGTGGCGCTTCCCCGATCTCCTCCACCAGCGTCACTCCCTGGCGCTTTGCCGCAGGCCGCAACGCTGCCATTGCATCTTCCAGGGCCTTCTGCGGGGCCGATGCCTCATAGACTTCTCCGGCACGCTCGCGCCGTAGCGCCTGCAGCAGCGTGCCGGCGATGTTGCCCATGTAGCGTGTCTCTTTGAGCATCTGCTCGAGGTCCGCACACAGCGCGGCATCGTGCTTGCGTTCCTCGAGAAGAACCTCGATGCGCCCCGCCACAATCGCCAGCGGATTGTTGAACTCGTGCATGAACCCAGCCGTGAACTGGCCCAGCAGCGTAAGTTGGTGGCTCAGCCGCGCCTGCCGGTCCGCGGCCTGCAACTCTTCCCGCAAACGAGTTGTACGGAAGCGCACCGTGTCCAATTGCAGTTTCAACTGAGCAGCGTCCTCTTCGGCCTTTGCCGCGCAGGCAATAAGCCTGCGCCGTTGCTTGACCCCGTAGAGGAGTGCGGGAATAGGCGCCACCAAGATGGCAAGAAGGGCAAGCGCCATCCTGACCGAAGGAAAGGCAGGGAGCATCCAAAAACCAATGCCGAACAGGGGCAGAATCCAGCCTCCGCTCACCCAAAGTGGTACGCTACCACGTGTCGGCGCGGAATTGAAGCCACGGTCTTCCTTCAACTGTCCTTTCATATCGCTCAAGTGTAGTGCTTAATGCGGGTTGATCCGCAATTAGAGTCTCTTTCTTGCCGGATCGCTCTGTCAAAGTCACTCGAACCTTTGGACTTCTGAATTCGACCCCAGAACGCAAGGTTCGCCGATGCCCGAATTGAGAAACGCTGGCTGACTTCTGAAGAGGTTGATAAACTTCTGAGCGCCGCCAAGCGCATCAACCAGGAGTATTATCCGATTTTCCTTTTGGTAGTCAGAGCCGGCCTTCGGCGTGGGGAGTTCGTTGCACTGCAATGGGAAGACATTGAACTCGGCAAGGATGACAAGGATAGCAATCGCTTCATTCTGGTCCAGCACAACTACGTCCGTCGAGAGCACACGACCACAAAGAGCAAGAAGAGTCACAGGGTGGAGATGTCGCGTCAACTGCGCCAAGAGCGAGACAGCGGACGCTGACGGCGCGCCTTCTCCCTGCAACATGCGCGCGGAATGGGGTTTGCGGGCAGTTTGAGGGCGATGAGGTTCATTTTTGGGGCAAAATCCTGCAAAATCCGCTGTTGGCGCTGGGGGCTTGATCTGTCTGTAAGTCTTTTTGTTTGTGCTGGTTAATGGCTTGATCCGGGGCGGTCACTCGTGACTCAATGGTAACGGGTCTAATGGGCGTAAGTTGTTTATTTTCTGTTTGTTTCTCGGAATGTCACAGTTTCACAGGAAAAAGGGGGGAGGGGGGAAGGCAGGGAACAGGGAACAGGGAATAGAAAAAACTGCCGTGTGGGGTTCACGCTTGCTGGCCCTGCCCGAAGAGATTTGGATGGAGGTTCCCATATATTGATTGTGCGCTCGTTGGGGGTAATTTTCGGCAAAGGGTGGCTTTTTGCTTTTGGGCCGCTATTATTTTCGTTCAACCCGATACAGTGCGGACCGCATCGGCGAGGACGGAAGCGAACAAAGCAAGGGGCGGTCCCTGTACGATCAGACCTTCTGCGCGCCAAAGTCAGTCTCTGTCCAGACGCTCGCCGGTGGAGACGAGCATCTGATAGCGGCCCATGACAAAGCTGTTCGAGAAGCACTTGCGGAGACTGAGAGCCATGCTGCCACACGGGTTCGCATGCACGGCGCAAACGAGGATCGAGCGACGGCAAACTTGGTAATTGCCACGTACCTCCACGACACCAGCCGCGAACTCGATCCACAACTGCACACGCACGCGGTCGCGGCCAATCTGACCTATGACGGTACGGAGGGGCGCTGGAAGGCGCTCCAGGCATCGGAGCTGTATGAACGGCAGGCGTATCTGACGGAGATTTACCGAAGATGAATATCAATCTTGTTCAGGCGAATGAATCCAGAAGCGAAAGATTGCGGCATTGGAAGAAATTTTCCCTCAGGGGCTAAAGCCCACCATTATTTTTCAGCCATTTTCGGCCCGACTAAAGTCGTGCCCTGTTACAAAGCAAGAGGCTGATCGGCGAGTTGAGAGTATGCCGGAGCTACCTTGATATTCATCTTACCGAAACGCTCTACCCTCCGAGTGGCCGACCAAAACGAAGCCTCCGGCGCCAACAGGGATCTCCATTTCTTCAGAGCTCCCGCACCGCGCAGGCTCAATTCATCGTAAGGGGATTACCAGCATTTGATCTAAGGTCTGGTTTGCCGAAAGTGCCCACGCGGACCTTGGCGAGGTTCCGCGATTGCAGAATAGAGAACCGGGCGGGGCATCTCTCGGCGTAATCATTGCTCAGGCGTGGATCAGCTCTTCATAGAGTTCGACAAGAAGTGTATGCAAGTGTGATTTTGGAAGGAGTTTGGGCCGGAAGTGGCTTTCCAGGATTACCGCGCTCAGAACAGCGCCCATGATTGCCAGCCTGCGCTCCAAAGCCACTCGCGATGCCTTGTCAAGATTTGGGCCAAAAAGCAATTCAATGAAATCGTTACCGGAAGTCTTGAACATCAGGTCATACATGTTCAGCAGCTTCTCGCGTGATCGCGGGCGCCGCAGCGCATACAACTTGAATTCCAACATCAGCGTGCCCCAAGAGAGGTCTCCGACCTGGGCAGCGATCCAGCGTTTGAAGAGTCCGAGCCGCTTGGATACGTCAGGCTCGGCCTCGATTACCTGGCGGATGATAGTGGATTTTGTAAACACGCGCTGCTCCACAAGCGCCAAAAAGAGGTCCTCTTTACTGGAATAGTGCGCATAGATCGCGCCGCGCGTGTAGCCAGCGCGAGATGCAACTTCTTCGAGCTGCGTTTTTTCAAAGCCCTGTTCGGAGAAGATCGCCTCGGCCGCATCCAGAATCTTTCCCAGAGTCTCCTCGGTACGAACCTGATGCTTGCTCTTGTCCTTACGTTGCACTTTGGGCATGCATAGTCCTCTTGACAAATCCTACAGCTATCGTCAATATAATACAAACGCGTATGTATTTTTCAAAAGTAATTCGTCTCCTCTTCGGCGCAATGGCGCCTTCGACCCACCCACGCCGGCAGGTCAGGAAAGCATCCCTAATACTGCTCGCGACTGCTATCGGTCTCGCCTCGGGACAAGGCCAACAGGCGGGGTCAGGTTCGCGAGCCATGCAGCTTCCACTGTCCGGAGCCCCCCAGGGCGGCGCTTCTGCGCAGCAGTCGGCTAATCCCCCCAATGCCGCAACAGTGAACACACTGAACACGCGGGTACTTGTACAGGGCGCCTATACAGGCAGCGTGCTCGATCCGAGCGCGCCTTCGGGCTCTCTCACGTTGACCTTGCCCGAGGCAGTACGCCGCGGCCTGGAGTTCAACCTGGGCAAGGTTGGCGCCGACGCGGCATCCCAGCAGGCGCAGGCGCAGCGTGTGGCCGTCCTCAGTTCCCTGCTTCCCAACTTGAGCGCAAGCGTCTCTGAAAATGCGGCCAAGGTAAACCTCGCGGCTGAGGGCTTCAACTCCAGCCTGTTCGGCAGTTCCTTCGGCATCAACCTTCCGAACACGGCAGGCCCGTTCCACTACTACGACCTGCACGGATCGTTCCAACAGGACGTAATGGATTTCACGGCGATTCACAACTACCGGTCGGCTCGTCAGTCGGCAGACGCGGCTAGCCTCGGCGCCCGCCAGGCACGCGAGGAAGTGGTACTCGCTGTAACAGGCGAATATTTGCAGCTGATGGCGACGACTGCTTTGATCGATGAACAGCGCCAAGAGGTGCAGTATGCCGAGGCCAGTTATAAGCAAGCGCGCGCGCAGGCAGATGCGGGAAACAAAGCTCCTATCGACGCCAATCGCAGCCTTGTGGAGTTGCAGACGGAACAGCAGCGCCTCCGCTCTCAGCTTGGCGACCAGCAGAAGCAGAAGAATGCTCTGGCCAGGCTAATTGGATTGCCGCTGGGCCTCGACGTTTCACTCACAGAAGAGCTGAAAGCACTTCCGTACGATATGGCGCCGGTTGAGGAAGCTGTGCGCCGCTCCTGGCAGCAGCGGCAGGATCTGAAAGCAGCGGAGGCGCAGCTCCGCGCAGCAGAAGAAGCACGCAAGGCGGCTGGAGCGGAGCGCCTACCCACCGCAGGTGTCAGCGGTGACTACGGCATCCAGGGCGTGAATCCAAACAAGGGCAACGGAGTGTTTCAAGCCTCCGCCTCGCTGAGCATTCCTCTTTTCACCGGTGGTCGCATTCATGCGGATACGGTGCAGGCGGACGCTGTTGTGACCGAGCGCCGGGCTGAACTTTCCAACGAGCGCGGCGCGGTAGAACTCGATGTTCGCAATGCCTACATCGACCTGACTGTAGCCAACGACCAAGTGACGACCGCGGAGAACAACCGGAAACTCGCGGTGTCGATCCTGCAGCAATCCCAGGACCGCTTTGCAGTAGGCGTGGCGGACTCCGTAGAAGTCGTCAATTCGCAGGAGACGCTGGCGTCGGCAGATCATGACTACGTCAGCAGCCTATTCGCACAAAACCTGGCCAAGATTGCCCTTGCACACGCGATGGGAGAGGCCGAAAAAGATCTTCCCGCCTTATTCAAAGGGAGTAAGTGAATGAGCGTAGAAACACAGACAAAATTGGAAACACCGTTACAACCTGAAGCAGAGGTTCTGAACGACTCCGCGGCCGCTGAAACAAAACTTGGTCGGCGCTTTAATCCCTTCATAATTGGCCTGATCGCACTCGTGCTGCTGGGCGTCGGGGCCGGCTGGTACTTATACTCCAGCCACTACGAGGACACAGACGATGCCCAGGTGGACGGCCACCTGAATCCCATAGCAGCACGCATTGACGGTACCATCAAGGCTGTCCATGCGGACGATAACCAAATTGTCCACGCGGGCGATCTTCTTGTGGAGCTTGATCCAAGCGACGATGCGGTGGCGATGCAGCAGACGCAGGCGCAATTTGACCAGGCAGCCGCAATGCTTGGGGCTGTGCATCCCAACCTGCCAATCACGCAGGCCAACAACCGCAGCGATCTTGCGTCCCAGCAGGCTGCAGTCGTCAACTCCGAGGCTGCACTTGCCTCTGCGCAGCATGATCTTGATGGTGCCATAGCGAGGCTGAAGGAGTCGCAGGCTCTCAACGAGCGAAACCAAGCCGACTTTGCCCGCTACCAGACTCTCTATGACAAACAGGAAGTAGCGCGTGCAGACTACGACCAGTACAAGGCCACTGCCGCGGCGGAATCGCAGGCGGTTTTGGCAAACCAGTCCGCAGTCGCCTCCGCGCAGAAGATGGTTGAACAGCGCATGGCCCAACTCGCACAGCAGCACAGCAATCTGCAGAAGACCGAGAGCAATGCGCCTTTCCAAGTGGCCATTCAGGAAGCCGATATCAAGAGCCAGCAAGCCAGCGTGGAGGTTGCCCAGGCCGCGCTGGAGAAGAACCGCCTCAATCTTGAGTACTGCCGCGTCAAAGCTCCAGTTTCCGGTGTAGTGACGCAGCGCAGCGCAGAAGTGGGCGCACGCATCTCTAGAGGCCAGCAACTCTTCATGGTCGTGCAAACAGATGACCTGTGGGTGACCGCCAACTTTAAGGAGACGCAATTGGCGCAAATGCACGCTGGCCAGCATGTGCGAATTCATGTGGATGCTCTGGGGAAGGATTTTGACGGCACCGTGGAGAGTATGCCCGCCGTTACCGGCTCCCGTACCAGTGTGCTTCCGCCGGAGAACGCCACCGGCAATTACGTAAAGGTGATTCAGCGCCTTCCAGTCCGCATCCGTTTCAACAGTAACCAGAAGGATCTAGATAAGCTTCGTCCCGGCATGTCTGTCGAGCCCAAGGTGCATTTGGACTAGATGATGACAGAGGAAAACAAAATCATAAAATCAGCGTCCGACCCCGCGATCGAGCAAACAGTCATCCCCCAGATCAATCCTTGGGTCATTGCCATGACTGTCACGCTGGCCACCTTTATGGTGGTGCTGGATTCATCCATTGCCAATGTCTCTCTCATGCACATTGCTGGAACCCTCGGCGCCAGCCCGACAGAAAGCACATGGATCATCACCAGCTATCTGGTTGCGAGCGCCGTTGTGCTGCCCATGAGCGGATGGCTTTCCAATGTCATTGGCCGCAAGCGTTTTTACATGACCTGCGTAGCCATCTTTACCGCCAGCTCGTTTCTCTGCGCACTTGCGCCCAGCTTGCCCATGCTGATCTTCTTCAGAATCTTGCAGGGTGCCGGAGGTGGAGGCCTGCAGCCCACCGAACAAGCTATACTCGCGGATACATTTTCAGCCAAGGAACGGGGCATGGCCTTTGCAATGTACGGAGTCGCCGTCCTCGTCGCGCCCGCCATCGGCCCGATGCTCGGCGGATGGATCACGGACAACTACAGTTGGCACTGGATCTTCTTGATCAACGTCCCCGTCGGAATTCTCTCGTTGCTGCTAACGCAGCGAATTGTGCATGACCCGGCGTACCTCAGGAACATGCGAAAGTCCAACTTCCGAGTGGACTATATCGGTATCGGTCTCATCATCATCGGTGTAGGCTTCCTGCAGTACGTGCTCGACAAAGGACAGGAAAACGACTGGTTCTCTTCGAGCATCATCCTCGTCAGCTTTATCATCGCCCTTGTCGCGCTCGCAGCTCTGGTTGTGCGCGAGCTCACGCATGAAAACCCAATCATGGACTTGCGTTTGCTCAAACTCCGAAACTTTGCAACAGCGGTAATCTTTGGTTTCATTCTCGGCATGGTTCTGAACGGCACCACGGTTCTAATCCCGCAGTTCCTCCAGAACTATCTTGGCTACAACGCTCAACTCGCAGGCCTGGCACAAACTCCCGGCGCGATCGTTCTTCTTTTCATGATGCCTCTTGCCGGAGTTCTAGCCAGCAAATTCGATCCCCGCCTGATCATCGCCACCGGGTTTGCACTCACATCCCTTGGGCTGTTTCACGTGACAAGTCTTCACTACGGCGTGAGCTTCAATACTATGGTGAGTTATCGCGTCTTTCAGGTCATCGGCATACCTCTGATCTTTATTCCAATCAGTACACTCAACTATGTAGGAGTTCCGCGGGAGAAATTCAACCAGGTTTCAGGTATCAGCAACTTCATTCGCAACCTTGGTGGAGCGACCGGCATTTCGCTGCTAAGCAATTTCATCAACCATCAGAGTCAGACACACCGTACGGCGTTAACAGCTCACACCAATCTCGCTAACCCGTTCTTCGCGCGGCAGCTTCAGGGCATGACGCAGAACTTCATATCCATGGGAGCCAGTCCCAACGAAGCCGCGCATCGTGCCCTGGCGCAGATTTCCGCACAGGTAGACCTGCAAGCAGGGGTCCTCAGTTTCGCCAACTCATTCTGGGTAATGGGTGGGATTGTGCTGCTACTGGTACCGCTCCCGTTCCTCATGCGCCGCCCAAGCGCAGCGGAAGCGAAGGCTACCGCAGTAGTACACTGACGGTCCGCCAGGCTGATCCGGCAAGAAACTTCCGGGCATTCTACGTAAACCTACTCTCGGAATTCACACTGCCAGATCCGTTTCAGGATTTGTCGAGAATCTTCTTCTGCCATTCTGTTGGAGTTATACCTGTTCGCGTTGAATAGAAAGGCGGCAGGTCACGCGAATCCTTGTCCTTTGGCGCGATGCCTGTCGTATTGACATAGTGATTGAGTAACTTAGTATGCAATTCGGCCTGCGTTTCAGCTATGCTCCGTTCTCCGTAAAGATTGTTTATCTCCTGCGGATCTTCCTTGTAGCTGTACAGTTCACCTTGCCCCTGCCGGGAATTGCACATGGCAATTGGAGAAGCGCGCTCACTCGCTCGTCAACCGATCAATGTTAATCGCAGGATGCCCAATGGTTATTTTAAGCGTCCTCGCTGCTGAACAGGGCGAGATTACTGCGCAGAACGATATGCGGAGCGAGCCGGGTTACTGTTTTTGGCATGATGCCATCGACAAGGTAGCTCACCAGAAGATCGAGCGCTGCTTTGCCTTGTGTAAAGGGCCTCTGATAGAGCGTGGCCAGAACCTGCCCGGATTGTATGTAAGGAATCAGCTCAGCAAACAGATCAGTGGTAATGACCAGAACTTCACCGAGGAGCTTTCGCTCCTCAAGCGCACGAAGCACTGGAAGGCTGTTGGCCGTGCCGATGTAAATCCCTAGCGGAAGCTGTTTGCCTGCAATCAGTTTCTTGGTCTGGAGAAATGCCTCCCTTGGTTTTCCGTGGGTTTCGATGGGCGGGAGGAAGGTGAGGTCTGGGGCAAGAACGGCTAAGCTGGCAGCAAAGCCGCGAAGCTTCTCAGAGTGATCGAGGATAGCCATCGTTCCAGTGATCGCAGCAATTTTTCCGCTTCCCTGAACAATACGAGCAAATAGTTCTGCGGCAACTGCCCCACTCGTGTACGCGTCAGTGGTGACGCATGCGAGACGCTCGCTCCGTGGAGAGTCGTCGGCAACGCAGACAATCGGAACGCCTTTGCGCGCCAAACTCCGAATCATAGTCTCGGTATGTGCGGGGTTACCTGGGGTTATGAGAATGCCGTCATATTTCTTCATGACATCCGCGGCCAGCAACTCCACATCTCCCTCATCGAGTCTGGAAAACGTCCTGAAGACGAGTTCGAGATTCACGCCGTTGACTGCCGATGCAGCCGCGCGCACACCGGCACGCAGCGGATCGAAAAATGAAGCGATGTGGCGCGGAGAGTAGACCCCGATGCGCAGGGTTCGATTGAGTTTGAGCGAACGGGCCACAACATTCGGGCGATACCCCAGTTGCTCGGCCTTCTCTAGCACGCGAGCTCGGGTCGTGGGACTTATTCTGGAACGCCCATGTAAAGCGCGGTCCACGGTTCCAATCGAGATGCCCAACGCTTGCGCAATACCTTTAATGCTGGACTGCTTCATGCTGATTGCCTAAAAGATCGATTGTACGGCAGAATCGGAGGGAGCGCCGGAGATGAAAACTCCATGCCGCGCCTCCCCGAGTGTGGCCTTCTGCTACAGAAGCTCTCGTCAATCTTTCCCATTCCATTTGCGTCTTCGACTCGCAGTCTGAGGGAGATAGCAGATCGTGGCGGCCGCCGCTCGCGCGATTCAAACCATTTCGAAACGGCTCCCGGAAATAGTTCTTGACTTGTTTTCACAATTGGTACTACTATTCGTTGCGTTCGTATGCGTGTACGTTAACGCATTGGTTGTCCTGATTGCAAATGTCGCCACCCCCCAGGGATAGTTTTCCTGCGGCGATGGCAGTTCAACACAAAATGACTCGTTTGGTCATGGAGGCTTCTCATGGGATTCTTGCAGCGTCTTGGAATCAGAGATATAGTCAACCGCCCACTCTGCCGCGTCTTTAGAACTCCGGCCCTCCGCATGGAACGGGCAATCATGCGCGGCTGCTTCATGGCACTGCTGGTTTTGGCGAGTTCAACGGCGCGTGCTCAGGTAACCGGAATGGGACAGATTCAAGGCACCGTCGTGGATACGACGGGTGCCCTTGTCGCCAATGCAACCGTGACCCTCACGAATACGGCCACGCAGCATAATCGAGTCGCCGTCACGGACAATGCCGGCACCTACTTGTTCGCGAATATTCCCGTCTCCACCTACAACCTGAAGGTAGCCGCCCCAGGTTTTCAAACGTACTCGAGAACCGGCATCGTGCTTGAGGTCGGAAGCAATATCGCCGTCAATGTAACGCTAGCCGTTGGCCAGGCGGATGTGACCGTGGAGACGCGCGCCGAGGGCATGGCTCTGCAGACCGAGGATACCTCGTTTAAACAGACAATCGATCAGGCAGCAGTCACTGAGATGCCGCTCAACGGCCGGCAGATGACGGCGTTGATCACTCTCTCAGGTGGTTCCAGCCCGGCGCCCGGCGGTGACTTTACCGGCAGTAAGTACTCTTACCAGACCGTCGCTGTTTCGGTTGCCGGCGGCATGGGCAACACCACGGAGTGGAAACTGGATGGCGGCGACAACAACGACTATATGGGCAACGGCAACCTGCCGTTTCCCTTCCCTGACGCGGTAAGCCAGTTCAGCGTGGAATCGACGGTGCTGGGCGCGCAGAGCGGCAGCATGCACTCCGGCGGATTGGTCAATGTGGTTACCCGCTCGGGAACGAACAGCTATCACGGCTCGGCTTTTGAATTCATCCGCAACAACTATATGAACGCGACCAACTTCTTCGCTACCTCGAAGGACACGCTGCACCAGAACCAGTTTGGCGGCACCTTCGGCGGCAAGATCATCAGGGACAAGCTGTTTGCCTTCGCCGGCTATCAGCGCACCATAGCCAAACAGGCTACGTCGAATGTCAGCATGTACATTCCCACTGCTGCAAATATGGCAGGTGACTGGTCCGTTACCGACCCGCCTCCCGGCTCACCCGCCAACACTTGCGGGAACCCGCAGCAACTCTATGACCCGATTACCGGCGCGGCGATACCCGGCAATAAATATGCGACTGCTCCGAGCTACAACGCACAGGCACTCGCGCTGTACAAATATCTGCCCGCGATCAGCTCATCGATTGACACCGGTAACTGCGGACGGGTGTCCTTCGCTGTTCCGTCTCAGGTGTTCGACAACCAGTTTGTAACCAGGGTTGACTACAACATCAATCAAAAACATAACTTGTATGCTCGCTACATGATCGACGGGTATCAGGCTCCATCATTCTTCTCGCCAACCAACATCCTGATCACCTACCTAGCACCCGGCAACTATGAGCGCGTGCAAACAGCAACCGTGGGTGAGGCCTGGGTGATCAATCCGCGCCTGGTCAACTCCTTCCACGTCTCGGGCAGCAAGCGCGTCGATCTACGCCAATCGGCCCCAGGCATCAACGCCACTAACATCGGAATTAACTTGAGTACGACGGTGCCGACGGGCCTGCAAATTACGGCGTCCACATCCGGCAAGAACCACACCTGGAGCGCCTACTGCGGCACCTGCTCACCCGGACACTTCAATGTGGACAGCGAAGGGTTCTCCGACGATCTGACCTATATCAAGGGTCAGCACCAGTTGGTGTTCGGCGGAGAGTATGTGCGGGTTCAATTCAACGAAATCGCAGCATACGAATCCAACGGCGTCTTTACGTTCAACGGTCAATACAGCGGAAGCGGGCCGAACGGAGGAGGCACTCTGGGTGACTCCAACCTGGACTTCCTGATGGGATCGATGAGCAGCTTTGCGCAGAGCAAGCAGCAGCAGATCTTCCTGCGCGCGCCCATTCCAAGCATGTACGTTCAGGATACTTATCACGCCAACAAGAGGCTGACGCTGGTAGCTGGCCTGCGTTGGGCTCCGGAGTTTATGCCTTTCGAACACGACAATCGGGGGGCGGCCTTTGACGTGGCATCGTTCCAGGCGAACAAGTTCAGTTCTGTCTTCCCAAATGCTCCCGCTGGCGTCTTCTTTTACGGAGATCAGGGCGTTCCCAGAGCGTATACCAAGAGTTCTCCGTGGCAGTTCAACCCCAACTTCGGAGCGTCGTTTGACCCATTCGGCAACGGAAATACGGTGATTCGTGGCGGCCTGCAGTTGGCCTATGACGAAGCTAACTTCTACACCGCGGCGCACATGAACATCGACGCTCCCTTTGATACCGCAAGCAGCCCAAACACAGGCGCGCAGCTATGCTTCAGCACACCGTGGCTCATTGGCGGCACCGGCGCCGGATGCTCTCAGGTCGGCGGAACGAACACCAGCCCTTATCCACAACCCACGATCCCGACCCAGGCCCAGGCGGTTTTCCCTGCCCAGTCAGGGTGGACTTTTGTTCCAACTCAGTTTCACGTTGCAGATACGTTGCAGTGGACGCTGAGCATCCAGCACGAGTTTCCTCGCGGCTGGCAGGCGCAAATTGCCTACATCGGCAACAAGACGTCCAACATGCCGATTGGCACGCCTATCTCGCCCGCCATTTACACACCCGGAGTTTGGGGAGCGGGCGGCACTGGATGCGGTAACGTTGTCACCACTGGCTCCGCCGCGACCGCTGCCGGCACGCCGGGCGCAGTCGGGACCGCTTGTTCGACCACCAAGAACCAGCAGGCGCGCTTTTCACTTACAGAAGCTAATCCCTCTCAGGGCAATCAGATCCTGGGCGGCGCCGGCTCCTACCTGGTCAACGACACAGCCTGGGCCAAATACAACGGCATGGTGGCCTCTTTGCAGCATCGCCTTTCATCCACCTTCAGCATGCTGTCAAATTTCACATGGTCCAAGTGCCTGGATGTAGCCGACGGCAATGGCGACATCAACGCCGTGGCGGAGGAGAATCCATACAACCTTCGCATGGACTACGGACGCTGCGGGTCCGATTACCAGAAGATCTTCAACACAACCTTGGTTGCCAAGAGCGCGTTCCGACTCCATGGCATCGCGAAATATGCCGTCAACGATTGGGAACTGGCGCCGCTCTTCCATATTCTGAGCGGTGCTCCTTTCAACATCACCCAGGGATCGGATGAATCGCTGACCGACCTCGGCACCGACCGTCCAAATCGGGTGCCCGGAACTCCAGCAGTCAAATGGGTAACGATGCGCTCAGGAACGGGAGAGGCAAACAGAGGGTATTTGAATCAGGCCGCCTTCACGCTGAACATCGTACCCGGCACTTATGGAAACCTAGGGAGAAACGTAGTGAGCGGTCCCATGACGTTTCAGTTCGATTCCCAGATCTCTCGCATTTTCCCGATCGACGAGAAGCTTTCGCTGGCGTTTCGCATAGAAGCGTTCAACGTGCTGAATCATCCATCCTTCAGCAATCCAAGCGCAAGCAACCCCTCGTCCGGCAGCTTCGGACAGATCTCCGCAACCAGCATCGGCGCCAGAATCTTCCAGGGCTCGTTCAAGGTCATTTTTTGAGAAGTGCTTGAACCAATCTTTGGAAGCAGTCCCTACAAACAGAGTGCCCTGGTTCAACGGGGCACTCTGCAGTCGTTATTCATAAGCGCTCTTGGAATCACAAAACAAGGACAGGTATGATTTCTCGAAATCGCAGTCTCCAGTTCCTTGCTCTATTGCTGGTCGCCGCTTCTGTTCTGACCGCTTCGGCCGCTTCCCCTAATCACTGGGTGGGCACCTGGGCCGCCGCGCCGGTCTCGGTCAATAACTCTGGCGCTGAATTCGGCGCGGTGGACACCACATACCGTGAGATCGTTCACGTCTCACTTGGAGGCGCCCGCGTCCGCATCATACTCACCAACGAGTTCGGCACAGACTCACTCACCATCGGCGCCGCCAACGTAGCGCTCAGCGCCGGTAAGGACGACGTCAACCTCGCCACCGCCAGCGCGCTCACTTTTGGCGGCAAGTCCTCCATCACTATCCCTCCCGGCGCCCTCGCCATCAGCGATCCGGTCGATCTAAAACTTCCTCCGTTCGCCGATCTTGCGGTGAGCCTTTTCGTTCCCGCCCAGCCTCTGCAGCACGTCTCCATCCACACTTTCGCCGATCAGACCAACTACGCAGTCGCCGGTAATGCCGTAGGCGCGGCTAGGCTCGACACTCCCCAAGAGGTCTATTCCTGGCCATTCCTTAAGGGCGTCGATGTTTATGCCGACGAGAATGTCTCATCCATTGTCACGTTCGGTGATAGCATTACCGACGGCGCCCACAGCACACGCGATGCTAACGTGCGCTGGCCCGACATCCTCGCACGCCGCCTACAGGCCGACAAGAAGACAGCCGACCACAGCGTTCTCAACGAAGGCATCGGTGGCAACCGCATTCTCCACGACAACGCTGGCCCCAACGCTCTGGCCCGCTTCGACCGCGACGTTATCTCCCAGGCCGGCGTCAAATACGTCGTCATCCTGGAAAGCATCAACGACATTGGCCACGCCACTGCGCCCGTCAAAGCCTACGACCCGGTTACCGCCGAAGACCTCATCCAGGCTTTCGTCCAGATGACTGAACGCGCCCACACGCACGGCATCAAGGTCATCGGCGCCACCATCACTCCCTACACGGGCGCCGCTTATGCCTCGCCCGCAGGCGAAGCAATCCGCGAGGCTGTCAACCAGTGGATTCGCACCTCCAACCTGCTGGATGGTGTCATTGACTTCGACAAAGTTACGCGGGACCCGGCGAACTCTGCAGTTTTCTCCCTCACCGCTGGATCTGCCGACCACCTCCATCCGGGTGACTCCGGCTACAAACTAATGGGCGACTCCGTCGATCTCAAGCTATTCGAAAAGTAGCGTAAAATTTCCTGATCGCTAACATAACGCTTTCATTCTGAGCCCTCGTTAAAGTCTGTACCTAAACCCACACTTTTTGACACGGCCGGATCGGCGCTTGCGGCCGTTGGTTTGATTGGGGTTTACGGGGCGGATTTTTGGACCCCTTTTGTCACAGGGCAAAAGGGGCTCGGTTCATGCCGATTTCTCGAGTACTCCCAGTATCTGGGCCGGAGGCTTTCGCAGCACACGTTGTATAGTGGCCGTTGAGATGCGGTGGCCTTTAGCGATCTGGCGAAGGCTCTGGCCATGCTGGCGGTCTCGTTGGATGGCGGCGTTGTCCAGGACCATGGGATTTCTGCCGATGTGCTGGCCTTCAAGGCGAGCGCGCCGCATGCCGGCGCGCTCGCGCTCGAAGATCAGGTTACGTTCCAGTTCGGCAACGGCGCCGATGATGATCACGATGGCCCGGCCCAGCGGGCCGCCGGTATCGATATTTTCCCGAAAACTGACGTACTCGATCTGGAGCCGGTTAAGCTCGTCGAGGACATCGAGGAAGTGTTTCACCGATCGGGCGATTCTGTCCGACGCCCAGACCAGGACAACGTCGAACTGACCGTGGCGGGCATCGGACATCATGGCATCGAGTCCCGGTCGCTTGTCCTTCGTGCCGCTGATTCGATCCGTGTACTCATGAACGATATCGAGGCCGCGTTGGGCGGCCATCTGGCGCAGGTCAAGGAGCTGCGTCTCCGGGTGCTAATCGAGCGTTGATACCCTCATATAAAGGGCGGCGCGTGTCATGCGCGCCGTCCCTTCTTCTGCGGAGCGATAGATTCATGCTTGGCGACGTAGTTCTGGATGAACTCCTGAAGCACGACCGTCATTTCCAGGCCCTGAGCTGCGGTTGAGGCCTTAAAACGATTGTGAAGCTCGGTTGGGGTACACGCATCTGGTGACAGCAGACGATGTTCGGGTAGCCGGAGAACTCGGAGCACTCTTGGACAAGGGATTCGTTGCCCAAGATTTGCCTAAGTTCCCTCCAAACGTAGAAACGACCTCCGAACTCATATCGGAAGTCGTTTAGAATCAAGAAATTATTGGTTGCGGGGGCTGGATTTGAACCAGCGACCTTTGGGTTATGAGCCCAACGAGCTACCGGGCTGCTCCACCCCGCATATACAGTCTAGCAACAGCAGGTACTGGGGTCAAACTAGCTGTCAGCGCTCGATGTGTCGTCAATCCGGTAAACTGCTGATTACCTGGTATATCGAGCGAGGAACCCCGCGGATGCCGCATCTCTATGTTGCTGTCCTGGTTGTGATTGTCGTTGCGCTGCTGTCTGTGGCGCTCTATCGCACGTCCCAGGTGAAGACCAAGGCTGATTATTTGGTGGCGGGGCGATCGTTGCCGGCGGCGGTGCTGGTGCTGACGCTGCTGACGTCGTGGATCGGCGCTGGGTCACTGTTTGCCGGAGCGGAGAACGCCTACAGGAACGGTTTTGCGGCGCTGTGGCAGCCGGCGGGCGGCTGGCTGGGATTGCTGCTTATCTATTTCATTGCGCCGAGGGCGCGGAAGTTTGCGCAGTTTACACTGCCGGACCTGCTGGAGGTTCGCTACAACCAGACGGCGCGGGTGCTGGGCACGTTTGCCATTCTGTTTGCGTATGTGGGCATTACCAGCTACCAGTTCAAGGGCGGCGGGAACGTGCTGCACCTGATCTTTCCCGATACGGTGACGCCGGAGTTAGGCACGTACATCATTGCGGCGTTTGTCATCCTGACTACAGCGCTGGCGGGAATGTCGTCCGTAGCCTATATGGATGTGGCCATCGGCTCGCTGGTCACGGTGATTTGTATTATTGCGGCGCCGATGCTGTTTTTTAAGACTGGCGGCTGGGCTGGATTGCATGCGTCTCTGCCGGAATCGCACTTTCAGGTTTTGGGGAATCTGAGTTTGGTGCGGGCGCTCGAGTTTCTGGTTCCCACGATGCTGCTGATGCTGGGCAACCAGGTGATGTACCAGAAGTTCTTCTCCGCACGATCCGAGCGAGATGCGCGGATTTCGGTGATTGGGTGGATTCTGGGAACGGTGCTGCTGGAGACGCTGATTGTGGCAATCGCAGTGTTCGGCTCGGCACTTTATCCGACAGGTGAAGTGTCCCGGCAACCGTACGAGATCATCCCTTACACGGCACGGCACGGGCTTCCGGCGGTGATGGGCGCGTTGCTACTTGGGGCGGTGTTCGCAAAGGTGATTTCAACGGCGTCGAACTATTTGTTTTCTCCGGCCACCAACTTGGTTGAGGATGTCTTTGTGCGCTACATTGCGCCGGGCGCATCGAACAAACGGATTCTGATTGTGTCGCGGCTGGCAGTGGTGTTGCTGGGCTGCTGGGCGCTTTACCAGGCGATTTATGCGCCGAGCATTTTGGAAAAGATGCTGTGGGCGTACACGATCTATTCGGCGGCGCTGACGCCGGTGGTGCTGGCGGCGTTCTACTCGAAACGGGTTACGGCCTGGGGCGCGGTGGCGGCGATTGCTGCGGGCACGGTGGTTACGCTGGTGTGGGACGTGCACGGCGTCCGGGAGTTGTTCCCGAAGATACTGGCCGAGCGCGACGCTATCTTCCCGGCGCTGTTTGTGTCGGTGGCGGCGATGGTGGTGGTGAGCCTGTTTACGCGCGCGCCGGAGCCGGAACAGTTGGCGCAGTTCTCCGACTAGAGGACGGGAATTCACCCGCGTTCAAAAAATGACCAATTCTGGCCTTAGAGGGGCTTGGAGGGGCATTTTTTGACGAAAAAGCGGCCTAAATTTGCTGAAAAACGACGGCATCGTTACTACTTGTACACGGGATGGCTGTTGTAATGCGTTGATTATGCATGGGTTATTTTTGACATGCACTGTAATTGGTGCAATTTACGTGGAGGGGGGTGGGGGGTAGGCCGAAATTGGGGTCGAAAAGCCTTGATTTGGGGTTGATTTTGGTCCTGGGCGGGGGTCGAATTGCGGGCTGGCGAGGGTGTGGAACTCATATCTTGATTGTGCGCTTTGGGGCGGTAATTCTCGGCGGGAGAGTGGGAGAGACCGGCGCTCACCCTTTTCCTGGTAGTTGAGGGCAAGAGTCAGAATTCGCCGGGTCTATTTGATTTTTGCCGTGAGGGCAGGTCTCCCAGGTGCCCAAAAGCGAGGCACCTGGGGCACCCATCGCCTGTGGTTAATTCAGCATTTCACCACCCGGCCCACCCGCCCATTCATTTGTCGGAAAGCGCCCTGGTAATGGGAGTTTCATTGGTACTTTCACTTACCGGGAATACTGTTAGATTTGCGCGGAATACTCGCCAAACCAAAAGCATCTATACTCATTCCCGCAATCAATTAACATCTGAACGGAGCAGCAAATGGCTAAAGACTCTTTTGCAGGGTTGGGCGGAATGATGGTTCCTGCGCTGGACTTGGAACGTTCAGACCGCAAGATGAGAGAGCTAATGGCAAAAATACCGAGCATTTGGGAGACTCAGGCTCGCATGTACATGGAAGGGCTTAAGGCTCAATCTGATGCTTTGGCTAAAACGTTGGGACCAAATCAGGAAGTTGAAATGAACTGCTGGCATGGGACAGAAAAACTAAAAGTCCTAAGCGTATCGCTGCCAAGTGAAAACGTTGTTGCTCTACGTTGCGTTGACGATGAAGGGGCTACTGTTCAGGTTACAGGCCATATGAATTCGCTAACCTTTTCCTTTCGTGTGAGTACCATCGTTCCACCGGCTGTTCGCAAACAGATTGGGTTTGTCATGCCGAACGCAGGCTAATCATGTACATCGCCGAAGTTGTGACCAACACGATCATTAGCGTTGCTGGCATTCTCGGAACGGTTGTTACAGCATCAGTCGGGCTGTACTTTACCGCTCGATCTCGAACGTTGCCACATCGACAGGTACTGTATACCAAGCAGATTGAGCTAACACTCAGGATATTTCAAGCGTCAGGCACTGCCATTAACCTGATCGTTCTGCTCCTGCCCAAGAGCAAACATCAGGATCAGGCAAGAGATGACTTGAGGGAAATCATTGCTGAACTTACGCAACTTTCTTACGAAGCCGCAATTCTTTTTCCTGTTGAATTGTATGTCGCATTCAAGCGTGTGACTGAGACCATGACAAGCATCGTCATTGAATGCGATAAAGGGCAGAATATCACAGCGTCTTTCGACACTTTGAAGGTAGAGGACACACGCTGGGCGCTGATGGCACGTCAATTCATAGGCGTTGATAAACTATCGATTGAAAATCTTCAATTGCATTCGAGGGAGAGTGAATTGACACGACTCGCTGGCGTAGAAACAGGCGACGCACTACGTTCTGCCGTTGAAGAATCAAAGGATGGCTCTTCGGAGTCTGTCTAAATTCACAGACATTTCCACAACTTTCTTAGTAGAGCATCTGCCGTAAAAGCCGAGGGTCGCGGATCTGCCGAGTGCCGCGATCCCATGACTCGTCTTAGTCAACTGAAACGGATTACTCCCTGGAAGTTGGCATGTGGGGTTTTTTCGCGTCTTGAATTTGGATCCGGTCGAGGCCCCGACAACCCGGCAGTTACGCCATAGTTTGCTTTTCGAGCGGGACTTAGGTCCGTGACCGGTTGAAAATGTTCTATCAAGTGAGCGAGCGTGGGCTGGGAAGCCCACGCTACAGCCGGCCGGGAGGCCGGCGCTACTTTCCAAACTGATACTTCTTCATGCGGTCAGAGGACTAGCGCCGATGGCGTCTTTTTGATTCGGCTCTACTAGGTTTGAACGTAATAGAGAAGAAGCAACAGCAGATCCTTCGACTCACCACCCCCACGCTCCACCCCGGAAAACGCTTGGGGCCCCGTTCGCTCCCCATGAACAGTAAAGGTGGTATGAAAAGTTTCATGAACAAAATCAGCAAGTCAGCTTCCGCTTCGCGGAAATCGCGAGTTAGCAAGTTGGCGGCAGTTCATTATCAGCCGTAACTCGTCGTGGCGAGTCAGACTGCTCCTGATGAACGGGGCTGTTTGAGATCGTCGTACCCCACCCTAGCCACAAAAACAAAGACGTGGCGAGGATGGGGCACCCGCGGTGTTTGGGAGATCCGGCATGGGGTCATCCGTGGGCGTAATTCCCTGGGAGAGTCAGGCTGCTCAGGATGACAGCCTCTGTTTTATCGAAGGTTTACGTAATAGGAATGTGTCGATACGAACGAGTACTACAGTTGTGTTTGCTTGAGATCGCCCTGATCCGGGCCTAAAGGCCGCAACGCTTCTGGCCTTTTTTGAGGGGGTTGAAACCCCCTGCTCCCTCCGGAATCCTAATTTCAACTGTAGAACTAGAGTAGAGTCGGGAATTGTACAGAGCAAAAGGCTTTCCCTCAGGGGCTAAAGCCCATTGATTTTATTGGTTTCTATGGCACGGCTAAAGCCGTGCCCTTTCAAAGCTACTCTACAGCTACTGCAGCTACCGCGAGTTTGGCTTATGACTACGAACTAGGGTCTGCCGGATTGGGATAGCTCGCGGTAGAAGCCGAGGTCTTTGCCGGAGAGGCTTTTGGCGATGTAGGCGATTTGGCCGTAGTGAAGGCCGAAGTGCTCGACGACTTGATAGACGGCGTCGAGGCCGTGGACGTGGTAGCCCTGAATTTCGTAGGGGGCGAGCAACTCTTCAACGGTGAGGCGGTTGAGGACCTTCTCGGCCGCAGTGATGGTGGCGCCGAGGCGCTCGAGGAGTTCGGCGGCGGTGAGGCCGCCGGTGGCGGAGAACTCGGCGGGGCGGTTGCGCTTGTCTTCGTCGCGGTTGAATGCGGCGACGAGCCACTGCGTGACGTTGCCGTTGAGATGCAGGATGAGATTGCCGACGCTGTTCGAGGCTTCGTTGGGCCGCCACCAGATTTGTTCGACGGTCATGGGTTCGACGCAGGTTTTGAGACGGGGCCAGTGCTCGCTGAGAAGCCGCTTGCGCGAGTGTTCGAGGAAGAGAGCGGACAGGTTGGGGTTGGTTGTTGTCATGGGGCACCTCCTGGGGTGGTGTCGACAAAAATTCCTAACATCATCCTAGGGCTTTTTGTCGAGGGTCAGCCTTTGAAATGCAGGTCCTTCGACTCCGCTGAAAAGCGCTTCGCTCAGGATGACCGCCTCTCGGGGGAATTCTTCGGCACGGCTGAACAAGCGCTGAATATGAACGAAGAGCCCGAAAAGCATACCTCAGGGCCTGAAGGCCCCGTTCCTTTCATGACCCTTATACCGGGGATAAATCCCCGGCCTACCACCCCACGGACGAAGACCCGTCCGTGGGGACCCCGGCTTACCGGCCGAAAGAGTTTTTCAGCAAGCGGTAAAGTCGTGCCCTGACACTTAGTCGGCTCCGATAAGAGTTTTTCAAGACTGGTGAAGCCCAGTTCTTCTTGCCGGGATTAGGTACGGTCTATTGGGTCGTGCAGAGGAAATGTTCCTGCGCCGTCCCTCCGGGACTCCGGATCGATTCTGATGTTCTGCTTTCCCCACGCTGAAGCGCGGGGCTAATAAACTCTGCGCCTACGGCGCGGCGGACAAAACATTACTATTGATTCGGCCCGCAAATAGTGTGCAGTCCTCCCACCAATTTCGCGATAAAACCGGCGAAATGGATGGGGCACGGTACTTGCATTTGAGAGCCGGATCAATATTGCAGTACGGAATAAAGCCAGTGCTCTTCACGGTAATCAAAGATTTGGACAGGACATTACGGCTGAAGGGTTACCTCTCCGGTTTTGATGTCGAGTTGCCAGGGCTGGGGCGGGGGTAGATGCATTGCGCCGTCGGTCATATCGAGCGGCATCCAGAGGTAGCGCGAGTCCCATAGATCTTTCGGCTTCCAGATGTCGCCCATGAAGAGGACGGTCGTCTTTTTTGAACCGCCGACCCGGAGCAGCATGGTGGATTGCGAATCGTAGTTATTGGCTTCGGGCGGGGCGAGATTTTTGAACTCAGTCCACGGGCCGTCGAGAGCGGGCGCGGTGGCATAGACGTTTGGATTGGGTTTCCAGCCGGTCATGTGCGAACCGATGACGTAATAGCGGCTGCCATAGTAGACCAATGCACCGCCTTCGAGAGGGGCCTGAATGAAGGCTGTCTTCTCGACGCTCATGTAATCGTCTGACAGCTTGGCGATGAAGAAGCCTTTGGTGGGTCTTGACTCGAAGATGAGATAGGCGGAGTTATCGTCGTCGATGAACTGGCCGATGTCGCGGCTCTCCTGATCGAGAGGGCGAAAGCTCTTTACATATTTATAGTCGCCATCGATGCGATCGCTGATGGCCACCATGACGCGGGCAAGTTTGTAGTGCGCGTCGTCGAGGTGGGCGTAGAGAACGAACTTGCCGGTGCGCGCGTTGGCGTAGACCTTGGGCCGCTCGAGCACCCAGTTGGGGCCGAGTTGTTCCGGATCGGCAAGGGCGACGACCTGACGGCGAAACTTCCAGTGGACCAGATCTTTCGACGAGTAACAGGCAACGTAGCGTTTTTCTGGATCGTTGGTTTGCGTGCGGTCTTCGCCGAACCAATAGTATTCGCCGTGCCAGAAGGTGATGCCGCCGCCGTGGGCCTGGATGCGCTGGCCGCGGTTGTCGAGCCATGGTTCACCGGGTTTGACGATGGCGGGCGGCGCGGCAAAGAGCGGGGCGGCGGCAAGCAAGAGCAGCAGCGCTGCGGCAAACCAGTTGGAAGATTTCTTCATCGTGATCCTTTGCGTTTTAGGTGAACGGGTCGGTTGAGGTCGTCGTATCCCACCCTAGGCGCAAAAGCGCGCCAAGGATGGGGCACCCAGTCTTTGAGCGGTCCGGCATGGGTTCATCTGTGGACGTAACTCGCCGTGACGAGTCAAGCTGCTCTGTATGTTTGACCGCATAATTTCGTACTTTGAGTTCATGCGAGCCCAGGTCCCAGACGCGGGACCTGGGGCACCCGCAGTTGGTACAACAAGCAGGCAGCGAACTAGATCAGTTCGTAGCCGGCGAACCAGTAGCCGATTTCGAAAGCGGCGGTGTCCTCGGCATCGGAGCCGTGGATGGCGTTCTCCTGGATGGAGCCGGCAAACTGCTTGCGGATGGTTCCCTCTTCGGCGTTGGCAGGGTTGGTGGCGCCCATCAGTTTGCGCAGATCGGCGATGGCGTTCTCTTTTTCAAGCACCATGAGAACGAGCGGGCCCGAGGACATGAATTCGCAGAGCGCGCCGAAGAAGGGCTTGCCCGTGTGGACGGCGTAGAAGCCCTCGGCCTCTGCTTTGGAGATGGACTGCTTTTTGATGGCGGAAATCTGGAAGCCGGCCTTGGCGATTTCGGCGAGAATGGCGCCGGTGAAGCCCTTGCGGACCGCGTCCGGCTTGACGATGCTGAAGGTGCGTTGCGGCACTGGATATTGCTCCTTGGGGAATTGAATTCTTCGTTTCATTGTAATCGGGGTGGCATCAGGCAGCGGAAAAAGGCCCCATTTTGGATGAAAGGCCCGAAAAGCATACCTCAGGGGCTAAAGCCCCATTCACTCCATTGCATTTATACCGGGGATAAATCCCCGGCCTACCGCCGGGAGGAGTTTTTCCGCAGCCTGGGCATGCCGGTTCCCGTGGCGCGCTGGGAATCTGCTAAAGTTTCCGCATGTTCCGATTTGTTTTTGCTCGTTGCCAATTTGTCTTAGCCCTCACTGCTGTTCTTGCTGCTGCGCCTGGACTGTGTCAAACTTCCGCACCGGTCGCTGCCGCATCCGCACCGGAGTTACGGGTCTTCGATGCTTCGCTGGTGGATAAGACGGTGGACCCGTGCGAGAACTTCTATCGCTATAGTTGCAACGGGTGGTTCAAGCGCAATCCGCTGCCGGCGGACCAGACGGCGTATGGGCGCTTTACGGAGCTGGCGGAGCTGAACAGGCTACACCTGAGACAGATTCTTGGGCAGGCGGCCATCCCCTCGGCTACGCGCACGGCCAATGAACAGAAGATCGGCGACGAGTACGCGAGTTGCATGGATACGGCGGCCGTGGACAAGCTGGGGATAGCGCCGCTGAAGCCGGAGCTGGACCGGATTGCCGCGCTGGGAACGGCAGCGGAGTTACCTGCGCTGCTGGCGCATCTGCATGCGATTGGCGTGAAAGCATTTTTCGAGATGGGCTCGAATCAGGATTTTGCGGATTCTAGCCAAGTGATCAGCTTTTATGGCGCGAGCGGGCTAGGACTGCCGGAGCGCGACTACTACACGCGGACGGATGCGAAGAGTGTGGAGCAGCGGCAGCAGTATGTGACGCATGTGGCCCGGATTTTTGTGCTGGCTGGCGAGACGGAGACACAGGCCGCTAAAGACGCAGAGACGGTGATAGCGATTGAGACGCGGCTGGCCAAGGCTTCGTTGACCATTACGGAAAAACGAGACCCGCAGAATCTGAATCATCCGACGGATGTGGCGAGCTTCTCAAAGGAACTGACGCATTTTTCGCTGGGCGATTATGTGGCAGTGGTCCATGCGCCAGCCGCGGGCAAAGCAAACGATATGGAGCCGAAGTTTTTTGCGGAGTTCAATGCGCTGGTGAGCGATACGCCGATTGACCAGATCAAAACATACCTGCGCTGGCATTTATTGCACGCTTACGCGGGAACGAGTTTACCGCAGAGCTTCGACCACGAGAACTGGAACTTCTATTCGCACATTTTGAACGGCGCGGAAAAGCAGCAGGAGCGATGGAAGCGCTGCACGAGCCGCGTCGATCGCGAACTGGGCGAGGCGCTGGGACAGGTGTATGTGGCGAAGTATTTTCCGCCCGAAGAAAAGAAGCAGGCTCTGGCGATGACGCTGGCGATTGAGCAGGCGATGGACAAAGACATCGACGGGCTGGACTGGATGAGCGCCGAGACTAAAGTGAAGGCGAAGGAAAAGCTGCACACGGTGATGAACAAGATCGGGTATCCGGACAAGTGGCGGGATTACTCAAGCGTGAAGATTGTGCGCGGGGACGCGTTGGGCAACCAGATGCGGGTGCGCGAGTTCGACGAGGCGCGCGACCTGGCGAAGATTGGCAAGCCGGTGGACAAGGGCGAATGGCAAATGACGCCGCCGACGGTGAACGCGTACTACGATCCGCAGATGAACAATGTGAACTTTCCGGCCGGGTATTTTCAGCCGCCGTTTTATAGCGGCAAGGAAGACGACGCGGCGAACTACGGCGACATGGGTTCGACGATTGGGCATGAGCTGACGCATGGGTTCGACGATGAGGGCCGGCAATACGACAAGGATGGCAACCTGAAGGATTGGTGGACGAAGGACGATGAGACGAAGTTTACCGAGCGCGCCGAGTGCATGGTGAAGCAGTATGACGCGATTGAGGCAGTGCCGGGAGTTCACCTGAACGGCAATCTGACGCTGGGAGAAAACATGGCCGATCTGGGCGGGCTGTGGCTGGCGTGGCGGGCATGGCTCGACGTAGCGCAGGCGGAGCACATGGACATGACGGCGACCACCGATGGTTATACGCCGGACCAGCGCTTCTGGATTGCGTATGCGCAGCAGTGGTGCACGCAGACGCGGCCGGAACAGTTGCGAAGCCAGGCGCAAGGCGATCCTCATGCGCCGGATGAATACCGAACGAATACGGTGCTGCAGGATTTGCCGGAGTTTGCGAAGAGCTTCAGTTGCAAGAAGACAGCGGCGATGGTGAAGGCTGAGGCTTGCAGGGTTTGGTAACTCAACGAGCGTAGAGACAACAAATGCCCACCAATACGGTGGGCATTTGTGTATCCATGTGCAGTGAACGACTACGCTTTGCCGATCACCTTTGCGAGGGTAGCGCCGATTTCGGCGGGGGAGCCGACGACGTGGATGCCGGCGGCGGTCATGGCTTTCATCTTGTCGGCGGCAGTTCCCTGGCCTCCGGAGATGATGGCGCCGGCGTGGCCCATGCGGCGGCCCGGGGGCGCGGTCTGGCCGGCGATGAAGCCGACGACGGGCTTTTTCACGTACTGCTTGACGAACTCGGCCGCGGCCTCTTCGGCTGAGCCGCCGATTTCGCCGATCATGATGATGGCTTCGGTATCGGGATCGTCGTTGAACAGGCGGAGCGCGTCGATGTGTGTGGTGCCGATGATGGGGTCACCGCCGATGCCGATGGCGGTGGACTGGCCGATGCCGCGCTGGGTGAGTTGGTGCACGGCTTCATAGGTGAGGGTGCCGGAGCGGGAGACGATGCCGACGGAGCCTTCGAGGTGGATGCGACCAGGCATGATGCCGATTTTGGCCTTGCCGGGAGAGATGACACCGGGGCAGTTGGGGCCGACGAGGCGCGAGGGTGAATTCTTGAGCTTGGCCCAGACCTTGACCATGTCGAGAGTGGGAATGCCCTCGGTGATGCAGACGATCAACGGAATGCCCGCGTCCTCGGCTTCGAGAATGGCGTCGGCGGCAAACGGCGGCGGGACGAAGATCATGGTGGCGTTGGCGCCGGTCTTTGCTACCGCGTCGGAGACGGTATTGAAGATCGGCCAGCCTTCGTGGGTGGTGCCGCCTTTGCCTGGGGTGACGCCGCCGACAACGTTGGTGCCGTATTCGGCGCAGCCTTTGGCGTGGAAGGTGCCTTCTTTGCCGGTAAGTCCTTGAACGATCAAACGAGTGTTTTTATCAACGAGAACAGACATGATGTCTCCACACTTCCAATTCCGGTGGTTTTACCAGCATTCCCTCAGGGGCTAAAGCCCCATCGTTTTGCTGGCCCTATGTACGGGCTAAAGCCCGTACCCTTCAACTTGAGGCTGCCCTTTTTCGGCACGACTAAAGTCGTGCCCTTTCAAAGCTCGAATGCTTAAGCCTTTGCTGCAGCTACGACCAATTCCGCTGCTTCTTTCATGGTTGCGCCTACCTGGAAGTTGAGGCCTGATTCGGCGAGAATCTTGCGGCCTTCTTCGACGTTGGTGCCTTCGAGGCGCAGAACGATGGGCACTTTGACGTGGAGGTTGCGCGCGGCTGCGACGACGCCTGTGGCGAGGCGGTCAACACGAAGGATGCCGCCAAAGATGTTGATGAAGATTGCCTTGACGTTGGCGTCGGAGAGGAGGATTTCAAAGGCGTGCTCGATCTGCTCCTGGGTAGCGCTGCCGCCTACGTCGAGGAAGTTGGCAGGGCTGCCGCCGGCGTACTGGATGATGTCCATGGTGGCCATGGCGAGGCCCGCGCCGTTGACCATGCAGGCGATGGAGCCGTCGAGCTTGATGTAGTTGAGCGCGTACTTGCTGGCTTCGACTTCGAGTGGGTCCTCTTCGGCAACGTCGCGCAGGGCCTTGATGTCGGCGTGGCGAAAGAGTGCGTTGTCGTCGAAGGTGATTTTGGCGTCGAGGGCGAAGAGCTTGTCGTCCTTGGTGGTGATGAAGGGATTGATCTCGACCAGCGAGGCGTCGGTGTCGATGAATGCCTTGTAGAGGCTCTGGAAGAAAGCGACGGCGGCATTGATCTGCGTGGTCTTGAGGCCGAGAGCGAAGGCGAGTTTGCGAGCCTGCCAGGCGCCGAAACCGATGGCGGGGTCGATGGTCTCTTTGAAGATGGCCTCGGGAGTTTTGGCGGCGACTACTTCAATCTCCATGCCGCCGGCCTGCGAGGCCATAAAGACCAGCTTGCCGGTGGCGCGATCGAGGACGATGCCGAGATAGAGCTCGCGGTCGATGTCTGCGGTTTCTTCAATGAGGAGGCGCTGCACCTTCTGGCCTTGCGGGCCGGTCTGATGGGTGACGAGCGTCATGCCGAGAATGTTTTTGACGTGCTGGTCGGCCTCATCGCGGGTGCGGGCAACTTTGACGCCGCCGCCCTTGCCGCGGCCGCCGGCGTGAATCTGCGCCTTGACGACGACGCCGGAAGCGCCCTCGGCAAACAGTTTGCGGGCTACGGCGGAGGCTTCTTCCGGCGTGTTGGCCACTTCGCCCCTGGGCACGGCAACGCCGTATTTTGCCAGGATTTGCTTTGCCTGATACTCGTGAATTTTCATTTTTTGTCGGAACCGCCCAGTCCGCTGTGTTTTTGGGGATTCGGGAGCGGGGCCGGTATGACCCGGGCCAGCGAGACCGTGCAGCGGTAAGGAAATCTTATCTCGCCCGGCTTGAGAGCGGCAAACCGGACGGTTCACGGGGCCGCGGCCTTACCATTATTAGATATGGGTATTTTGAAGGAATTGCTGAAACCGCTGGCTGAGGATGGGACGGCACTAACCCGCGAGCAGGCGGCTGCTGTGCTGGAAGAGATTCTGGCGGGCGCGCCGGAGGTGGAAACGGCGGCCCTGGTGTCCGTGCTGGCCACGCGCGGAGAACAGGCGCCAGAGCTGGCCGGGTTTGTGGACGTGATGCGCGCGCACGTGACGCCGGTTCCGCTGACGGACGAAGAGCGGGGCGAGCTGGTGGACGTGGTTGGCACGGGCGGCGGAGGGCCGCTGACGTTCAACATTTCGTCGGGCGCGGCGCTGGTGGCGGCGGCGGCGGGGGCAAAGGTGGCCAAACACGGCAACCGCGCCGTGACTTCGCGGTGCGGTGCGGCGGACGTGCTGGAGGCGCTTGGCGTGCCAATCGACCTGAAACCGGAGATGGCGGTTGCGTGCCTGCGCGAGACGGGATTCATGTTCCTGTTTGCGCCGCTGTATCACCCGGCGATGAAGGCGGTGGGGCCGCTGAGGCGGGCGCTGGGGTTCAGGACGATTTTTAATTTGTGCGGGCCGCTGACCAACCCAGCGGGAGCAGGGGCGCAGGTGATCGGCGTGCTGGCTCCGAGCAGAGTGCTGCTGGTGGGTCGGACGCTGGTGGCGCTGGGCGCCAAGCGGGCGTTTGTGGTGCATGGGAGCGACGGGATTGACGAGTTGACGACCACGGGCGAGTCGGTGGTGGCGCGGGTCGAGGAGTCGGAGACGGGCGAGTCGAAGCTGCACGCGGCTCGGGTGACGCCGGAGATGGCGGGGCTGCCGCGGGCGAAGCTGGAAGATTTCACGGGCGGCGATGTGGCGACGAATGCCGCGCATCTTTACGACGTGTTGACCGGCATTCCGGGGGCGCGGCGGGATATTGTGTTGCTGAATGCGGCGGCGGGGCTGGTGGCTGCGGGACTGGCCGCGGATCTGAAAGAGGGCGTGCAGATGGGGGCTGAGGCTATCGATTCCGGGCAGGCGGCGGTGACGCTGGAAAAACTGCGGCGGTTCGGGATGAGGTTTGCGGTGGTGCAGTAGGGAGCTGAAGAGCGAATTGGTATATACTCTATATAGTATCGGTATAGATCACGAAGGAGAGGCTGACGTGAGCGCGACAAACCCCACATCCAAAGCTCGGCCCGAGTCGGCCACGACAGCCAAACTGTTCAAGAATGGCCGCAGTCAGGCTGTCCGCCTGCCGAAAGAGTTCCGGTTCGAGGGGACCGAGGTGACGATCCGGCGAAATCCAGAGACGGGCGAGGTTGTGCTTTCGCCAAGCTCGGCGTTGCCCGCGCGAACCATGCAGGAATGGTTCGACCGTTTCGACACTCACGAGATTTCCGAAGAGGTTTTCGAGCGCAAGGTTGATGAATTGGGAAAGCTCTCGGCGAAGGAACTATTCCAAATCTTCGATTGGGCGAAATTCCCCGAGGATTTTTTGACAGATCGCGAGGTTCATATGCCACGGGAACTGGACCTGTTTTAAATGCCTCCTCGTTATCTGCTCGACACAAATATTGTCAGTTATCTACTGAATGGGCGGATGCCTTTGGTACGGAGCAAGTTTGACCTTGTGACGGCCGAGGCGGTAGCGATCTCGTCCATCTCTGAGGCGGAGGTGTTCTATGGCCTTGCGCTCAAGCCCGGCACACTGCGGCTGCGCTTTGCGGCGGAGGCACTGTTCGCAAGTGTTACGTGCATGGCGTGGGACTCTGCAGCGGCTCGAAACTATGGCTCACTTCGCGTGAAACAACGACAGATAGGGAGACCGTTGAGCCTGGAAGACATGATGATTGCGGCTCATGCCATCGCTGCAGGGCTGATTCTGGTTACACATGACGCGGCGTTTTCGTTTGTTGAAGGCCTGAAGACGGAAGACTGGACGATCCAGTAGATCGGACTCTCGCAGTTTCTCAGAAGAATCTTTTTGCAAGATCCTCAATGGGATACGTCCAAAGGAAAGAAGGAGACAAACTCATGCTGGTGAGACAAGGAATTGCGGCGATGGCGCTTGTGGCGGGGTGCGCGGCGGTTGGGGCACAGCAGACAAGCCAGGTGCAACTGAAGATTGAGCCGGCGAACCGGACGTTGACGGTGAGCGCGGAGGATCGGGTGACGGTTGAGCCGGATGTGGCGATTCTGCATGTCGGATTTCAGACGCAGCCCTCGGATGCGAAGGCGGCTTACGCGGCCGGGGCGCAGACATCGAATGCGATTGTTTCGGCACTGAAGCAGGCGGGGATTCCGGAGATCGCGATACGGAGCGAGTGGCAGCGGCTTGACAGCGTCTACCAGAAGCCGCACAAGTTTACGCTGGCGCAGCAGTGGACGGTGAAGGTAAAGCCGGAGCGGGCGGCGGAGATATTGGATGTGGCCGTGACCGCGGGGGCGACGGACAGCGGACAGATTGACTGGATCGTCGAGAACGAGCAGGCGCTCGAGGACAAGGCGCTGGAAGGCGCGACTGCGCGGGCGCGGGCGCAGGCAGCCGTGCTGGCCAAGGGCATGGGCGTGAAGCTTGGCGCACTGGTGTATGTGTCGAACCAGGTGGCAGCGCCGGTGTTTGCGATGAGGGCGTTTGCCGGCAATGCTGTTCAGATGGATGCGAAGTCTGCGGCGCCGCAGGCGCTATCGATTGAGCCGCGCAAGGTGACCAGTTCGGCCAGCATTTATGCGGTGTTTGCAATCGAGTAGGAGTTGAGACGCGCCGATGCGACGCGGGGAATGCCTTGCAGGTCGGGGGTGAACTCGATCTGCGTGAAGGCCGCGGCAGCGAGTAAATCCGCGATGGCTGTGTCCTGTCCGCAGCCGATCTCCATGGCGAGAAAGCCGGCGGGGGCAAGGGCAGATCGAGCAGCGGGAATCAAGCGGCGGTAGATGTCGAGGCCGCTGCCGGCAAACAGCGCAAGCGCTGGTTCGTAGTCCCGCACTTCGACGGAGAGCGACGCTCGGTCGCTCTCAGCAACGTAAGGCGGATTGGAAACGACAATCTCAAATTTCTCGTTCGCAACCGGCGCGAGCAGATCGCCTTCGACAAAGCTGATGCGATTCGCAACTCCGTTCAGCTCGGCATTGGCGCGCGCGAGGGCGAGCGCGGCCGCTGAAATGTCGATGGCGGTGATGCGGGCATCGGGCAGCTTGTAAGCGAGAGCAACGGCGATTGCGCCGGAGCCTGTGCCTACATCCACAATTTGCGGGTGCTGAAAATTTGCTGCCAGCGCAAGCACCTTTTCTACCAGGTGTTCGGTCTCGGGGCGCGGAATGAGCACGTCGCGCGTCACCTCGAACGGCAGCCCGTAAAACTCCGTCTCACCGGTGATGTACTGGATGGGCTCGCCGCTCAGGCGCCGCTCAATGAGGGCATAGTAGCGGACGACGCCTTCGGCGCTTAGATTGTCGTGCGAATGCGAAATCAGAAAGGCACGATCTCGCTGAATCAGGTTGAGCAGCAGCAGCTCCGCATCGCGGCGGGCACGCTCGGGGTGCGGGCCACCGCGCAGCCGTGCTTCGCCGTTCTGAACCCAGCTTTGAAGACTCACAGCGTCACGCGGCCTGACTCTCGGCCTTCAACTGCTCCGACTGGTAGAACGTAATGAGCGCGTCGACAACCGGCTGCAGACGGCCTTCCATCACCAGGTCGAGCTGGTGCAACGTCAAGCCGATGCGGTGGTCGGTCATGCGGTTCTGCGGAAAGTTGTAGGTGCGAATTTTTTCGCTGCGGTCGCCGGTGCCGACCTGCTGCTTGCGCTCCTTGGCGAGCTCGGCGTTCTGCCGGTCCATCTCCTGCTCATAGAGGCGCGAGCGGAGCACGCGCATGCCCTTCTCGCGATTCTTGATCTGCGATTTCTCATCCTGGCAACTGACCACGGTGTTGGTGGGCAGGTGCGTAATGCGGACGGCGGAGTAGGTTGTGTTTACCGATTGGCCGCCGGGTCCGGAAGAGCAGAATGTATCGATGCGGATGTCTTTGGCTTCGATCTTGATGTCGACATCCTCGGCCTCAGGAAGAACCGCCACGGTGACCGCAGATGTGTGAACGCGGCCCTGCGTTTCGGTCGCGGGAACGCGCTGCACGCGGTGCACGCCGCTCTCCCACTTGAGTTGCGAGTAGACCCGGTCGCCTTCGATGATCGCAATCACTTCCTTGTAGCCGCCGACGCCGGATTCGGACATCGACAACAGCTCGATTTTCCAGCGGTGCTGCTCGGCAAAGCGGGTGTACATGCGGAAGATCTCCGCAGCAAACAGCGAAGCCTCGTCGCCGCCGGTGCCGGCGCGAATTTCGAGAATCACGTTCTTCTCGTCGTTCGGGTCCTTGGGCAGCAGCATCACCTTCAACTCTTCTTCAAGAGCCGTTTCGCGGGGCTGAAGCGAGGCGATCTCTTCCTCGGCCATGGCGCGCATGTCGGCGTCGCTCTCGGTGAGCATGGCACGCGATTCAGCCAGGCCCTGCTGCACCTGCTTTAGCTCGCGGTACTTTTCGACCGGAGTTTCGATTTCGCGGAGCAACTTGGCGGTCTTCTGATATTTTTCGTGGTCGTTAATGACCTCGGGCAGCGTGAACTGCGCCTGCAGTTCGTTGTAGCGCTGCTCCATCTGTTCCAAACGGTCAATCATCTTGCGCCCTCCGGGCCTTGAAGTTTTGGTGTGGTGAATTGCAAAAGGGGAGTATGGGCGGAGAACAGGTATCGGCGGCGGGCGCCGCTAGAGGAGGGCCGGAATGGGCTGGTGGAGGGTCACTTCGTCTTCTATTCTAGCGCGAAACGGGGAGAAGAACTAATGTCCTGTCTCCGAAGCTGTTTGAAAAACAACAGCAGATTCTTCGACTCACCATCCGAAGCTGAAAAGCGCCTGGGGCCCCGTTCGCTCAGGATGACAACTTGTGTTTTGCTGCGAATATGGGAGACGGGACACCACCCTCACGGGTGCATCACCGGGATCTGGAGGGTCGATTCGTGGCCGGGGCCGGAGTAGACGGTGATGGTGGCGGCCTTGTAGTTCCGTACCTTCGCTTTCATGATGTTGGGGACGAAGGTTTGCGGGTTGCGGTCGTAGAGGGGGAACCACGTGCTCTGAATCTCAACCATCACCGTGTGTCCGGCTTTGAAGACATGATCGACGGCGTGGAGAGAAAATTTGTACTCGCGCACTTTACCTGAGACGAGCGGCGCGGGCTTTTCAAAGCTGTCCAGGTAGCGGCCGCGAAAGATCTCGGCGTTCGTCATCAGTTGATAGCCGCGCATTTTCTCGTCTGGATCGTCGTCCGGGTATTGGTCGATGAGCTTGACCACCATGTCGTTGTCTGAGCCGGTGGTTGCGGCGTAGATATCGGCGACCACTTCGCCGGTGATGGTGAGGTTGTTCGCGAGCACCGGCAGTTTCCAGACGGCGACGTCCTTGCGGACGGTTACAAAGCGCTGATCTTCGGTGAGCCAGTTGAACCACTGCGAGCCGTCAGAGTAAGTGGGCTGGATAGGCCGATGGCGGTAGGGAATCGGGTCGGCGGGATTGCTCACATAACTTGTCGCAGCCGCGGCCGTTGAGCTGCTCCAATTGAGGAGACCGTTGCCCTGCAAGTACAAACTGGTGGGCATGGACGCACGAGGTGGAAAACTGCTGTAGCGTTTCCAGGTGTTGGAGCCCGTCTGAAAGCTGGCCGTGTCTTCGAGATCGAAGCCCGCCTCATCCTTAAGATAGTGGCCGAAAAACTTTGCCTCAATCCGCGCGCGGAACTCCGTGCCAATGGGTTCGCCGTATTCCAGGTTGCCGAGATGCCGCGACGGCGAAGACCAGTATCCATGCCGCCACGGGCCGAGGACCAGGAAGTTCTCGTGCGTGGCATCGTGCCGTTCCAAGGTGGAGTACTCCACCTGCGGCCCATACATATCTTCCTGGTCGTAATAGCCGCCCACGCTGAGTGTTGGCACGGTAACAGCATTCAGCGAGTGGACCACGCCGCGCGAACTCCAATAGTTGTCGTACGCGGGATGGTCGAGGAAGAGCTTCCACGTGGGCAGGACTTTGGAGCCGGATTTCTTCACGTCCTCCGCGAAGGAGCCTCGCTTGAGAAAGTAGTCAAAACCATCCGTGGGCTTGCCGTCCTTATCCTTGCCGTAGCTCACGTTCGTCTCTTCCTTGCTGGACTCCATGGAGAGGACGTAGTCGTATCCGTAGCTCTGGCGGAAGGCGCCGTTGTGAAAGAAATCGTCGCCCATCCATACGTCGATCATGGGCGCCTGCGGAGAAATGGCTTTGACCGCCGGATGCGGATCGATGCCTGCCATCATGGCCAGAAAGCCCGGATAGCTTGTGCCGACAAACCCCGCGCGGCCGTTGTTTCCCTGCACATTGGTCAGCAGCCAGGCCACGGTGTCGTACGTATCGGTGCTTTCGTCGATCGCTTTGGGATCGTTGTGATCGGCGAGCGGACGGCTCATGACGAACGAGCCTTCGCTTTTGTAGCGTCCGCGGATGTCCTGGCAAACATAGATGTAGCCGGCGCGCGCCAGTTCCGGACGCTGGCCGAAGAACGAGGCGCGACTGGTTCCGTCCACGCCGTACGGGGTTCTCTGAATCAGGAAGGGCAGCGGCACGGCAATGTCTGCCGGCTTGAGGATCACGGTATGCAGCTTCACGCCGTCGCGCATAGGAATCATCGCCTCAGTCCGCTGATAGTCGTGGAAGACGTGATGGACCGGCGGGCCGGTGCGGCGATAGACAGGTTCCTGCGGATCGTTTGGCAAGACCAGCGTTTCTCCGCGCCCATTTGAATCGAGGGTAAAGCGGAAGGCGATCTCCTGATGGTTAAAGCCGAACTCAAGAGCAGAAACAGGCTTCAACTCCTGGGGGATGCGGTGGTCGGACTCGACCACGAGTTTGCCGTCTTCCACATAAAAGCTTAGCGACGTATCGGGCTCCGACGAACTGGTGTATTCGCCGGAGAGGGCATCGAGTTGTTGCGCGGAAAGAACCGGAGGCTGCGTCTCCGCTGGGGCCTTGCGGGCGAATGCGGGCAAGGCTGAGAGCAACGCAAGGCAAAGAACAGCGAATACGCCACGGCTGCGTATCATGCGGAAAAACCTCCTGTAGCTCGCCTAATGCGTGTGCCCATGATGGCGTTGGCTGTCCGCCATTTCCTCGGGCGGCACCACGCAACCCTGAAGCTCCTGGCACCCGATGTGCTCGAACTGAATGGTGGTGTGGCTAATATGGAAGTGGTCCTTGAGGACGTGATTCAACTTCAACAGGATACAGGCGCTCTCAGAAGGAGGAATATCGGCGATGGTGACGTGGCAGGCCAGCGCGCGCGACTGCGAACCGAGACTCCATACGTGAAGGTCGTGCACGTTGACAACACCCTCGACGCCTTCCATGCCTAATCGAATGTCCGCGAGCGAAATACCGCGCGGCGCGCCTTCCAGCAGAATGTTGAGCGTCTCGCGGACGATGCCGAAGCTCGACCAGAGAATGAGCGCGGCAATCAGCAGCGACAAGGCGGGGTCGATCCAATTCTGCCCCGTGAGGACAATGCCCGCGCCTCCGGCAATTACGGCCGCCGTTGAGAGCGTATCCCCGGCCATGTGGATGAAAGCGGAACGCATGTTGACGTCGCGGGCCACGCCCCACAGCAGTGCGGCGATCACGCCGTTCATGACCACGCCGGCGGCGGCCACGATCATCATCAGTCGGGGCTGCACAATCACAGGACTTGAGAGCCGATGCACAGCCTCTACCGCAATCCACAGCGCGATCACAATGAGCGTGGCGGAATTGATGAAAGCGGCCAGCACGCCGGCACGCTGGTAGCCGAAGGTTCTAGAGTGGTCGGCGGGACGGCCCTGGAAGTAAACGGCGGCAAAGCTCAGCAGCAGCGCCAGAAAGTCCGACACGTTGTGCCCAGACTCGGAAAGCAGCGCGAGCGAGTGAGCGCGCAGACCGGCAACGAACGTGACCACAACATACGCAAGCGTAGCCGCCAGCGAAAATCGCAGTACCGATGTCGTCCTTTTTGCGCTCGGGCCGGCTGGCGCCGCGTGGACATGCATGGAGCTAGTGTAACCGGGGCTGGGTATAGAGCGGAACCAGAAACACAGTGTGCTGTTGCAGTCTGTGTGAGGTCGCCGCTCCCTTTTGGTCGCGTCGACTTGAGTGTTTAGCCCTCGAGATATGCCGATCCTGGTTCCGCTATGCTCCGCCAACGCCGCCTTTCAGCCCCGTCCAGGGCGGAGATGACTAACATCGATCGGATCGCGATCATCGTACGCGGGCAACACGGGCAGGCCGGCGCGCAGCCCGGTCCAGTCCTCAGCGATCACAATGCTGTTTTGCGGATTCCCTGGCTGGTAGCGCACGGTGCAGGGGAATCCCGCCCTCGCCTGGGCCGCATCCACCACCTCGGTCATATTGGTAATGTCTTGGGAGCACTCGTATTCCGCGCCGGCGATCCGATAGCTGAACAGGAGCATGGACAGCGTGCGCGCGGCTTCAGTTTTGGACGCGGGAGGAACCTCGACCTGGCAGACATCCAGCAACATACCGTCCACAAGGCGGCCGGATTGCACCAGAAACCTGCGCCGCGCCTGCTCCAGTTCCTCTGCCGAGGGGCGTTTGCGAAACGCCAGCCACAGCGCAAATGCGCCAACCCCGGCAATCGAAACCAGGCCAGCAACAATCTCCCAGTCGCTTGCGGTGAGATGGGTCATCGAAGTTGGGACTCCACCCCAGGTGTCCCAACACAAGAATAGCGCAGCAGCACACTCGTCTCTGTGGAGGCGGTGGGACGCTCGTGGTCAATCCGGCTCGCCTCAATTCAATCTGGGAAACGGAAGGAGTTGGGAATGCGGCAAAGACGCCACCGCTTCGCGCGCCATTCTCTCTCTCCGTTCTGTGGTTAACCAGTGAGAAACCAAGCAAATGACCTATACTTAAGGTTGCAGCAGGCAGCCATTCCGGCCTTGCCGGATGTTTGCCCGCGGAGGTTCGTTTCTTGGTTTCGGAAGAGAGCATGATCGCAGCAAAGCGTACACGAATTCGTTCTACCACAGTGATTTGCATCCGCCGCAACGGCAGTGTTGTTATGGCCGCCGACGGTCAGGTCACACTCGGCGACCACGTTCTGAAGCACTCGGCAAAGAAGATTCGCCGTCTTTATCAGGACAAGATACTGGCTGGATTTGCGGGCTCGACCGCCGATGCATTCTCGCTGTTTTCGCGCTTTGAGACCAAGCTGGAGCAGTATGCCGGCAACCTCAACCGCTCCGCTGTCGAGCTGGCCAAGGACTGGCGCACCGACAAGATGCTGCGCAATCTGGAGGCTCTGCTGCTGGTTGCCGACGTGGGCCAGACCTTCCTCATCTCGGGATCGGGAGATGTGATCGATCCCGACGAGGCGCTGGCCGCCATCGGCTCCGGCGGGCCTTATGCCACCGCTGCCGCCCGCGCGCTTATCGAAAACACCGATCTCTCTGCCCGCGAAATCGCCGAAAAGGCCATGAAAATCGCAGGCGAAATCTGCATCTATACCAACGACCACGTTACCTTCGAGGAGTTGAAAGGGTAGCGGAAAACCTCCGCTCGCCCCCCAGCATTCATGGCCATTTATCTGCCCGCATCCGCCGAAGAACAAGACCTCTCGCTCGACGAGCTAACGCCGCGCGAGATCGTCACCGAGCTCGACAAGCATGTTGTCGGGCAGAAGGCCGCCAAGCGCGCCGTTGCCATCGCTCTGCGCAACCGCCAGCGCCGGCAGAAGCTGCCGCCCGACATAGCCGACGACATCATGCCGAAGAACATCATCATGATTGGGCCCACGGGCGTCGGCAAAACAGAGATCGCGCGGCGTCTCGCGAAGCTGACCAACTCGCCGTTTCTGAAGGTTGAGGCCTCGAAGTTTACGGAGGTTGGCTACGTGGGCCGCGATGTGGAATCCATGATCCGCGACCTGGTAGAGATTGCCATCGACATGGTGCGCGAAGAGCGCCTGGAAGAGGTAGAAGACCGCGCCGAGATGAACGCCGAGGAGCGCCTGCTGGACGTGCTGCTGCCGCCTCCGCCCGCCGCACCGCCCGCCCAGGAAGGCCAGCTCAGCTTGCCCGGCTCCGACAGCTATCAGCGCTCCCGCGAAAAACTCCGCGCGCAGTTCCGCGAAGGCAAGCTCGACGAGCGCATGGTTGAACTCGACGTGCGCGACCGCGGTACGCCGCAGTTTGGCATTATCAGCAACCAGAACCTTGAGGACATGGAGATGAACCTCAAGGACATGCTGCCGAACATCTTCGGCGGCAGCTCGAAAAAGCGCAAGATGAAGGTTGGCGACGCATTCGACTACCTGGTGCAGGAAGAAGAAGGCCGCCTGATCGATATGGATTCGGTGAACCGCGCCGCTGTTGAGCGGGTCGAGTCCAACGGCATCATCTTCCTCGATGAGATCGACAAGATCGCAGGACGCGAAGGCTCGCACGGACCCGACGTCTCGCGCGAAGGCGTGCAGCGCGACATCCTGCCCATCGTGGAAGGAACCACTGTCAATACACGCTACGGCATGGTGCGCACGGACCACATTCTGTTCATCGCCGCCGGCGCATTCCACGTGTCGAAGCCCAGCGATCTGATTCCGGAGTTGCAGGGACGTTTTCCGATTCGCGTCGAGCTGCAATCGCTCACGGTCGACGATTTTCTGCGCATTCTTACCGAGCCCAAGGCCTCGCTTACCAAGCAATACTCCGCGCTGTTGGAGACTGAAGGCGTGCGGCTGGAGTTCGCGCCTGAAGCTTTGCGCGAGATGGCCGAGTTTGCGTTCAAGGTAAACGAGCAGACGGAAAACATTGGTGCGCGCCGCCTGCACACCATCATGGAGCGCGTGCTGGAAGACGTCAGCTTCCTGGCTCCCGATGTAGCGCGCAAGGCTCCCAATGAAGAGGCTGCTGCGACGCTCGCCGAGGCGATCAAGAGCGAGTCGAGCACGCCACTTCCCTATCAGGAACGCATAACCGCCTCCGGTCCCGAGAAGGTTTTCCTGATCGACGACGCCTACGTAAAACAGATGGTCGCCTCTGTCGTGAAGGATCAGGATTTGTCGCGGTACATTCTGTAGAGGGCCACTGCAATTTGTGTTCTGATTAGAGGCTCCGTGCTCCATCCTTTCCGCTTTTTTATGCGGAAAGGGCGGGATAGGATGACCTTCGATCGGCTACATTCATCAAGAGTGAAACAGCCAGACTTCACCGCGCCCCCGACAGCGCCTCCAGTTTCCGAATCGCCTTGAGCATCTCGCTCAGCGCCGTCTTTCCAATCCCCTCTTCAAACTCCTTCTGCAGCTTGTCAAACGCGGCAATCACGCGCAGCGCGCAGCGCTTCCCTGGTGGCTTCAAGGTGAGCAGATAGGCACGCGCGTCTTCTGGGTCGATCTTGCGTTGCAGCAGGCCCCTGGCCTCGAGGGAGGAAACGCAGTGGCTCACATTGCCACGCGTGGTTCCAAAGGTCTCCGCCAGTTGCGACGGCTTGATGGGCCGCGGCGCCTCAAAAAACATGGCGGCCAGCACCAGCCCCTCCAGAAATCCAAGGTCGTCGGCCGCAAGAACCTGCGCGGTCAGCGACTCAAACCGGCGCGCCGCCCGGTTCACGGCAAACATGGGACTTTCACGAAGAAATGCATCGATGCGCATGGCATCATTCTAATGGTTTACCGCCTCAACTATTCAAGACAATATCAAATCTTCCTTGAAAGGCAATCTTTTAGCGCCGAAGATGTAAAGACATCCTATGCCTTTTTCTAGAATTGCTCGTACCGCGGCGTTCCTCTGCTTGGCAGCCTGCCTTCAATCATCTCCGGCCCAAAGCTCCTCAACTCCGGCCTCCACCACGATTCCCACTCGTTCTGAAACCATGGTGGTTCTTGGTTCCGCTGCGCCCGTACCGCTGGCGGAGTCGCCGCGTTCGGTTGTAGTGCTGCCCCTGCGAGGCAAAACGCTGGCCGCTGAAACTCCCATCGATTTTCTACGGCAGGACTCTTCCGTCTTTATCGAGCAGCGCGGCGCGGGGGGCGCGCAATCCGACATCGTTCTGCGCGGGGGAAGCTTTGAACAGACGCTGGTCCTGCTTAACGGATTTCGCATTAACGACAGCCAGGCCGCGCACCACAATCTCGACCTGCCCGTTCCGCTCGAAGCCATGGACTCGATCCAGATTCTCGAAGGCGCAGGGTCCACGCTGCACGGCGTCGATGCGCTCTCGGGCGTAGTCGACTTCATCACCGCCGCGCCCGATCATGCTTCGCTGCTGCTCCGCGCCGCTGAAGGCAGCTTCCAATCGAACGAAGAGTCTCTGCTGGCCGGCGCAACCCGGGGCCGCTGGAGCGGACGCGCAACCGCCAGCCGCAACTTCTCTGAGGGATTCGCGGCTGACCGAGACTACCGCAACGAAGACGCGTCCACAGAAAACTGGCTGGGCTCGCGCCTGGGGATTACCGATCTGCTCTTTGCCGCAAGCGATCGCGCCTATGGCGCCGACCAATTTTACGGCCCCTACAACTCATGGGAGCGCACCAAGGGCTGGTTCGCCTCCGCGCGCCAGGAGTTGGGCAGCCGCACCGTTGCCGCCTTCGGGTATCGCCGCCATACCGACGAATTCGTCCTTCTGCGCAACGTTCCCTCTGTCTACGAGAACAACCACATCGACAGCTCCTGGCAGGCGTCCGCGCGGCACACGATTCCTCTGGCAACCCCATCGCTGCTGCTCATCGGCCTTGAAGCCGACGGCGACAGTATCCACTCGAACAACCTGGGACTGCACGCCCGCAATCGCGGCGCGGGTTATGTCGATATCGATCTACGCCCGGCAAAGAAGCGTTGGAGCCTTTCCGCAGGCGCCCGCGAAGAAATTTTCTCCGGCGGCGCACAGGCCGCATTCGCCCCGCAGCTCTCCGGCAGCCTGCGCGTGACGGATCAGCTCAAGCTGCGCGCCAGCAGCGGCTACGGCTTCAGGATTCCTACTTACACCGACCTCTATTACTCCGATCCCACGACCATCGGCAATCCCAGACTCAAGCCGGAGTCGGCCTGGTCGGGCGATGGCGGCGCGGACTGGACACCCTCGACGCGCGTCTCGCTCTCCGTCACCGGCTTTTACTCTCGCCAGCACGACGCCATCGACTATGTACGCGCCAACGCAACGCAAAAATGGCAGGCCGTCAATCTGAGCGGGCTCCGCTTCGTGGGCGTCGAATCCACCTTCACCTGGAATCCCACGCGCGCGCAATCTGTGCGCATATCCTGGACCGGACTGCATGGCGCGCAGGGCGCACTCAACGGCCTTCAGTCTGAATACATCTTCAACTACCCGGTCCAGAACATTCACGCCGCATGGACGGTCGCACTTGGGCGCGTCTTCGCGATCAGCAACTCCGTGCAGCTCGCGCAGCGCTACCAGCAAACCGTGTACCCCGTCTGGAATACGGCCTTGACGCACGACTCTGGCAGAATTCGCCCCTTCCTCCGACTCAGCAATCTCTCCAACACCGGCTACCAGGAGATCACCGGCGTCGCGATGCCGAGCCGCTCCATCACTGGCGGTTTCGCCTTGCAACTTGGCCGCTGACGCACATAAAGATTCCCCCGCGTCCCGAGCGAAATTCTGCTAACCTGTCCCCGTACCTATCGGGTTTGTTCTGTCCTAGCCCACTACTCCACGCAGCAAAACGCATAGGAGCCCGTGGTGAAAGTCCAAACGGACTAAAACCATCCGTCGGGGCTAAACAGGCTGCGAAAAAAGGGTTGATTTTGATTTTTGGGCGAAGACGAGTTTTGCAGGGGCTGAAGCCCACGTTGATTTTGCGGCATTTGCGGCCCGACTAAAGTCGTGCCCTGTTACAAAGCCTTGAGGATTTGC
>Ga0181535_10000639_pt1 | contig 50953 bp, 44 predicted proteins | sample PEATcosm2014_Bin_44_FD_119774 | JGI IMG/M metagenome (GOLD analysis project Ga0181535, IMG submission 119774) | Peatland microbial communities from MTU Mesocosm Facility, Houghton, MI, USA - PEATcosm2014_Bin17_30_metaG | ecosystem: Environmental > Terrestrial > Soil > Wetlands > Peat | place... | reverse complement strand
TGGCGGGAAATCTGAGGTCGCGTGGGCACCGGATTCGCATTCGATTGCGTACGTTTCAGATGGTTCGATTTGGGTTGTGCCTGTGCAGGGAGGACAACCCGAGAGGTTGACAGACGGCACACCCGGTCCAGGCGATCCCCGCGTTGCTCGCGACCATTCGCCCAAGTGGAATCCACGCGGCAATTGGATCTTGTTTCAATCGGGACGCAGTGGCCAAAACGAGCTTTGGGTTGTCAGTGCAGATGGTCATTCCAAAAACTATTTGGCAACAACCGAGACCTATCTGGGACCTGAGCATCTTGGCGATCAGCCGACAACCGATGGAGACGGACTTGCAGGTGGCCTGTTCTATCCCGATCCGGCCTGGTCGCCGGATGGGACCCACCTCACGTACACCGAGCGCTCGCGCGAATTCTTTGCAGGTAAACTGAAGCTGCTTGACTTCGACTTGGCGATCGGTAGAGCTGCCTCCGCGCCAATCGACTTATACACGGCACTTCCGGACAGAGGCGGAGCTTGGGCCATTGACAAGGTAAGTTGGTCGCCCGACGGCGAGTCGCTGGCTTTCACCCTGCAGGATACCGGCTGGGACAAGATCTATCTCCTCAGCACACGGGGGGGTAAGCCACGACAGCTCACGTTCGGCGAATCCGAAGACGCCACGCCGATCTTCTCTCCGGATGGTAAGGCCATCGTCATTCAGTCAAATCGTGATGCTCCGGAAGAGCGTCATCTGTGGCTTGTGCCGCTCGATGGCTCGAAGCCAAGTCGGGTAACAGATTCAGCGGGGATCGAATCCTCTCCTCAATGGTCTCCGGATGGAAAGCAACTCTTCTTTCTGCGCTCTGCACCGTTCGAATCGCCGGATCTTTATGTCGTCACGCCCGGAAGTAAAAGCGCGCCAAGGGCCTTAACACGCACATTGCCGCAGAATTTCGCCGCTCTGAGCTGGAAGGCGCCGGAACTCGTTCATTTCAAGGGCAACGGTGGTCTGCCTCTCTCCGGAGTGCTCTATTACCCGCCGGGATACACGCCGGGCAAGCGTTATCCAGCGCTTCTCTGGGTACATGGTGGTCCCGAGGGCCAAGACCTATTGGGCTTTTCGCCGCTCTCGCTGTACTTCGCACAAGACGGATATCTGGTCTTTCATCCCAATTACCGGGGTGGCACCGGATATGGCGAGAAGTTTCGCAATTTGAACGTCGGCGATTCCGGCGGAGGAGAGGTGCAGGATGTGGGTGCTGCGGCGCGCTATCTTATCGATCGCGGAATCGTGGATCCCGCACGGATCGCAATAGGCGGCACGAGCCACGGTGCGACAATGGTGCACTATGCTGTCACCAAGCTTCCGGATTTGTGGACGGCTGCAATTTCGTTTGGCGGTGCCGTCAATCGTGCCACCTTCCTCGAGCGGACGAATCGAAATTCCGAAATCCGCTGGGAAATCAAGATGGGAGGCACGCCCGAGGAAAAGCCTGAGGCCTATCGGCAGACCAACATCATCCCGGATGTGCCGAAGATCAAGGCCGCACTGCTCATCCAATATGGAGCGGCCGATCCGCAATTGCCGCCATATGAGTCGGAACAACTGATCGGGGCGTTGAAGAAAAACGGAAAGCCTTTTCTGGCTTATGCCTATCCTGGTGAGTACCACGAATTCTCAAAGCCGGAAGACAGAATTGACGTCTGGATTCATCAACGTATGTTCTTGCGTCGGTTTCTTCTGTCAACGCGGGGGACAAGCAGCACAGGGCTGCAAGAAATCGACCTCGACGCGAAATGAAGCGAACCCATCATCGATGTCAACTCCTCCGGCGCACGACTCCAATCGCGCACAGTCGATAGCCGTCTACTCGTGCAACGGTGACGTGAGAAGCGCCATAGTCTACCAGCACCCGGAAGGAGAAATCATTCGCAGCGCGCTAAACGCACGGCACATTGCGCGGCCCACCGTGCCAGACGACAATCAGGCAAGTGCTTGAACCTAGGTAGAGTGGTTTCGTGAAGCGCCTTAACTGACATCTACCACTTTGAAGCGTTTTGGCCGGTTATCTCTCTGAAGTCATCAATCGAGAACAGGAGTCTTCGGATTCTTGCCCGAGTTCACCCTGTGAGTCTTTCCGACGCTCAAATTGAAGGGTTGACATAGAACACGCGAAAGACCAGTTCGACCGCATGCCTGGCATCCTCTTCGAGTCTCCCGCGTTCGGACCATTGTTTCTCAACAGTGATCGCGGGACTTCCAGGAACTGAATGAATCAGGCGGTTGCGGCGCCTTCTAAGAAGGTGCAGCTGGGGATCTTTACCGGCTTCATCGATAACACCCTTCGCATTCCCGGCGAAACCTTCTGCATCATGCAGATGCGCATCGATTGCTGCCGCGGCCAACACGACGACCGCGATCCACGCTCCCGCGCAGAATGCGCACTGCAAATCAGCTACCATCGCGCAGGCCTGTTCGCTTAACAGGTATCCGCCGTCGTCGGATGGTGCCGCTTTTTGCTCAAACCAGTCCCGACGCGATTCCCACATTTCGCTTGAGGGATGTTCGAGATGGATCATGGCGGTCACCTCTCCGGGAAAGTCTGCGGATTTTGGCACCTTAAAACAAACTGTTCTGTGTTATGTGCGGTGGGTGGAATGTGCCAATGATGACGAAAGGATTTCTTGCTTTGCGTACGTGCCATTCGTAGGTTGTGCCCAGGAACAGGTACAGGTCTTTGGTTCTGACAAAGTCGTCGAAGTATTTCTGGCGTACCTTTTGAACGGCCTGATCCTTGCCGTGGCGTTTTTCGCAGTTCCAGTACAACTGGCCAATTTCCCAATCCTCGATCATTAGCTTGCTCTCGATTCCAGCATCATCCCGGAAGCGGTACGAGAATTTGAATGGTAGCTTCGGCATGATCCTGAAATCTTCGAGGCTCTGATCCTCGAAGAGATGCCCTTGTTTCATGCTGTTCAGAATGCTAGTGATTTTTTCGTGCGGCCATTCGGGCTCGGCGGCCTCTGCGAAGAATCCCAGAATCTCGGCAGGTCTGAACACGACAAGCGAGATCTTATTGTCGTGCGCGAGACTAATTATCTCTTTCAGGTTGGTGTAGATCTTCTGGTTACCAAGAACCAACTTCCGACGCTCCTCCCATTCACGATCGGTGCCGACTTCGTGCAGGAGTTTGATCGCACTCGTGCTAAGAACGCGGTGACTCTCGGGTCGCTGATCCCCCTTATTTCGCGCGATGTCTACCTCTACCCATTGATATTTCTTGTATTGCTGCTCTTGATCGAGCAATCGGAAGGGAATGGGATAAAGACGAATCCAGGTACCATCCTCGCGAAAGCCCGCGGTGCAGGCCAGTTCCTTGTATTTTTCGGAGATGGTGGGGTAGGTTTTGACGGTGATCAGGACCTTCTCTTTCGCCATTCTCTTCACCGGAGTTCAGATGTGATGAATGTCATACTTCCAGTCCGGGAACGCTGACATTGCATTCGCAACCCGCTCTCGGTGACACATCCGGACATTTGCCTCGAAGCAGGTGACCGCGACGCGCTTGTCTTTGAGGAAGAGGTTGAATAGGTCGTGCAGCGCCTTTCCGTTTTGCTTTAGTTCATGCCTTTCGTAAGAATTGAACAGGCGGTCGTAATCATCCTGGGCATTCAACCCCTGCCTTCTCTCTGACGCGATACCAAGCTCCGGGAAATGCACATAACCGATTCCGAGTTTCCTGACGGTATCTGAGAGCGTCTTTTTGGAGAAGCCATACTTGCGGCTTAGGGGATTGCGTCGCACGTCTACGAGCGTCTTGACGTTATTTTTGATGAGGCGATTCACGTAGCCCTCAAGAGAAGATCCTTCGTAGCCGATGGTAAACAAGCAGGCGGCAGCAGCAACGGGAAGCGCAGCCGTAATCGCGCTCATTTCCTGATCATTCATGATCTTCGCGGCACGTTCGCTCTTGATTGCGTAGTAAGGGTATCGGCGATAAACGTCCTGCAGAAGCTTCGTGCCGTGCAGGTGCGAGTATTTGGCGTAGCAACGGCGAAATGCTACATCGTCGAACAAGCCTTTTGTCGAGAACCCTTCCTGTAATTGCCAGTCTTCAGTATCGGCCAAAGCGCCGATCTCGACGAGGCGGCGCTTGTCCGCGTAGGACTGGAACGAAAAGCTACCAAATCGATAAGGCACGAATTCGAAGGACGGTTCCTGCTCAAACTCCGTCGTGAACAGGAACAAGTATTTCTGGAAGTCCGTGCTGTGTAAATGCCCGCCAAAGGCGCTGAGCAGTCCAATGAGCGTTTTCTGACGGTAATTAATCATAACGTTCGGTTTGCAACACCATTTAGGTATAGCTTAGCTGCGGGAGCGACTTGAAGGAAGGACTTCGCGCGAAAGCGCACCTTACTAGCCATCCGATTAGGCGGGTGGCTCATCGACCGACGTTCGACTCGCGGTGGCTTATGACGCTGTTCAATCCTCCGCCTCTGCTCTCCGCGCCGCCGGTATCGAGTCCTCCGGGGAAACAACGAACATTACCGCACCATTGAGCACCCGAGCACTTCGTGAATCCGGAAAGGAAACCGATTCGCACTCTCGGCACTTTGCGTCGCAAGCGCAACGCCGGTGCCTACGATGATTACGGGCTCGTTTCCCAGGACGAGGCGGGTTTTGCGGGCAAACTCGCAGTCGCAAGCAGGCCGAAAACTGGATTAGGAAGCACCATCCGGACAAGATCGCTTAAGTCGAGGGGAACGCCTTTCAAAGTCTCGGGAGAGAACAGCAAGTTTTTCGCAACATAAACGTTCTGCTCTTATCATGGATACGAATCAGAGGATGGATTTCACGTGAAGGCTTCGAAGCCCCAGCTCATCCACTGCTCGATGTACTTGTCGAAATGGGTTTTGGGCGTCGAGAGCAGGACGAGATCCTTGGCGCGGGTCATCGCCACGTAAGCAAGCCGCCGGTCTTCATTATTTTCGTTGGCAACGATTGCGGTGACGACGGAATTCCAGAATTTTGCGCTGCCGATCACCAGGACGGCACCGATGCTCTCCCCCTTTACCTGGTGGATGGTGTCGTGCCGGATGTTGGGAAAGAGCTTTTGCTCCTCAAAGAGCGGGAGCAGCAATTGCTGTTGCTCAAGCCCACGCTTTTGGATCTTCTTGCCCAGGTTCTCCACTGCTGGAGCACCCAGGCTTTCGATGAGAGCTGCCAAGCGGTCCTTCATTGTGCCCACCCACAAATCTCCAGTCAGATTGACCGGGGGTAGGCCCTTCTCACTCTTCACAAATTTCCAAACCGTTTCTCTCACGCGCTCTGCCAATGCGGAGTCCGGTGCCTCATCGATCTTAGCCCACTCTTCATCACCCCAGATCAGATCCCGCAACACCTCTTCCACGCCTTGGAATGCCGTTTTGTAATCTCTCCGGCAGTCTCGGTAAAACGCGCTCTCCGCAAGCCGTTTGGTCTTGCCTTCGAGATTTGCGTAGTTCACCTGGCCGCGCACCGATTGCAGGTGATCATTGCCTCGGCAGATGATGGCGCTCTCTGGGTCCGGAATCTGCGCCAGACCGAGCAGCCTTCGGAAGGCGCCGATGCTTTCGCTGAAGTCCTCATTTCTTTCCCGAAAAATGAATGGACGTCGATGCGGGCCTCCGGCGTCCCCGCGTCCGGTAAAGGCTCGATTGGTTCCGAGGCTCCTCACGGCTGCCGCAATCGGGTCGTTACAGCGGAAAGATTTGTCCAACGGCCTTTCCGGAATCTGCCACTCCTCCTTCAGTTCCGACAGACTGTTCGCATCCGCCATGGCAAAAGAGTAGATGCACTGATCGGGATCGCCGACCAAGGTCATCGAGCTTCCTGCTTTCCTCAGCTTGCCAAGTAGCCGTAACAACCAGACGTTGGTGTCCTGCGCTTCATCGACAATAACCTCCGGGAAGCGTAAAGCCAGACGAGCGGTGATGTGTGGCTTTTCCGCCAGGATACGATTGGCCCAGTAGGCTCGCTGCGCGTGGGTATAGAACCCGAGTCTCAATAGCTCGGTCGTTGCTGCTGCCGCCTTCGTCTTATCCAGAAGCTTATTGCCGTATTCACCAGCTCGGAAGACGAGTTGATTTGACTCGATCGCCGGAACGATATCCCACGCATAAACGGGCATCTTCTTGTGGCCATTCTCGATCCAGCACTGGAGCTTCACATTTTTTCGATCGCCAGGCCGCGGACCGCGATAGAGTATGGGCCGGGTCTTGGCGCCGGTCAACAGATGGCCGAAAGGCGCCAGAATAAACCTTTCGACGAATGCATCGAAGGTACCGAGATAGTTCGGATCTTGCAGGAGCTGTCTCTGTCCAAGCCTTGCGGCAGCATCCTGGAATTCCCGGATGGCAACGTTGGTGAAGGATAACAGTGCGATCCCTCCTACTGGATGGGGCCACGAAGCCGCCCGCCAGATGAATCGCCGGCATGCCGTCCAGGTCTTTCCGCTGCCGGGAGCCGCCCGCAGAAGATACTCGAGTTCCGAGGCGAAGATGGCGGCCCGCTGCTGATACGTGGGGGGCAGCGCCTGGGACAGCAAAGCAGAGCGAAGCCCTTCAAGCTCCAACCGAGCCTCCCGATGGAATAGCTCCGAGAAACTCAAGCGCCTTTCGGATGTACTCCGGCACATCCTCTGCTTTCAGCGTCGAGCCTTCGAGGAGCAGTGACAGTTCCTGCGCAAAGCTTCCCTTCGACACGTCGGTCTCTTTGAACTGCTTCAAAAAAGCATCCGCCTTCTCATCCGTGGTAGGCGCAGAAGCAATGGCGTTTCGCAGGGCCTTGCCGGTGACGGGATGCAGGGTTTCAAAAGCATTCAGCATCAAATCCAGCATCTTGGGAGAGCGAGCGAGCTCGTGCTCGAAGGTGATGGCGCCATACTCAACGTGGAGATTCGCGATCGACGTCTCCTGGGACTTCAGTCCCTTGGCCGTAGCCGAGGCCTCCCCTCCGACAGCTTTGGCATCCCCATCGGTCAAAATCGCGACGGGGATGGCCAGCTTGCCGGGCCCGAAAAGCGGCAAAAACGCATTGAAGTTGATTCCGTCGGCATTGACCACTGTGACCGCAGACTTCTTGAGCGATCCACCTGCCAATCTGGCCAACACCGGCATCAGCAGGGCTTCGGCAATTCCCTCGACCATCAGCACCCGGCGCGCAAAGAAAAGCTCTGCGCGGGTTGCATCGAGGAAACGCTCGAGCTTTTTCTTAAGCGTTCGTGCATCCTTCTCGTCATGGGCGAGCTTCAGCGCAGAGATCGAAATCGATGAAATCTTGGACTTGGTTTCGTGAACAGCCACAATGGAATCCACGGGCGCCTGACTGGCCAGAATCGGAGAGTGACTGCTGGTGATGATCTGGACTGGATCGTCTGCGGATTCGGTCTCCTGCTTGAGATGCGAGAGCAGGAGGAGCTGCAACTGGGGATGAAGGTGCGCTTCAGGTTCCTCGATCAGGATGCACCGGAAAGCAAACTGCGGGCTTTTGCGAAGCGTCCCGAGGGTCGCGGCGGTGAAGATCAGATTGTTGTAGCCGAGGCCATTCAGAGTGAACGGCAGGCCTGCAATCAAAGGTTGCAAACCGGCGATGATGCGCTGGAAGTTCGGATCCGCAAAAACGAGATCGGTTTGCTGCGATAATTCGTTTCCGGCGATTTTCAACATCTGCTCGTTAATTTCGTAGCGTGCACCCTCGATCGGTTTGAGAACCCGGATCTCGTCGTTTGCCTTCTTGACGATCTCTTCGAACTCTCCGCGCTGCTCCTTCTGGGTCAGAGAATTTACCAGCCGGGAGATCTGCGAGGTCCGCCCCGGGCGAAGCCCCGACGCCGGGTCGCGCAGTGGCTGAAGATAGATGGTGGCGAGCCGGTCGTAGAAGTTCGAGGGTAACGATCCGCCTTCCGTTTCTCCACCCCACATCTTCACATTGGCCCTGCGGGTATCCTTGTTGAATTCGACACGTGCATTGATGCGAATCTCGAACTTTCCTTCCCCAATGTCGACCAGACACTCCTGGCAGTGGGCCTCCTCGATGTCAGTCGTCTCACAGAATACGCAGGAGATCTCGATCGGCGCGAAATCGGTGCCATCGCGGAAGTCATCTTCGGTGATCCGCAGCGCATCGAGATCGCGCCCCGGCATCAGCATCAAGCGCAGAGCATCAATAATAGTAGTCTTGCCGGTGTTGTTTTCGCCGACGATGACGCTGAGCCCTTTAGGAAAAGCAACGATCAGGTGTTCAATCTTGCGAAAATTCTTAATTTGCAGCTCTCGAATGCGCACTGGTGGCCCCGCGTGAGTAGAAACGCATCAACCGGATCTACCATTGTCCCACGTTCTAGGTTTCGGCACGTTGAAGGAACCCGCGTCACGACTGGCAAAATCGTGGTATTGCGGGCGTTGCTACGAATGCTCAAAGATTACTGTTTGTCACTTTTGCCCCCTTCCCTGCTCTGGAAACAAGTGAGGAAGCTGCTTTCGGAAACATCTGCCTGGCAAGCTGTTCTGTTGCCGTCACGCCCGTACAACTTCTAACTTGAAACTTATAACTGCCTCTGAGTCACTTCACAAAGACGGACTGGTTCCAGATTTCGATGATATTGACTAATGGCAAGCGGCTAGTGGCCAGAATCTAATTTGGAACTATCGCCTTCGACGAGCTTGGAGATCTTCATGGGATTCAACGATCATTCGTATTCCAGCAGCGAGGATTTGCCTCCCGAGGCCGGCAACTTCAATGAGCACCCTTTTGATCCTGACGACGATTGGATCAAGGGCGCACCGGAAGAACAGCAGATCGAGGCGATGCGGCGCTGGTTCCATGCGCGGTTTGAGGATCCGTCCAACCAAACCCCCTACGACGGCGGAGAGGGCGGTTTCCAGTTCGTTTGGGGAGGCCCATACGACCCCAACGACGAGATTCAAAATCGCTTCGGCTCGCTCGTCGAGTATGAGGTCATGGAGAAGCTCATCCAGGAACTCTGGCAGGAGGTCGGCGATGAGTGGGCTCCGATCGAACACGAAGGCCTGGACTACGACGAAGAACTCTCCTTCCGCGTAGTCAGCCGCGACGACCCGATTCGCTTTCTCGAGGCCCGCCTAAAGCAGATCGACGAAGTGCTGGATTTGAACGCTGATCGGCATACGTCAGAGCTTGTCCATCAGATGGTTCACAGCTCGCTGATCGCGGCGCTGGAAGCTTTCCTGGCCGACACAATGGTTTTCTGGGTGCGCACCAACAAGGGCGTACTGCGTCAATTCACCTCAAAGAACAAGGACTTTCAGGGCAGGCAGCTGACGCTCGATCAGCTCTTTGATCGACTCGACAAGCTTGAGAACGAAGTAGAGATTTACCTTCAAGAGATGCTCTGGCACCGCCTCGACAAGATCCGGCCGATGATGATGGCCGGGCTAGGAATCAACTTTCCCGATATCGGACCTCTGATGAAGGAGGTCGTGGTCCGGCACGACATTGTGCATCGTGCGGGACGCACCCGGGACGGAGATCTGGTTTCTCTCTCTCCTTCGGACGTGCGCCGGGTCCGGGACGAGGTTCGCCGCTTTGCCCAATCAATCTACGCCGAACTCGAGAAGCGTTTCACCCGATCCGCTGAGCCGGAAGACCTCTGATTTCGCGGGTTCCCATGTCGCGCACTGGGCGTCTTAGATGCGACTGGAAAGGGACCAGTGAGATACTGCATCAATGCCGACAACGTTGAAATACGAAGTTGAGTGCTCAGATTGTGCTTTCACTGGAACCTTGCGCTCTGAAGAACCGTACGTTCGGCCTCCCATGACGATCACAGGCCGAGTCATCTTGCACGGAGTGAAATGTCCCCATTGCGGTCAGGAAAAGCTTTCAGCGCCCGGCGGCCGATATGAACAGAATGCCGAGGGTGTTTACGAACGGGTTGGCGATCCGATTCAAGAGAATACGAAATAGTGACTGAAATCCATTCGGCTCGCCGGGCGGTCGAGGTCCCGCAGACTGCTTGTTTGACATACGTCAAGCTGGGAATTGAAGCCCGTCGATGCTTCCGCCATCTTCCAACATGAAAATGCGGCACATCTACGGCACACAAGGCCGCTGCCTTCAGCGGTCGGAGACGCGATGGAAGGCTGACTCAGGTTCAGCCACTGGGCCCCGACCGAGGCGGGTTTGTGGGAACGTTGACTTTGCTGAACTGCACTGGAAGTCATTTCTTCTTCGCAGACACCTTACTCTGCAATTTCTTCCTAAGTTCCTCGGATCCGATGAGTTTTACGACATTCAGTAGCTTGTGCTGCGGGGTGTCGAGGAATCCGGTAGAAAATGGCTCGAGCTCTATTCCTTTAAGCTCAGGCCTAAACCTGAAAGTGTGATAGGCATTCTCAAAATCTTCCAGATTCAGGCATGAACTTCCTCCTGCGGTAGACAAGACCTCCTCCAAGAGGTTCGCGAGGAGGCGCATGATGCCCCCCGTTGCGCAGTACAGCCGAAAGTCGAACTTCAGCTTGGTGTTGTTGAGGTCCGGGAAGCTCTGCCCAGCTGCTTCAATCTGTTCCTTGAACTGCTCGAGACAGAAGATAAATTCCGCACGGTGATCTTTCTTGTTCCAGTCGAAACGGGGTAAATGAATATGCCCGCGGACTCTGGTGACCAACTGCTTATTGCTTGCGACAACGGCTTCGAGCTCATCGGCAAGGCCAGAAAGCACCATCAAGCACGGCGTGCTATCGTGCAGCACCTTAAATATGTCGTCCACGTGGTGTTTCGTTTTGAGGGTAGTACGGTCGGTAAGATGCTGGAGCTCCTCGATTGCAAGGATCTCAGTTTTGCACTCCTTGAGCGCAGCGAGAGTCCTTCGCTTCAGGTCTGACGCTGTGTCGTTGCTCTTGATATCCGTGATCTCATATAGTCTTAGGATCTCCGCATATAGACCCTTGGGAGTGGGGTTAGGTGGCATTTGAGGAACTGCGGCTTTCAATTCAATTCCTTCGCCCGTTCGAACTGGTTCTGGCACTTCTTGATAGGTGTCAACGAGGAAAGTCTCTAGCAGGAAGGACTTTCCAGCGCCGGTATCACCGGAAAGCAGAAGTAAATGGGAGATCCCGGTACTACGAACGAGCGCTAGGTGTCGTGTGAGGGTTGTGAGGCCCTCGGCGAAGTATCGATGCGGAGCGACAATTCTTCCAACGACTAGCGCTGCAGGACAAAATGGACTCATGAGGTCTTCTTTCTCGGGAGCACAAAGCTCGGAATCTCCGAACGCACAGGTTTCGGCTGCTCGTAGAGATCGGCCGCCTGTTGATTTAATTCCATCTGCTGTTGTTCTGATGGACTATCTGTGACCGCGGCAATGTCGGCAGTTTCGCCGGCATCAACATGTCGTGCCATACTGCGCCCGCCAAACTTAGCGGTCAGATCGTATAGGAAAATCTGGCGTACTTCTTCCTTGGCCTGTTGCCAGCCTGCAACGCCCTCTTGAAGATTCTTTTGGCGTTGATACTTCTGAAATTGTTGATGCTGCCAAAGAGTTAGACCATCGGCGTAGGTAAAGGAGTTGGCCTCAACCTCGGCCTCGATGATTTCATCTTTCCAGAAGACATAGATTTTGCCGAGGTTATCCTCGTTGACGCTGATCTCAACCTCCAGCTTTGCACCGTGTTGTATGCGGAGGTAGCGGAGGGCCTCCGAAGTGTACACGAGGTTGTGCATGTTTATTGCATCGTGTCGCAGTGTGCGCTCGTAACGGCGCCCCATAACGGCCTCGAGGAATTTCGCATCGTCTGGCACTCTACGTATATCTGCGCGTATTTCCTTTTCCCAAAGCGTCATCGGCGCGATACCGAGAGTGCGGTGGGGTCTTTGATGGTATACGTCCGCCACCCACTTCCGAATCCCAAGCCGAACGGTCGAGAGGCGAATGGTTGCCAGCTTCTTAGGGTTATAGTCGCCCTTTTCAAAGATGTTGCGAAATGTTGTCCCTGGGGTTTGGTGAGAGATTTCTTCGTTAAGCGTGCGCAAGAAGCGCTCGATCTCGGCCTTGTACCAAGGACGACGTCTGGGGCAGTAGATAATCTTTCGGACGCCCACACGTCCGCAGCCTTCAATTGCCTGTTGAGAATGTTCCTCAAGCCCGTTATCCCATTTGATAGACCGGCCGATCCCGTAGGGCATCTCGTTTTCGATCTCGGGATACAGCGATGCGTAGTAGTTCTTTGGTAGGAAGGCGTCTTTAAGGCAATGTGCAATCGACAGCCCCGACGGATTAGAGAACCCGATGTAGAGCCCGAGAATGCATCGAGTTCGTGTGTCAAGGCACACAGTGATCCAGGGCCGACCTAGCGGTAGTCCCGTTTCGTCGTCAACGACGAATAGATCCAAGACTGTATGGTCCAGTTGGATCTCCTCTAAAGGTTGGGACGGCAAATCGCGCCCGATTACGAAGCGAAAATGACGAATAGCGGCATCCATTCCATAGCGCGCTGCGTGCCGATCGAAAGCAGGGATCTCATGGATTAGGCGTTGGATGAGCCGTCTCGACGGGGTTAGGAGCTTAATGCGCTCTGGAGGTTTGACGAATGGATCGGCCGCCTGCTGCTCTTTCAGAGTACGTTCGTATTCCTCGTCCAGCCGCCGTTGTTCGTCTTCAACCCAAAGCTTCGCGGCCTCCCACGTGGAGTCCACCGTGCCTCGCTCTCTGATTAGGTATCTTTCATTGATCGCCTGATCGCATAGCCCGAGGACGATTGGGCCGTACATATCGTCGCGGTCACGGCAACCACGATTCTTGTCCAAGAGGAAGGCCTCGTCCTCGCCATGGTCGTAAAAGCGGCGCGCCCAGCGATAGACGCTGATCCATCCGAACCTTTTGCGAGATCTGAGCAGCTTCCTCCAAGACCTCTCAAAGATGTGCCGCATCTCAGGGTCATCTAGTCCCTCTAGGGTCCGCACCTTCTCATTCTTGAGAGCATCCCAGGTGTCATTGATCTTCTCCTGCCATTTCCCTTCGGTGATTGGAACGCCTTGAACGGTTCGAACGAACGCAAGGCGTAGTTTGATGAGCGCGCGCTGCTGCGGGGTGAAATGACGTACGACAACGGGCGCCCATGCAGCATCGGACTTTCCGAAGTCAAAGGTCATTCTGAATTTGCAAAGAAGATCGAGCAGACGTTTCTCGGATTTCATGGACGGAGATCCGTCGCTGAGATCTTCTAGAAGCCAGTCACCATCTTCCGTCTTCTTGACAAGCCGAAACCGCCGATCATCGATTTTGATCCGAGCGTCTCGAGTGAATGTACCGAATCCCATTAACGACCTCCATTGCGCAGATAGAAGCGCGTGTTGGGCACCAAGGGTGTTGCCAGATCGAAAGAGAGAACGCCTTCAATAAAGAGGCGACACAGTATTTCGCGCCCAAATCGGCCGAATCTGCCATTGAAAGCGTCCATCCACATGACGCCGCCTTCGTTCTCGCATGTCTGGGTGATCAGTTCCCGTTCGTACAACGTGACTGGCCGACCGGAGAAGTGAATGAGTATGCTGCGATTGGAGCGCTGAGGTTCCTTCTTGTAGTCCTCAACAATACGGAGACTGTAGCGAAAGCCGAGAGCAGGGAGGCAACGGGTCATCAGCGCGGTTCGCGCGTCAACCTCCGCCGTCACGAAGCGCCTGAGCTTTATCTCAATCAGTTCTTCTAGGCCCACGTGCGGAATCGCGAGAACGTCGGGGATATGCTCCTGTTCGATTCCATTTAGAACATAGAATATGCGGCAAGGTTGATCGCGGTACGTCCTATACATGGGGTCACATTCAAGATCCTCGAGAATAACTGATTCGTGACCTTCGCCGTGAACTTGGCGGTCAACGTGGCAATCTGATTTCACGCTCCACGAAATAGTTGTAACAATGGAACGCGAACGAGTGACGATGTTTCGGATGCGGTCTTGTCCCGGCTCGGTAAACCCTATTCGCAGAATTCGATCATTTGATGTATGCATGAGTGCTCCATGAAAGAAATGAGAGACAGTTGGAGAACTGTTATCGCTGCTTCTCTTGGGCCTTGCTGGGCCGTTGGCGTTTGAGACGTGCATTGTGTGCGCGGCGCCACCGTTCAGTTGCTCGGCGCACTACCGATATCAGGCGATATCTTGGGACGCCACAGCATGCGCGTGACAAACGCTTGCTTAGGTCCTCGAGGAGACCGCCGTCGTAGAGAGAGATGGTGGTCGTCTCAATGAAGAGGTCAAGTCGTTCGCTTGCTAGACAAAGCTCCTTCGCCAAGAAGGGGTCGAGAGATCGGCTCAACAGTAATCGAACGGGGCGTTGCCAGTCCCGAAAAAGCATGAAGAGCGCGGAAAGGGCGACGGTTCGGTGCAGGCTTGGGCGCGGTGGAAGTGCGAGGATCTCATGTGTGGCGTCATCGATTACTGCAAGGATGCAAACTCGGAATCCGTTCTCGAGCGTGAGAATAGCTGAATCGAGAATCCAATCACCGGCGGGCTCTCCGGAATTCGAGCATGCGGGGACGTTCTGATCCTCCTTTCTAGACTTATCGGAAATGCTAGGCTCCGGATTCATTTCTCTCCATCATTCAATACTGCGATCTACGAAAATCCTGATCACCCATGTCGACATAGAGGGCGACCAACATCTCTTGGGTAGTTGTGGAGGTGCAGCTCCGTGACAACTGGGAGTGAGTGTCTCTTTGAAGAGATGAAATGTAAACGCAACGAAAGTGTCAGGGCAGGATGGCGCGAAAGGACAACGTCCGATATTACTGGTGGATTATGTTCGGGTACGAAGGATGTACCCAAAAGTCCTTTAATGTCTCAGTCGAGCCCTTTAATGAATGTCGAGATGCTTTCGTCGATCGAAGAAATCGCGGTTCGGAGGGATGTGGCGGCCGCCTCCGTCGCGATCTTTTCGATCATTCTCAGATCCGCGTGCCCCAAAAACTCCGCAGCGGTGCCTAGAGAAGCGCCACTCGACAGTAACCACTGTGCGCCCGTGTAGCGAAGATCATCAAAGCTTATTCCATCAATGCCGGCTGCACGGATTGTTCTGAGAAAGGTTTGCGAAACATTGCCAGTAGTCATTTGCCGTTCGCCGAATAATGGGCTCTTGGATCGAGGATTATCCGTGCGTCTTAATTTCTTCAAGACGGAAAGCGCAAAGTCACTCAGTGGTACTCTCCGTTCTCGGCTTCCTCGATTCCTGACGATTAAGCTGCGATCTTTGACATTGATGTCATCGGAACGAAGAGCGAGAATCTCGCCCCGTCGCAATCCCGAGATTGCAAGGGCAAGCATCGGTCGTAGCCAGTCTGGGGATCCATGCCATAGCATTCCGAATTCGGCTTTAGTTAAGGTCTTGACGGGTTGATTCTGCCGACGGGGACCTCTAAGAGCCAGCGCCGCGTTTGTAGATGCCCATCCCTTCTGACACGCTAGGGAGAGCAGACGCTTCGTTACGCTGATTTCAAGGCCCACTGCGCCTGCAGAAGCTTGCTTAGCGCGTTGGCGGAAATGGGCCTTCAACTGATCTGAAGTGATCTCGCACACGCAAGCCATCTCGCCCAGATCGCGCGAGAGACTCGCTATCACTGACTTGTAGCGGACGAAAGTCCCCTTCGTTGCGGTTCGGGACTGAATAGCCAAGAACTCATTGACCAGTTCCCCGAACGTCCGAACCTGCGACTGGGTCCGAGCGAGTTGTCCTGTACTCGGCACACTTGCCGTGTGGGTGACCATCGTGGGTCGAGCCATGGGTGGTTCCAATATAACGCAATGGGTGTCCTTCCGATCGACCCACCCTATCCACGCGCCTTTGCCGGTAACGCTTGTGGGTGCATTCGAGAGGCATTCAACGGTGTGGGTGGGCCGGACTGTCTAAAAACACCTGAAATATAGAGCGATATCTAGCCCAAGGCTTCTCCATCTGGACGTAGGCAGAGCGCGCAACCTGTGATCTCAAACCTCTACAACAAGGCAATTCGGAGGTGGGTATACCCATGTCTATTCCAAATTCGACCCTCTCACGTGAAGTGGGTTCTTCAGTTTCGCTAACGAGACACCCACAACCTCATCCATGGAACGAGAGCCTACGTGGGTACGTGCTACGCCTCACTGAAAGTAATGGGTACGAGAGCCCATGGAGGGTATATGTTCGCTCCGGCTTGAAGCAGTTTGAAGTGAGAGGGGCCGGGTTCGATGCTGTGAAACTTGCATCGATTTGCAACTGCAGCACACTTCAACTTCAAACTCTTGCATATTCTGACCCGGCACGGCCGCGCTCCTGCTGTCTTCTCGGCGAACCCGTCAGCCCAATGGATCTTGGCTTCAGTCACCCTCGAATCTGTCCCGTTTGCATTCGTCGGTTTGGATACATTCAGGGCTCTTGGGATTTGGAGCTTATGGTCGGCTGTCCGATTCACGGAGTACGTGCCCTGTTCTCGTGCCCGAGTTGTCATCAGCCTCTGAGCTGGAACCGCCCGGCCATGCTTATCTGCAGATGCGGCGCGACGCTCGATGCGGCCAATTTGGCTCCGCTAGATCCTTCGGCGCGAGCACTCCTCGACATCATCTATTCAAAGTCTCTGAACCTGCTTCCGTTCCCAGATCCCAATGAGCATCTCCCAATCTTCGAACTCTCTCAACTGAAACTCCGCACCATGTTAAGAGCAATTAGAGCGATTGGAAACTGTTGGGCTATGACAATGGCGCCGACGAACGATTTGGTCGATCCCGTGCAGATCATTTTGTCGGCTGCACAAGCACTCAGCGATTGGCCGGAGAACTATTTCCGGCTACTTGCGAGCCTTGGCGCTCGCGAATCTGAGGATGAATATGATGTTCGACGGCAATTCTCTCCGCTGTACAACGCACTATTGAGGGAGCGGAAGGGAACCGACTCCGGTTCATTGGCTTTCTTCAGAGCTGCATTCATGGAGTTCATTGGCAATCACCAAAATGTCCGTGCCGCCGATCCGCGGCTCATGCCCGAAATTCAACAGCAGGCACCAAAGCGGTATCAGACTCGTGCGGAGGTCGCGAGATCATTGCGAGTAGACCCGCGGACTGTCAAGCGGCTTCTCACTTCAAATGTAGAAGGAATCAAACCGGGGAAATTCGCTGCAGTAGATTCAACGGGACTGGCGCTGACCGGGGCTAAGCCGACTCGTATTCTCGCGGTCAGAACAGCTGCCGCGAAGCTAGGTGTTCCCGTTTCGGTCTTCCGGAAACTGGTGGACTCTCATGTATGTCCCATCACGCACAGGCTTCCGGGACAGTTGGGCTATGACGAACGAGATCTAAACCAGTTTTCGTGCCGATTGCTTGCGAATGCGGAACAGATTTCGCGAAAAGAGCCACGCAGTGCGTTCGTATCCTTGCGACGAGTAATGCGGCTGAATCGATATTCAACCGCAGAGAAGACCGCGATAGTCGCGGGCGTAGCGAAAGGAGTTCTAAAGATATTTGCAGTCCGGAATTCGAATCTTGAGTCTGCATGCATATCTCTTCCCTCTTTGGCAGAGTTCATTGCGTGCGAACGAGCGACTAGCGACATGGTTACGGCCTCGGACGCTTCTGCCACCCTCGGATGTTCGATGGAAACTATCAAGGGGTTGATCCGGTCTGGGCAGTTGACCCGGAAAAGGTCTGGCAATAGATGGCTAGTTTCTCGCCGCTCCGTGGATTCATTTCGTACCGGTCACGTCAAGTTATCTCTCGTGGCTACCGCATTGGAAACTAGTTCCCGCCGCCTGATGAGGCTGTGCCGAGCGATGCGACTGCCATTGACATACGTCCGATCGAGCAAGCGCAGACAGGAGATATTCATCGCCAAGAATCTCCAAGAACGGCTGTCGGCGGAATTTCAGCGAGCGCAACGTTGAGATGCCAGCGAGCGAGAGAGAACCAGACCATTAAACGTTAAGCTGCAGAACCATACTCAATTCGTCGGTAGAAACAATGAGAAATCGGTTAAGCTGCATTCCAGTCGGTATTGGCTCGGCAGCAGCTTGACCGCATTTCCGATGCCCAGTGCCCAGGATCCCATTCCCCAGGTCTTGTGTGCCAGAATCTGCTTCGACCGCCAATCTGTTGACGAGGCATCCCCCTCACCGCAGTGGCGAATCGCTATTTCCATATTTATTGCGTCTGACCGGCAAGAATGGCTACCCAACGCCGAGCAGTCTGTTGACGTTCTGTGGGATTTGGCCGCCGGCCTTGACTCCGAGTTTGGACATCCGGAAGCTCGCAGCCGCGGCGAACTCGACCAAGGCCGAGCTTACCAAGATTGCTTATAAGACCAGGACGGTCCAGACTCAAACACGACTCTTGGGCCAGAAAGTTCGCCCTCACGACTTGCGATTGACGACGCCGCAAGTCTGCGTATGTTGCGTCAAGGACCAGCAGTTCATTGAGGCACATTTCGATCTCGCGATTATGGTTGCGTGCCCGGTCCACCGAATAAAGCTTGTCTCGTCGTGTCATCGGTGCAAGGAGCCACTGACTTGGTTGAGACCGGATTTGCTGGAATGCAGATGTGGGGCGGAATTAAAGGCGACCAGCCGAGAACGAATAGATGAAGCGTCGGGGGACCTTCTCGACTTGGTTCGGCGCAAAGTGTTGGGACTCGCCATCCCAAATAGCTATCCGTCGAAGATACCGGCGAACGATTTGGGTCGAATGAAACTTTGGAACCTTCTTTATCTGATTGAGATCCTGGGAAGGCGCTCTCGATCTGGACTGCTCTCACGCAGAGAGAGCGCGACCATTCTTTTGCGTGCCTCGACGGCTTTGTCGGACTGGCCCAACAATTTCTTCTGCCTCTTAGAGGGATTCGAACAGCCTGATTGGGATAAGGCCGGTGTGCCGCTTACGAAGGGGAGTCTGAAAGGGTTCTATTTCGCTCTAATGTTCGGCCTCAAGCCAAGGAGGGAATCGCTCTTTGTGCGGCAGGCACTCTCTCAGTTCGCCTCGAGTCGCCATGGTGTGGGCAGCATAGATCCTGCCTTACGTGAGCCGGATTCGAGCGAAGGCAGTCTTTTCTTACCCAAGTCTCGTTTGGCTCAGAGACTCGGGATTGACCGGAGAATGCTTGATCGTCTCATAGATGGAAATAAGGTCGAAGTATTGCGTACCAGGAGAGGGAAACGAGAACACGTTTGGATCGAGACTAGCAATGCAGACCTAGCAAAGCTGGAGGGTAAAGTCTACGGAGCACCCGAAGCGGCTCGGCTAGTTGCTATTCCACAGTCCGTTCTGAAAGAACTCAAGAAATCGGGCCTCTACCGTGTTGCCCGCTTAACCGCTGGTTCGCGTGGCTATCACGAACGAGATATCCAAGAGTTCATTCGGACTATGAAGTCTCATGCCCAACCAGCCAAAAATCGCCAAGAGGAAATGCTTCCGTTTCGTCAGGCCGTCCGATACACGTACTTCACAGTGGCGATGAAAGTTGAATTTGTCGGGAAGATTCTGGAGGGCAAGATTCCCCTATTCGGTAAAGCGACAACGCCACTCGATCAATGTCTGGTCCCTCGCAGCTTGATTCTCTCGTTCGCACGGGAAGCAACTGCTCGGTCGATCGCAGAAGAATCGACTGAAACTGCTCGAGATGGTTTGAAGTATCCCATGACGACCGAAGAGGCGGCGCGTACACTGGGCTGCTTCGCGCAGGCGATACCACGCTTGGTAGCAGCGGGCCACCTCAAAGGACTTCGGCGCCGTAAAGCATTGTGGGTTGACCGGGCTAGCGTTTATCGGTTTAACGAGAAATATGTCAGGATGGCCTCGGTCGCGAGGGGAGTTGGCAGCCAATCGGGGGCACTAATCAATATTTGCCTCAAATACCATATTCCGATGATTGTTTGTGAGGTGCCTGGGAAATGCAAGCAGCATGTATTCATTTCTCGCAGGCATGAAACCAAATTGCGCGAACAGTATATCCAAGCACGGAAAGTTCATAAAGAATGAAAAGCAATGCACGTCCGCGGGATCTAGCGCCTGGCCCCATCTAGATCAGTAATTCTTAGTGCAATCAAACCTGCGTCCTCCTGCGCACGAGCGCCTCACCTTCGCGCTTCCTGACACTGGCTGATATATTTCCTCATTGTGCGATAACAGTTTCCACTGCGAGCGCCATTCACGAGATGTGCGATTTCGTCGGACTCATCCTGAATCACCTCGATCACCCGAGGCTGCGCTTGCGCGCTGGCTTGGGGTGCCGGCTCTCGCTGCCCATCACCGCCTCGACCATTTTGCTAACCTTCGCCCGACTCCGGAGCAGGCTGGGAATCCCCACGTAAGCTATCGTGATCCGCCAGAGCATATCGAGCAGCCGCTCACCTGCTTCGTCAGGCGGAACCATGATTGCGAACCCGTGCATGCCCGCTGCCGGTTCGGAGTTGGGAACGAACTCATCCGCATTGCCTTCGATCAGAATTGCTCTTTGGCCATGGATCTTGATTTCCGACATAGTCCCTTTCGGTGCGATGTGCGTTCAGAATAGCGATGGATAGTTGTTGTAACCTATGCGTGATGCCTCTCGAGCTGAGGCGGCAATCGTCTCAGCAATCGAACTGTAGACCTGAGTGTCCCCTGTCCCACCCTCACTCCTGTCGCCCAGCACGTGGTAGTAACAATCACAACTTCGTCGTACCCGTGTATCGATGCGGAGCATGCACTGTGCAAAAGGGGTTCAAACCCCGTTCCCCGGCTCTTCAGGTGCGTTCGCGGCGCCTCGTGATATGGTTTGTGCTCGCTGCCAACAAGATTTACCAACAACTCAGATTAATTCGGTCTTCCAGTTGAGTTCCTGAATCCGGAGATCTAATTCGCGGTACCGTTTGGAGAGCCTATCCGCCTCCGACCGCAGCTCTCCGACCGGCACTGTCATGACATACCGCACCTCGGACTTCGAGTAACGGTCCCAGCGCGAGCTTGCCGAGCCGGCCACTCCTGACAAAAAGTCGCGCCGCTTGCCGATCAGATCGCGCTCGGCGATGACATCCGATATCGTGCGCTCATTGTCAAACCGTGTCCGTGAATTTGTGCGGTTGATGGCGCTGATGAGCTCCAGCAACCGCACATAGATGCCGTGCGTCTCCGACAGCAACTCGCTGGGGTCCTCTGCTGGCTCTTCGCCCTCCTGAATGCGCGCCGAACCGGCCAGCCTGTTTTTGATCTCTTCGAGCCTCTTCTGGCAGTCGCTACGCTCCGCCAATGCTTCAGCTAGCTTCATTCTTCCTCCTTGTGGCTAGTTGCCTTGCCAAATCATCTGGTATGACCAAACCCGTAGAGCCCATTGACGGGACGGGGCTATCTACTTGCCGCCTTTTGTCATCATTCGATTCCAGTACGCTATCGTGTGAAACCACAGGAGGACTGTCATCAATTCATGAAGCACAAACAACGTGGCGCCCAGAATCGTAGTGCAAATCGCAATCGACGGTGATCCACGCCAATGCATTCCGATCGCACAACCGACCAGTAGCAGCGAAAGACTATAGATGAAAACCAGAAGCAGATTCACCGATTGCATTTCGATCTTCATCGTGATCTCCGGCGAAGTTAACGTGGTGCATGTCACGAGGGCGACGCTGATCCAGCGGCCTTCAGTAAAGCTGACTGTAATCGAATCGAACGCCAAACATCGTGACCATCAGCCTTTCAAGTTGTCGACGACCCACGTTTGTCGATGAAGTCTTCCGCGATCTTTTGCCATCGGCCAATATCATCCACGTCCGGCCCAAAGAGCGCCCCGTACGCTAGCCCCACGCTCTCACGGTGGAGCAGTTGGTCTCGGTCATGAATGGACAAGTCGCCTCGATAAGGTTCGGTTCGGATAACTGTCACCGTGTACCGGCCATCGAGGTTCGAATTCCACACCACGTCTTCTGACATGATCAATTCCTCTCGCCGACGGTGGCATCGCCGGGGTCTCCGGTTTCTGGCTCGAAAGCAACGAATGTACCGTCGGTGAACTTGGCACGGCCAACACCCGTGAACACAAGCCAGCCGTGATAGCTCAGATCGCGCCGCTCACCTGTGAATACTGGCGTCAGAGCCCCGGCCAGCCGCGCCCATCCCTCGGAATTGGGATCACTGCGGTCCTCGTAGGTGGCAACTAGCAGTTCGAGACGGCCCGACGCGGTGATCTCATAGGTATCTCCCGGAAAGACGGGCGCGAGGCTGCACGCTTGATGCGTTTCGCCTGTGTGCTCGCCAAAGAGCGGGTGATTGCAGAGAACATCGTCGGATACGCTCATGACACCCTGTTAACCTCGGAAACCGACCCAGCGCTAGCTTATGTCGGAGCAACGATCTTTGCAGATCGTTGCTCCGACTGCGGTGAACACCGCTAGTCGATCTTCCCACTGATCCTGGTGCAGCAAGCGCTACGCAAATGCTCGGAATGTGCCGCAATCAGCACATTCCGCGGCTGTGGCGACACTATTATCCGGCGCTGCTCGGCCGATAGCTTCTCGATAGCTCGGTCGGCTCCCTCGCACCGTCCTCAATGCGTCTTCAATCTTCAGTCACTTCACAGTGCCTCTGGCCACGCGGACGTTATGACCCGCGTCGGGCACAGTGCGCCTTCTTACGGAGAATTCATTGCACGTCTCAACGATTCGCGATACCGTGATCTGCCCCGTCTGCCAACTAAGTCAATTTGAACGCGGAAATGGCAAATGCCGTCGCTGCCACCATTCATTGGGGATTGCCTATATCGAACTCTTCCTTTCAAGCCCTGGCGCTTCCCGCGATTCTCAATACATGATCGCCACTCGGAAAGAATTGGGTGGACTCATTCGAAGATTGCGAACGCGATGTGGAATAACCCAGGCAGAGCTGGCCGCTCTCACTGGGATTCACCGAACTTACCTGTCGCGCGCCGAACGTGGCCAAGTCATGCCCTCAGTCGTCGCCTTGATGCAAATCGCTAGCGCCTTGGGTGTCGACAAGTTATTGCTGCGCTTGCGTAGTTCGTCCATCCAATCGAGGGGCCAATAACCCTCTGACAATCTGCGGCTGGATTTCCCCGGAATGTGCCGATGTTGGCACATTTCGATTGGACATTCATCGCTGCTTACGCATGAACCCGCGGGACGATTGATTGGATACAGTTTTCGTCACCGAAACAACGATCCTTTGGATCGTCGTTTCGCCATTGGCACGTGCCGAACGGATCGAGTATCGATGGCAAGTGAAAGCCGAATCACTGTTGCTGCGTTTTGCAAGTATTATGGGGAAGAGACCGAGACGATGATTCGCCAGATGAAAATCGAGGGCGGAACTCTCGAAGACTGCAATGCAGAGTTGAAAATACTGGCCAACTTCGTCCGACCCCAAGCGGACGAATTAACAGATGCTTGGCCAGATCTGCTGAAAGATATTGTCTACGCGCGCCCGATCCCTGTCTCTGATAATGATCTTCAGGAAGATCGCGAACTTTCTCTGTCGAAGGCGCCAGCCAGCTTGCAGGAGGGATAGCGTCCTGCTGAAGCGGCGGGCGCCAAGTTGACAAGCGACGAAGATATTGAGGCAGAGATAAGCGGCATTCGTAAGAGCCCTTAGCAATTACCCGCTTTCCTGATTAGAGTATGAACACATGGCCGCGCGTTGACGCCACTCCTCGTTGTCAGGGACCACGTATAGTGGTACTCTCAGATCAAATGAGGACGCGATTCATACACCGTTTCGATCCTGTCCTGCCATTCTCAATGGCTGAAGCGCACATGCGCTGTTGTTGATCCCTCTTTTGACGGACCTTCTTTAGCAATTGAAATCGAACGTCGCGCGGCCTGAGCTTGGCGACGTCCGCCGAGAGCGATGAACTCGCGGGAGTTTCGCATTCGTCGCCTACGACGGTGACATCTGATTCGTGATCTTTGCGGGAAATACTGTCGAGGGTCACAAGGCAAAGTCATCAAGGAAACCAATGAAGATGGGGCAAACGTGTGGAAGGCGGGCAATCTTAGCACCGATATGCACGCTTGTATTTCATATCGCCGCTATCGGAGAACCGCCAGGAAAAACGCTGCTGGTCGTTGCGCATCCTGACGATGAATACTATTTCGCTGCGACCGTATATAGGATGGCCGTGCAGTTGAGCGGGCAAGTTGATGAGCTGATTGTTACTGATGGCGAAGGGGGCTTCCGATATTCAACCCTCGCAGAGCCGTACTACAAGACACCGCTGACAATCGAGGCGATCGGTCGAAAAGAGCTTCCTGAAATCCGGAAGAAGGAAGCGCTCAATGCCGGCAAGGTTCTGGGCATAAAAAGGCATTTTTTCCTCGGCCAAAAGGATGAACGTTTTACGACCGACGAAGACTCTGGCCTGCATGGGTGGGACTCAACGCTTGTCATTCACAAGATCGCGGCACTGGTAAGGGAAAACCATTATCAGTACGTTTTCTCGATTCTTCCGCGATCCACGACGCATGGAGAGCATCAAGCCGCCACCGCACTTGCTGCGGACGCGATTCGTGCTCTGCCTGAAAACATTAGACCGGTTCTGTTAGGGTTCGATACCGATCCGGCCAACTTTCAGCCAGCGCAGAACCTTCAAGAAGGCCAGAAATGGAGCTCAGCGCATGTCTACGCTTTTGATCGAACTACCAGGTTCGGCTTTCACAATGCGCTTAGTTACCAAATCATCGTTGACTGGATGATTGCCGAGCACAAGTCTCAGGGGCTACTGCAGACCATGTGCGGAAGAGACGCAAGGGAATACGCCTGGATCGATCTGGCTAGCGGTCTGCATCCACAAACGGAGGCGCAATCACTCTTTCGCAAGCTCGATAACGGTTCAGGTCGCCAAGGAGGAGAGCAGTGAGCACAGGCTGAGAAGGCCAAGATAGCCTGCATCTTGAGAAAACGCCGGAGGGAAGCGATGGACTCAGCCTTCAGGCTCCGACGATGGTTCTCACGATGTTCCCACTCTTTGGGCGCAAGTTCTACAAGAACCCGATGGCGCGGCCAGCGATTCCAACGCTGAGCCAGGAGAGCAGCGAGAGTGCTGCGCCGACACGATGCCACCAAGGCAAACGCTCATCGCGGTGTCGAATCTGCTCAAAGTAGACGGGAAGCGAAATGATGAGCGCAATCGCGAGTGCGGCCATCTTGGCGCGGAAGGCTGGGCTGTAGTAGCACTTCAGCGCTTCTCCCGAGACCATGAGCACGCCGGACACCGCAATAGCAACAAAACTCAGGATGGCGATAGGCAGCAGTTCGCGGGCAAGCTGGCGGCTGGCAATGCGTGCCAACAGACCGAGGGCGCGAAGAGAGACGACTATCAGAGATCCTCCGAGCGCAGCCAAACCAAGAAGATGAGTCGTCTCAACAACGGCGAAGGCCCATTGGGACTGTTGCATGTAGACGCCGACTGCGGAATGGCTCAGCCATTGAAAGAGAGCAAGTAGGCTCATAGTTGCTCCTAATTGAAATAGGCTGTGGCGCGGCCCGCCGCGATGATTCCAGCCCACAGCGTGAGGGAAGCGGCGCCAGCGAGGCGCGCTGCCAGCGGCGTCTTTGCGTGCTGGTCCCATGCAGCGATGCGACGGTAGACCGTGCGATAGTAGACCAGCGGATTCAGTCCGGCGAGCACAAGCAGCAGAAGCTTGATGCGAAAGGCTGGATTAGAGTACGACTTGGCTGCTTCGGCGGCAAACAGCATCAGTCCGCTTACGGTGAGGATGCCGAAGCCGGTCCACACCACGGGCAACACTTGTCGCGCGACCGTGGTGACGCGCTCGCCGCGCAGGATAATGCCCAGCAGGCGCAAGTCCAAAATCGCGATGGAGCCGGCGAGCAGCGCAATCGCGAGAACATGGATCGTTTCAACGATGGGAAAAACCCAGAGCGACTCGCGCAACGCCGTGGCTGGGGCGGTGTCATTAAGCCACTGGCAGAAGTGATGAATCAGTTCGGACAAGAAGACCTCTTACTCTTCAGCACTCCCGCTAAAGACGGAGAGTGACGGTGCACTCGGGCAGCAGAGCCGGACACGCGGTAAAAGCGCATCCGGCTTGCGCCGAGCGGCCCTTAGTTGCCTCCGTTGGTGGATGATGGGGCCGATGCCTGAAGTGTCCCGGGCTTTTCTGCGAGCAGGCTGTCGATTTCGGCAGTGAACTCTGCTTGCAATTCCGTGTTGAACTGGCCGCTGGCCGGCGCGGCGAAGCCGGAGTGGATTTTGCGCACGCGGCCGTCTTTGCCGACGAACAGCGTTGCCGGCCAGGTGTTGAGGTTCACGGCCTGCGGCACCTTCTCCCACATCTCGGCTGGCGCTCCGGCAATCACATAGGTATAAGGCACATTGTATTTCTTGATAAATGCCTTAGCGCGATGCAGGTCCTGTTGCTGTTCGGGCTCTTCGAAGTCAAGCGCGACGATCTCGAGACCCTTGCTGTGGTACTTGGCGTAGAGCTGTACGAGGTACTGCGCCTCATCGTGGCAGTTCGGGCACCAGGTGCCCGTCACGATGGCGAGATAGGCCTTGCCCTTGAACTTCGGATCGTCACTGGAGACCAGCTTCCCGTTGACGTCGGGGAAGCGCCAGCTGAAGGTTTCGTTAGGATCGCGGACCGTGGTGTGCGTGACAAAGTTGGCAGGCTCCGGCAGTCCCTTGGCACGCGCTGTCTCCGGCCGCCATGCGATGAGGGGATCTGTAGGAGTATAAGAGCCACGGAGCTGGATGCGCAGCGAACCGTCGGTTTGCGGCGTCACTTCGGCGACGAGCGGACGTGAGCCATCAAAGTGGCTCAGCTCGAACTTGCCATCGCGATAGCGTCCGACCAGCGCACCGGTGTCGCCATCCACACGGAGGATCGATGCGGAGACATCGGCGCTTTGCTGTTCAACTACGAAGCGCCAGGCCTTCTCGCCTTTGGGGCTCTCGTGCTCGATCTCCCATGTTCCGGCGATCGAGGGGACATCGGACGGAGCGGCCTCAGCCACATCGACGTGACGCGCGGCACTAAGCGGATAGCTTGAAATGTACTTTTCTGCCTCGAAGCGGCCGTCGACCTCGCCTTTGAGTTGGCCATCCTGGACCGTGGCCACGATGCGGGTGAGGTAGTGGTCAAAGTTGAGCGTGAGCTTTCCGTTGTCCAGCGTCGCACTGGTCGTGGTCTGCTTCAGGTCGCCGTTGTACAGCGTGCCCACGAGCGACGACCCTTCGCCGCTGATGTCGAGGCGGAAGGGAATCGTGGTCTGATTGAGGGTGAAGGTTGCGTCCCAGCGGCCCTGCGGCGCATTGGAAGGTTGCTGCGCTAAGAGCGAGGCCGCGCTGACTGCGACGGTTAGCAATGCGAACTGCAACTTGGGGAAGTGTGTCATAGTTCCTCCGGTAAAGTCGAGATTCAATTCGTTGCGAGCGCGGACTGCTTTCGTCCGAGTTCAAGTTGCGCGTGGAGTTGCTGCGAGTGGGACTGATGCCACTCGGCGGGCAAATCAGGTTTGGTGTCGAGAAGGATTTCGAGAATCGCGCGGCGAGCGGATGCACTCAAGTGCGCGAAGTCCGGGCTGGTGTCTGCACCCGTAAGCACTTGGTGGAGGCGGTGGTAGAGATACCCTTTGGCTGGCGCGGGTAGTGCGTCCCAATCTTCGGAGTAGATGAGATAACTGCACGGATAACGGAAGATGCGGGTTTTGAGGTCGAACTGCCGCAACGATCGACCACGGCGATCGAATGGCCCCAACGCGGCAAAATCCTGGGCAAATGTCGATGTTCCCTTCACTGGATCGGTGAGCGGCGCCTCGTTGGTGAATAGCAGATAGCGCAGCGTATCTTCTGCAGTTTTGTGAAAGTCCGGGGAATCTGGGGGGCTAGCACTCCCGCCGGCAGTGGTTTGCTTGGCGCGATATTGTGCAATGCGTGTCTGGTAGTTCGTCAATGTGATCAGGTTGTGCATTTGCGTCTGGTGGCCGAGGACCAAATGGGCGACGATGTCGCTCTGGCTCGTGAGGTACGGTGAAGCATTGAAGCGCCCTTCGAGGCTTGTCACGTTGGCGCCTGCCTCCACGTTGAGTGTTTCGGGCTGGTCTTGATCCGTGACGAGAACGTTGCCCATATGACGCTGGCTTCCATGCGTGCCTGTCACGTACCAGCCGCCCCAGCGCTCGCGCAACGGGGTGTCCTGGCCTGTAACTTCTGCCGCAGTGTAAGGCGACTGCATGCCGGTTGGCGTGGTGTAGACCGACCGCAGCAGCACGCCGGGCACTCCACGCGTGGCCGTGGCGATGTGGCATTGCGTGCAGTCGAGCTCGGCGCGCTGAAAGACTGGATGCTCCTGCTTGTTCACGTCGAGCAAGTAGAAAATGGCTCCCTTCATCGAATCGAAGGAGACGAGTTCGAGTACGCGCCCATTGTTGACAAAGCCAACGTACACGTCGTCGTTGAAGTAGAGAGCGCGCGGAGTTGAGGGCGAGATCTTCTTGTACTGGAAACTGGTCTTCGAGAAAACGAGTGTCTGCGAACTGACCGGCACATGCAGTTGGCGAAGGACAGACTGTAGATATCCGCCCTTCTCCGTCCACTCAAGATGGGCTAGGCCAGCGTCAATCCTGCGCTGCAGGCGCGCGACCGGATCGTCCACGTCATCGGACTGGTAGCGAATGGGAGCGTCGCTGAAGGGCAGATAGCCCTGGTTGTGCACTGCGATCTGGCTGCGCAGCAAGAGGGCGAAGGGCATGGTCGCGGCAACACCGATCAGGGCGAATGCCAGCGCCCGCTTGCCTTGATGCCAGTGCGGGGTCTTTCCTCGACTTGGAACGTTGGACAGATGCATGGGAACGCGACTCAGTCGGGGATCGACGTCACAGCCGGATGATTCTTGTCCGGCGGCGGAGGCAATGGGACGACTTTGTCGTAGCCGCGCTGGCCGTCAGGACCGATTGGCCCGGGGCCGGGCTGGAGGTGCGGCGCGTCGACGTTGTCTTCGGAGCAGGAGTACTCGCGCACGATCTGTCCAGGCCGGCCGATCAGCCACGTGCGCTGATAGTGCACCGGCTCGGTGTAGAACTTGGGATCGAGGATCGTGAGCTCGAGATGCAGATGTCCCGCGTCGGGGCGCGTCCAGCGCTCGATGGTGTGCAGCTGATCGCTGTGCGGGTTGGCGTTCTCATCAGCCCAGGTGCGCGCTTCCTTGAACGCAATCGAGTCGATCACGAAGGTGTCGCCTTCCCAACTGCCGACCTCGTCACCGAAGAACGAAGGATCCGGATCGGGATCGTGGCCGCGGCCGTCGAAGGGAACCAGACGATAGGTCGTGTACCAGTAGAGAAACACTGCCTGCTTGCTTCCCTGCAGGAGCTGAAAAGGCAGCGCGCTCGCGTCATGGCGGGGAATGCCACCTACGACGCAGAGACTCTCAGGATCGATCGTGTGCTCGACGTTGTATTTGAGTGCAGCGGCGCCGGCCGCTGTAAAAGGTAGCTTGAAGCCGGGCAGGTCCTTGCCGATGTTGCCGACAGGTTTGTCCTTGCGCGAGGGAAGCCAGTAGCCGGAAAGGTCCGGATGGCCATCGATACGCGGAGCAGGACCAGTTGGCACCTCGGCTTCGTTGCGCGAAAACTCGGAGACCGCTTGCTCGCTATCGGATTTGAGGCCGTTCGCTTTAGGCGCAGGAGCCGTGCTCTGTGGCGCTGCATCCAACTGCAACACGCTATGGAGGTAAGCTGGTCCTTCCCCGATTGCAATCGCGGGAACGACCATGAGCACAGAGAACACAATTCGGGAACGCACGTTCAATGCGGACACTCCTTGGGGAATAACGCGGACTGACGGGACGGGAGAGATATGCGCACATGCGCGCGGGCTCTGAACCGAGCGTCAGATCCGCGGATAACTGGTAGGGAAGATCAGAGTAGCTTTGGGGGATATGTCACCCGGCGCAACAACGCACTCCGCGGCTCACAGGATGGAGCGGCGACAACAAGCAGTGCGTGAAGCGAGCGACATAGGGTTACCCTAGCCGAGGTTCGCTTATGTGTCAACCATGGTGTTGACATGCGGCGAAACCTCGGGTACGTTCGTGTCATGTCTCGCATGTCCAGCACGCGCTGTTGTCCGGCCTCGCTCTTGGCGATGGGAACGGTGCCGCGTGCGAATCGTGCGATGTAGAGTCGACTGACTCTCTTGCGTTTTCGCCAAGGCCCGCTCCCTGTGAGCGGGCTTTCTGCTTTGGCTCGCACGCTGGATCAGGTGAGACGTTCAATCTTCAGGAGAACAACTATGAGATCCCGATGGAGCGCCTTGGCGCTTTTTGTCGCAACCGCCTTTACGCTACCTGCATTTGCGCATCACTCGTTTTCCGCCGAATTCGACGGCACCAAGCCAGTGCGGCTGGTTGGTAGGATCACGCGCGTGGAATGGACCAATCCGCATAGCTACCTCTACTTGGACGTGGTGGAGAAAGAGGGCAAAGTGGTCAACTGGGGTGCAGAGGGCGCTGGGCCGGGAGCCCTAACCCGGCGCGGCTGGAAGAAGACCGACCTGAAGATTGGCGACACAGTGGTAATCGACGGCTATCGCGCGAAAGATGGCTCAAATCTCGTCGATTGCCGACGGATCACACTGCCGGACGGCCGCAGCATCTACGGCGGCACGCCGGGTGATGGCGGGCCTGGCGACAACGGTACGAACGAAGGCGCACCAGGGGCCCACTGACCCGAACTGATCACACGCCAGTACGCCTTGACATTGGACCCGCAGGAGGGGCGTCGGATCCTTCCTGTGTCGACCATCGGCAGACTGGCAGGACCTATATGACTGAAATGCATTTCTATTCGATAATGAGAGCCGTCAACCCAAGCGCCATCCGTTTAGGTTGGGTATCCCCAAGCACGGGCATCACCTATTGCGGGATTTGCCTGCGCGGTGTGGTCATTCCGCAGATAGGAGCCGAGTGCAAGATCTGCGGCGCGCACGTCGCGCAGTTGCTGGACATCCGAGCGAGGGGAGATGACTTGCGACGCACCTGGAAGGAGGCCATCTCAGTGCCGATTGAGTTCCCGGTTACAGGCGCTCGAGCGACGGCAGAACAGATTTTCTAGATTGACGTTTCCGATGATTGCTGATAGAAAGCGAGCATGCACCCTGTGAAACACATCGCAGCTTGTTGTACGCTCCCACAGCGCAATGCTGGCGGATTTGAGCGGGTGTTTCTTTTCTACACGGTGTAAGCCCCGGTTCAGTTTTCCCCTTCATCGTCCCTTACTAAGGACGCCGGCGTTGCTGCAACAATGCGGCATGCGGTAGTCCTGTCTAATTCATGCCGCTCCCATCACAATTCAACTTTCCTCCTTGCAGGGACAACCGCAAGGAGCTTTCTCGGGAGGCGATATCATGCGAAAAGCGCGACTGCATTTCTTGCGATTTCTCTTGCTCGGAGTATTTCTCACCATTACAAACTGGGCGATGGCCCAGACGTTTCGTGGCGGAATCAACGGTAGCGTGACGGATCAGTCAGGAGCGGTCGTGGCGGGCGCACAGGTGGAAGCCGTGGACACGGCCACCGAGGTCTCGCACAAGACCGTGACCTCGAGTGCGGGCGAATATAGCCTTCAGGATCTACCGCTGGGGACGTACAAGGTTTCCGTCAATGCGACCGGTTTCAAGACCGCAGTTGTTTCGAGTGTCCCCGTGCAGGCAGGCGCGATCTACACGCTGCCGATCAAAGTGTCGGTTCAGGCCGCAGGCGAGACGGTTGAGGTGTCGGCCTCAGAGTTGACGCTCGATACGACGTCGACGACACAGGTGGCCGAAGTAGGCGGCCAGGAGTTGCAGGACACACCACTGAACGGCCGCGATTTTACACAGCTGATCATTCTCACTCCAGGGTTCGCGAACTCGGGCGCCGGCGGCTATGGCTCGCTGAACGGAACGCGCGCCAATCAGATCAACTGGCAGATCGACGGCATTGACAACAACGACCTTTGGCACAATATTCCTGCCGTGAACCAGGGCGGCGTTTCCGGTATTGCGGGTATTATTCTGCCCATCGATGCGGTCGAGCAGTTCTCGGCGCAGACTCAGGCCTCGGCTGAGTCGGGCCGTAATCCGGGTGGAAGCGTAAATCTTTCGCTCAAGTCGGGCAGCAATGGACTGCACGGTTCGGCCTACTATTACAATCGCAACGAGTTTTTCGGGGCGACCAATCCGTTCACCGCACCTGACAAGCAGGAAGTTCGTAATTACAACTATGGCTTCTCGGCCGGCGGTCCGTTCGTTCGCGACCGACTCTTCTGGTTCACGACCTACGAGCATCAGCGGTTTACGATTGGTGTGCCGCAGACCGCCACCGAACCGAACGTGCCGTACCAGACAGCTGCGCTCAAGGCACTCTCCAGTTTCGGAGTTACGCCGAACACTGCAACCCAGAACGTGCTGAAGGCTTTGTGGCCGTCCGATGCGATCGGCGGCGGGACTGGTGCTCCGCAGACTAACAACTACGTCAGCACGACGCCCGAGTTCGGTTACAGCTACAACGGTTTGGCCAAGATCGACTACACCATCAACGACAAGAACAGCCTGACCGCGCACTGGTTCGTGGGCCAGGGCAACCAAGTGGCTCCGGTTGGCTCCACGCTTCCCTGGTACTACGAAGTTGCTCCCATTCACGTGCAGAACTACGCGGTCGTATACAACCATGTATTCGCGCCAAACATCACCAACCAGGTGCTGACCGGCGTGAACTATTTCAATCAGGTCTTTAACGACGCAAATACTGCTTTCGACATGGCATCACTGGGGCTGGTCACCGGTTCCAATCTTCCCGGCGCCGCAAACGTTCAAATTACGGGCTTCGATCCCACCGGCGAGACGCCTCCCGAGGGCCGCAACGACATCACCGGCCATCTCACCGACGACTTGTCCTGGGTGATTGGCAAGCACCAGATCAAACTGGGCGGCGAGTTCCGCCAGGCGCAATTGGACGAGTTCTATCATCGCCATGCATTGGGTACTTTCAAGTTCGATGGTTCGCAGGGACCTGATCAAGCGAATCCCAACGACAGTTGGGATGCAGGCGATCCCCGCGTCGATGCGCTCGCTGACTTCCTTTCGGGCCGGATTTCCAATGCTTCGATTGCCCTCGGCGATCCAGATCGCCAGGTCTTCGTCAACACCTGGGATCTCTTTTCCGAGGACGCATGGCAGGCCACGCCAAAGTTCAATGTCAACGTTGGTCTTCGCTGGGACTACGAAGGTCCCCTGCATAACGGTTACAAGAACTTGTCGGTCTTCAGGCCGGACCTTGGTGGGACCGGTATTGCGATCCAAGGCGAGCAGATCTCCAATCTGTACGCTCCGGTCTATACCAACTTCAGCCCACGAGTCGGCTTCTCCTATCAAGTCAGACCGAGCACTGTTGTGCGCGCGGGCGCGGGCCTCTACTTCGATACGCCCAACCTCAACCCGTTTCTTGACAATCGTCCTGGCAACGGCGCTCCCAACGGCGTAGAGGGTAATCCTACGGGCCCCGGATCGGTACACACAACGACTGTGTCGGGCGTTACGATCCAGGACGGCGTAGACGTCTTCAACTCCGGGACCACAGCCTCTCAGAACAGCCTCTTCTCGGTGGCGCCGAACTTTGTGCCCTCGCACAACATGAATTTCAACCTCCAACTGGAACAGAGCGTCGGTCAGAAAGTTGTGGCGCAACTGGGCTACGTTGGAAGCGAAGGCAGGCACCTGCTTTCGATCCTCGACATCAACCAGGCAGCGCTTTCGGCGACGGGTAACGGCGCGCGTCCCTACGACTCGGTCTTCACCGACGGTGCAGGGAATCCGCTTTATAGCTTCATCAACCAGATCGAGAGTATCGGCACCTCAAACTACAACTCGCTCCAGGCCACTCTCCGCGTCTCCAGTATCCACGGACTCTCAGGGCAGGCTGCCTACACGTGGTCTCACAGCAACGACGAAGTGACGGCTTATCGCGGTGCGCTCCCGCAGGACAGCACGAACTTCAGGGGTGACTACGGTCCGAGCGATTTCGATGTGCGCAATATCTTTACTGGACTTCTGACGTGGGACGTACCGGGTGCACACGTCCTGCCGGCTCTGACCAAGGGCTGGCAGGTCAACAGCCTGCTGACCTTTCACGGCGGAGCGCCGTTCTCTGTGTACAGCTCGTCTGATACCTCAGGTACGAATGACGGCAACCAGCGTGCCAACCTGGTGCCGGGCGTAAATCCGTACGCAGGCTTCCGCAAGGGGGGTGTGAATGCGAACTGGCTGAACCCGGCGGCGTTTGTCGATGCGCCTGCCGGCACGTGGGGCACAACGCACCGGAATGAGTTCGTCGGGCCTGGATACGGAGATGTCGACCTTTCGGTCTTCAAAAACACCAAGGTAGGCGAGCGCGTTACGGCGCAGTTCCGTGTGGAAATGTTCAACTTGTTCAACAGGACGAACTATGCGCCGCCACTCGTAGGGAACTACAACCCCTCGTACACTTATGACAACGCACTCCAACTCTTCACTACGATCGGCAACTTCAACGGGGCCCCTGGTATCGGCGCCGGCGAACCTTACAACACGCAGTTCGCGCTCAAGTTGATTTTTTGAGCACGCTGTGGGTGAACGAGACGGTAAGGGCTATTGGCTAACACTTCGGCGTTTCGGCCCATCGGAGAGGCATTCCGGCCAATCCATGGGCCGATGGGCCTTGGGACAACCGCAAGACTCCGTGCGTGCGACTCAGATGCTCGTCCGTCGGGGCGACCTGAAAGAGACCAACATCTGCGGCCCAAGGGCGGGGTTAGCCCAATTTGGCGAAGTTCTGAGTTGGCGCCGAGCTTGATACGCAGAGCGTGACCGGACCCACCGCCAAAGGGGCGAAGAGAAATGGGCAATCAGTTCCGATATCTGAGAAGGCCCGGTCCGGTCCCAGAAGCAGGCTCGTCTGAACGCATATATTGATGACCCCGGGCGCGGCGCCGAAGAGATTGTCAAAGCAGGAAACCTTGCCGGCTGCATCTAAACTCGAAGTGAGCGGGGAAAGCGCGCAAGTTCCTCTGGAGTCGCACTATTCGGTACAGAGCAACCAGGTGCAGCGATGTATTTGGCTCCGGCCTCCTCTCTTGCTTCCGTCCACTGCTTCCGCGTTTCAGCTTCTGTCAGTTTCTCGTAGTCGATCTCGTCGACTCCTCCGGCGATCGCTTGTGAATATCGTTTGCGGACTTCGGATATTGGGATTCCGCTTGTCCTGACGGAGTATTGCACCACAGGCGCATTGAAATCCAGGAACTGATCCAGGAACGGCCTCTCAAGATAATGTAGATGAAGAATGGTTAACTTCGTGTCGGCGAGTGCATCGAAGACGCGTTTGTCATAGGGGCGGGTGTATCGCTCATAATCCGTAACGGTGCCGAACTTGCTTTCCGCGTTGAAAATGCTGACAAGTGCGCCTGAGGCGCCAATATCCTTGACTTGCCGAATATGGTTAATGGTCGACTGCGTGATCGCCTCTAACGCGCCGTGCCAGGCATCAGGATTCGCCTGCTGAAAATCGCGAAGGCTTTTGATCTGTTTGTCCTGAACCTCTTCCGATTTCCCCAAGCTTGCAAACTGCGGCTGCGATTGAAACAGGATCATAGCGGTCATGTAGGGACCGTAGATCGTGTCGATGAAGTAAGCGTCGCCATTGAGTCCGTCGCGGACGAGCTTAAGTGTCACCAACTGTTCCGGAAACGGCGAATCCAGCGTCTTCAATTCATGCCACTGGCCGGTCGTCGACTGAGGATAGTCGAAATCGTTCATCACCTTGACGATGTCGGTTTTGTAAGTGCGATGAAACTCAAGATGATCTTGTGCCTCCAGCTGAGCAGTCGGTCTCTTGTAGTGGTGATAGAACGTAAACGGAGGACGGTCGAGATCTTCTCCGCGCAAGGCGCGATCGACTCGTTCCTTATGGCTCAGGGCAGATGCCCCTGCCTTCTTGCCAAAGATAGGTCTCGCAAGCGCGAGACCGGCAGAGGCTGCAGCGGCAGATAGAAAGTTACGTCGATTCATGATTCGGGACTCCAGAAGACTTGCAATGCGCCCCTGAGGAGTGCTCCTCCGGGCGCGGGTTAAGAGGTTCATGTACGCTGGTCGGGCAACACGCGGTCTGGCAAAATGATAGACTCGTGCCCGCCCCACTTAATATTCATGCTTCGATCTGGATTCCCCTTTTGACAGCAAATCGCCCGACTTGCCGAAAACTGAAATAGTCCGTGTCTGAGTCTCCTCGTAGACTGTCGGCACGGTAAACTGAATGTCGATGTGTTAACTCGATGCACCCGCTCGAGTAGCCTCTTCCACCTCAATCAGTTTGCCGGATTTCACGTCATAGATGTACCCGTAAATCGGAATCGAACGCGGCACCAAGGGGTGATTCCTGACGCGCACGACGTCGTCGACTACTGCCTGTTTCTCGTCTGAAATCGTGAGCCAGTCGATGAATTCACCTGCCGGCGACCCTGGCCCCTTGCCAACATCTCGAAAACCGGTGGGTGTAAGCTCTGCCGTTTCCAGACTGTTCTTGAGCAGCCCGCGCATTATTTCGTTGGTAAAAAACTCCATTCCGCAATCGGTGTGATGGATGATGAAGAACTCACGCGTGCCGAGAAGCTTGTAGCTGATGACCAGCGACCGGATTGCATCGTCGCTCGCACGCCCGCCGGCATTGCGGATGACGTGCGCGTCACCCTCTATCAGGCCCGCATATTTCGCCGGATCGAGCCTGGCATCCATGCAAGTGAGCACGGCAAAGCGGCGGGCTGGCGGAAGCGCGAGATTCGCTTTCTCGCCAAACGATTCGCTGTACTTCTGGTTAGCACTCAAGACCTCACGAAGAACGCTGCTCATCGAATACTCCTTTCCGGCTGGCTTAAGTCGGTTGCATCGACCTGAGTCGATCACTCTGCTGCGTCAGGATCGACCAAGTGGATGGGGAGATCCCAGTGGTTGGCGGTCAGCTCCCAACGGCGGCTTTCTTCTTGTTTAAAGGCAACTTGATCGGGAAAGAGCTGTTTGGCGATCTCGTCTTCGGACTGCCCTGGAGGCGCTTCATATGAGGTGCGAACGATGATGACACGATAGTCCCAACGCGACTCTTCGCTCGCGTGTAGCCCGGGAGCCCAAACCGTGTACTGCTTCACAAATCCGAGCTGTTTTTGACGTTCGAGAATAGCCAACTGGTACTTCTTGAAGATGCGGAACCACTCATCCTCATGCCCATATTGCACGCGGTAAACCCACTCTTCAATGAATTCCTTCTTTGCCACATTCAGAGCCGCCGCACCCGGTCCGGCCGGGGCCTGCCGCGCCCGTGCGAAGACTGTCAACGCAAAGAGAACAGCAACGGTGAGAATAGAAGCGAGAACCACATTACCCGGGATGTACCAGGCATGAGAGGAGTTGAGCTTCATCGAACAATCTCCTTGGGGATAAAGGCAGCGCCCCCTGAACCGCGGGGATCAGAGCATTCAATGCATCCCTGGCTAACGCCGGAGTTACGCGGCCTGATCAGGATGCAGTTCTGGCAGAATCGCTGGATTGAACGAGAGGTATTTCGAAATGCTCTTCACCTCGAGGGAACTGTGTTGTCGATCACCCAGCTATGCGCGGGAGCGACAACAACGGCAAAGAGCAGAAGAAACCATGGGGCGAGGGTACCGGAATTTGGGCAGCGAGTCAAACCGCCTTGTCCGATATTCATACTTCCTGACTGAGTTAGACAACTCTGTACTATGAAATCTTCATCCAGTCGCGGTCCTGTAGCATCCATGCCTTAAGCGATTGGATCTCGAAGCGTTGCACCCTATCGTTCTCTTGAGGTTACGGCTATGTCGTTTACTTCCTTTTTCGAGCAGTTCTCCTCTGCACTCCCCTACGAGAGCTATCTTGCAACGGGCACCGAAGAACAGCAGCGCCGGTGGACACAGGTATACGAGATTGCGCACCTGGACGCTGCACAGCGAGAGCTCCTTGCAGGCTTCCAGAGAGAGATGAAGGTTCTGATTTATAGCGGGATCTGGTGCGGCGACTGTGTCGAGCAATGTCCACTCATCCAACGAATCGCTGAGGCCCATCCTGCAAAGATTGACCTGCGGTTTGTTGAGCGGTCGATGACTACGGACCTGAGGGAAGAATTGCGGATCAACAAGGGAAACCGCGTACCCGTTGTTCTGTTCTTCTCGGAAGATGGAGCTTGGTGCGCCACGGCTGGGGACCGAACGCTCAACCGCTATCGTGCTTTGGCTTTGAGGCGGCTCGGACCGAGCTGTCCGACAGGAATTCTCCCTCCCGAGAAAGGAGAGGTAGAAGCGACTCTCGCCGATTGGCTCAACGAAGTTGAGCGTGTTCAACTGATGTTGCGGCTCACCCCGAGGCTGCGCGAGAAGCATCAGGATTGAGAAGAGGCAGATGAGAATCAAGATAGCGAATGTGGGAGCAACAGTTCTGCGCGCTGCAGCGCGTCCACTTCTTCGGGAAGAGATTGGCACCAGCCGGATTAGGGATCTGATCGAACATATGCAGGAGACGCTCGCGGACGCTCCGGGCGTTGGTCTCGCTGCTCCCCAGATCAATGAACCTTTGCAACTAGCTATCGTCGAAGACAAGGCGGAGTATCAGGCGGGCCTAACAGAGACCGAGCTTGCCGAGCGTGAGCGGCGGCCGGTTCCGTTCCACGTCCTAATCAATCCTGAAATCCAGATACTGTCTCCTCCAGATACAAGCTTCTTTGAAGGATGTCTCAGTCTGCCTGGTTTTGTTGGAATGGTGCCTCGTGCCCGGAAGGTTCTAGTAGACGCCTTGAACGAAAATGGCGAGCCGATCCGGATCGAAGCGGAAGGCTGGTATGCCCGTATCCTTCAGCACGAAATCGATCATTTGAGGGGGACCCTGTACATTGATCGCATGTGGAGTCGCAGCTTCACTTCGCTCGACAACTACAACCGGCACTGGAAGTCCAAATCTGCAAATGAACTTGCGCTCGAATTCCGTCCCGCACTTGGGCGAGATTCAGGTTCTCCTGCGATTTTGCCGGATCTCCAGTAGGTGTCCGCCTATGAACGTCGTACATCGGGGAACGGATTGTCCGGCAGGAGAATCGCACTGTACTTTCCTTGCTCTGCCAGATGCACGTGAAGAAGCGCGGATGCGACGCCGGATGCTCCAATCGAGTAGCCAGTCTCTGCATTTACTTCCCAAGGCTTGACGCGCGTCCAGGCTTGGTACCAGCGATCGCCTTTGCTGTCCAGGTTGGTCGCACGGCTCACCAACTGACGCGCCACACGCTGTGCGAACGATAAGTACTCTAGCCGTCCGCTGGCCGCCCACAACCCGACGAAAAGATCGGTCACTGCCGCTGAGCCGCAGCATTGGCAGACAACATTCCAGTACCCTGGCGTCTGCTTTTCTGGAATCCCGCTTTGGATAACGCCCTGCGCGAGGCGCTCGGTCCACTCCGCATACGATGGATCCTGTGTGACCCGGTGCAGTTCGAAGAAGGTACGCGCTGTTCCAGCCGGTCCATGGCAAAAGCCCAGATAGTACACGTCAGGCAGATCGGGGAACCGATACGGAATCAGTGCAGCGTTTCCATGCACTGTGGCGACGGTTTGCAGGTGCTGCGCCCCTTGTTTTGCTGCGGAAAGAAATTCCGCCTTGCCTGTCTCGCTGTAAAGCCGGGTCAAAACATAGGAAACGCCGGCTGTACCACCTTCGAAATTCGGAAAATATGCGTCTTTCGGCAAACCGGGAAAGGCGGGAAACCCTCGCCAGCTGAGACCTCCTCGGGGCTCCTGGATGGCCAGTTCGAGGACATGATCGCCCGCTCGCTTCGCGGCTTCGCGGTAGCGATCGTTCTGCAACTCGCGCGCCGCATACAGCAAGTAGAGAACGATACTGCCGTCAGCTGCGATTCCAGGGGCGCCGGACCAGGCCAGGCCGGCGCCCGACGGCTTGGCTGCCTGGACCAGGTAATCTGAAGCAAACTGGGCAGTTTCCCGATACTTGCTTTTGCCTGTCGCCTTTGCTGTCTCGTTGAGAACGAAAGCGAGTCCGGCGAGTCCTCCATAGAGCGAGAGATTGAGACCTAGGCCTGACAGCAGGCCCGCAGCAGGCCTGTCGATGAGATCGCGCCAGGTGGCTGTCAGATAGTCTGCCCCGGCCGCAGCAGTCTCCAGGTATCTCTGATCGGCGGTAGCCCGCGCTAACTGAATGAAGAACAAAACCGTTCCCGCGCTGCCGCTGTAGATTGCATTTGCTGCCGAAACAGTCGTTGGCTTCTCCGGATGATCTGGGTCAGGGATCCAGCTGATGCCGCCCGAGTTCTCCATTTGAGCGCTTTGGATCCACTGAGCCGCACTGATCGCGGTCTTCAGAAAGTCCGGGTTGGGATCAAATACACGCGCAGTCGTAACTTCTCCCTCGGCGGCTGACAGCTTGACCGACGAAAGTACGGGTAGAGTTGCAGCCGTCAGAGTTCCTGAGCGAAGAAATGAACGACGAGAAACTCTGAGTCCAATGTGACTTTCTGTGGGATGCATGGAATTCTCCGTGGCACTCGCACGCGCGCATGAAAGGAAGATCGAAGCGATCATGCACACTTAGGCGGCGTTCCTGCGTTTCAAAGCTGGAAGAAGAGAGGCGTCCAAACTAGGCGAGGAAGCAACAACACGGATTAGCAGCTACGCGGGAAGGAAGGTAAATCAGGGCGTGCCGCAGGTGACTCATGGAGTAGTAAGTACCACGACGCTATTTGAAAGTCAATTCCTTTGCTATGACGCAGGCACCGATGAATTGGAGTAGCGTCTTTGCCACCGCCGGATGCGACTGACCGCGTTTGAGCACGAATGGCCTCAGCCTTGCACGTCTTGACACGGATGAGGCCGGTTTGTAATCTCACAATCATGTTCATGATCTCCGAAAGCGAAGTCGACCTTCGGGCTTGTTGTTGTGCGGCACCGCACACAGCATGTTCTGGCAGGTGAGGACCGGGGTCACTGAGCGATAGAGCCATCTTGAACTGAAGACGGCCTTCAAGCCCACCGCCAGATGTTGTTCTGGATGGTGGGTTTTCTTTTTGCACGCACGCCGGAACGGCAAAGGCATCCCCGAACAAATAAACGTTTCGTGGCCACCGGCCGACCCTCGGCATTCGCTGAGAGCGCTGCACGTTCTACGAACGCGAGAAGGAATAGGAGATTGTCTTGAAAGCAAAGATCGTAAGCAGGATTCTATTGGGGGCCATCATCGGGATATCAATCGTGCCGGCATGCTCCGCAACGGACGGCTACTTTGTTACCGGCTTTGGAACGAAGCAACAAGGGCAGGGAGGGGCCGGTGTGGCTCGCCCTGGAGACAGCCTTGCCGGAGCAACAAATCCAGCGGGACTCTTCCTCGCCGGTAACCGATTCGATGTAGGGTTGACTTTGTTCCGGCCAACGCGCTGGGGGGCGATCACGGGAAATCAACTACCGCCAGGATATCCCGACGTTAATGGGACCTACGACGCAAATCGTGTGAAGAACTTCTTTCTCCCAGAGATCGGATACAGCAGCGTGTACAAACCAAACCTTGCCTTTGGGGTTGCTATCTACGGAAATGGCGGACTCGACACATCGTTTACCCGGCCAATTCCGCTGCTGGGCAGCACCCGCGGTGGCGTCGACCTCGAACAACTCTTTATCTCTCCGACTTTGTCCTACAAGCTGGGCTCGCATAACTCGCTTGGCATTGCGGCAAACATCGCGTATCAACGCTTTGCCGCGGAGGGACTGCAGAACTTCACCTCACCGAATTACTCGATCGACCCGACACGCGTGACGAATACGGGCCATTCCAACTCGTACGGAGCAGGTGTGCGCGTTGGCTGGATCGGCGAAATCAACCCTACAGTCAGCTTCGGGGCGACTTATCAAAGCAGGACTTATGTCAGCGCTTTCTCGCGCTACAAAGGCCTGTTCGCTGAAGCGGGAAAGTTCGACATCCCCGCAAACTTCGGATTCGGCACGGCAATCAAGCTAGGATCCCGGACTAGAGTCCTGTTCGATGAGGAGCGCATCCTTTACGGAGAGGTGAAGGCTATCGCGAACTCCAGCGCAAACCAAGCTCTTCTCGGTTCCGAGAATGGCCCTGGCTTCGGGTGGCATGATGTGAATGTCGTTAAAGCGGGCCTGAACTTCGAGGTCACGCCCGACTTAACGCTTCGTGGAGGCTACAACCACTCCGGCTTGCCCTTCGACAGCACGCAGACATTCTTCAATCTGCTTGCTCCCGCCGTGACCCAGGACCATTTGCACTTTGGAGCAACATGGGGCTTGAAGAACGGGAAGGAGATCAACATCGCATACGTGCACGCGTTCGATAATACTGTGAATGGCGTCAACTCGATTGCTCCGGCAAATGGCGGCGGCAACGCAAACCTGCGTATGTACCAGAACTCACTTCAAGTCAGCTTTGGCTGGAACCGAGACAAGAAGTAGGCGCAGAAAGGAGCGCGGTGCATGACGACTTGGTTCAATCAAGAATGGCCTTGGTACGTTGCCGGTCCCCTCATAGGCCTCTTCGTACCGGCTTTATTGATCGTCGGCAACAGGGTCTTCGGGATTTCGGGGAGTTTAAGTCACCTTTGTGCGGCGATCGCCCCCGGTAAGATCCCGTACTTTCGCTACGACTGGCGACGAGCAGGGCTTTGGAATCTCGTCTTCGTCGCCGGGGTCTTTCTCGGCGGATTTCTTGCGTCGCATCTGGGTGGACCACAGAATGTCTCGATCTCGGCTGCGACGAGAGAGACTCTGTCACGATGGGGAATCCATGACTTCAGTGGTGTAGCGCCCCGTGAACTCTTCACATGGCATGCCCTGCTGACTCTTCGGGGCTTCGTCAGTGTCGTGGTCGGTGGATTCCTCGTGGGTTTCGGCACTGCATATGCGGCTGGCTGCACGTCCGGTCATGCGATCAGCGGACTCGCAAACCTGCAACTCCCCTCGCTCGTCGCCGTCATCGGGTTCTTTGCCGGCGGCCTGGCCGCAACGTATTTCATCTTGCCTTATCTAATCGGAGGACTATGACCCGGACCCTTCAACAGTTTCATGGCTGCGGGGCCGAGGCCGAGGCGGACTCACCGCACAGACCGGCATTGTTGCCGGTGTATCTCGCACTCGGCATTCTGTTCGGTACGGTGCTCACGCGCTCAGAGGTTCTGTCCTGGTTTCGCATTCAGGAGATGTTTCACTTCCAGTCGTTCCGAATGTACGGGATCATCGGCTCCGCCGTCGTCACGGCCGCTCTCTCCCTTGCTTTGCTCAAGGGCCTGCGAGTCAGTTCTGTTTCGGGCGAGTCCATCTCGGTCCCACCGAAGAGACTAGGCAGGGGCATTCGTTACGCAGTCGGTGGCACGATCTTTGGACTCGGTTGGGCGCTAACCGGCGCGTGCCCCGGCCCACTCGTCGCGCTCATCGGGAATGGCGTCACCGTGATGACCGTCGCGCTTCTGAGCGCACTTGTTGGTGCCTGGGTGTATGGCTGGATGAGTCCTAAGCTGCCGCAGTAGATCATGGCCTTGAGTGGTAGAGCCTGAAAAATCATTCGATTGCGGCGACCACAAGCAAACAGTCAATGCATACAAATACCTCGTGTCGAATCAGCAAGTCGGCAAAGTCGTGATCACTGTACCGTAGCGGTGTCGGGAGTGGCGTGTTAACAAAGCACCGTTCTTTGTCGCCGGTTCTGAGCGGTTCATCGAACCCAGGAAGGGGGTTTCGCGCATGCGCAGTCGTAGGAGCATGGTATTCGCGTTCTTATTGTTGGCCGTCGGCGAGCGTGCATACAGTGCTGACACCGATCGAATCTGGAGCGACCAAGTGCAACAGTGGCGCCAGAAACATGCGGCCAGTCTAAGCGCCCCCGATGGTTGGTTGTCAGTCGTTGCGCTCGATTGGTTGAAGACCGGCAGCAACACATTCGGCAGTGCTTCCAATGACAGCATACGATTAGCATCCGCCGGAAACACTCACTATGGAATCATCGATGTTCAAAAGGACGTGGTGAAGCTTAAGGCCCCCGCTGAAGGCTTTCCCGCGACACTCCGTGTCGATGGCCACGCTGCCGCGGAGCAAAACATCGTTGTCGATGGTCCGCATCCGACGCTATTCAACGCGGGCACACTTACGTTCTTTGTCATACGCCGCGGAGAGCAACTCGCTCTGCGCGTAAAGGACTCGCGGGCACCCGCACGTCTCGCCTTCCGCGGCCTCCATTGGTATCCACCTGACCCACGATTCAGGATCGAAGCCGAATGGACTCCCTTCTCCGAGCCAAAACAAGTCAATATCCAGACACTCGTTGGCGTCACAACACAGGGTCTCATCCCTGGTATCGCAAAATTCACGCTTGACGGACAGGAGATCGTTCTCGAGCCTTTTGTGGAGAGTCCTGACTCGAAGGAGTTGATGTTCGTGATACGCGACGCGACGAGCGGCAAGGCGACCTATCCGGCATCGCGTTTTTTGCACACAGGCCTGCCGGATCATGGATTGTCTAATCCGGGAAGGATCGTCCTCGATTTCAATCGCCTGGAGAATCCTCCATGCGCATTCACTCCATTTGCCACCTGCCCTCTGCCCCCTGCCAGCAACCGCCTGCGGGTGGCGCTGCCGGCAGGAGAACTGAAGTATGGACATTGAGTGTGCCTAAACCGGTGAGTTGGTGCGATCGAACATGTAGATCGCAGCGGATCTTGCATCAATCAACGGCAGCGTTTCTATAACCCAGAGGAGGCGGCGATCGAAGCGGGACCCTAGTTTCGCACCAGCCACATGCTATGCAACTAAAAGTGAATCGTTTTCTTCCGCTCCCTATTGCCGTAATCGTCCTCGCATCCGCAGCAGGAGCGGTGGAGGCTGTGCAGGACACCAAGGATGCCTCCAAGCCAGTCGCGTTGGACAGACAGCATCCTGCAACGCTGGCACAACTGATGCGCGCCACACTCTACACAGAGTCAAACGTCGTCTTTGCCGCGCAAACCATCGATCCAGCAACGATTCCCCGGGCCCAGCGTCCTTCCGCGGCAACCGATCCGTTGAACGGCGTCTATGGCAATTGGGAGGCCGTCGAGAATGAGTCGCTGGCCATGGCCGAGACTGCCTCTTTGCTGGAGGTCCCGGGACGCGTCTGCTCCAACGGAAGGCCAGTCCCTGTGAACAACGCCGACTGGGTCAAGCTGGTCGACGGCCTGCGCGACGCCAGCATGAAGTCGTACGAGGCGGCAAAGTCGAAGAGCCAGGACAACATTTTGGAAGCGGCTGACGTGCTCACAACCGCCTGCGCCAACTGCCATCAGAAGTACCGTGACAAGGCGAAACTCGAAGACCGCTGCAAGTGAGCGGGGCGAGAATCGACTGCACCTCGTTAAGTTATCAGGGAGAAGACCTGGTTCGTGGGTCAGCGAACGCATCATCGCCAACCACTCGTTGACGGCGCGCATTTCACATGGACGTGTAGTCGCCTTCTCTATCTTCGTCTTATTTGGCTTCCAGGTCGATCTCCTGGCCTCCCGTGCTGCTGCTACCCCGCGTTAAGAGCAGATATCGGCGCAGAAACAAACGCTGGTGAATCCAGATATCGATCCTGTCCTCGGGTTTGAAGAACTGACGGTATTCGCCTGGATAAGAGTAGGCAAGAAACGGTTTGCCGCTTTTCTACAAAGCCCCAATCAGTTATTCCGACTCGTACGGCGGCAGTCGTGGATCGGCGGCTCCGTATTGAATCAGCAGGGCCGCCTTGATCCGCGGCACATCGGGAATGATGTCGGTCTGCCGATAGGCTTCGGGCTTTTGTTCGGGCGTGCCGCCCATTTTAATTTCCCAGCGGATTTCGGAATTGCGATTGGTCCGCTCCAGAAAGGTTGCGCGATTGACGGCACCGCCGAAGGAGATACCCGCCGTCCATAGATCCGGCAGCTTGGTTAGGCGATGGAGAGGATGGAAGAGTTCGGCGTTCCGCGGTGGATTGTGTCGTTCATGATCCCCACTGGCTATAGCTTCAACATGACAGGGGGGAGTGTTTATTTGTCGATGGCCGCCGTGTTTACCGCGCAGGCTGCTGGCATTCACCTGAACCTTGCTCAGCAACTCTCCATCTTGGCGACTTTGATGCTGGCCAGCAAGGGCCTTGCTGGAATGCCGCGGGCTTCGCTGATTGTTTTGGAGGCGACCGCGGCGGCGGTTCATCTGCCCACCGCACCGATTCTTCTCATCCTCGGCATCGACGCACTCATGGACATGGGCAGGACGCTCATGAATGTCGCTGGGAATTGCATCGCGTCGGCAATTATCGCCCGCTCCGAGGGGATCACCCTTATTTATTGACAATGGAGTGTTCCGCGGCTCGCGCTGTGGCCGACCAGTTGATCACGAGGTGCGAAATGTCAGGGTCGACTTCGTAAGCGATTGATATAAATAGGATTACCTAGTCTCGCAGATGATGTAGCCTCTTGCTGACTTTGGTCATCTCTACAGAGAAAGGTGTTTACTCGTGCGCCATGGTATGCTGAAGCACATGAAGTTTGGATCCCAGAAGGCGATGTGTTGTCTGGCCTGTATGAACGGCAGACATGTGTCTTCTGGCATGAGGAGATTGCAGAGCCAATAGGCTGACTTCAATCGAATCCTTTTCAACGACCCACCGCCAGGAGACGTGCTGGCAGGTGGGTTTTGTGTTTTGGGCTCAAATAAGGAGAGAAGCTACTGTGAGTGTCCCCGAAATCCAGGCCGAAGAGTTGAAGAACCGTCTTGATCATGGCGATAGCCTCTTCCTGCTCGACGTGCGCGACGAGTATGAATACGAAATCTCCAATATTGGAGGACACCTAATCCCCCTGCCGGAGTTATCCGAGCGTTTGAACGAACTCAGCCGCAGACAGGAAATAGTGACTCTCTGCAAGATGGGACCGCGCGGCGTGAAGGCGGTTGAGCTCCTGCAGAAGAAGGGATTCAAGCGGGTGAGCAATCTTCGTGGCGGGATCCATGCCTGGTCGGATCGCGTGGACCGCAGCGTGCGCAAATACTGAACTTCTTTCTCGTTAAGACCTTCTGGTGTGCGGCCCGAAGTCGCGTATCTCATCGACGGGCCGCTCTCGAGCTTCGATACGGATCGGCCCCCTTTTCCTCCGCCCTCTCGTTTAGAATCATTCCGTTTACAAACCACTGTGACTGCAAAGGAGTCTCTCTGTGGCTGAAACAACAACGCGCGTCTCGCTGGGCGAACAATCAGCGTTTCAACTTGCCAACGTCACGAAAACCGCTCCGATCTTTGGCGCAATTACTCCACGTTGGATCGTCCGCATGCTGGACTGGAAGCCGCTCGAGTCCGGCACCTTCCGCCGCAACCGCGTAGTCGAGGACAAGGCGATCGAGGTGGTGTGCAGCCACACCGAAGAATCCGTCATTCCCGGCACGTACGCCGAGTACGAAGAGAGTCCGCGCGAGTACCGCCTGAGCAGTATCAACTCCGTGCTTAATGTCGATACCCGCGTCGCCGATCTCTTCAGCAACCCCTACGACCAAGTACGCGAACAACTGCGCGTCACGATTGAGAGCGTGAAAGAGCGCCAGGAGAATGAGCTGCTCAATAACGCCGACTATGGACTGCTCAACAATGTCTCCACCGCGCAAAGAATCTCAACGCGTAAAGGAGCGCCGACGCCCGACGATCTCGATGATCTCCTAACCAAGGTTTGGAAGGAGCCGTCTTTCTTCCTTGCGAATCCTCGCGCGATCGCTGCCTTTGGGCGTGAGTGCACCCGGCGCGGTGTACCGCCCCCGACAGTGACTCTCTTCGGCAATCCGTTCCTAACCTGGCGCGGAATTCCTCTCATTCCAACCGACAAGATTCGTGTCGCAGGAAAAACGCCGAAGACGAAGATCTTGCTGGTACGCGTGGGCGAACGGAAGCAGGGCGTGATCGGACTTTTCCAACCCGGACTGACCGGCGAGCAGAGCCCCGGTCTCTCGGTACGCTTCATGGGCATCAGCGATCGCGGTTTGGCATCCTATCTAATTTCGCTCTACTGCTCCGCTTCGGTGCTCGCTGACGATGCCATTGCCGCGCTCGATGACGTCGAGGTCGGACAATACCATGAGTACAAGTGACGCCGGGAGACTTGCGATCTTTCAGAGCGCACCAGGGCAGAACCCGCCGGGGCCAGCAGCTCCGGGTTCTCAGGAGTTTTTGCCGACTGCCCCGCTTGATCCAGCCACTCTGGCGCGCATGGCGAATGAGTTCTTCTCTGTGATGCCTCAGTCTGGTGCGTGGTTGAATCAGGCCGGCTCTGCCGCTCCGAGCGATACGGCGGCCCTGAGCTCACCGCCCTCTACTATTCCTGCGTTTCGGCCTGAGGTCTCGTTGCCCAGCGATCCGCATTTTTCCGGAATACCAGCAAGCGCCGGACCGGCGTCCGTTGCACCCGTGACTTTGCCTGTCCAAAGTTCTCCGGTCGTGCCGGGCTCAGCAGCAGCGGCAGTGTCGTCTGAATCTCCGGCGAGCACTCCGACTTTCTCCTTTCTGCAGGACGCGCGGCCACTCTTCGGCGATCGCGATGCGCAGCTGGGAGCACCTTATCCGCAGGCGAGGCCAATCGCGGAGTTCGTACTGGCCAAGCCCGCACCAGTCGACAGCTCGTTCTCTCCGGACGCGAAATCGCTGCAGCCGGAAGCCGAGTTCGCCCAGCCTCCGTCAGCTACTCTCCCGAGTGGATTAGGGTTTGCAGATTCTTCCGCAGTGCCCGCCTTTTCGTTTCTCGAAGAAGCACGGCCTCTGTTCTCCACGCCTCCTTCGATTCCCGGGCCTGTGCCCGCGTTGCCGAAGACGGACTCGTCGTGGGAAGGAGCTTCTGAGCCGATTCGAACCGCGGATGACCTCACTGAATTTGGCGCGCAGCACCCGCTCGCCTTCCTCCACGAATCGCGTTCGGTTACGCCGGCCGATTCTGCCGTGCCGCGTGACCCGACCGGTATCGACACCGATGTGCCAAGGGAACTGAATCTTTCGTCCTACTCCTTCGACGCCGAGGCGCTGAAGCGCGATTTTCCGATTCTGCGAGAGCGCGTCAATGGCCGGCCCCTGGTTTGGCTCGACAATGCAGCTACAACGCAGAAGCCGCAAAGCGTGATCGACCGGCTCACGTACTTTTACGAGCACGAAAACTCCAACGTTCACCGAGCGGCACATGAACTGGCGGCGCGCGCCACCGATGCCTACGAGTCTGCGCGCGAGAAAGTGCGCCGCTTCCTGAACGCGTCTTCGGCCCGCGAAATCGTCTTCGTACGCGGCGCGACAGAAGGCATCAACCTCATCGCGCAGAGCTGGGGGCGGCAGAACATACAAAAGGACGACGAGATCGTCATCACCTGGCTCGAGCATCATGCCAACATCGTTCCCTGGCAGATGCTCTGCTCGGAGAAGGGTGCGCGGCTGCGCGTGGCCCCGGTCGATTCCACCGGCCAAATCCTGCTCGATGAATACGAGAAGCTGCTGGGCCCGAAGACGCGCCTGGTCGCTTTCTCGCAGGTCTCAAATGCACTAGGTGTTGTGACTCCGGCACAAGAGATCATTGAGGCCGCGCACCGTCACGGGGCGAGAGTCTTGCTCGATGGGGCGCAATCGGTCTCACACATGCGTGTCGATGTCCAAGCACTCGATTGCGACTTCTTCGTTTTCTCAGGTCACAAAGTTTTCGCGCCGACGGGCATCGGCGTGGTCTACGGCAAGTCCGAGGTCCTCGAACACATGCAGCCATGGCAGGGTGGCGGCAACATGATTCAGGATGTCACCTTCGAGAAGACGATCTATCAGCCGCCGCCGCAACGATTCGAGGCCGGAACCGGCAATATTGCGGACGCCGTGGGCCTGGGCGCGGCAATCGACTATCTCGATCGCGTCGGGATGACAAACATTACGCGCAACGAGCATGGCCTCCTGGTTTACGCCACCGAAGAGTTGCTGCGCATTCCCGGCTTGTGCATCATCGGTACGGCGAGGGAAAAGGCAGGCGTCATTTCTTTCGTCATGGATGGCTTCCGCACCGAGGAGATCGGCGACTACCTCAACCGCAATGGCATCGCCGTTCGCGCAAGTCACCATTGCGCACAACCGATCCTGCGCCGCTTCGGGCTCGAGAGCACGGTGCGTGCCTCCCTCGCACTCTACAACACCTTCGAGGACATCGACGCGTTGATTCGAGCGTTGTGGAATCTCAGGCTGGGCAATAACTCAATTGCTTAGGAAATAGCGTGTTTGATTAAGCCAGTGTTTCGTGATCGCTTCACAACGTCGTGCCGTGCACTCCAGTCTAGAAACTCATGCGCACCGATGCCTGGAGTTGACGAGCCGGGCCATCGAAGTTTGGGGTAGCAAACGTTGGATTGGCTGGGCTCACAATTCCATCGCCGAACTGATGTGGGACGGGGCCAAGGAAGTCCGGGGCTCCATACACCTGGTCGATGCTCTGCACATTGCGGTGATTGAACAGGTTGAAACCTTCAACGGCGGACTCGATTGACAGATGCTCGGCGAGATGGAAGACCCTCTGCAGCCGCATATCGCTGTCGTAGTTGGGCGCGCCACGATAGGAGTTGCGTCCAACGGTTCCAGTTCGATCGGAGAAGGGGAAGCCGTCGCCGAGTACATTGAATCCGGCCAGAATCGAGTAGTAACGTGGGCTCTGCAGGGTGTTCAGCATCGAGAGCTTCAGATTGCGCAGCGGGAGGACCCAGTTCTCCGGGCTCTCCGCAACAAACGACAGCGTGGCGCGATGGCGAATGTCGTTGTCCCCCACAGAACGGTCGGCCGCCGGGTCGAGGTAGTTCTGCGGCGTGTCAGTGAGTTGAACGTCGGTCGCAACGTCGATCGACTTTGAATAGGTGTAGTTCGCGA
>Ga0181535_10000633_pt1 | contig 51299 bp, 35 predicted proteins | sample PEATcosm2014_Bin_44_FD_119774 | JGI IMG/M metagenome (GOLD analysis project Ga0181535, IMG submission 119774) | Peatland microbial communities from MTU Mesocosm Facility, Houghton, MI, USA - PEATcosm2014_Bin17_30_metaG | ecosystem: Environmental > Terrestrial > Soil > Wetlands > Peat | place... | reverse complement strand
CGCCTGCCCGGAAAACGACAAGCTCTGCGAAGAAGCGGTCTGGTTTTTCCAGACCATGCTGCTCGGTCCGCGGCGCGATATGGACGACATCGCGGAGGCAGTCCGGAAGATCCAGCAGCAGGCGGGGGAATTACGCTCCCGGTCCTGAGAAATCTTCCTCGTCGTCCACAATCAGAATTCGTGCCCGTCCCGGTTGTGTCATGGTCATACCTGCGCTGCGAGTGGTCGTGTTTCCGCCGCCATGGCGCGCCAGGCAGCAAGATCGTCGCCGACGCCCAGCGCTGTCAGTTCCTCCGGGCTGGGCATCGTGTCATTTTCCAGATTTCCTTCCGCCAAGGGCGGATCGAGTTCATGGGCCAGCAGATTAGCCACGTGTACAGCGGAGACCGCGTCGAAGTATTCGTGCGGTACCCGGTTCGGACCGTGGTGAAGGGCGACGGCCTCCCCCAGGATATAGGGCAACCCCCACAATCCCAGCAGATAGCCGCCGATTTCGGCGTGGCTGAACCCGTGTTCGCGCTCTTCAACTTTGTAGAGCGGGAGCCGCTCCTCAGCGGCTTGAGCTAGAAGCCTCCTGAACCGGTCGGGGAATTTCCAGGCCAGGACCAACTTCCCCACGTCGTGGAGCATGCCTGCGGCCATGGCGAGTTCCGCCAGATGTCTGGGCACCGGCAAACGAGCTGCGATGTAGGCAGAGAGCCGCGCATGTGTGTGTAGACTCTCCAGGTGGAATCCCGGCACGGGCGCTGCCGGGGCAAAGACTCGGAAGATCTCCAGGGAGAGGACCAGACTCCGGATCGTGTTGATGCCGAGGTAGACGGCCGCGTGCTCGATATTGGTGACGGAGTGCGCGATCCCGAAAAAGGCGGAATTGACTAATTGCAGAATTTTCGCGGAGACGCCGACGTCCCGCTCGATGATTTTGGCGAGCTTTTGCAGGGACGTGTCGGGATCAGCCAAGCCCTGCGTTAAGGCTTCATATGTCCGTGGGAGTGAGGGCAGATCCCGCAAGGCGCCGACCGTGCGGCGGATGGAGTCGTCGCTCAGCAATCCCTTAAGGTGGCAAGCGCGCTCGACCGCTACCCGTAGCGTTCCGGCGTCACAAGGTTTCTCCAGGAACTGGTGCGCCACAGGAACGACCCGTAACGCCGTGGAGAGTTCCGTGTGACCGGAGAGGACGATCCGCACGACCTGGGGATACAGACTGCGCACCTGGGTGAGCAGCGTAGCGCCATCCATTTCCGGCATGCGCATGTCGGAGACAATGACATCGAAGGGTGTAGCCTCCATTATTGCCAGGGCGGCTTCGCCGCCGGGCGCGAAGGCCATATCCCATTCGTTTCGTTGGGAGCGCAGCATGCGCCGCAGCCCCTCCAATATCCGCGGTTCGTCGTCTACAAAAAGCACGCGCCTCATAATCAGACTCCAGTCATCGCCGGCCTAGTTCGCTTTCCAGAATGCTAGTGAGGTCTGTTCGCAGTTCGACCATGCTCTCCTTCCTCATTTTCTATCGGCCAGCGCCAATCGCAGCATAAGGCATTCAGCAGCGCCGCGCTGCGAGCCAAGAAGAGAAGATCCTTCGCTTCGCTCAGGATGACTTGTCATTCTGAGCGGAGCGAAGAATCTGCATTTGGTTGTGGTTTGGCCGCTCCGGTCAAGTGAACTCGCCGATACAAACCCGGCTCGGGGTATAATGAGCGCTCCTTATCCCGCTTCGTGGACTCACCTGGCGCTCAGCGAGACGCGACGAGGACGAGAGGAGACTGGAAGCCTGTCATCCTGAGCGAAGCGCAGGATCTCTGCAGTTGTTCGCAAATCTTCGAACTCGAACCGAACTGCGGAGATCCTGCGCTTCGCTCAGGATGACAGCCGACCGGTTTTTTGGCACTTTTGGAGGTCGGCCTTTTTGCTTGAAGAGGAGATGAGCTATGCGCAAACTTCCCAGGGATCGAATGACCGCGCGGCAGCGCATTGAATGCACGCTGCGGGGTGAGTTGCCCGACCGCTTGCCAGTCTTCGACCTCATTCAGCACATACCGCTGATTGAATATGTCACCGGCGTGAAGGTGACCTTGCAGAATGGCTTGGACCTGGTTTGCAGAACCATCGGCGAACGGCTGGATATCACGCGAGGGATTTCGCCTCCCGTAGAAGAAAAGCTCATCCGCCACGACGATGGCTTCGTTTACAAACAGGAGTGGTGGACCACCTGGCTCATCGACCGTCCCTTCAACGATGTGGAGGGGCTACTCGATTACATCCCTCGCAACATCGAGGAGCTGCACAATCGCAAGTTCGGCGACATGTTCACCTTTGCCGGGAAGAGCAACGTCTGGGGTGCTTCTTCCAAATCACCGCGCGACCAGTACCTGGAGTTGCAGGAAAAAGTCGGCGGCAATACCGTGATTTTTCCCAACGAGAGCCCGGTGGGGCTGGACACCGCGCACGTGCGGGCGGGGCTGGATCTGCTGGTTTATGCCTACGCGGAGAATCCGCAACTCGTCTCGGATTGGCTGGAAGCGCTGAACTGGGCGGAGATCCAGCGCGTCCACGAGACGGCGGACGCCACCCTGTCGCCCGTCGCCCTGGTCTTTGCGGACATCGCCAGCACGGAGCAGATCTTCTTCTCGCCGCAGTTTCTGCGCAAGGAGTTTTTCCCGCGGCTGATCAAACTGGTCAAAGCGTGGCACGAGCACGGGATCAAAGTGATCTACCACTCGGACGGCAATCTCTGGGCTATCTTGGATGACTTCCGTCAGGCCGGAATCGATGGACTCAATCCGCTTGAACCCCTCTCGAAAATGTACGCAGGCGACGTGCGAAAAGCTTACCCGGAGTGGATTTTAATGGGCGGGATCGACGTCTCGCAATTGCTGCCGTTCGGGACCGAAGCCGAAGTCCGCCAGACCGTGCGAAAGACCATCGACGAGGCGGGAGCTAACGGGCGATTCTGGATTGGCTCAACCACCGAGATTCATCCTGCCGCCAAGCTCGAAAACGTTCTGGCGATGTGGGACGAAATCGAAAAGTACGGATACTACGACCGCTAGCAATTCCTACGGTGCGGCATCCGGATCGAGCGTTTGAGGGGTCACTTCCTGCGGCGCAAAGAGGCCTCTGGCGGCCTGCTCGCTGGCCTCCAGCTTTCGCAGACGCTGAAACTCCTGTAGTGCCTTCTGCTCCTCCGGAACGTTGTGCAGCGCCCGTTCCGCTTGTGCCAGACGATACCAGGACACCTGATTGCCGGGATTCAAGGCGATGGCTTTCTGAAGGTGAGGCTGCGCCAGATCAGGCTTGTGTTCGAACATCAGCACAGACGCCAGCCCCAGGTGGGCTTCTTCGAAGTTCGGGTAGTATTTCAAAGCCATTTCAAAATACTTCCGCGCCTCCTCCGCTTCTCCCCCATTGCGATGGATTTCGGCAAGCTCGTAAGCGGCATTGGCGTTGCTCGGCTCTTGTCCGAGCTCCAGCTCGAATTCCTTTGCAGCCTCCGCAATGTCATCCGCTGATTTCGTCTTCTCCGAACGCGCCAGCAGGGTGCGGCCCAAACGGTAGTGAATGCCGGGGCGGTAAGGGTCGAGGGACAATACTTTCTGGTACTCGGGAATCGCGAACTCGCTTGAGCCCTCACTCTCAAAAGCTTCTGCCGCGGCCTCGTGCCTCCAAACCGAGTCCGGCGCCACCTGAGCCAGCTTATGCATGGTGAGATAGGCGAGGTTTCCGTATATTTTGCCTGTTTGGAAGAGGACCTCAGGATCTTCCGGATACAGGTGGTTCAATTGCAGGGCTGTTTCCACCGCTTTGTTGTCGCGCTGCAAACCCGTGTAGGCCCTGACAAGCTCCAGGCCGCACCGGCGCCGCACAGCGGTATCCGCAGTTTGTTGGAACCCTTTCTCGAGGCCCGGCAGGGCTTCTGTGTAGCGGCCTAGCTCTGACAAGGACATGGCGAGAAGGGTATCCAGCTTGGGCAAACCGGGTTTCAGCTTCAAGGCTTGGCGCAAGCTCCCAACTGCCTGTTCGAATTTCCGTTCCTGGAAATAAATGAGACCAAGCCTGGCATGCACTTCGGCAGTGCCGGGTGACAACTCTCGCAGTTCTTCGTAGGCCTGTTGCGCCTCGCCATAGCGATCCTCTGACAAAGCTTTTTCGCCTGCCTCGTAATACCGTGTTTCGGTTTGGGAAGTTTGCGCAAAGAGATTGCAGCCGGAGACCATGAGGCCCAGCAGAAGCGCGAGTGCCGAAGCCTTTCTACGCCCGTCTGCCATGCCTCCGAGTATACCTCAGGGTTTTACTTCTCCGCGATCGTTTCGCGCGTCTCGCCTGTTGTGATCGCCTGCCCAATCTCATACCGCGCGAAGCGCCTTGGAGTGCGGCGGCTTGCCGCCGCCTTGCGGTCGCTTCGACTTTATCCAAGGCGGCGTCAAGCCGCCGCACTCCAAGGTGCCTTCGGCACTGGTGCGAGGAATCTCGCATTGGCTTGTGGAGGAAGGAAACACAGGCTCCGCCAGGCGCGCGGCGCCTGGCGGAACCCTCGGGGAAGCGAACTTCAGAAGATGAACTTTGCTCCCAATTGAATGATACGGCCCGGGGCAGCAATGGTGAGCTGCCCAAACGACACATCCGAAATGCCGCAGTCCGGGTTACAGGCGCCGCCCGCATCTGGGCCCGTCAAGGGCACATAGTAGTTGTGATGGTTCCAAGTATTGAAGCTCTCGAACCGCAACTGGAGGCTCTTGCTTTCGGTGAAGTTGAAGTTCTTGAAAAAGCCGAGGTCCCAGTTGTTGATCCCGGGGGAACGGAGGAAGCCTCGGCCGGTATTTCCGTAGACGCCGTTAAGTGGCTGTGAAAACGCCGCCGTGTTGATCCATGTGGCGGTCGTCTTGTGAGCTGGGGCGATCGGCACACCCGGGACTCGATCGGCCCGCGGATTCTGGCTGTCCAGGATACCATTCAGGTCCAAGGCGTCAATCGAGTAAGGGAATCCGGTTTGAAATGTCGTGATGCCGGTTAGCTCCCAACCTCCCAGGGCCATATCGACTGCCTTGTTGGTATTGTTCAGGAAGTGCTTGCCGCGGCCGAAGGGCAGGTTGTAGACGTAACTCGTGACAAAGCGGTGGTCGACGTCGAAGTTCGCGGGGCCGTAATCACGGCGCATATCGTGGTTGTCCATGAACCCCTGGTACCCGCCGCCGTCAGCTCCCAGGCCGGCTGCGGCGGATTTGTCGTCCAGGCTTTTCGCCCAGGTGAAGATGGTGGTGATGGACATCTGCCCAGTGCGGTGTTCGAGTTTGATATTGCCCGCGTTGTAGTCGGAATTCCCGTGCCAGTCGCTGTCGATGTAGAACCCGGTGAAATTCGGGTAGGGCAGCCGGGAGGTGTACTCGGCGCCGAGGCAGTTCGCAGGCGAACCGGTCGGTGGATTGCAGAGTGTGGCGCCATTCGTGGGAGCATACGGCTGAGCGATGTTGTGCCGATCCAGCAGATGCGTGCCTTTCAATCCGATGTAGTTCACTTCCAGGGTAGTGTTCCTGGCGAGTTGATGCTCGACGGAAAGCGTCCACTGCTGCATATACGGATTTATCGGCAATTCCGACTCGATCACCGCGATAAAGGTCGCCGAGGCGGGGCTCACCTTCGTCAGCGTGGTGAAACCCGGGAATAGTTGATCAGTCAACTTGGGCGCCGTGGTCACCGGCTGAGTGGTCGGGCTGAGGCTGTCGCGGATGCTGTAGGGATAGAGGTCGCCGGAATCGTCAATCTCGCGGGCTTCGAAGGAGTCGTAGTAAATCCCGTACCCGCCGCGAACCACCGTCTTGTCGCCACCGAAGGGGCGAAAGGCAAAGCCGATGCGCGGAGCATAGGGATCGAGCAACCCCGGATTCCGCGGCGAGCGCCGGTTGCAATATTCGAAGAAGCCATTTCCGGCCGGTGCCACACCGTCGGTCAATAACCTCTTATCCGCAAAGCAAAGGCCGCCGTTGGGGTTGTTGACGTCGAGCCAGAAGAATTTGTTGTTTTCCTCGTACGGCACGGCGCGGTAGTCCCAACGCAGGCCCAGGTTCAAGGTGAGCCGAGGGTTCACTTTCCAGTCGTCTTGCACAAAGGGGGCAAAATAATTGTAGACGTGCGACTGCGGATTGCCGGCCTGATTGGTGGGGCTTAACGGACCGGGAATAAACCCGCCGACGTTATTGTAGTAGCCCAGCAGGAAGTCGGCAACCTGGTTGCCCGTTCCGCAGACGATCGTCGCACAGCCGTTATTGTTTCCCAGAATGGTGTCGTTGTCGTAACCATAGTCGCCGAAGAAGTCGTCATCCAGATTGCGATTGACCACCCAATGGCGAAATTCCGCGCCCGTCGTGATCGTATGTTTCCCCTTAACGATGGTCAACGAGTCGTTGAACTCCCAGTTCGGGATTTCGCTGGCCGTATAGGCATTGACCGAACCTCCGAAGCCACTGTAAACATTGCCGAAGCCTATGCCGGACCAGCTCGCCTGAAGCGGGCCAAACTTGGTGAATACATTGGAGTACCCCAAGGCAGAGATCTGGGCCGCGGACGGCGCTGGAGCGCCCTCATTGGCGATCGCATCCATGTACCCAACGCGGAAGCTATTCACAATGTTCCCGTGGAAGCTGAGAGTATGCGAAATTGCCCATTGCTTCTCGGTCTCGTAGAAGGTTGTCAATCCGTAAGGAACGGAATCGGAATTTAACAGATTCGTATTCTTGTAGCTCGCATAGGTTCCCCGGCCGAAGATTTTGCCGAATTTCCCCAGGTCCTGATCCAGGCGGTAAGTTTGCTGGTCCGCCCGGTTGGGAGTGTTGAGCGACAAAAGAACGTTGTTTCCCGCGCAATCGGCAGGGTTACAATTCGGAGTCGGGAAGGTGTTAGCGGCGAGGGTTACCGCGGCCTGGCGGGACCAGAGAGTGCTGGGAATTGTATCGTTAGGGAAAGCCTGGCCCGTGGCTGGATTCTCCGGATTGCAAGGGTTGTTGAGTACTAGCGCCGCCGCGCAGGCCGCGGTTCCGGGCTCCGGCAATCCCGACCCTGAGAAATTTCCGCTCAGCCAGGCAGGAGGCGGGGTGTTTACGAATCCAGTGAACCCATTGCTGATCCGGGTGCCTTCGTAGTTCGCCATGAAGAAGGTCTTGTTGCGACCATTGTAGATATGCGGCAGGTACACCGGGCCGCCCACCACGAATCCGAATTGGTTTTGCCTCAGTCTAGGAATCGTCGGCTGGGCAATGGGGCTCCTGGCATCGAAAGCATCGTTTCTGTCGAACTCGAACAGGGTTCCGTGCAGGTCATTGGTACCGGCCTTGCTGATGATGTTGACCTGGTTGGCGCTGAAACCGTATTCGGCGGAATAGGTGTCGGATTGGACTTTGAACTCCTGGATGGCGTCAATCGACAAGATCACGGCCGGTGTGCTCAAAGCCACATCCGTGGCGCCGACGCCGTCGATCGTGTAGTTGTTGGACTCAGGCCGGCCGCCGTTAATGCTGATGCCGTTCCCTTCACCTTGCCGCATCACGCCCATCTCGGCGCCCACCGTTACTGCGCCCGGAGTGATGAAGAGCAACTGGGTCCAGTTGCGTCCGTTGAGAGGAAGATCCTCCACCTGCTTGTTGCTGACAAGCTGTGAAACGGCCGCATTGTCAGTATCGAGCGCGACCGGATTGGCCCGTACCTCCACAACCTCCGTCACGGTGCCGGGCTTTAGGATCGCGTCGACCCGGGCTTGCTGGTCGACGCCCAGGGAGATATTATCGACCACAGCCTTCCCGAATCCGGAGGCCTCGACGCTGACCGAGTAGGTCCCTGGGATCAGGTAAGGTACAGTGTAATTTCCCGTGTCGCTCGTCACGACATGAGTCGCGACGCTGGTACTCGTGTTCGTGACTGTGACAGCAGCTTTAGGTACAACCGCGCCGGAGTTGTCCGTCACGGTTCCCAGGATTGTTCCCGTGGCGCCGCCTTGGGCAAAGAGGAAACCTGCCGAAAAAAGGAGCGCCAATAGGGTTGAAACAGCTCGGGCTTTTCTAACCATATTCCGTTCTCCTTTGATTTTGAGGTGATGACCCAGAACCCAACACTAGCCTGCTAAATCGTACGCGAGCTCGCAGAGCAGCCAGTTCGTACCGACGCTAATCCTGCAACCAAAAATCCCCTGTGGGAAAGTCTACCTTAGCCCTTGGTTGGCGGAATGGCGGCCCATCCGCACCATGGACAAAGAGTACCCATCCAACACTGGTATTGTCAAGTCCGTCATTTAACAGTTCTGTACACTATGCGGGTGATGGCGGAAGGGGCGAGGCGTCGGCAGTACGCCAGGCAGGGCGGAAATTCGCATGGCTACGCGCCGCGTCGATCTTCAACCGCCGCCACCGATGAAAGGGTTTGCATTTTTCACTTGACAATCCCGAGCGGATATGGTAGCCTATAGGTGTGGTCATTTTGTGGACACAATGCCGTGGGCAGGCCTCGGACTCTGTGGAGAAGTGCAATAGTCCCGGCAGTGGGGGAAACAGCAGTTGAAAACAAGAAGATTTGATACGATCGAAGCCAGTATGTTATTGAAAACAAATAAAGGAATTTCTGAAACGAACTCAAACGAACTCAAATTGGGTGCTCAAATGCGTGAAATGGACGCGAAGTCCGAGCTTTTTGACATCGCACACGTTCCGGCGGGGAACTCGAACGGCCGAGTGCGGTAGGGTTCGAAATTGTCCGAAGGGGAGAACCGACGGAGGATCGCGAAGAAATACAAAAATAGTGGGAACGAACTCAAGAAGTACTTTGAAACCAAGGACTTGACTTTTTGAAGCCGGTAAATTGTGCGCGTTTGTGTGCAAATTGGCAGCAATCTGACCCCGAAAGGAGCAATAAGCGCTCCATTCTGCAAAAACGGAGCCGGGAGTTGCGGGTTCTCAAGCGAGCGCGGCACTGACGGTGACAAGTTGTCGGCTAGTACGGAGCGACTTAACCCGACTTGCGAAGTTGAGCAAAAGCCGCGACGTACTGTCATCCTGAGCGCAGCGAAGGATCTCCGCAGTCCGTTTGGTCCAGACACTTACGAGCAACTACAGAGATCCTTCGCTGCGCTCAGGATGACAGAGGCAGGGTCGGAGATACCTTTACACTCTCTTTTCGAGGTGTGACATGTTCGATGGAAACCGGCGTTTGCAGGTTATGGGGGCATTTGTATTTCTTTTCCTAGGTTCGGCGGGCGTTGTCTACGGAGCTGAAGGCCCGGCGGCTCCCACCGGCTTGCGCTGCGAATACCTTTCGAACCCCATGGGCGTCGATGTTCAGAAGCCCCGGTTTTCGTGGGTGCTCCATCATACTGAGCGCGCCCAGATGCAGACCGCGTATCAGATTCTCATCGCCGGCAGCGCCGAGGGCTTGGGCCGGGATGCCGGCGACGTCTGGGACTCTGGAAAAGTCGAGTCGAGCGACTCGACCCAGGTGGGTTATGCGGGAAAAGGCCTCTCCAGCGGGAAGAAATACTACTGGAAAGTCCGGTATTGGGACACGGCCGGCAACGCAAGCCCATACAGCGCCGCCGCTCAATTTGAGATGGGCCTGCTCTCCCGAGACGACTGGAAAGGGCAATGGATCGAGGGGAATCTGCTCCGAAAGGAGTTCGACCTCGAGGGCAAAATTGTCCGCGCCCGTGCGTATGTCACCGCACTTGGCTATTACGAACTGAGGATCAACGGGGAGAAGGTAGGGCGGAATGTCCTCGACCCGGCTTTTACGACCTATCCCAAGCGAGTCCTCTACACCACGTACGATGTCACTCGCCGGCTGCGCAGCGGCAAGAACGCCTTCGGAGCAATGCTGGGCGGCGGCTGGGCAACGCTCGGCAGGCGCTTCTTCGACCCGGAAGTTGGGCCTTACTACAAGGCTCCGGCACTCCTGCTTCAGGTCAATATCGAGTTCGAAGGCGGGAAGACAATTTCCGTGGTAAGCGATGGCTCCTGGAAAGCGACGCAGGGCCCCATCGTCAGTGACAGTGTCTATGACGGAGAAGTTTACGACGCGCGGCGCGAGCAGCCTGGGTGGGACCAGCCGGGGTTCGACGATTCCGCCTGGAGCGCGGCGCAGACGGCGGAGGGCTCGACGGGAGTCCTTTCCGCGCAGATGATGCCTCCCATTCGCGTTGTCGACTCGATAGTGCCGCGCAGCATCTCGAGCCCCATGCCTTACGTCTTCGTGTTCGACATGGGCCAGAACATGAGCGGCTGGGTGCAACTTCGAGTGCAGGGCCCGGCGGGAACACGGGTGACGCTGCGTTTTGCAGAGTTGGTCTACCCGGATGGGACGATCAATCGCGAGAACCTGGGCGGGGCGAAATCGCGCGATATTTACACCTTGAAGGGCCAAGGCGAGGAAACCTACGAGCCGCGATTCACCTATCACGGCTTCCGCTACGTCGAAGTGACAGGTTTTCCGGGAACGCCCAGCCTGGACTCCTTGCGTGGACGAGTCGTGCATACCGCCGTGGGGGCGGCGGGGAGTTTTGTGGCTTCGAAGCAAATCCTGAACGACATCCAAAGGCTGATCCACTGGTCGCAACTCACCAACCTGTTCAGCATCCCGACGGACTGCGACCAGCGCAACGAGCGGCAGGGATGGATGGGCGATGCGCAGGCGACGGCGGAAGAGGCCATGATGAATTTTGACATGGCTGCTTTCTATACCAACTTCATTCGCGACATTCGTGACGCCCAGTTCCCCGACGGCTCGCTGCCCGACACGGTTCCTCGCAAGTACGGCGGCGTCCCGGGCGATCTTGGCTGGCAAACGGCTTACCCGCTGCTCTGCTGGTATATGTGGCAACAGTACGGAGACCGCCGCATCCTGGAGGAGAATTACGACGCTCTGAAGAAATATGTTGCGTTTCTGCGCAGCCACGCCCAGGACAATGTTTATCGCCTGCACTGGGAGGGCGACTGGGTGGAATTGGCCCATACGCCCGGTGACTACATCGGCGACGTCTGGTACTACTACGACGTCTCGCTTTTCTCGAAGATGGCTCAGGTTTTAGGAAAGTCCGACGAGGCCGCATCCTATGGGCAACTGGCCGGCCAGATCAAAGACGCTTTAAACCGTGCTTTCTTTGACGCCCATACGGACAACTACGCGAACAGAACCCAAACGGCCAACGCCATGGCGCTCTCCCTGGATTTGGTCCCCAAAGAGCATCGCGAAGCCGTCGTGCGTAGCCTGACGGACGACATCGTGTACGGCCACAACACGCACCTGACCACGGGATTCATCGGCGTCAAATTCCTGATGCCGCTGCTTACCTCTCTCGGGCGCTCAGACCTCGCTTACGATCTGGCCGTGCAGACCACTTACCCCAGCTGGGGCTACATGGTCGAGCGCGGCGCAACCACCCTCTGGGAGCTGTGGCAGGATAAATCCGGGCCCGGCATGAACTCTCATGACCATATTATGTTCGGCAGTGTGGGAGCCTGGTTCTACAACGCTCTGGGCGGGATTAACCTGGACCCCGAAAGCGTGGGCTACCAGCACATCCGCATCGCCCCGCAGATTGTCGAAGACCTGCATTGGGCCAGCGCTTCCGTGGACACTATCCGCGGAACCGTTTCTTCATCCTGGAGCCATTCCCCCGGCTCCATCGCAATCGACGTGACGGTCCCGGTCTCGAGTGATGCCCAGGTCGTCGTTCCGGCTGAAGCACAGATGACGGATGTGGTGATCTGGGAAGGCGGCCGGGTGGTCTGGGAGGACGGCCGCTATGTGAGCGGCGATCCGGGCGTGAAAGCCGCCACGCAACAGGGGAGAATATTCACCTTTCAGGTCGGGTCAGGGAACTACTCGTTCCGGCTGGCGGGTGGAGAGTGAACGAACGAAGAGGGATCGTGGCACGCGCGGACAGGGCAAGGCCGAGTTGGTCATTCTTCTCGCTATGTCCGCCCGCGCCGCGAAGAAACTCGCCCTTCGTAGCTCAGAGTCGCTGCCTTTGCGACTCTGCCACTTTTGACGTTAAATAATTCACCTTTTGATAATACGCATATGATAAAACGATCCTCGGGAAACGCCGCAGAGTTCCAACCCCAGGGACTCTGCGTTACTTCTCGGGCTTGAGAACCAGCGTCTGCTCCGTGTACGGCACAATCTCGACCGGCCCCTCGAGCCCGCAGACGTCGATGTTGGCAAGAATCCGATGCGATGGCCCGACCGCGCGAGCATTGGCTTCGGTGTTCGTGACGCGGATCTTCAGTTGATTCTCGCCGGGCTTTACAAACTCCGTGATATCCAGTTTGTAAGGTCTCCACACTAAAGTGCCAGCTTGGTGTCCATTCACATAAACTTCCGCTACGGAGCTTACGCGGCCCAGGTCGAGGACGAGTCTCTTGCCCTGATAGGAATCGGGAACGAGGAAGCTCTTCGCATAGATCGCAGCCCCGGAAAAATTGGCCAGCGGCGTCTTCGTCAGCGATTCGAGAGCGAAGGGGGTTGACCCACTGACGAATTCCACAGGCGAACTCAGCCGGTCCTCCGCCCGCGCCACGATGGCGAGCGTGTTCTTGTCGGTATTTCGCAGTGGACGGATATCCACTGGCGAGCCGCCCAAGGGCTTAAGCTCAACGCCATTCAAGATCAGCCGGGAAGGACCGTGAAACGCGGGCGGAACTACCGCCGTGACACCGGGAGGAATCTGCGTTCGGTACCAGCGCATGGGCGGAAAAGTGTTTGCCGCCTTCTGCACATCGTGGGGCAGCATTCCGTTAATGATGCCGGGCAGAGTTTGGCCTTGCCGGTCCGCGACCCTGAAGGTGAACCCGTAGTAGCCGCTGGCGACGCCTCTGCCCTCGCCGACCTTCAGCAGCACTTCATTCCAGCCCGAGCGCAAATCAACGGGGATCCGGTCAGCCCAGTTATCGTTCATCTCATACCAGAAGGGATGGCGCAGGCGGTCGAACACCTGCTGGTGATTCAGCCACACCTTGACGCAATTATCGGCCGCGATCACGAAATCAGCTTGCTGGTCTTGGGGCGAAAAAAGATATGTGAGGGCGTAGCTCGTGATCCATTCGTGCCCCGCCGTATCCAGGACGCGGTTGAACTGGACGATGTGAGCGGAGTCGTCGAAAGGGCCGCCTTCCGTCAGCATCCAGATGTTCCAGTGTGCCAATGTCAGGAAAGGCTCGTCGCCGTAATAGCGCTTCCAGCCCACAAAATCGCCCTTCAGACCTGCGTACATCTTCTCCGGCTTAAACTCGGCTTCGGGCGGGTAGGCCGTATCGAATCCCGCATCATCCGTGTTGGGGAACGGGCCGATGATGTTCCAGTTACGCACGGTATTCTCCGCCTCGCTCAGCCAAAGGGATGACCAGGCAGTGTCGTCGAACGTGGGGCTTGACCATCCCTGCTTTTCCCCTTCGCCTTCCGGGGCGTCTTTGACCTTCACATAGGGAACTTCCACCCGCTCAGGCTCGGGTCGAAACTCCCAGTTGCCGGAGAGCGAAATGGGATTCAGGCGAGGCTTAGCACTTCGCGCCCGATAGATTTGGCCGTCAGCGCGAAGGGTGACTTCGAGGTCGGGTTGGGTGGCAGGCGCCGAAGCGCGCACCTGGATGGAATCAGGCTGGCGCGAAACAACCTCGAGGCTTTCCGCGTTGGTGCTGACGAGTTCGGCTTTCTGCCCCTGCCCATCGAGTGGATTAAAAACCACGTAGTAAGCGTCCCAGGGCGCTAATTCCAGCCGCACTTCGGTTCCCTGCGGACGGTTCACGTAGAATAACGGCGACCGCTTGCCGCTCAGGGCATCCCATTTTTCGGGAATGCCTGCCGCGTCGAAGACAATCTGATTGGTTCGAGGCCGGTCAGAGTCGTTGACTACCCAGTAGTAGTCCCTTCCCATCTTTTCACGGTGTTCAAAGTAGAGGCTGCCGGAGGAGCCTGAAATCACTCGCACGTCTTTAGGGACATTGGATTCGAGTCGATCAATCAAGGTCTCAACATCCTGCGAAACATAATAAGCATGGCCGCCTGCAGCGTTGTGCTGCTCCGTGAAGGCCAAGGGCGTCTCGCTCGCGCCCGCGCCGAACAAGCCGTCGATTCCTCCTTTCACTTCGGCGTCATTGTCTCCCGCTTCGGGAGAAGAAGTCGGCAACATGCGAATTCCAAACACCTCGCCTCCGGCCTCATAAAACGCATGAATCTTCTCTAAGCTCGAGCGGCTGATTGTGCTGATGGGCGGCAGGATGATGGCGCGGAACCGCTGCGGGCCGATCACCAACTCGTTGCCCTCGACGCGCGCTCCGGCCAGATAGCCGTCATCGGCGATGTTGTAATCCCATTGCCGGTCCGCGAGGCGGAGGATAAGGCGCGTGTAATAATCGTTGACCGTGATGGTGGGGTTCTTCCAAACCGCCGGTGTTTGGATCTGATTGTAAGGCGCGCTGCCGGAGAAGACGGGATCGGAGTGCGCCCACATCGAGAGGATGGGATAGTAGAGCAGGACATTGGCAGCGTGGCGGCTCTCGGAATTCATGTAGCTAATGCGCCGGGTATAGTCCGCATAATAGTGGAAGTAGGGCCAGTAAGGTTGATGCAGCCAATCGGGAGGATAGTTCGCGCGTGAGGCATCGTAATTGAAAGCATGACCCACGAAGAGATTAACTCCCCACAAACCAATGCTGTTGGTCCCGCGGCGCAAACCCTCCATGTCCAGGTAGGAATCCGTCCCTTGCACTCCCTGGTTTTCACACATGAATCGGCGGCCTTCGAAATCCGCCACGGATTGAGCGACCTTGAAGTTGAGCGGCTGGCGGCCAAAATCACCGAGGGAATCAACGCCCACGGGGTTAAGGCCGCGCTCGACGGCAAATAGGCTGCCTTCCAGCGCTGCGGCCCACTGGAGCGATTCTTCCCACGCATGACCGGTCCGGCCGATGCCGAATTCGGCTGCCCCGTCGGTAATTCCGTTCCAGAAAGACTCTTGATAGAGCTGGGTAACCGTCGCCATGTAGTCGCACCGGACCTTGGTTGTGGAATCACCCCCGTCGTAGATCAACAGCGCCAGGACTTTGTGAAGGTCGTAGCCCGTACGCTTTGTGAAGGCGTCGAAGAGAGCGGGCGTCCAGGCGATGCGGTAACCGTAGTCGCCTTCATGGTCGGCGAAAGCATAATGAACCGTGCTTCCGAAGTATGCCCCGAAGCGCCGGTGAAATTCGCCGTAGGCAAGATCGAAGAACGACTTCATCGCCTGCGGATTCATCAAGTCTACGAATCCACCGTCAAAGCCCATCGAAGGTTCGAGATAGAACTCGACGATGACCCAATCCCCGGCGGGGGCATGCCATTTGACTTGTCCCGATTCCGCCGGTACGGCCAGGAGTTGCAAGCTTTGCCCGTCTATCCGATTCTCGCCCAGCCAGCGAGCTGCGACCACGGCCTGGAGTTCGGGCGGAGCGGCAATTGTGACCTCTTTTGGACCCTTGACCACTTCCGCCTTGTAGCTCAAGCTCCTCATCCGGTAATCCGGTTTTCGCGCCAGCACCTCGCTCTGGTGGTTACCGGCCATCCAGATGTTGCGTGCCTCGCCGGAGGGCCAGTCGTATTCGTCGACGAAATTGAATTCGAAGCCGCTACGCTTGGCCTGCTCGAGGCCGGCGCCAATGGCTTGCCACCATTCCTCGGAATGGTACGGAGTCACAAGGCCGTCCCGCGCGTGTAAGAACGCCCCATAAACACGCTGGTCGACCATCTGGCGGATTTCCTCCTGGATCTTTGAACCTTCCATTTTCCCGTTCCAGAACCAGAACGGCATGGTCGAGTAATCGCGCGGAGGGTCAAGGAAACCGCCATACAGACCGCCGCCTTGCGCTTGCCCTGCCTCACCATTAAGTCTTGCAGGGACCTCGGGCTGTGTGGCGGAAAAGCGGTTCCCTACAGGCAAGAGCGATATTAGAGCGAGAAACAGAAACAAGCAGATGCGTCGAAACATGGGTTATCTCCGTACCGGCTCCAGGGGTCGAGTATCACTCTCTCCGCCCGGCAAATAGTGCGCGGCCGCACGAGCCTAACACAAAAGCCACACTTCTGAGCTTCTTTGTGTTAGCGCTCGCCTTCACAGCGAGCTCTTGTCTCCCTGGGGTTACGTCCTGTCAAGGTGATTGTGGCGGAGATGGAATTGTACGCTGATATGGGGGCGGACTAAACCGGCATCGGATCCGGAAGTTGACGAATCGACACGCGGCTACGCTCTCAAACCGGATCCTCAATTCACTTCATCCAGTTCTTACCAAAATGAGTTGGAGACCTTACACCGGTCTACAAATACAGCTTTCGGACGGCCGGGTCTTTACACATTTGTTGGCGCAGCACAGATAGCCTTCCGGGCAACACGCGCCACCGCAGCATATCGCCTTGGGGCTGGAGCAGCACTTGCCGTTGCAGCAGGCAACCCCACACGCGCAGCAGGTGTTGTTGCCGCAGCAGGTCGAACCATAGTTGCAGCAGCTTGATCCACAGCAGCTTTGCTTGTTGTCGCAGCAGTGGTCTCTGCAGCACTGATGGTTCCGGTCGCAAGCCGTGGGGCCGCAGCAAGCATAGCCCTGCTGATAGCACTGCCCGTTGCACCTCACCCCGTGATCTGGACACGGTTGATTGTTTCCGCCCGCTCCCAGCATCCGGGTAGCCCTTCCCAGGCCCAGGGAAGCCAGCAAAGCGCCACCCACCGCACCGCTGACCATCTTGAATGCCTGTCGTCTGGAGACAGGGCTGGCAATGACCCGCGATAAGTCGTCTATAAGTGTGCTCATAGTTTTTCCCCCTCCCGCATTGCCCACGCCACACGTAACAACGCCGGTACCGTGTCTCTCCCGGGCGCAGCCTTAGTTGCTCTCTGCCTGCGCGCCCTGTCAGCCGGCTGTGGCGCATTCCTCAGAGACGACATGCCTGCTGCTGCAGCAGTCGTCCAAGGCGCAGTCACTCACCCTGGCATCGCCCCGTTTTGCGTTCGCCGAGCGAAAAGCGCCGACAGGGATAGCTACTCCCCTCAGATCCAACACGAATCCGGGAGATCAGCTACCGACGAAGAGCAGATTATTTTGAGATTATCGCGCTCCCACCTCGGGACATCCCTAGTACATCGTATAGGCCACGTGGCGTCAAGTATTGACACGTCTATTAACTAGTTGTTCGAAATTCTCCTTTTTGCGGCGGTGCGGGTATAATGCTTGCCGTCGTGGCTGAGCGATGCCACGGCTGGCGGCAGTCTTCAGCCGATCTTGGCAGAGCGCTGAAAAGTCACGGAAGGGGAGCATCCAAATTGAGGGTCAGGAAAGCGGTCATCACTGCGGCAGGAGCGAATCAGCGTGCCCTCCCGCTGCAAACTCTAATCCACGATGGAGTTGAAAAGTCCGTTCTCGGCATCCTCATCGAGCAGGCGCTCACCGCGAACGTTGGCGAAGTTTGTGTCGTAGTGTGGCCCGGCGATGAGGCTCGATACGCACAAGCCGCCGGAAGCCTGGCAGGTGCAGTGCGATTCGTTCCACAGGAGCGCCCGGGAGGATACGGCCACGCCATCTACTGCGCTCGAGAGTTCGTTGGCAACGAGCCTTTCCTGCACCTGGTCGGGGACCATTTGTATGTAAGCGCCGCGACCCTGGGTGTGCAGCGTCTTGTAGAACTTGCTGAGAGCGAATCGTGCTCGGCGTCCGGCGTGCAGCCTACCCGGGAAAGTTTGTTGCCCCGGTATGGCGCCGTGGCTGGGCGCCGGGTACCCGGCCGTCAGGGGCTTTATCGGGTCGAGACAGTAATCGAAAAGCCCACTCCGACGGAAGCTGAGCAACGGCTGATGGTGCCGGGTATCAGGGCTGGTTACTACCTGTGTTTCTTCGGCATACACGTTCTTACTCCTACGGTAATGGACTTGGTTGCGCGTCTGTTGGCCAAACAGAATGCGGGTCCGGTCACCCTCTCGGCTGCTCTGGCTGAGCTGGCCCGGCAGGAGCAGTATCTGGCGCTTGAAGACACCGGCAGGCGGTATGATCTCGGCGCCCGTTACGGCTTGCTCATTGCACAACTGGCGCTGGCGCTGAACGGGCGGGAGCGCGACGAGGTGCTGTCGCACCTGTTGGAACTGCTGGTAGAGCGCGAAATGGCTGCGCACCGGGGATAATAGGACGGGGAGCAAGCAGTGCCCGTTTAGCACGAACAGAAGAAAGTGAGTTCTGTCATCCTGAGCGCAGCGAAGGATCTCTGCAGTTCTTATTGCCGCACCGAACTACGATCAACTGCAGAGATCCTTCGCTGCGCTCAGGATGACACTACTTCCACTCCCACATTTCCTGCTTACGGAAGCGTGTTGTGAGCCGCCCTATGAGCCGATTGATTCGCGTCATTACCTCCCGCGATCCGGAAACCCGCAATTGCTCGCTGGAAAGTCTTTGCCTCGCCTCGCCGCTCGAAGAATTGCTAGCCGAATGCGAGGCGCTCGACCGTTTCCGGCGCACCAGCGACAATCTGTACGAGCGGGTGCGTGCGCTCTTCTTCCTGTACGCAATACACCGCTTTCACATTCTCGTAAGGGGCGGGACCGGACCACGGTCCCGAATTCCTTTCGGGGGCTACGTCAATCTTCTCAAGCGCCGCTTTGATGAGGCGCTTGATATATTCTTGGCGGAGCAAGCGGCGGAGGGGCCGAGCGCCCCCCTTTCCAGCGCGCTGGCCGCGGGCTATCGCGCCCTGGGTTTTCAAACCCTTGCCGATCAGGTGCGCCGAAGTGTCCGCTCGGTGCGCGGTAATCAGTGGATGTTCCGAGCCGCTCACCCCGACGACGTGCCCTTGCGCATTCGTCCCGAGATGTTGACCCGCGACGCCTCGAGTCAACTCTTTCCTATTCTGCGTGAGACCACGCCGGTCCGCATGGACTTAAGCCACAGTGGTTGGAGCGATATCTTCTTCCTGGGGATGGATTTCCCGGAAGGCGCCCGGGTGCTCAACATTTCGATTGACCTCAGCGTGCGCGGCTCCGGCACTCCGAAGCCGCCCGTGGAAGCATGGTTTCGGGTCATCGATCAACCGGTGCTGCGTCTAGTCAGTGCGGACCTCAAGAGCAGCGCTGAAATCAGCACCATCGCTGAAGTTTTCGATTTCGCCCGCGACTATCTCGGCCTGCTCAAGGCTGCGGTGATTGCCTCCGGCATTGTTCCGCCCGGTATGGAGGGCGCCACTCAGCCGCTGGCTGATGTTTTGATCCGTCTCACCGGCAGAGCGGGGTGCGGCATCGAGATCGTAAGCAAAGTGAATGACATCCCGCGAGGATCGCGCCTGGCCGTCTCCACCAGCCTTCTTGCCTCGCTCATTTCGGTGTGCATGCGCGCCACCAACCAGATTCACGCCCTCACCGGGGGCCTGGAAGAGCGGGACCGCCGCCTCGTGGCAGCACGCGCTATCCTGGGCGAATGGCTGGGCGGCTCGGGCGGCGGCTGGCAGGATTCCGGTGGCGTATGGCCCGGAATTAAACTCATCTACGGTGTCCTGGCACGGGAAGGCGATCCGGAGTTCGGCATTAGTCGCGGCTGCCTGCTTCCGGACCATCTCATCTTTCGCCCTGAAGATGTCCCGCAGGAAACACGCGATAAGCTGCAACGCAGCCTCGTGCTTGTGCACGGTGGGATGGCGCAGGACGTAGGTCCGATTCTGGAGATGGTGACGGAGAAGTACCTGCTTCGTTCAGAGAGCGAATGGCGCGCGCGGGGCGATGCCATTCACATACTAGACGACCTCATTGGCCACTTGAAGGACGGCAACATCAAGGCGATTGGCGCCTCAACCGAAGACAACTTCGAGGGTCCCATACAGACCATTATTCCCTGGGCCGGAAATCTCTACACGGACACTCTGATTCGCCGCGTGCGCACGGAAATGGGTGCTGACTTCTGGGGTTTTTGGATGCTCGGCGGAATGTCGGGCGGCGGCATGGGATTTCTCTTTAATCCAGACCGGAAGGGATTGGGTCAGGAGCGCCTACAAGCTATCATGAGCGAAACCCGGCGCCGCATGGAGTCATCCGTTCCTTTTGCCATGGAGCCCGTCGTTTATGATTTTGCGATTAACGAACGTGGAACTGAGGCAGCGCTTTTGCGGGGAAACTCCGCACTGATGCCGGCGGCCTATTACCAACTTATCGTCCCGCCGCTTCTGCGCATTGAGTCCCGCCTGCTTTCACCCGCACGCCGCGCCGAACTGGAGCGGTTTACGGCCGCCTGCCACGAACTCCCGGAGTTCCAGGGCATGGTGCAGCACGTCTTCGAGCACCTGATCCCGCACCGCGCGCAGGAGTCGGATCGTGCGCAAAGCCTTGAAGCCCTCCTGGAGGCGCATGCCTTCGACCGGATGGAACACGAGCAGATCCAGGCGGACCTGCGCAGCGGCAGGGTCGGCTTGGCGCAAAACCGCCTGCCTGCGAGCAGCCGGATTACCGATCTCGGCCCTGATGACCTTTTTGACGCCAGGCGCGAATTGGCGCCGCACTACCGTGAGATCGGCGGAGACGCGCTGGCGGCCGGAATGGTGGCTGTGGTCTCGTTTGCGGGTGGTGTGGGGAGCCGCTGGACGAAGGGCGCGGGGGTTGTCAAGGCTCTCAATCCCTTCTGTAAGTTGGGCGTCCGCCGCCGCACTTTCGTTGAGGCGCACCTTGCCAAGAGCCGCCAGACCAATCGTCTGTACGGCACGTTGCTGCCCCACATCATCACCACAAGCTACCTGACGCACGATGCCATTGAGTCTCAGCTGCGCGCCGAAGTAAACTACGGCTACACCGGCCCGTTGCTCCTATCGCCTGGCCGAGCCATCGGCCTGCGACTGGTGCCCATGGAGCGCGACCTACGATTTGCCTGGGAGGAAATGCCGCAACAGTTGCTCGACGAGCAGGCCCAGAAAGTGCGAGAAAGTCTGCACGCTTCGCTGATCGCCTGGGCGCGACAAATGGGCGAGGGCTCGAGCTACACCGACAACGTGCCCCTTCAGTGCTTGCATCCCGTCGGCCATTGGTATGAGGTGCCGAACCTTATCCGCAATGGCACACTGGTGCGACTGCTCGAAGAAAGGCCGCGGCTGAAATACCTGCTAGTTCACAATATCGATACCATGGGAGCCAATGCCGACGCCGGTTTGCTCGGCTACCACATCGAGCAGGGGGCGGCTCTTACCACCGAAGTGATCTCCCGCCACATCGAGGACCGTGGCGGCGGCTTGGCCCACGTCGACGGCCGACTGCGTCTGATCGAGGGCCTTGCCCTCCCCAGCGAAGAAGTTGAATCGCGCCTGTCGTGGTACAACAGCGCTAGCTATTGGATCGACATTGACCAACTCCTCGCCGTATTCGGACTTGCCCGCAGCGACTTGACAAACCCGGAACTTCTCAACGCCTCAATCCGCAACTTGGCCGCCCGCATGCCCACTTACATCACCCTTAAAGATGTGAAGAAGCGCTGGGGAAAAGGTCAGGAAGACGTCTTTCCAGTAGCCCAATTTGAAAAGCTCTGGGGAGATATGACGGCCTTGTCGGAATTGAAATGCCGGTTTGTCGCCGTGCCGCGGACGCGCGGGCAGCAACTCAAAGAACCGGCACAACTCGACGGCTGGCTGCGCGACGGCTCCGCCGCTTTCGTCGAATCGTTGTGCGATTTTTGAGTCGACCGGCGAAATTCGAGAGTCGCGAGTTCAGGAGTCGAAAAGTTAAGGAGTCGAAGAGGCACAGAGACGAAGTGGTGGAAGCCCAAAAGCTGTGCGGTTGAGGAGTCGAGAAGTCGATTAATCGAGCGGTCGAGGAGTCCAGACTTAACGTTCGAGAGGCACTAGCTTCCAGAATCTCAAATCTGGGATCTGAAATTGGGACTCCGCCACACGCCCTCTTAACACGAGAAACGCAAGCCTACATTCCACCTGCCGATCTGCCCACCTGCCTACTTGCCCACCTTCTCGCTGAAGAACTTCGCCATGAGGGCCAGAGCTTCCTTTGTCTCCGGTAAGTGGTAGTCATACCAGAAGGCGTGCGGCAGCGCTTCGAAGACCACCAGTTGTGCCTCCACCCCGGCCCGAAGAAAAGCCCTGTGCAGGATGGTCGTGCCGCTCAGCAGCAGGTCCCGCGTACTGGTCACGAAGAGCGTGGGCGGGAATCCGTGCATGTCGGCATAGAGAGGGGAGAGCACCGGATCTCTGGGATCGGTGTTTCCCACGTATGCAGACGCGCGAGGATGCCCCGAGGGTGGATCGAGGTGCCCAGGCCATCCCCAAATGGTAAATAGTGCGTCTGAGTCCGCCGGCTGGCTCAAATCGCCGGTCCCCGAAAAAACCCCCAGCGCCGCGGGGAGGGGCAGGCCATCTCGCTGCAAGCGGGAGGCAACTTCGGCGGTCAGAATAGCTCCTGCAGAAGTCCCAAACAACCCGATGTGGCTGGGCTTGTGGGTCTTCAACAGCTCTTTGTAGACTGCTTCTGTGTCGTCCACCGCGGCGGGAAACGGGTGCTCCGGAGCAAGCCGATAGTAGACCGAAACTACGGGAATCTTAGTGAGGTAGGCAATCGGAATGCCCTCGACGAGCGAGCCTGAGTCCGAGTTGAACCCTCCGCCGTGAACATTGATCAGGACGCGGTCCCCAGCGTTCGAGGCCGCCCGCTCCGCCGGAGTGATCACGTCACAGCGCACCCCGCCCACAGACTCTTCTCGGATATCCACCGGATAAAGCTTGCGAGCTTCCTCTGACCTGGCCTTCCGGAACGTATCGGTTAGCGTTCGCCGCTCGGCCAGCGTCGGCTCCGGGCCCGATGGGCCGGGCCGCGAGATGAACTTCTGCGCCTCGGGGCTGATCGTCCCAGGCACGGGAATCACGCGCGTTACGTGCACCGTCCCGTCGGCATCCACAGTGCACGAGTCCACCCTCAGTGCCGCCGCGCTCTGCTGCGCCCAAAGTTCCGAAGAAGTATGTCGAAAGTCGAGAAGTGACGGCGCCACTAGCCATAGCACGCCCATCATCAGCACCAGCCTGCCCACCCCACGCCCAAGCCCCTTGTTTCGCATGAACCCCCCTTTGCTCTTTCAGTTGTAGCGGACCATCAGAACACAAACCGGCCTGTCGTCGCAACCAGGCAGGCCGGCGCCGCTCGGGGGGACTCGCGCTACTGGAGAATCATCCCACTCGCTTGCAGGCAGCCACAATTCGTATTCATCCGGCTGCCGCCTCCCGCCGAAGATAGGGTGTGGGCCAAACCGGCTTCGGGGACACGCTCCCGTAAGTCACAGGGCGGAGCTACACCGGGAAGAAAGGGTGTCACGTATCCGATCTCAAAAGGAGCAAGGGAATGAGTCTGCTAATTGACGACTTATCGCGAATTATGGCCAGCCCTATCCCGCGCCGCCAGGCGTTCCGGCTGGCCGGGAGCTTAATGGGTGGAGGCATCTTAGCATACTTGGGTTTAGGCAGGGTTTCTCGTGGTCTGGCGCAACTGTCACGCTCGTGCGGAGTCGACCAAGTCCGGTGCGGCAAGGTTTGCTGCTACCAGTTTGAGATGTGCTGCGGCGGAACTTGTTACGGGCCCGGATACAACGAACGCGCGGTCTGCTGCGGCAGTGTGGTTTGCAGCAAGGTTTCCCAACAGTGCTGCACGGACCACTGCTGCCGGAAGACGGAGACCTGCTGCGGCGCTCAGTGCTGCGCGCCGGGCCGGGTCTGCTGCCAAGGCCAGTGTTGCGCTCCGGGTTATGTCTGCTGCAACGGCCGGTGCGTGCCGCGGAGGCCGTCGCAAAGCAGTCCTTGTAGTGCTGTTTAACACGAGCCCAAGGCGGAATTCTGCATTGCAGAAGCGGGGAAGAGAACGACTCCTTGATTCTTTCAAACCGGAGGAGGGCTGAATTGCAGGCGCTGCTTACTCAACTCGTCTTGATTTGCCTTGCGGGTACCGCCTCGGCGCAGGATCCGATATCACCCCAGGCCGTAGCGCCGGTCGCCAGCGCGGGCGCGGTGGCCTCAAGCGCTTCGACCCTCAACTTGACCACAAGAGAACGATATGTCATAGCGAGGGACGATCTTCTGGATATCGATGTGGTGGGTGTGCAAGAGTTGTCGCGCGAGTATCGGGTGGACGGGGATGGGATGATCACACTACCCATGTTGTCGCGGGCGGTGATGGCGGCGGGCTCCACGCTCAACCAGCTGTCGCAAAGCATTCGCGAGGACCTCGTAGGCGCCGGACTGCTTCGGGACCCGCAGATTACCGTGAGTGTGAAGTCTTCGCCCTGGAACACCGTCGTGCTTTCGGGCGCGGCAAAGAAGCCGGGCGTCTATCCGGTTTACGGTCACACCACGCTACTGCAGTTGCTGACTGAAGCGGAAGGTCTAAGCGACGATGCCGGCAACAACGCAATAGTAACGCGCGCGGAGAAGCCTCTTCAGCGGACGGAGCCAAACCCCGCGGCGCGCCCCGGCGACTTGAGCTCGCGAACCATAAAAGTAGACGTGGGAAGGCTCTGGCGGAACGGTGACGCGAGCTTGGACGTGGATTTGCACCCGGGCGACCGGGTGACGGTCGAGCGGGCGGGAATTGTCTACGTTCTGGGCGCAGTGAATCGGGCGGGTGGGTTCGTCCTCTCGGACGATCAGGAGCAGATGACGGTGCTTCGTGCCATCGCGTTGGCGGGCAATTTCACGCACGACGCAAAGCCCGCCCATGCTGTCATTATCCGCAAGACACCGGGCGCCTCGGGCGGAAAGCGGGAAGTCCGGGTGGATCTCAGGAAGGTTTTGTCGGACCAGGCTCCGGATCAACCTTTGCTAGCCAGCGACATCCTTTATGTGCCTGAGAGTGGGGCCAGGAGGACGCTCGATACGATCGTAAACACTGCGGTGTACACGTCGATTTGGCGGTTGCCGTATTAGGGAACAGAGAACCATGGCGGAAAATGACAAACTCGTTCCGGTGAGCGCGGTCTCTCCGGATCGCCTGGGGTATTCCGGTTACCCGGTTACGGACCTTGAGCCCTCGGGTCCGGAGGCATACTCGTTCCAGAGCTACTGGGAGGTCCTGAGAAAGCGCCGTAGTACAGTTTTCACCGTCGCCTTCGTCGCAACACTCCTGGTGACGCTGGCTGTCTACCGAATGAAGCCGGTTTATCGGGCCACGGCGCGCATGGAGGTGCAGGCGGAGACACCCGCCCTGCAGTCGCTCAACGAGCTGAATCCTAGCGCGGCGACGGACGCGGCATTTCTCCAAACGCAGGTCGATCTCCTGCAGAACAACAACCTGGCTTGGCAAACCATGCAGGAGCTGGGGCTGGCGAATGGGAGCGTGGAACTCGGGGTGGGGGGAGATCTCTGGCCTGGGGGCACGAGCCGCTCGACGGCGTCCACGCCCGCCAGCGTGATCCGGAGTTTCAAAAAGCACCTTCACGTCGAACTGCTTAATGAGAGCCGGCTGGTGGAAGTCAGCTTCGAGAGCGTAGATTCGAACCTGGCAGCCCGTGTGGCCAACACGCTGGTCAAAAATTACGTGGAATCTAACTTTCGCTCCAAATACGAAACCACGCGGCAAGCCTCGGCGTGGATGGAGCAGCAACTTGACGAACTCAAGGCGAAAGTGGAGAAGGCCCAGCAGGCGCTGGTGGACTACGAGCGGGAATACTCGATTGCCAACTTGGGTGACAAAGAGAACGTGGTGCAACAACGGCTGGCGCAGTTGAGCAGCGATCTGACGGCAGCCCAGGTTGACCGCGCCAGCAAGCAATCGGTTTACGATTCGGCGCGCAGCAACAGCGCTGAGTCGGCCGCCGTTGCGGAGGACGCGCTGCTGGGGCAATTGGAGTCGAAAAACGCAGAACTCCATACCGAGTATGCCGCGGCCACTTCTCAATATGGTCCGAACTTCTACAAGGTCAAGCAACTCGGCAATCAGATCACCGAAGTCGAGGCGCTGATCGACCGGGAGCGGAAGCGGATCATGCAACGGATTGAGAGCGATTATCACACCGCCGTGCGGCGTGAGCAGCTCCTCTCCCAGGATGTCGCTGAGCAAAGAGCCGCGGTAGAAAAACTGAACCAACTGCTCATCAAGTACACCATCCTGAAGGGAGACTTCGAAACGAATCAGCAGCTTTACGATGAGCTCCTGAAGCGACTTAAAGACGCCACCGTCTCCGTGAGCTTGCGCGCCACCAGCGTTCGCCTGGCCGATGCGGCGCTGGTACCGACCACGCCCATCCGCCCCGACAAGCGAGTGGACATCGCCGTCGGACTTCTGGTGGGTTTGATCCTGGGAGTGACCCTGGCGTTTGTCCGGGAAGGACTGGATCGCACCGTCAAGACCGCCGAAGACATAGAAAATCAGATTGCGATTCCCACCTTAGCCGTAATTCCGCTGGGAACGAAGTCCCGCGGGCGGTATGGCCGGTATTTCGCTCGCGAGGCTCCGAAAGTGCCGGGCAACGGAAACCTGGGATTGGCCATTATGAACGCGCCCGGGTCGGAAATGGCGGAATCTTTCCGGGTCTTGCGTACTTCGATTCTGCTTTCCCGTTCCCCACAGCCGCCGCAAGTGCTGCTGGTCACGAGTGCGCATCCCAGTGAAGGGAAGACCTTTGCGTCGGTCAACCTGGCGTTGGCGTTGGCCCAGCGTGGCGGCCGCGTGCTGCTGATTGACGGGGATCTGCGGAAGCCCACCGTGCTGAAAGCCCTCGGGCTGGGAAATGGCGAGGCGGAGGGAAGCGGTTTGAGCAGCTACCTCACGGGCGGACAGGGGCTCGATTCGGCACTGATGTCGTTTACGGCGCTTCCCAATCTGTCCGTGCTGCCTTCCGGGCCGATTCCCGCCAACCCTGCCGAACTGGTTTCCTCCCCGGCCATGGGGCGGCTGGTGGGTGAGCTACGCCAGCGCTTCGAACACATCGTGCTCGACTCGCCACCGTTGTTGCTGGTGACGGACGGAATCCTTCTTTCCACTCTCGCGGATGGAGTGGTGCTGGTCGTGGAAAGCGGCTCGACGTCGCGAGGTGCATTGCATCGAGTTCGTCAAATCCTGGATCGGTCGGGTGCCAAGACCCTGGGTGCGGTACTCAATAAGCTGGATGACCGGGTCGACGGCTACTATACTTCTCGTTATCGGTATTACGGCTATTACTACTCCCGTGAGCCCTCCGCGTCAAAGAATTCTGACTTGAATTCGGCCAGCTAGCGGTGAAGGACAAACAGTTCAAAACAGCTCATTCAGCCAGGCGGGACAAGGGCGGAACAGAACGCTAGGCGGGAGGCCTCTCCCTGCTTCCCCAGCCCGACTTGTGCTGCCTTGGGCGCGCCACCAGTGGGTCCGTCCAGCGATTAGATCGTAGCTTGCGAAAGAGGTGAGAAAGCGAGCTGGGCGCGAGGTAACCCGATGCTAATGCGCGATGTAGCGGTGATCGGAGCAGGGCCCGCGGGGTTGTATGCGGCGTATCGACTGGCTTCGGCCGGTTTGGGTGTCGCGGTACTCGATGCCCAGGAGAAGGTCGGGGATAACGCGGTCTGTTCTGGCGTGATCGGGGAAGAGGCCTTTGGGCGTTTCGGATTGCCGTCCCGGGCGGTGCTGAACCGCATTTACTGTCTGCGGGCGGTCTCGCCGGCGGGCAGAAGCCTGGAGTATCGCTCGCCGACTGCGCTGGCCCGGGTAGTCGATAAAGCAGAATTCAACCGCGACTTGGCGAGTCTGGCAAGAGACGCGGGCGCAGAACTGCATTCCGGCCGTTTGGTCGAAGCAGTAGCGCCGGAAGACCACGGGGCGATCCTACGGTTCCGTTCCCGGCTGGGCGCGGGGGAAAAAATCGGAGTGCGAGTCGCGGTGATTGCTTCCGGAGTGGGCGGGGCGCTGAACGGAACGCTGGGACTTGTGAAGCCTCGCGAGTTCTTACGGGCCGCGCAAGCCGACATCCCACTGGGTAAGGACGGCGCTATGAATCCCACAGAAGTATATGTGGGGAGGTCCGTGGCGCCGGGAGGATTCGGCTGGAAGATCCCTTTAGGGCACGGCCGTGTGCGCGTGGGGTTAATGAGCTGGGAGGAGCCCCGCCCGTATTTCAGCGCGCTTTTGCAAAGGGTGGCGCCCGGATTGAAGAGAGGCGAAGCCAGATTCCAGCAGAAGGCCATCGGGCAGATGCCGGTGGGAAACTGCGTTGCGGAACGCGTCGTCGCCATCGGAGAAGCCGCTGTGCACGTGAAGACCTCGACCGGAGGAGGAATTTACTTTGGCCTGCTTTCGGCCGAGATGGCTGCCGAGGTCATCCTGCGCGCTTTTCAGAAAGGCGACTTCAGTGTTCAGACCTTGAGCCAGTTCGAACGCTACTGGAGGACGGCTTTCGGCACTGAGTTGTGGACGGGGTATCTCGCCCGGAAACTCACCGGGCGGCTCTCCGATAGCCTTATCGAAAAGGCCTTCGAGAGGGCAAAGGGGACCGCGCTCGTGGGCCGGCTGAAAAACGAATTGAGCTTTGATTGGCATCGCAGGGCCATATTGGCCTCCCTGCATGGTCTGTTCGGCTCCGGTGGAGGCTTTTGAGAATATCATGATCAAACGGGGTTTTGATGTAATGCTTTCAGCTTTTGGCCTCGCCGTATCGTTGCCGTTGTGGGGAATTATCGCGCTGGCCGTAAAGCTGCACGACGGAGGGCCGGTGTTTTACCGGCAGCCGCGGGTAGGGAAAGACGGCCGAGTGTTCATGGGCCTGAAGTTCCGCTCGATGGTGCCTGACTCGGAACGGAAGTGGGGAGCGGCGCCTGCGGTGGCCAACGATCCCAGAATTACCAAGGTTGGAAAAGTATTACGAGCTACGGCGATGGATGAACTACCGCAGCTTTGGAATATCTTGCGTGGCGACATGAGCTTCGTCGGACCGCGGCCGGAATGGGAGGAACTGGTGAAAAAGTTCCGCGCCGAAATTCCTCGCTTCGATCTGCGTCAACGGGTACGGCCCGGACTCACCGGACTGGCCCAAGTCTACGGGCACAGCGAGATGTCGCGCCGCAATAAGCTCCGCTACGACTTGCTCTATGCGCGGCGTCAGAACTTCTGGCTCGACGTCCGGCTGGTCCTGTTATCGTTCGCCGTGACTTTCACGGGGCGTTGGGAGCTCCGGGAGGCTAAGGTCTTGCGATCCCGCCAACGGCGATACACTAAGGTGGTGCCGGCGAGAGCCGCGTGGCCCGCGGAAGGATTGCTGTCGAAAGGTTTTACGCAATCCCGCCCCTCCCTCTGAACGCTGTGTAGCACCGGCCTTCGGACCGGCATCCTCCCCCGCTGATCCGAAGATCAGCGCCTCAAATCATCATGCCCCAACGCGACATTCCTTGCGCGCGCGTGCTGGGAGTATCCGTGCACGTGGTCGGCCTGCGAGATGTAATCCGGGTGATGCAGGACTGGCTTCAAAACGAGGCCGGCGAGCGATGGATTGCCGTGACCAGCTCGCACGGCATTATCGAGGGGTTCAAGCATCAAGAGTTCAGACAGATCCTCGAGTCGGCGGCCCTTTCGGTTCCGGACGGCAAGTGGACGGCGCGCGCCGCCGCGGCCCGGCTCTCGCTCGAGCCGCTGCAGGTGCGCGGGGCCGATCTGATGTGGGAGTTCTGCGAGCTGGCCAACCAACGCGGCTATGGCAGCTACTTTCTTGGTGATACGCCCGAGGTGCTGAACCGTCTTACCGCCAAACTCCGCGGGCAGTTTCCCAACCTGCCGATTGCGGGAGCGTATTCACCCCCTTTCCGGCCGCTGAGCGAAGCGGAGAACGACGAAATAATCCAGCGCATCAACGACGCCAAGCCCCACGTGCTTTGGGTGTGTCTGGGGCTTCCGAAACAGGAGCGCTGGATCTTCGCCCACCGGCAGAAGCTTCGGGTGCCCATCGTGATCGCCGCGGGAGCGGCGGCCAAATTCCTGAGCGGGAGCGTCGCCCCGGCGCCGAGATGGATCAGAGATCGCGGATTTGAGTGGCTTTGGCGGCTCATCCGTGAGCCACGCCGCTGCTGGCGTCGCTCCATGCTCTACGGCCCCCAGTTTGCTCTTTTTGCGGTCCTTGAACTGAGTGGCGTCATGAAGCTTGAATGATGATCAGCCGCATACCCACCACTCCGGGCGCCGGTCCGGAACAGAGGTTTGGACGGACGCTAAAATTGGCGGTGGGATTACTTGCGATCTTGCCGCTCTCATTTGCCTTTCGTCCTGACCGATGGGTCGTGGACCGCCCGGTCACCGAAGACGCCTATTACGCTCTCAGCGTTTCCCGGAATATCGCTGAAGGCAAAGGGATGACCATTGACGGCTCGACCCCGACGAACGGGTTTCAGCCCCTGTTTGTCTTTGCCTGTGTTCCGCTGTTTGCGCTTGCAGGAGACGACAGAATTCTGGCCATACGGTTGGTCCTGGGTCTCTCGTGGGTGTTGTATGTAGGGACTGCTGTTCTTCTGGGGAAGATTGTGCGCGACTTCCTTGGTTCGAGCAACGAACTCCAGGCGCGCCTGACCCCGTGGCTGGCGGCATCCCTGTACCTTTCAGCTCCCCTGATTCTCATTCACAGCTTCAACGGCCTAGAGACGGGCAGCTTGCTTTTCCTATACGCCGCGGCCTGGCGGTGTCATCAACTCAACTGGGGGGAATCGCCCGGAAAGTCCGTTCTGTTTGCCATTCTGCTCGGCCTGACCGTACTGGCGCGAATCGATGCCGCCTTCTTTGTGGTGGCTGCCTGCATCGGCAGATGGCTTCCGCAAAGGCAAACAAACTGGCGGCCATCGGCGCGCCGATTCTTCAAACTTGCCGGTATTTCTTTTGTCGTGTCCTCCGGCTGGTGGCTCAATAACCTTGTGAGATTCCATTCGATCCTGCCCAGCAGCGGAAGAGCGGAGCAGGTCTGGGAGCTTTCCGCCTACAGGTGGGAGCGTGTCGCCGCAGCCCTGCTTCGTAATCTTGTTCCGTGGGTATACACCGAGGTTCATCTGGATCGCAGCGCCGGTACAGTGATTCGCGCCATTTTCTTGCTTTGCGTGGTTGGGGCCGGCGTCAAATACCGTGCGGCAGTCTATCAGTTGGTTTGCGGCGGCAACTCGAAGAGCGACGTGGCGGGGCGCACGCTCGAGTTTCTTCGCTGGCTCGCTGCCTCAGTCACAGCTTTGGCGGCGTGGTATGCGTTGTCGTCGTGGGCGGTCCACTTCTACACGCGGTACATGGCGCCATTGGTTCTCGTAGCGATTTTTGTGCTGGCGTCGGCGGCCGCCTCGACTTGCCTCAAGCTGCCGAGAATCGCGACCGCCTCCGCGGTCTTAACGATGGTCCCGGCTCTCGTCTTGACGGTCTTGTTGTGGCATGGCCGCCCCGTACCCAACGGCTTTCTTCGAGAGCAGGTAAAGCTCGTTGAACGATATGCCTCACCCCGGGAGACGGTCGCTGCCGGGCAGTCAGGCACTCTCGGGTACTTCCGCAGCGGGGTGATTAACCTGGACGGCAAGGTAAATCCGCGCGCTCTCGAATTCCAAACCCGAATGTGGGAGTACTTGCCGGAAGTTCACGCCCGGTGGCTCTGCGACTGGCCCGAGTACATTCGCGCTTATTTGGGCGAACGCCCTGAAAAGTACGGCTGGAAGCTTGTCGGCAAAGAAGGGACCTTTGTCCTCCTGCGCTACGAGCCGCCGGCGACGCTCAACGCCGAAATGGGAAGCCCGCCGAAACCGCGGTAGCGCCTTGCTTTGAGGCGCAGGCGGCGATATGGCGCGGCGCTGTAAATGCGCCGGCGCAGCGAAGCCGCTGGCGGGCTCGCACCCGGAAACGGGGTTAGAAGCCATAGGCATACGCCCAGCAACACCTTCCTTCTAGTGTCACGACTTTCCAAGAACATCCTATCTAACGTCCTGGGTCAGGGTTTGTCCCTGATCGTCAGCTTTGCCGCGGTTCGGCTTGTATTCCGCCGGCTGGGGGGCGACGCGCTGGGGCTTATCTATTTTAACCAGTCGGTCAGCGTCGCCTTGATGCTGGCGCTCGAACTGGGGATTTGCAAGACCACCGTGCGGGAGGTCGCTTCTCATTACAGCGACGATCCTCACTATGTCCGGCAACTCATCGGCACGGCCACCTCCTTTTACTGGTCGGCGTATATCTTGCTATCGAGTCTTGCCTATGTTGTGGTTCCGCCGCTCATCCGCCACTGGGTCCATCTCGAGAGCCTTGATCAATTCGATGCCACGCGGGTCATGCGCATCCTGATTTTCGGCACTCTGCTCAGCCTGCCGCGCGGTCTATATGACAGCTTGCTGTTGGGGCTGGAGCGAATGAGTCATACCAACGCGCTGCGGGTTGGTATCGCCGCCGCCCAGCCGCTGGGTATCTTTCTGGTCTTGGTGTTTCACGGTAGCCTGCTCGTGGTGGCGTATTGGATCGCCGCCTGCTACCTTGCCGGAGTTTTGATCTACTTTATAGTCTGCGCGCAGTTCTTTTCATGGCGTTCCCTGCTGCCCGGTTTCGATGCCCGTGTGGTGAGGTTAAACCGCAAGTTCTCGGCGCAAGCTTTTGCGATCAGCGTGTCGGGATGGTTCCTCGGGGAGACTGATAAGCTGGTTATCAGCCGGCTGCTGCCGCTCGCCGTGATGGGTTCCTATACGGTTGCCAAGGGGGCTGTCTCGCGTTGCTCGATGCTCACGGTCGCCATCAATGAGGCAACTTACCCGCACTTGTCGACGCTGTATAAGGCTGACGACATGGAGCGCTTTCGCGCCCAGTACCAGAAGCTTCAGGACTTGGTGTGCGCGGCAATCCTGCCGCTTTACGCTGCCCTGCCCTTTGTGTCGCTTCCCGTATTCTCTTTCATGTTTACTCCTCAAGCCGCACGATCTTTATTGCTTCCAGTCACCATCCTGGCTTTCGGCAGCTACTTGTACGGAACCGTCACCATCCCGAACGTCGCCGCGCTCGCCGCGGGGAAGCCCGAGATTGTGGCAAAGCTCAACAGCTTCGCCGTCTTTGTGGTAGTTCTGGGCTATATCGCATTCACGCGGTTTTTCGGACTGGCCGGAGCAAGTTTGGGTTTTGTGCTTTATCCCTTGCTTGCTTACGCTTATGCCATCCCTCGCACTTGCCGGGAGTGTCTGGGCATTGCGACCGGCGCCTGGTTCGCTCGTGACTTGAGGTTTCTGGGGCTGGGTGGGGCAATTTACGGAACCGCGTGGCTGGTGGTCAATTGCCGGGGAGCGTTGACGCCGGTTTGGCTACTCCCGGCCTACCTGCTGGCAACGCTGGCTTTTTTGCTGGCAGCCTACGTAACCCTGAGGGGAGAATTGCGCGGCGCCCTGCGGCGGCTGCCCGGCATGGCCAATCCCAGGCGCGCGGAGGCAGGTTAACGCCATGAGCGGGACGGATCTTATCCGAAGTCTTACCCGTAACCAGCGGCTGGTCGAGTTAGCGCGGTCGCTGCACGTTGCCGGCCCTTTGAAACGATGGGAATACCGGCTCAGGGGGCCGGGAGACGGCCTTATTCGCCACCAGGTCGGCGGCGTGGAAGTCGTGCTCGAAGCGCCGGACGCCACAGACTTCCGCACGCTCGAAGAGTGGTACGAGGGCGAAATGGATTTTGTCCAGGCGCTGGCGGGGCACCTTGCACAGGGTGGGGTCTTTTACGATGTGGGGAGCAACGTGGGCCAGTTCCTGATCCCCATGGCTAAGATCCTCGGCGAGCGCGGGGAAGCGATCGGATTCGAGCCGCATCCGGTAAATCACCAGCGCTTAATCAGAAACCTGGCATTAAACCAACTGCACAGTGCGCGAGCACTTCGCGTAGCGCTTGGCGACCGGGACGGCGAGGCGGAGATTTTCGGAGCCCGAGGCACAGCGACGATCGTTCCCCTCGACGTGACGCATGGCCGAGTCAAAGCGTTCTGTAGGACCAAGGTGGTGCGCGGGGACGAGTATCGACAGAGAGAAGGGCTTCCAATCCCCAGCGCAGTCAAGATTGATGTGGAAGGGGCGGAGTACTCCGTCTTGCAGGGTCTAGGCAAGACGCTATCAGAATCGAAGCGTGCATTGCTTTGTTGTGAGATTCACCCGAGGGCGCTTCCTTCCGACCTCTCCCCCGAGAGGATTGTCTCGCTGGTGGGCGCCCTCGGATTCACGGTCCGCCAGATGCAGCAGCGAGGCACAGAAATCCATTTGATCGCGGCGAAGGATCTCTGAATGCCCTTGACGCGGCCTCGCGCAGCCGTAATTCACCCCCGCCTCTCCTATGGCGGCTCAGAGACCGGGGCAATGTGGACCCTTCAGGCGTTGAAACACGACTATGACGTCACCCTAGTCAGCGGCGGTGAGGTGGACCTCCAGCGGCTCAACAACTATTACGGCACTGACCATCGGCGGGGCGAGTTCAAAATCCACGAAGTGCGGATGCCGCTAAGGCTCGACCGCACGGCAAAGTTTGCGGGGTTGCGGGGCGCCTTGTTCACGCGCGAATGCCGGCGGCTGGCGGCGAACTTTGACGTCATCACGTCGCACTACAATCCCATTGACTTGGGCGCGCCTCTGATCCAGTTTGTAGCCGACTTCAGTTTTGCTCCCCGCTTTCAACAGACGCTCGATCCCAGCACAACCTGCCACTTGCGGTGGTGGTACGGAGACAGTGTTTTGCGGAGAGCGTACCTCAATCTCTGCGACTTCCTGGCGCCTCGCCATCCCGACGATTGGAAGAAGAACATTACCGTGGCGAACTCGCGGTGGACAGCCAACCTTCTGGAAAAGAACTTCGGAATCACGGCGAACCGGGTGCAATTCCCTCCCGTGCCGGGCATCTTTCCGGCGATTCCCTGGAACGACAAAGAAGACGGATTCGTGTGCGTCGGGCGAGTCGTGCCTGAGAAGCGCCTGGATGAGGTCATCCGTATTCTGGACCTGGTGCGCCAGCGCAACTTCAACGTCCACCTCCATATCCTGGGCCGACTTGACGGATCGCCCTATGCGAATCAAATCCGGCAACTCGCTTCGCGCCACTCGGACTGGGTGCATGCGGAGGGCCTTGTAACCGGGCAAGCGAAGCGCGCATTGATGGCCCGTCACAAGTTCGGCATCAATGGCTGCCGCAGGGAGGCTTTTGGCATTGCGGTGGCCGAGCAGGTAAAGGCGGGCTGCATTACTTTTGTTCCGAACGGCGGCGGGCAGACGGAAATCGTCAACCACCCTCTGCTCACCTTCACGGATGAGGACGACGCAGTCAGGAGAATCCAAACTGTACTCTCGAGCCCCGCCCTGCAAGAAGACTTGCGCCTCCACTTGGCCGGACAGGCCCAGGAGTTGTCCTCCGGGAAGTTCACGAGCACCGTCCGCCAGCTCGTGGCTGAGTTCTTAAACGCGAAGCAAGGAGTCAGCCGGGTGGCTCGCGTCACTCTTTCGAAAGTCACCTCAAAGTCCTGAGACTGCTTCTCTTTGAATCAGAATTCCCACAAAATCGCTGTGGTCATTCCCACTATCGGACGACCTGCCGAACTGCGGCGCATGCTGGCGAGCCTGGCCGGCCAATCGCGCTTGCCTGAGGAAGTAGTCATCGTGGACGAGGACGGATCAACGCGCGCCCTCGCCGAGGAATTTGCCGGATTGGGCATACGAATCGTGGTCCTGCCGGGCTCAGCATCGGCAAAGAGAAATGCTGGAATCAGGGCGATGGGCTGTGAGGTGACGCTGGTCGGCTTTATGGACGATGACATCGTGCTGGAACCTGTGGCCATCGAGGCGATGGCGGCATTTTGGGAGCACGAGGCGCCCGGGCTCGGAGGGGCATGCTGCAACTACGTCAACGCTCCGCGGGGATTCGGCCAGGCGCTGAAACGGCTTGTCATCTGGAAGGCTCTTGGCCTGTATGACCACTCCCCGGGCGGCGTGGCGCGGTCGGGATTTCAGACGCGAATGGCGCCCCTCCGCGAAACGGCGCACGTCCGCTGGCTGCCCTCAGGAGCCACTTTTTACCCCCGGAAGGTCCTCGATCAGTTTCGTTTCGACGAATGGTTTGAGAGTTACAGCTACTTGGAAGACCTGGACTTCAGTTACCGGATCGGAAAGCAACGCAAACTTGCCGTGGTGGCCGGCGCCCGTTTCTTCCATTACCCGTCCGAGACCGGCCGGCCGAGCCCCTATCTGTTTGGGAAGAAGGAAGTGCTCAACCGCCTGTACTTTGTCTCCAAGCACGCGGAACTCTCCCAAACTCTCTGCGGCTTGGCTCTATCGATCAGAACTTTGATGAGTGTTTTCCTTGGCCTCACCCGTTTCGAACCCGACTATTTCAAACGCGCCGCCGGCAACCTCGCCGGCGCCCTTCTGGCCCTTAAAGGAAAGTGGGAAACTGCCAGGGCATGGGAAGAGCGCGGTGCAACGAACGGCGCCGGCAGCAGTCGATAACCTGCGGAACCTGGACGTGCTGCGAGCTTACGCCGTTCTGGTTGTAGCAGGCTCGCACTTGTGCCGCTTCTGCGGCTTCGCGCCGCGTTATGCCGTCTTCGTTGCCAATCTCGGCGTGGGCGGAGTCCTGGTATTCTTCGTCCACACCGCCCTGGTGCTTCTGTTGTCAATGCAGCGCATGAAGCCGAACCACCTGGCGCTCAGCTTCTACATCCGAAGAGCTTTCCGCATCTACCCCCTCTGCTGGGTGGCGATCGTGCTGGTGCTGGCCACGGGATTGACGGACGTTGACCACCAGAAGATTCTGCAAATGGGCTGGCGTGGCGCGGTGGCCGGCTCGTTGTTGCTGCAGAATGTTTTCCGCTACCCAAACATCGAGATGCCTCTCTGGAGCCTTCCCTGGGAGGTACAGATGTACCTGTTTCTGCCCGCCTGCTTCTTGATTCTTGTAAGGTATCGCCGCAAATCGGCGCCCTTCGCGATGTGGGCATGCGCCACGTTGCTGGCGATAGCTTGCACGAGCCTTAGCATCCCTCGCGCCTTTCACGCCTCCATCTTTCCACCCCTGTTCATAGGAGGAATGGTCGCATACCGGCTGCTTCCCGGCGCGCCTGTGAAGTTACCCTCGTATCTGTGGCCGTTCGCCATCCCGGCGCTCATGGTGGCGCGTTGCTCGCTTTTGCATGAAGTTTTGATCGACACCCCGCGCAATGCGACGGTCAACGCGATCACCTGCCTGGTTTTGGGCCTGGCAATTCCTCTTTTCGAAGACGTGCGCCCCGGGTGGCTGGGCAGCCTCGCCCACCGGATTGCTAAATACTCTTACGGCATTTATCTCCTTCATGTCCCGTGCCTGGCCCTGGTGTTCTTCCACCTCCCGGCCCTTGGGCTGCCGTTGAAGATCGGGGTCTTCCTGGTTCTCACCGGGGTCGCGTCGGTTTTGACTTACCACCTGGTTGAGAATCCGTTGATCCGCTTAGGCCGGTCGATTGCCCGGAAAGTGGAGTCGAGTCCCACAGCGCCATGAAGTCCCGGATTCTGCTTTGCGCTTACGCGTGCGTGGCAGACCCCGCCTCCGCATTCTTTGGGGGTGGGGACTTGATGGCGTGGAACCTTATCCGGCGGCTGAGCCAGACTCACCGTTTATGGGTCCTCACCGCCTCTCAGAATGAGGAAGCCGTCAGGTCTGCACTCGAGCAAGATCCGCTCCTCCGAGCCCATTTCGTCTATATCCGTTTGCCGGGATGGCTTGATCCTCTGCTGCGGCGTCAAGGTGGAATCCAGTTTTACGCCTATTTGTGGCAGTGGCTCGCCTATTCAGTGGGCAGAAAACTCCACCGCCGGATTAGGTTCGAGGTCTTTCATCACCTCACCTACGAGAACGACTGGATGGCCAGCATCCTTGGAGCGCTGCTGCCCGTTCCCTACTTGCGGGGGCCCGCGGGCGGTGCCCACCGGGTGCCGAAGAACTTCCGCCGGCAATTCCCGGCGTGGTCGCGCGCCTGGGAATATGTTCGCATGGGATTGCAGTGGGTCTTTCGCCACGACCCGTTCTTCCTGATCAGCCAGGAGCGAGCGAAAGTCTTACTGATGGCCAACCGGGAAGCGCAGGAGGCCTTGCCGGCTCGCTGGCGGAAGAAAGCGCAACTGCTCTCCGTCAACGGCATTGCAAGCAGCGAACTTACTCCCCCGGAGGGCCAACCGCGGAATGCCAGGTTCGCCATACTGTCGGCAGGCCGCTTGATTCCACTCAAGGGCTTCGATCTGGCCTTGCGAGCTTTCGCGGTTTTTGCCCCGAAGCACCCCGAGGCGCAATTCGTGATCGTCGGGCGGGGGCCGGAACTGGGCCGGCTCAAAAGGCTCGCGTACGATTTGGGCATCGAGAGGCAAGCATGCATAGAAGGCTGGATGCCGCGCGAGCGCCTGCTGGCTGCTATGCGCTTCTGCGATGTTTTCCTTTTTGCCAGCCTGCGCGACGGCGGCGGCCTGGTGGTGGTCGAGGCCATGGCCGCCGGCAAGCCTGTGGTGTGCTTTGATTTGGGCGGGCCCGGACTGCATATCAACGCGGAATGCGGATTCAAGGTTCCAGCGGGCAATCCGGAGCAAGCCGTCCGTGACATGGCGGCGGCGCTTGACACGCTGGCAAGCGAGCGCGAACTGTGCGCCCGAATGGGACGGGCGGCCTTTGAACGCGCCCGCCGGGTTTACGACTGGGACCGTGTCGCCGAGCGTCTTACCGAGGCATATCAAAAGACCATAACGTGCGCGCGGCAGGGCCTGAAAGAAAGTCAAGTCTCGAAGAACCAATGGCAAATCGCCAATCGAAGAACCCCTTGAGATTTGCCGTGCGCATTGCTTCCTTGCCTGAGTGTGGCGACGACGCGCTTAGCCTGGCACGTCAGGTGACCGGCCGAAGAACGCCGCGGCGTCCGCCGGCCAAGTCCTAACCTTTCGACGGTGTGAAAACAGACATGGGCGATTCACCCTGTATCCGCCAAGCCGTGCCTCAAGACTGTTCGGCGCCAAATCCTCACGTTGCGCCGGCCCTGCGACTCCGAAGGGTCAAGCCTCCCCAACGCCGGCGTGAGGTTCGCGGCTTGATGATGACCTCGGCACTGTGTCTCCTGGTCTGGTCGGGCTACAATTCCACGATCTATTTCTGCATGGACCCGTTCTTTCCCAAGAACTTCATCAACCTCCTGCACGGCGTGCGCGCATTCTTTCCTATCGTCGCCGGGTTGGTCGCTGCTGCCCAACTGGCGCAGCGCCGGTCCATCCCCAAGTGGCTGGCATTCGGCCCGCTGGTTCTCCTGCTACTCTATGCGGGAATCGGCCTGGCCTCTTCCCTTTTTGTCTCGCCGGAGCCTATCGGCGGCGCTTATTGGGTGTTCCAGTACATGTCTGTGATCGTCGTCGTGATGGCCATTGCGTCGGGCCCTGAGCCGGAGGCGCACTTGGAACGTTATATCGCCGTCAATTGGGTCTGCTGCGCCGTCATCTGCCTGGGCTTGCTTGCCGGCATGTCGTTCCTGGGCGGCGCGGCGGTCAGCCAGACTCCCGGCAGCCCGATGGGCGTAATGGCTTATGGCAGGCTCCCAGGGGAAGTGATGGGCATGGCCGGGACAAGGAATACGGGATTCGGAAGGTTTGCCGGAATCGTCATTCTGGTGGGGCTGGCGAAACTCCTGCACGACCGCACGGATAAGAAGACGCTGTTTCTCTGGATGCCGCTGACAGTGGCCGCGGGACTGGCGTTGCTGTTGTCCCAAGCCCGGACGTCGTGGGTGTCGGTCGTCATCGCTGCTGCAGTGCTGGTGGCCCGAGCGCCCACGCGGTGGAGAGTACCGATGATCATGATCGGGTTGCTGGCGCTCCCGCTGGTGTTCCTCACGAGACTCGGTCATGCCTTTACCCTCTACCTGACCCGCGAGCGGGGATTTGATCCGACGCTTACAGGCCGCACGGTGACTTGGGTGCAGGGCTGGCAGGCATTGCAGCAATCTCCCTGGGCCGGACTCGGCTTTTGGGGAGATCGCATCTTTGTTCACGGCTCCAACATGCAGAGCACGTTCTTCGACGCCCTGATTCAGGCGGGTTTCCTGGGGATTGTTCCGTTCATCATTGCCATCGTCTGGGTGTGGATCGGCATCGTCCGGTTCTACTCCACCAAGCCGGCGGCAGAAACCAGTTCTCTGCCGGGCGAACTCCTTGCCGTCATGACATTTTTCACCGTCTACTCCATCACCGAAATTACCTGCAGCTTTTACTCGGTGGGCTGGATGGCGATGGCGCCGCTCTTCGCCCACGTCCAATTGCGCATCTTTCAAAACTCCCGCAAGCGCCAATCCATACGCATCCCGCAAGCCGCACCCTGGCGCCCGCCGTTCGAGGTCCCACGCCGCATTCACACCGTTTGACGGCCCTTCCCGCCTTTCCGTCTCTTCCTGCCACCTCATCGTAAGCCCCTGAACTGTCACTCCCACGCAAAATGCACTTGACAACGGCGGGCGCGTCCATGATGCTTGCCCGCTTGCCCCAACCACATTCCGCGGGGCGGGAGGAAACATGCGCTCGAAACCCTTGGTGGTGGCCGCCGTTTTGGCGGGCTCGTTGGTCCTGCAGGCTCAAACCGGGCCCAGCGATCTGAATACGGTTCTGGAACCGGAGATCCAGCCTGTCTCGGTCGTGGCTTACCAGTTGAATCAATACCTTACGGCGCGGATTCCCAAGCTGCCGTCTCCTTCGTCGGCTGCGCAGTGGACTTCAGAGCAAAAACGCTGGCGTGAGCATATCCTCCGGGACATCGCCTTTCACGGATGGCCGCGCGCCTGGGTGGATGCGGCGCCGAAGTTTGACGATCTGGGGGTGTTCGAAACCGGGCATGGTTATCGCTGGCACAAGCTGCGGTTTGAGATCGTACCGGGGTTCAATTCAACTGCGATCCTCTACGAGCCCGAACACCTGGCGGGACGAGCGCCGGCGATCGTCAACGTCAACGGGCACGACCCGCTGGGGAATGCCGCCGAGTACAAGCAGAAGCGCGCCATCAATTTCGCCAAGCGCGGCATCGTGGTCCTCAACCTGGAATGGATGGGTTGCGGCGAACTCCACCAACCGGAGAATGGGCACGATTTCGGCGCCCACCTGGACCTGGTGGGCGCTAACGAATTGGGCTTGTTCTTCCTGGCCATGCGCCGGGGCGTGGACTACCTTGCCTCGCTTCCCCAAGTGGACCCCGCGCGCCTGGGCGTCACGGGCCTTTCCGGAGGCGGCTGGCAAACCATTGTTCTCAGCGCGCTCGACGAGAGGATCAAGGTCGCGGTCGAGGTAGCTGGTTTCGGTTCTCTCGAAACGAACCTCACCCATCCTGTGGACACGGATGAGATCGAGGAAGATCCCACCGATTTTGAGGCGGGTTTCGATTACACCATCCTCACCGCCCTGCGCGCTCCGCGCCCCACTCTCCTCATCCACAATGCGGAGGACAACTGCTGTTTCCGCGCTGACCTGGTCAAGCCTTACATCTACACGAATATCCAGCCCTTCTTCAAACTTTACGGAGCTGAGGCGGCCTTGGCCTGGCATGAGAACCGCGACCCGGGGACCCACAACTATCAGATCGATAACCGCGAGGCCGCCTATAAGTTCTTCACCACTCACTTCAATCTGCCGGTGGCTACAGCGGAGATTCCCAGCGATGCGGAGATCAAGAGCCGCGAGGAAGTGCTGGTGGGGTTGGCCAAGGACAACCTGACGATCCTCGGCTTGGCGCGGAAAATGGCGGCGGGAATCGTGCGAGATCCTGTCCCTACGGATTCATCGGCAAGAGCGGCCTGGGCGACCAAGGAGCGTACCAGACTCGAGGCGGACGTGCGGTACAAACCGGTCAAGATCTCGAGCGCATGGAGGATGTGGAACACCAAGAACAAGGGGCTCGAGACCATCTCCTATCGCTTTGACTTCGACAACCGGCTTACCGCCACGGGCGTTTGGCTGAGGGCCCTGTCCGTGCCGGCCGGCGCTCCCGCTACCCTGGTGCTGAACGACAAGGGGAGAAGGGAATCCGGCGCGATGGTCTCCGACCGCGTCAATCGCGGGGAACAGGTGCTGGCGCTGGACCCGCTTTTCATGGGCGAAACGACTCCGCAGAAACCCGACCCGACGGATTGGGAGTTGCTGGTCGCGACCACCGGCGACCGGCCGCTGGGCATCGAGGCGGGCCAGGTGATCGCCGCTGCGAAATGGCTTCGGCAGATGTCAGGGCAGCAATCCGTGCGCCTTGAGACCAGCGGGATTCGGAGCCAGGTCGTGGGCCTCGTCGCCGCGGCGCTCGAACCCGCGCTCTTCTCCGAGCACGTGAGCCGCCAGGCGATGTCGAGCCTCGGCTTCCTGCTGGACACGCCCGTGATCTTCCGGGCTGCGCCGGAGCTCTTCTGCCTGGACCTGTTCAAGGACTTCGATATCGATCGCCTCATCGCCTTGGCCGTGCCTACCACGGTGGCGTTGCACGACTACGCCCAACCGACGGCGTTCAAGATGCCGCCGCCAGAGCCAGAGGAGTGATGGATTTAAGTCGTTTATTTTCAATACTATACAGGAAGTACTCTATAAGTGCAGTGTTTTCATAGGCATAGGAGCATCATGGCGTGATATCAGCGGCCTACCCTTTGTTTTCATAGACATTCTCGCTTTGTTCCCTGAGTGTTGGAGTGCGACAGCGAATCTGCCGCCTTTGAGTCGCAACTTGGCAGACCTTGCTGAACCTCCGGGAAAAAAGCAGTGGCCTGGCAGCCACCGCCGGCGCCCCGATTCATGGCTTTTTCAGACCGCCCCTTTGTTTTCATAGACATTCTCGCTTTGTTCCCCGAGTTTTAGAGTGCGGCAGCGAAGCTGCCGCCTTCGGATCGCAATTTGGCAAACCTGATTGAACCTCCCGGAACAAAGCGCCAGCTCGGCAGCCCCCGCTGCCGTTCCAATCCACGCGCTTTTTAGCGCGATCCTTTGTTTTCATAGACATTCTCGCTTTGTTCCGCCAATTCTCGATTATTCACCTTCGCTTCGTTCGCGCCTCGACAACAATTTGTCGCTGAACCAGACTGCCTCGCTGGGTTGCCCCTTGCGGCCACCCTCCTTCGCGGCAGAGGGCTGAGTTCGTTCCCGCCATTTGGATAACCTTCTTCCGTCCCGCCGATCCGATCGAGAAGCCCCTTCCGGCCCGAAATTCGAGCCGCCAACATCCCCACCAGTATAGCCTAGCACACCGTCAGGATTTTGTCAAGCACAAAATAGTCCAGACAAGTAGTCCCTATCAGGAGGGCAAAGTGTCCTGGATGCCCGCCGGGATGAGTTCATAGGCCTTCTCAATCACTTTTTGGAACTCAGGTGAGGTTTCATTCCAGTCGAGCACATCGACGCGAAACGGGAGATCGGATTCCTCGAAAGCTTCTTTGAGTTGACGGAGGGTCTCGGGGTTCAGTTTGGTGGGTGCGACAACGGCCAGATCAAGGTCGGAGTAGTTCTTCGCGGGCCCGCTGACGCGGGAACCGAAGGCGCGGACCTCGCAGTTGGGGACATGTTGACCCAGGATGGCTCGGACAGTCTGGAGATGCTGAGGGGGAAGATCAATCATTGCGCGCTTCCAAGGCCGCCAGCAGGCGCGCGGCATCGCGGGCGAAGTCGTGGGCGGTGTTGTAGACCCTCTCGGCGATCTCGGGCTGATAAATGTGGGAAGTCAGATTCCGCGCTTCGTGATAGCGCATCCATTGATCGACGTCGTCCAACAGGCGATTCTCCGCCGCGAGGCGGAAAAGTTCGCGCCGCGTCACGCCATCGGCGACTCCGGCGCTGATGTTTGTTTCCAACCAGCGCTTGATGAATTTCCAGCAAAGTTCGTAAGTGAAATCAAAGTGCTGGATGACGCCGGCCTTGATGGCGTTGCGGGCCACGTCATCGAGACTGTTCATGAACTCGACATCGTCGCTCTTGGCCAGTACGGCGGCTAAGGCCGAAACTGCTTTCTGCAAGCTGTCGAGCACCAGCGCCACGCCGCCCTCCCGGACGATCTCGTCTCGACGCGGTCAGAGATGAAGGACCGCGGAATCGTTGCGCGGAACTTCCAGCAGCGTATACAACCCATCACTTCGCATGCGCCAGCCCGAGCTGCCGCGCTCGATGGCGCTTCTCATGACCACCTAGCGCTCTTGATGGCGCAGGTAATTATCGATCGCTTGTGCGTCTGCGGGAGGGAGCGCGGGCACGGCCTTGCGGAGCATCCGCATGAAATGGTCGACTTCTTCGGGCGCCATGGGGTGTCCGATGTTCTCGCCATCAGGCTTACCGGGAACGGGCCGATTAGAGTTCGCAATCAGTTCGCCGTGTTCGCCGAGGAAGGCGAAGAAGGGAAGTCCGGTGCCTTTGGAGCCGAATTGGGCTTCGAGCGCTTCGCCGCCGGGCGTGTTGAGGCTGGCCTTGTCGTTGCGCTCCTGCACGTCGATGCGGGCGATCACGAAATGTCGGGCGAAGATGGGCTGGATGGTGGGAGCCTCGATAAACCTATCGAGGCGCTTGCACCACCCTCACCAGGAGGCGCCGAAAATTAGAAAGATGTCTCGGTGCTGCGCGGCGGCTTGGGCTTTGGCGCTGTCGAGCACTTGTCGGGCGGTCGGCGGGCCTGCCGCTGTCAACGCCGAAATTCCAATGAGTAAGGCCAGTACTGTCGTCCGAAGGATGGTTTTCATGGGGGGATTCTATGGCTCAGCGGCGTGGCGTGTCAATCAGGATTGGTGCAACGGGCAGGGCGTGAGTTGTCACCAGCTATTCACGCAGTCGCCCACTTCGGACAAGGTCCGCTTTGATCTTTTCAAGAGGTATCCCCTTTTCATGGCGTCGCGATTATGAAATCAACCCGTCCCAGAAATCCTCCAACAAGGCGCCATATTTTTTCAGGTCAATCTGAACGGCCACCTTGCGGCCCTTGTCGTCAGTGACGAACTGGATACCGGTCATAAGTGCTGTCCTTCGGTTCCTAATCGCACTCTAACGGGTTCGAGTTGGGCTAATCGCTTGTGAGAAGATCCTCGATACTGACTTGGAGTGCCTTTGCCAGCCTCGTCACGGCAAGCACACTGCCGGGCTTGCGGCGCGTCTCGATATCGGCAAGGTACCCGGCGGCCACCCCTGCTGCTGCCGCGAGCTCCCTCTGTGAGTGTCCTCGCTTTTCGCGCCAAACTTTGACCGGGCTCTCTCCACCCAGCAGTCGTCGCGCTTCACCAGCAGTAAGGTAATCGCGGCGAGCGGCCAGCTTACCCTTCCGCTCTTCATGCCTGCGACGTTCGACCACTGCCGCGCGGTCGAGCGCGTCTTCGAGTTTGCTCAGGAGTTGCGTCCAATCCCCACGACTGACGGTCACCGTTTCCGGGGTTTCGCTCAGAATCTTAACGCCGTTCATCGATACACCTCGCGTCGATGCGCCACCCTGTCGACAATCACATCACCTTCTTCAAGCGAGAAAACAGCCCTCCAGTCGCCTTGACGCACCCGAAACACACCCTGTTCGCCGGCGAGCTGAACGACGTTAGGGTGGGAGGCGTGCGGTGCCTCGGCGATCTTCTCAAGTCGAGCCAGCAATCTTCGCGCGTCCGCTTTGGGCACCGCGGCAAGCTGCTTGAACACGGCCGGCGGGATGAGTAGCGCCATAACCTATGCTCGCTCATAGCGAGCGCCTAAGTCAACTCTAATCTCGGCCCGGCGACAAGTGCGTGCAGCGTGCGAACAAAAGCAGATCCTTCGCTTCGCTCAGGATGACATGTCATTCTGAGAGGCCAGCGCCCGCTTATTTGACGGTGCGATTGATTTCGGAGTTCTGAGCGGCAGCGATAAGCCACCCGCCATTTTGACGAGTAACCACAAACGTCAACACGGTGTGCCGCGGGTTGGGCGTTCGCGCATCCCCGACCAGTTCAGCGTTTACCAAGACGACGGCCACGTCCCTTCGCAGAAAGCGCACGTCGATCTGTGTGAACCGCAACGTGCTTGTTTTGAAGATCCCGTAGTATTGGTCTAACTTCTCGAAGCCCGGCGTATCGCGCGGAATTGTGCCGTGCGACCACGCATGATTTATCTGAATGGATTCGCGTCCCTTCCACCGGGCGGCTGCCACGTTGACAAAGTCGGCGTCGGGGGCAAAGAGCTTGCCGAACGTTTCCATATCGTGGTGGTTCCATGCGGTTACGAAGCCGGAGACAAACTTCCGCACATCCTCCTCATCGTTTGCCGCCGCAAGAGCATCGGTCCCTAACAAGGATGTCCCGAGGACCGCAAGCGCAAGCAAGCTCAAAGGTCGACTCATCGTTAGCCCCCCGAACTTTTATTTCAGAAATTCCTCCAGAGGCGATCTCTTCTATACCCACTCTAGGTTTGCTGCTACTCCCTGTCAACTTTAATGGGGCGCAGATTTTTCCCTGATCTGGGAATGACACCACAAGCAACTCTGAGAGCGACAACTCTGAGAGCGCGGTTGGCCGCAAGCGACGATCTGTATATACTGACGGCTTGAATTCTTGGGGTGTGTGTCATGAAACGTGTATGTCTTCAGAAATCAGGAAGAGCCGCGGACCTCAAAAGCGGAGGTCCGCGCTACCTGCTACTGAGAACCGCGATCGGAGTTCTTCTGCTCGCCCAAATTGTCTCGGCTCGAGGGCCGGAAGCCACTAAGGCTGCCGGCGGCGATACTTTCTATCCCGTCGCGGTGTGGTACGGCGGCGGAAAAGCTCGCGCGCCGATGCTCGAGCGCGTGGACGCCGGCAGCGCTGAGCGGTGGGGAAAAGATCTGGATCAAATCAAAGCGGTGGGCTTCAACACCGTGAAGTGCTGGGTGGACTGGGCGACGGCGGAGCCCAAGCCGGGTGAGTTCGATTTCGAGAACCTCGATCTGCTGATGCGGCTTGCCCAGGAGCGTGGGTTGCGTGTGGTGGTGCAGGTCTATCTCGACTCTGCTCCCGACTGGGTGGGCGAGAAGTATCCCGACGGCAAGTTTGTGGACCGCAGCGGCGCGGTGATTATTTCGCAGGCCGCGCCGGGGTTTTGCATCGACCATGAGGGCGTGCGGAGCGCGATCGTGAAGTTTCTGGTAGCTCTCTCCAGCGAGGCCAACAGGTTTTCGGCGCTTTACGGCTGGGATGTTTGGAGCGAGCCGCACGTAATTAACTGGGCTGAATTCCCTTATCTCACTAATCCCGAATTCTGCTTCTGCCCGTCGAGCCAGGCGCGCTTCCGGGAATGGTTGAAGAAGAAATACGGCACGCTCGAGGCGCTGAATGCCGCCTGGTACCGCGGCTTCCAGCGCTGGGAGCAGGTGGAGCCGCCGCGCGCCTCGACGATTCTTTCTTACACCGATTACCTCGACTGGCGAGCCTATATCGACGACAAGCTGGCGGGCGACCTGCGCACACGCGTCGAGGCCATCCGCAGCCAGGACCACGCGCACGCCATCACCAGCCATGCGGCGGGACCGGCGCTCTTCACTTCGCCCACGGACGGCTTCGGCGAACCCGACGATTTCAAGATGTCGGCGAGCGCCGATTTCTTCGGGACCTCGCTCTATCCCAAGCACGCCGAGTCCACGCACCCCTGGTCCTATCAGATGCTGGCGGCGGGACTGGACTTCACGCGTTCGGCCGGGCACAGTTCCGGCAAGGGCTTCTGGATTGGCGAACTCCAGGCCGGCCAGGGCGTGACGGGGATGCGCATCGCCGACCCCGTTGACTCGCACGATGAAGAGTTCTGGATGTGGAAAGTGCTTTCCCACGGGGCGCGGGAGATTGCCGTGTATGCGTGGTACCCGATGAGCTCGGGCTATGAGTCGAATGGATACGGCCTGATTAACCTGGACAGCACGCTGACGCCGCGGGCGCGCGCCGCCGGCAAGGTGGCACAGGAGATTGCGCAGAACGGCGGCGATCTGCTGGCCAGCGAGCCGGCCCGCGCGGAGGTCGCGGTCCTCTTCAATCGGCTCTCTTACATGGTGGGCGGTTCAGAGACTTCGCTCTCGAAGCTGGGAAACGCCACGCGCGATTCGCTCGAGGGCGTGCACCGGGCGTTCTTCGAGGAGCAGATCCCCGTAGACTTCGTTCACCCCATGGACGTAGTGGGCAATAAGCTGGGCCAGTACAAGATTCTGTTTCTGCCATTTCCGGTGATGCTCTCAAGAGATGTTGCCGAGGGAGTGCAGCGTTACATCCGCGACGGCGGAACCGTGGTGGCGGAAGCGCGCCTGGCTTGGAACGACGAGCGCGGCTTTTCCAGCGATGAGGTGCCGGGCATGGGCCTGGCCGAGGTATTCGGCGCGCGCGAAAAAGTAATCCGCCCGGTCGAGAAGCCGGAAGTTATCCTGGAGCCGGGCGCCGGGCTGCCCGGTTGCGCGCCCGGCACGCGCGCTGCTGCGACGGCGTTCGAGGAGGAATTGGAACCCTTGCCCGGCGCGCGCGTTCGGGCCCGCTTCGCGGACGGCGCGCCCGCCATCGTCGAGAACAGTTATGGCAAGGGGAAGGCGATTCTGGTGGGATCGTTCCTGGCCGTGGCCTTCCAGCGGCAGCACGACGAGGCGACGAAACAAATGCTCTTGGGTTTTGCTCGCGCCGCGGGCGTGGCGCCGGAAGTGACCGTCTCGGGCGGAAACAGCAGCCAAGTGGAAGTGCGGCGGCTGGAGGGAAAGGATGTACAATTCCTCTTTGCCTTTAATCACTCTGACCATGCCGCCGCGGCGAAGATTTCGGTCCGCGTCCCGTGGCAAGTTGGAGAGGCTAGTCTATTGAACGGCGAGCAAAAAGTTGCATTCCTCCAGTCTGGTGATGGCTTGGCGATCGAAGCTCCCCTGGCTGCTCAAGGAATTTGGGTCGTTCGGTTGGACCGCAAATGACCAGGTAGCACAGGCACTCTTGCCTCGACCTTTTAGGTTTTGATCACAGGCACGAGTGCCTGTACCACTAGTTTGTCGGACGTTGTTGTTTTGCGAAGATTCTCCGCGCGGTGTAGGGGCGAGCAGCGCTCGCCCCAGGGCCGAACGCTGTTCGGCCCTACGTGTTTGGTTGCGGCCTTGCCGCGCTACTTGCACAATGACTAACCAACTTGTACTCGGCCTGGATCTGGGCGGAACGAAAATCGCCGCCGGCGTTGTCAATTCGAGGGGGAAACTCTTTTCGAGCGTGCGGGTGACGACGCCCGCCCAAGGCGTGAAGACAGATCTGGCTGCGCTGTTCGACGCGGCGCACGCCGCGGTGAACGCGGCGAAGATTCCCTGGAAAAGGATACGGGCGGTCGGGGTGGGAGTGCCCGGGGCATTTGATCCGCGTGCGGAAACCGTGTGGGCGCCGAACTTGCCCGGCTGGTCGAAGGTCCGCTTGAGGCAGTTTCTGGAAAATGCCCTCGAACGTCCTGTCTTTGTCGAAAGCGATCGCAACGTGCAGGCATTGGCTGAAGCCTGGCTTGGTTTAGGGGCAAAGCGGCGGATCCGGAATCTGGTTTTTTTGACGGTGGGAACGGGAATAGGCGCCGGGCTGATTTCCGAGGGGCGGTTGATTCCCGGGGCCCATGGCGTCGCGGGGGCGGCGGGTTGGATGGTGATTGACCGCCAGTGGAAGCCGGAATACGGCCGGGTGGGATGCTTTGAGGCGTTGGGCGCCGGTCCGGCGGTGGCCAGGCTCGGTAAGTTGGCTTGGGCAAAACGCGGCGGCGGCGAAATGCCAAGGCACGATTTCAGATTTCAAATTCCAGATTTCAAATCTCAGAACAACACAGTTCGAGATTCCACATCTCAGATCGCGAGTCTTCCGGATTCCAAGATCCAGACGAGCATTACTGCCGAAGTCGTGGCCGCGGCGGCGCGTCGCGGCGACATGGCGGCTCGACGAGTGCTGGAGGAGATTGGCACGAATCTGGGTTTGGGAGTGGCCAATATCGTGTGCCTGTTGAACCCCGAGGTGGTGGTTTTGGGCGGCGGGTTGGCTGGGATCGGAACCCCGCTCCTCGCGCCGCTCCGCAAGGCCTTGCGCCAATGGGGCCAGCCGCTGGCCCGAAAGCAAGTTCGCATTGTGATATCGCGCCTGGGAGAGCAGGCCGGGGTTCTAGGCGCGGCTCGATATGCCTTACTGAAAATGGAGGAAACAGGATAATGTCAGCAGAAACGTATTTCGCAGAAGCACAGAAGATTTATGACCGGATTCGTTCCACGCAGGCCGGAAACATCCGGAAGGCCGCAGAGTTTTCAGCGGACTCGATTTCGCAAGGGGGATTGGTTCATCTGTTTGGCAGCGGGCATTCGGTGATTCCAATCATGGATGTCTTCCCACGCTACGGGAGCTTTGCCGGTTTTCATCCTTTGATGGACGCGCGGCTGATGTGGACGCAAGTGCTGGGCTCGGGTGGCGTGCGCGAATTGTTGAAGCTGGAACGGACGGAAGGATACGTCGCCACGTTTCTCAGCAACTTCAAGTTTGAGGCGATTGACACCATGGTGGTTTACTCGCACGGCGGACTGAACGCCGCAGGAATCGATGTGGCTCTGCACGCCAAAGCGCTGGGGTTGAAGGTGGTCGCCGTCACCTCGCTCGAGAACGCTCGAATTGCCAAGACCACGCATTCCAGCGGCAAAAAACTCGCGGATTTGGGCGACGTAGTGATCGACAACTGCTGCCCTCCGCGGGATTCTCTCGTTGACGTGGCCGGCATTCCGGTGGGCGCCAGTTCCACCCTGGCGGTGATTGCCATTTCCATGGCTCTGACGGCAGAGATCGCGGCCGAACTTGCGAAACGCGGCGTGAAATTCCGAGCCTTTGTTTCTCCCAATGTAACGACGGTCGGTCCGGATAACAATCGTCAGGTGTTTGACGATTACATCGCCAGGGTCGCGCCGCGCATGCGGTGACCCTCAGAGTCCGTGTCATCCTGAGCGCAGCGAAGGATCTCCGCAGTTTATTAAAGTTCAACGATTTAGGAACAACTGCAGAGATCCTTCGCTGCGCTCAGGATGACAAACGCTTGATTTTTTAACATCTTCAGAGCAATGCGTGCGGCGTCCGTCGCATGGGGATGGACTCATGTTCAGTTGGGCTGGGATCATTCTGGCGGGGTTATTGAACGGCAGTTTTGCGGTCCCCTTGAAGACGACGCGCGTCTGGAAGTTCAACCACATCTGGACTCTGCATTCGCTGCTGGCGATGGGCTTGATACCATGGATTGTGGTGATGGCAGTCGTCCCGCGCTGGAGCAATCTTCTGGCCCGTGTTCCTGCGCGGGGATGGCTGATCTTGGTCGGGTGGGGAGTACTGTTTGGCATCGCCTCCTTGCTGTACGGCATCGCCGTGGACCTGCTGGGAATCGCGCTCGG